>ERZ791628.17-NODE-17-length-86990-cov-3.11501_pt1 | contig 86990 bp, 85 predicted proteins | sample MGYA00510265_ERZ791628 | MGnify/ENA primary metagenome ERZ791628 (study PRJEB30046, sample SAMN00715184) | human gut metagenome | study: EMG produced TPA metagenomics assembly of the A metagenome-wide association study of gut microbiota in type 2... | reverse complement strand
GGCTGCTCAATCTCTTCCTTGCTGAGCGCCTGATTATGTGTAAAATCAAACCGGAGACGATCCTGATCTACATAGGAACCTGCCTGCTCGACATGTCCACCGAGAACCATCTTCAATGCCTTCTGCAGCAAATGTGTTGCTGAATGGTTCATACAGGTATGCAGACGCTTATCTGCATCGACAGAAAGCTTTGCAGTATCATGAAGCTTGATCTCGCCATTTTCTACATATCCAATATGTGCGATCTTACCACCGACAACCTTGATCGTATCTTTGACGATGAATTTACCGGTTGCTGTCTCGATCACACCGGCATCGCCGCACTGACCACCCATAGTCGCATAAAATGGTGTTTCTTTGACAAGAATGGAACCATTTTCACCTTCGGAAAGGCTGTCTACGACTGCATCTTCGCCTGCGATTGCCATGATCTCAGATTCGTGTGTCAGTCTGTCATAACCAACAAACTCGGTTGCGATTGCAACATCAATCTGCTCATAAACTGTCGCATCGGCACCCATATAGTTGGTTGTCTTTCTTGCTTTTCTTGCACGCTCGCGCTGTTCCTGCATACAAGCCTTGAAGCCTTCCTCATCTGCAGCAAATCCGGACTCTTCCAGAATTTCGACAGTCAGATCAAGAGGGAATCCATAAGTATCATACAACTTAAATGCATGCTCGCCAGAGAGAGTTTTCTCTCCCTTTGCCTTCATATCTTCTACATAACCGTTCAAGATAGAAAGTCCCTGATCGATCGTCTTGTTGAAGTTTTCTTCCTCTGTATTTAACGTTGCAAAAATATGTTCCTGCTTCTCTGCAAGCTCTGGATATGCATCCTTGGATACATCAATTACTGTCTTGGAAAGCTCTGCTAAGAAAGCGCCCTTGATACCAAGCAGTCTGCCATGTCTTGCTGCACGGCGAAGCAGACGACGAAGCACATAGCCACGACCTTCGTTAGATGGCAGGATACCATCAGATGTCATAAATGTAACCGAACGGATATGGTCAGTGATAACACGGATGCTGACGTCTGTATCTGCGTCTTCTTCGTATGTAACACCTGCCATCTCGCAGACCTTGTCACGAAGTGCCTTGATCGTATCTACATCAAAGATAGAATCTACGTCCTGTACGACAACTGCCAGACGCTCGAGTCCCATACCTGTATCAATATTCTTCTGCTCAAGCTCTGTATAGTTGTTGTGTCCATCGTTATCAAACTGGGTAAATACGTTGTTCCATACTTCCATATAACGGTCACAGTCACAACCGACTGTACAACCCGGCTTGCCGCAGCCATACTTTTCTCCACGGTCATAATAAACCTCTGAACATGGACCACAAGGACCTGCACCATGCTCCCAGAAATTGTCTTCCTTGCCAAAACGGAAGATACGGTCTTTGTCTACGCCGATTTCCTTGTTCCAGATATTGAACGCCTCATCATCTTCAAGATAAACCGATGGATACAGACGGTTCTTATCGAGTCCGACAACCTCAGTCAAAAACTCCCATGTCCAATGAATTGCATCGTGCTTGAAGTAATCACCAAATGAGAAGTTACCAAGCATCTCAAAGAATGTACCATGTCTGGCTGTCTTACCTACATTCTCAATATCACCGGTACGAATACATTTCTGACAGGTTGTCACACGTCTGCGTGGTGGAATCTCCTGTCCTGTAAAATAAGGCTTTAACGGTGCCATACCAGAGTTGATCAAAAGCAGGCTGTTGTCATTGTGTGGGATCAGCGAAAAGCTGTTCATCTTCAAATGTCCCTTGCTCTCAAAAAACTCCAAAAACATCTTACGCAATTCATTCACGCCGTAATTTTTCACGTCAAATTTCCTCCTGATTTTTCACATCTTTATTCTTACGGATTTTCTTTCCTACCATAATTCCAAGACCTGCACATACAAGCATTGACAGGAACTTAATCACATAAACCAGCAACTCACTCCATACATGTATCATAGTTTACCCTCCACTTAGTCATCTTTCAACATATTCTTGAAAAAGCAGCTTCGGCTTCCTGTATGGCAGGCAGCTCCTATCTGCTCCACACGTGCAAGAATCGTATCATTGTCACAGTCAAGATACAGACTCTTCACATATTGATAATGTCCACTTGTCTCGCCTTTTAACCACAGGCTCTGTCTGCTCCGGCTAAAATATGTCATAAGCCCGGTCTCTAACGTTTTATTATAAGATGCTTCATTCATATATGCAAGCATCAGTACATCTCCAGTCACGTCATCCTGTACGATTGCCGGAATCAGTCCCGCTTCATTTAACTTAAATTCCGAAAAGGGAATCGCAGCTGTAAGCGGCTTGTAGCCAATTTTCTTGTCTTCCATTGTCGTTTTATCCTCCTGCATGCGCTTATAAGCTTCCTTTTGTCGAAAGCACCTGTCCGGAGAGCCGGCTGTCATACTGTGTTGCCTCATCCAGTGCCTTTGCAAATGCCTTAAACGCCGCCTCAATGATATGATGGTCATTGGAACCGGCAAGCTGTTTGATATGCAGATTCATCATAGCTGAATAGGAAACAGCATAGAAGAATTCCTTTACCATCTGTGTATCAAAATATCCAACCTGTGGTGTGGAAAGATCCAGATCATACACCAGATATGGACGACCGGACAGATCTAATGCGGAAAGCACCAGTGTCTCATCCATCGGAAGCATGAAAGAACCAAACCGCTTGATTCCCTGCTTATCACCGACCGCCTTTGCAATCGCCTGTCCAAGCACGATTCCGGTATCCTCGATTGTATGGTGGCTGTCCACGAATAAATCCCCGGTCACCTTGCAATTCAGATCAAAAAATCCGTGTTTTGCAAAGCTGATCAGCATATGATCAAAAAATCCAATTCCTGTATCTACCTTTGCATAACCGCTTCCATCCAGATTTAATTCCATCTGGATATCCGTCTCATTTGTCTTTCTTGATACAACACCTACACGATTTGCCATATGCGATACCCCCTGTTATTTTTCAAAACGAACTTTGATTGAATTTGCATGTGCAGTCAGATACTCTGCCTCTGCAAAATCAATGATATCCTCATGAACGGCTTCCAGCGCTTCTCTGGAATAGTAAATAATGCTGGATTTCTTAATAAAGTCATCTACCGAAAGTGGTGAGAAGAACTTTGCAGTTCCGTTCGTCGGAAGCACGTGATTTGGTCCGGCAAAATAATCGCCGAGCGGCTCGGAAGAATAACTTCCAAGGAAGATGGCTCCCGCATTCTGAATCCGTGTCATCGTATCAAATGGATTGGCTGTGACAACCTCCAGGTGCTCACTTGCGATCTCATTGACCGTATCAATCGCATCCTGCATCGTATCCGCAACCAGAATATATCCATAATTATCCAGAGATTTCTGAATGATATCTTTTCTGGATAATTCCTTTACAAAACCATCAACTTCCTCGCTGACTTTCTTTGCGAGTTCCTCGGAAGTCGTAACTAAAATGGCGGATGCCATCTCATCATGCTCTGCCTGGGACAGCAGATCTGCCGCAACATATCTTGCATTGGCTGTCTCATCGGCAAGTACCATAATCTCACTTGGTCCGGCAACCGAATCAATGCTGACATGTCCAAACACACAACGCTTTGCAAGTGCGACGAAGATATTTCCAGGTCCTACGATCTTATCTACCTTCGGAATGGATTCGGTTCCATAGGCAAGTGCAGCAATCGCCTGTGCGCCGCCAGCCTTGTAGACCTCATCCACACCGGCTTCCTTTGCCGCAACCAGAGTTGTCGGATACACCTTTCCCTCTGCGTTACAAGGCGTTGTCATTACGATCTTGCCTACTCCCGCAACCTTGGCAGGGATAACATTCATAAGCACGGAAGATGGATATGCAGCTTTACCGCCCGGTACATACACACCAACCTTTGCAAGTGGTGTTACCTTCTGTCCAAGCAGTGTTCCGTTGTTTTCAGAATCAAACCAGCTGTACTGCTTCTGTTTCTCGTGGTATGTGCGGATGTTCACAATTGCCTTGCGGATTGTCTCCAGAAGCTTCGCATCCACCTGTGTATACGCTTCTTCGATTTCTGCCTCTGTCACACGTACATTATCCGCATTGATCTTCGCATGATCGAATTTCTCTGTATATTCAAATAATGCAGCATCCCGTCTGCTGTGGATGTCATTGACGATATTCTTCACTGTTTCCTCATAGCTCCCATAATTATCCGGGCTACGCTTCAGGAGATTCGTCAAAATATCCTTCTTTGTATCTTCTGTCAACTTAACAATACGCATCTTAAAAGCCTCCTTATGTACTACATATACTTACTGCACTATTTCTAGTGAATAATCTCATTTAAATCATTTAACAGCTTCCGGATTCTCTCATGCTCCATCTTGAGACTCACCTGATTGACAACCACGCGCGCAGAAAGCGGACAGATTTCCTCCAAGACTTCCAGTCCATTTTCCCGCAATGTCGAACCAGTCTCCACGATATCTACAATCACCTCAGACAGATCCACAAGCGGTGCCAGCTCCACCGAACCATTCAGCTTGATAATCTCAACCGTCTGGTTTTTCTTCTCACTAAAATAATTCTTTGCAATATTCGGATATTTACTCGCTACACGGATAATTTCATTTTTGGAAAGCAGTTCCCGAGCAGATGCTGGTCCGCAAACGCACATCCGGCACTTGCCAAAACCAAGATCCATAACCTCATACAGGTTACGGCCTTCCTCCATGATCGTATCCTTTCCAACCACGCCGATATCCGCAGCACCATACTCCACATAGGTTGGTACATCCGATGCCTTTGCTAAGAAAAAACGGATTTTATGCTCCTCATTTGTAAAAATCAATTTTCTTGTATCCGGGTCCTTTGCCTCTTCACAGGTGATGCCCATCTGTTCAAACATCGCGAGTGTCTTCTTGGCAAGACGTCCCTTTGCCAGTGCAAATGTTAAATAACGCATAGTCTCTCCTTAATATTCTGTAATCTTGTCCGCAGCCTCAAAGTAACACAATTTTGCAAAATGCATCTTATGTGCATAATCAATATATTCCTGCAGATCATGTCGTCTGGACATCCGGACAAGCTCTACCTTCTGATCTTCCGCACGCAGCTTACATGCATACGCGATTGCTTCCTTCTGGTCTTCCTCCTTGTACAGGACAAGTACATTGGAATAATCAAGTGCAACGTCAATCTTATTTCTGGCGATCGCACTCATCAGATCATCGACATAAATCGCGAATCCAACGGACGGAGCCTTCTTGCCGAACTTCTCCATCAGGCTGTTGTATCGTCCACCCTTGACGATTGCATCACCGGTTCCGTATGTATAACCGCGGAACACGATTCCGGTATAATAATTAAAGCGGTTGATCATGGACAGATCAAAGCTCACATATTTTTCATATCCATAGCTTGTAAGTGCGGTATATACCTTCCGCATACGGGCAATCGCTTCTAATGAAGCTGCATTTGTCACAAGCTTTTCTGCATGGTCAAGCATATCCAGCCCGCCAAACAGACTCTCGAAGCTCTTCAGTGCCGTCTTGCGTTCTTCTGGAATTTCCAGTGTATTCACAAACTCTGTGAGTCCAAAGAAATTCTTTGAATGAATGTATTCCTTGATGCGCTGTTCTGTCTCATCATCCAGACCAGCCTCTTCAATCATGCCCTTGAAGAACTCCACTTCACCGATCTCAATCTGGAACTCCTTTAAACCCGCTGCAAGCAGACAATGAATCACACAGGCAATAATCTCCGCATCGGCAGCAGAACTGTCATCGTTAATCAATTCTCCACCAATCTGTGTAAACTCAGAAAGCTTTCCCTGATGCTGGTGTGTATTTAAAAATGTATTTCCTGCATAACACAGGCGGATCGGAAGCTGTTCTTCCGGATAATACTTTGCCACGCTCCGGGCAATACTCGGTGTGATATCCGGGCGTAACACCAAAGTGTTATTGTTGCGGTCAAAGAATTTATACATTTCGTTCGAAGCCGCAGACCCCTTATCCATATTGAAAATATCAAAATATTCAAAGCTTGGTGTATCAATATCCTGATAACTGTAAAGTTCTAACACATGATGAATCTGTGAAATTACTTTCTTTTTCTTCTTACACTCGGCATCATAGATATCCCGGACGCCTTCGGGTGTATGTAATAACTTTTCGTTCAAAACCAGCTCTCCTTTTATATCTCATTTCTAACGACATACAAAGTCTAGGATATTATACTCCATTTCTATCGAAAATTCAAAGTTTTTCCAATGTTTTTTCGTTCAGGCAGAAAAGTAGAACATTTGTTTGCATTTTTTTATATTCTATGCTATCATAAATACAGTTTTTAAATCAAAAGAAAGGGGATATGTTATGGCGAATCGAAAACTGACTGATAAGCAGCGGGAAATTCTGGAATATCTGAAGGAATGCATCTTACAAAAAGGGTATCCACCTGCCGTACGCGAGATCTGCGAGGCAGTTCATTTAAAATCAACCTCTTCGGTTCATGCACATCTGGAATCATTGGAGGAAAAAGGATATATCCGCAAAGATCCAACGAAGCCACGTGCGATTGAGATCTTAGATGATGAGTTTAATCTTGCAAGAAGAGAAGTCATCAATGTACCGATTGTTGGTACTGTCACCTGTGGCGAACCAATTCTTGCAGAGCAGAACATTCAGGGCTACTTTCCAATCCCACCGGAATATCTGCATGCAAATGGCAAGAATACATTCATGCTGAAGGTCAAAGGCGACAGCATGATCAATGCCGGCATCTTCGATGGCGATTTAGTTATGTGTGAGGAAGCACAGACAGCAAGAAACGCGGAAATGGTCGTTGCTCTGATTGATGATTCAGCAACTGTAAAAACTTACTACAAAGAAGCCGGTTACTACCGGTTACAACCAGAAAATGACACGATGGACCCAATCATCGTTCAGGACGGAGAACTCCAGATTCTTGGAAAGGTCATCGGATTGTTCCGTACGTTCTAGGAATGGTTGCCCGTATACAATCAATATTGGTCACACTACATAAAAAAGACAGATTCTAACTTTGAGGTGGTACCTCAAAATATGGAATCTGTCTTTTTTTCATGCATCAGATTAACTGAATATAAAATCGCAGTAGATACCCTGCTTATCTTCCTTACATGTAATGAACCGGTACCGTACACATCTGCCCTCGTTAAAGCGTACATAAAAGGACGAATACGGACTTGCAATCTTCCCCTGCAATTCATGAAAAACTGCCGCCGCGCGATCCACAGAAAACGACTCTAATTTCATGTCAATCGCAAATTGTTTGAAATGTTCTGTGACCGAAAAACTCTTAATCTCTTTTATACTATTCACAATGTCACAAAGTCTTTGCTGCAGTTCCGGTCCCGTTTGTAGCTGAACCTTGCTCATGTATGCATTCATGATCTTATACATAGCAGGTACTCCATTTCTCTTTAGTATTTTTGCTTATCCGGTATACGGTTATGTATCTCTTTGAACTCATCAAAATGCTGGATGAATAATTTGACAACCTTCGGATCGAAACTCTTGCCCGATAAACGTATAATCTCATCAAATGTATCTTCCAACGACCAGCCCTTCTTATAGTAACGGTCAGAGGTCAGTGCATCAAATACGTCACATACCGCCATCAAACGGCTGATATAGGCAATCTCTTCACCCTTCATACCGAGATATCCGGTACCATCCCAGCGCTCATGATGTTCCTTTGCCAGAATACACGCCAGATGCATCAGTTCACCCGGACATTTCTCCAGAAGTGCCTCACCGTATAAGACATGGTTCTTCATAATCTGGTATTCTTCATCTGTCAGCTTATCCGGTTTATCAAGTATTTCTTCACTGATCATCAGCTTACCGATATCGTGCATCATGGATGCTGTCGATACCATCTCCACATATTCATCATCAAATCCAGACGCTTTCGCCAATACCCGCATATAGGCGGCAACTCGCTTGATATGCTCTCCGGTGAACTTCGATTTACTCTCACTAATCTCGGCGAACGAGAAGATAAGGCCTGTCTGGTTATCCTGCATCGTAACTGCCATATTGATTGCAGAGTTGATCATCATGGAATTTCGCTGTACGATGAAATATGCTGCAACGGAAAGCCCGAATACAACCACGATCTGTGGAACGACATAAGACATCATAACCTCTTCAAATGACTCACATGGAAATCCGATAAATACATCCGAAAACCGGAATGCAAAATAATTCGAACCAACAATGCCGCACGACATCAGAAGCGACGCAAACAGCACCAACGTCTGATTGTAATAAAGCGATGCCAGAAGGATCGGGAATAACATAATCGGATATGCATACGTCGATAAAAGTGTCAGCATCAGTGTCGCAATCAGACAGACACAAATAATAACGATATGCTTCGTCACAGGTGCATGATCAAATTTTAATATGTTGATGATCAGCGTTGGAATCAACGCAATAAAAATTGCAGACGCAAAGAATACGATCAGTACAGATTCATCCATATCCGTACCAAAATAACAATAAACAAATGCAAGCGCGAGAATCGCCACGATCACACGCATACATCTGGCAGAAATCTGATTAATTTTACTGTAATTATCCTGGATCAGTTTTTCCTTATTATTCAAATTAATACTCCCCCAGTCGTAAAAGCTCTCCATCCCTCCAAATATTATCTAAATCATAGAAGGATCTCTCTTTTTCTGAAAATACATGAATAATTATATCATAATAATCCAGTAAAATCCATCCTCCATTTGCATATCCTTCCCGATTTTTCATTTCGGCTCCGGCTTCCCGCATCGCATGCTCCACATTGTTGCACATTGCCTGCACCTGATTACGGTTGGAACCATCTGCAATTACGAGATAATCACACATAGAAGAAATCTCGGATATCCGAATAACACGAATATCATTGCCCTTCTTATCATCAAGTGCCTTTACAATTGTTCGAAGATATTTATTTTCACTCATACCCTGTCTCCTTACAGTTCCATGTTATGCACAACATAAAAATCATAGGTCTTCTGTGTCATATAATCCATCTCAGCGGTCGTCCGGTTCAGATAATCAAGTGTATTCTTCAATATATGGATCACGCACGCATCCAGATCCGTAAATGCCTCTTTGCGGATTTCCTCCATCTCCGGGAGCATCTTCCGGTTCGGTTCAATATAATCGGCAACGAAGATGATCTTATCCATCAGTGTCATGTTCGGGCGTCCGGTTGTATGATATGTGATCGCATCTAAGATCACCTGATCAACCACATCGTATTTGTACCGTGCATAATACGCGCCAAGCTTCGCATGCAGCATATCCGGATTCTTCTCCTCATATTTGCTGACCGGAAGTCCGTGCTTTCTCGCTTTCTCGAGCTTCGTCTTCGTCGGCAGTCCTTTCGCACAGTCATGCAGCAGTCCTGCTATACGCGCCTTTTCCACATCTTCTCCATGCACCATTGCCAGACAGGCAGCCGTATACTCGACACCAAAAGAATGTGTCAGTCTGGTCGCACTGATCTTGCCCTTCAATCTTGTTATCATTTTGTCTCTTGTCATCATATCTGTCTTCTCCCAGCTTCCTGCTTATAAAGTGCATGTGCTTCTATATACTGTAATACATCGTCCGGTACAAGTCCCTGTATAGATTCTCTCTTAGCAATCCGCGCCCGTATCTCACTTGATGAAACCGGAACCGGCGGCATCGCCACATAGGATATGTGAAACGCCGGATACTTCGTACAAAACCTGCGGATATATGTCTCGATCGTATCCCGTTGTTCCCCTCTTGCAACAACCAGAATCTCACACAGATTCGCCAGTCGTTCAAATTCATACCACTTGTGTAGCTGAAACAGCGAATCATCGCCGATCACAAATTCGATTGTAAGCTTCGGATACAGCTTCTTTAACCGGGTAAATGTATCCACGGTATATGTGTATCCATCCCATTTTAATTCAAAGTCACTGACCGAAATCTTCGGGATCTGTGCCATCGCCAGCCGGAGTCGCATATCCATCCGCATGCTTCCATCCACAATCGCAGCTTCCTCCTTGTATGCCGGAATATGATTCGGCATACAGACAAGCTGATCTACTTCCGGACGTGCCTTTAAAACCGCCTGCGCAATCGCCACGTGACCGGCATGTACCGGATTAAATGTTCCTCCGAGAATCGCGATTGTATGAAATTGTTCGAATCTCACATCTGCCATCTTATTCCGGGAGAACGATTTTCGGATCTTTCTTTCTCTTCTTATACAACACGATCTTCTTGCCGATGACCTGTACAACCTGGCTGTGTGTACGCTCTGCCATCACAGCCGCGATTTCCTTCGGATCATCGAGGCAGTTCTTCAGAACACCAATTTTCACCAGCTCACGCTTTTCTAATGCTTCACTGACTGCTGTGCAGACCTCCGGTGTAAGGCTTGACTTTCCGATATTCATGATCGTATCGGCATTCATTGCCAGACTCTTCAGATAAGCTCTCTGCTTACTTGTCATATTCTTTCCTCTTTCCTTTTAATGATTTAACGATAATAATCAAACTCCAGACCATACAATCTTACGGTGTCTCCCTCTTCGATACCAAGATCTTCGAGCATCTGTAAGATTCCATTGTCCTTTAAGAATCTCTGGAAGAACGCAAAGCCCTTCTCAGACTCCAGATTCGTATAACCAAGCATCTTCTCGATCCGAGGACCTTCCACAAGGAATACATGCTCCTCTTCCTCAGACTTTGTCACCTCAAATGGCAGCTCCGGATCATCCATGAACTCTACATCCATCTCCGGTGCAAACTCAATTACCTCATCCGGTGCTTCCTTCACTAATTTATTTACATACCACAGCAGTTCTTCGACACCCTTGCCGGACACTGCTGATATCGGGAATACTTTGATTCCCTTTGGTTCATATTCGTCCTTCAATAACTGGATCACAGTCTCGTAATCCTCACCGTACAGCGCATCACACTTATTTGCGGCAATTACCATCGGCCGGCTTGCCAGCTCTTCATTGTACTGACGCAGTTCCTTGTTGATTGCTTCGATATCCACGATCGGATCTCTGCCCTCCGTCGATGCCGCATCAACAATGTGGATCAGCACCTTTGTACGCTCGATGTGACGTAAGAATTCAATTCCCAGTCCAACACCTTCCGATGCACCTTCAATAATACCCGGAATGTCCGCGATTACAAATCCCTGCTTTTCTCCAAGATCGACCACACCGAGATTCGGATTGAGTGTTGTGAAATGATAGTTTGCAATCTTCGGTTTTGCATTTGTCACACGGGACAGGAATGTGGATTTACCAACATTCGGGAATCCAACTAATCCAACATCTGCGATCATCTTAAGCTCTAAGGTTACCCAGAGCTCTTTCGCCGGTTTTCCCGGCTGTGCATACTTTGGTGCCTGCATGACCGATGTCACATACTGACGGTTTCCTTTGCCGCCTCTGCCGCCTTTCAGCAGCGTTACCGGTTCGGTCTTATTCGACATATCCAATATTACTTTTCCGGTTTCTGCATCCTTTACGACGGTACCTGCCGGAACCTTCAGGATAATATCCTTTCCGTTAGCACCATGGCAGTTTCTTTTTCCGCCTTCTTCTCCATCCTGTGCCACATATTTACGCACATGACGGAAATCCGTAAGCGTATTTAATCCGGGATCTACCACGAAGATAACATCGCCGCCATCGCCGCCGTCGCCGCCGTCCGGACCGCCATCCGGCACATATAATTCCCGGCGAAATGACACATGTCCGTCGCCGCCTTTTCCTGATCTTATAAATATTTTCGCTCTATCTGCAAACATGGGACGCCCTCCCTCATAAATACGATTACCAAATTAACTCATAAATCCAGAAAAAGCCGGGATATAACATGGAATAATCCCCCCCGGCTCTTCTAGTGCTTTCTTACTCAGCTGACTCTACAGGGTATACAGAAGCCTGCTTCTTATCTCTACCCTTTCTCTCGAAACGTAAAACACCATCTACAAGTGCAAATAATGTGTCGTCTCCGCCGATACCAACGTTCACACCAGGATGAATCTTAGTTCCACGCTGTCTGAATAAAATATTACCAGCCTTTACAAACTGTCCGTCTGCTCTCTTGGCGCCGAGTCTCTTAGACTCTGAATCTCTACCGTTCTTAGTAGAACCAACACCCTTCTTATGAGCAAAGAACTGTAAATCCATTCTTAACATAGTCGTTACACCTCCTTGTAGTGTACTTGCAAATACTTCTTTCCGTATTCCTTCTCGATATTGGAAAGCCCCATATCCAAGGCACGGATCAATAATTGTCCTTGTTCATCGCTGTCCGATGAAAATTTGAATTTTATGCTTCCGGATGAATCCTGCTCGCATGCACACACATTCTCTGTGAGTGCATCCACCGCATTCACGGTATTGATGACAAGCGCTGATACCGAAGCACAGATAATATCTTTGCCTGCGTTCTCATAGCCTGCATGTCCGCTTACCGAAAATCCACGGTAAGTCTTATCCGAATACATATAAAACACTGCCTGTATCATAGTTTCAATTAAGCGTTGATTGCTTCAATCTTAACCTGAGTAAACGGCTGTCTGTGACCCTGCTTCTTATGATAGCCAGTCTTTCTCTTGTACTTGTAAACAACAACCTTCTTACCCTTACCTTCGCCAAGAACAGTTGCCTTTACAGAAGCGCTCTTGCAAGCATCTCCACAAAGTACATCTTTGTCAGTATTCACTGCAACTACGTCGAATGATACCTCTGAGCCTTCCTCAGCATTAAGCTTCTCTACCTTAATGATATCTCCTTCAGCTACCTTGTACTGCTTTCCGCCTGTTGCTATAATTGCGTACATATGGTTTCCTCCTATTATCATTACTCGCCAGTTTCGGTGCTGCATGATTGCAGACTTGTACCCCACTGTGCGGCACACTCGTATATATTAGCATCTGATTGTATGCTTGTCAACACAAAAAATATAATATTTTGTAATTTTTTATGTTAACCTATTTGATTTCTGAAAATACCTCGTGCAATGCACGTTTTCCTTTTTGTCTTGTCAGCTCGACAAGTCCAAGCTTCGTCATATCCACCACAGTTGTCCGGACCGGATCAGTGCGTACATATTCTGCCAGATTCTTCATAAGCTCATGATTATGACTTTCTTCCTTCATGTTGATGAAATCAATCATCACAATTCCGGAAATATTACGCAGTCGGAGCTGCCTTGCAATCTCCTTTGCCGCTTCGATGTTAATCTTCAGGAACTGCTCCTCCGCATTTTTCCCTTTGATTGACTTGCCGCTATTGACATCGATCACCGTCATGGCTTCCGTCGGCTCGATTACCAGATATGCCCCGGACTTTAAGTATGCGCGCTTCGAAAGCGTCTTCTCAAGCAGACTTGCAAGCGAATACCGAAGCGTAAGTGTATATTCGTCCGTATAGAGTGGGATCTCCGAGATTGCTTCCGTCACCTCTGGAATATCGGTCACGATCTCCACATCCTGCAATGCATGCATCCGCCGGATATCTTTGATATATTCGACCTCCGTGTGGTACAGGCAGGTATATTGTGTTGCATACTCGGACTTCTTCATAATCGAATAAAGCAGTCGTGCCTGTCCTTCGATTTCCCGCGTAATCGCAGCATCCTCCGCATGCTCTGCCTGCGTCCGGATAATTCCACCAAGTGTAAGCTTTTTTATCCGCTCGATCTCTGCCACATTTCCTTCTGCCAAATAGAACTGCGCATCCTGCTCTGCTATAAGCAGGTTCTGCATCAAAGTCTTTAATTCCTTTTTTCTTGCACTATCTGTAATCTTGGAAGAAACTCCGACAGGTGCAAAAAGCGTCGTTACCGCGTAATCTCCCTGCAGGGAAATATCTGTCGTCACCGCATAACGTTTTGTCTTGATCTTATCACGCACGACCTGCACCGTCACGAGATCACCGACCTTTAATTTCTCCCCGTGGTAATCATCCATCGACAGATAACAACTCTCGCCCTTTTTGATATCCACGAACGCCGCATTGATGTTCGGCGATAGATTCGAGACTCGCGCCCGGTAGACATTTCCAAGGATACTGTCCGCCTCATAACACCGGATCTCCATCGCTTTTCCATCCTCGAACAGGATTCCAAGCTTCTTCTTATTCCATTCTGTAAATACAAACTGCTTCATACTCTCTTATCTGCTTCCCACATCATATGTCACCACGCGTCAGCGTGATGACCTGCGCACGCATCAGCGTGCTTCATTATATCCTGCGGCACATCCATTAAAATCTCGTTCCACTTGCGGAAAGCGGCTGTAACTCCTCTTTCTCGCCCATGTATGTCTCCAGCCGGTGAATCCGGTAATCATACCGGTTAAACGGTACACCCGCTTCGTTACACATCGCCTCTACGACAAGCTCCGGCTTTAAGTTATCCTTGCTTCCGGATGCAAGCAGCATATAGACGCCATCCTTGTATTCTTTGATTTCATAGATGAGTGGACGGATATCCGTCAGTTCCTCTTTGGACTTCGTCTTCTTGACGATCTCAACCTTGTCTTTCTCTGCAAATGCAGGCAGCGCCTGTAAAAGCTGCGGTATTGTATCGTTCTCACATTCCTCGTTTTTGTAGATATAATAGTCAGACGCGGTCACGATTGCCATCGACGGCTTCGCATTGTCCGGAAGCTCGATGATATCCAATACCTGAATCTCCGGTGGCATCGTCGCATTCAGGCGCGCCATCATATCTTCGGTCGTTGTCACGCTCTCAAACTCTCCATCGAAATATTCCCCCTCCGATGTCATGCCAAGCGGCATCGGTGCCGCAAAGGAGATCATCTGGTGAGGCGAAAAGCCCTTCGAATATGAGACATCCAGCTTCGCCCGCCGGATCGCCTTCTGGAAGAACCGCATAATATCGAGATGTCCAATGAAACGAAGACTTCCAAGCTTGGTGTATTTAATTCTTAGCTTCAAAGCAGACACCTCCTCCATATGTGGCAGAACCACAGCCAGAACACTGCATCCGGCAGTTTCCGGTCGTTTTTCCCTCCTGTGCCTTATGCCACTCCTGTAACAGGAACCCGCGGCTCACACCGACGTCTAAATGCTCCCACGGGAACACTTCGTCATCCGGTCTTTTTCTCGCTGTATAAAATTCGATATCGACATGATGGTTTGCAAACGCATTTTCATACCGCTGCATATCAAAATACTCTGTCCACGCATCGAAGATGCCACCCTGTTCATACACATCTAAGATTGCCGCACCCAGTCTACGGTCACCTCTTGCAAGCACACCCTCTAAAATTGAGATTCCTGCATCGTGATACGAAAACTTCAGACTCTTCTGGTTTCGCTGTGCCCGGAAGGAGTCCTTCACATATCTTGCCCGGCGGGTAAATTCATCCGGTAGGATCATCGGTGCCCACTGGAACGGTGTAAATGGCTTCGGTACAAAATACGATGCCGATGCGTTGATCATGACACGGCCATTTCGTTTTTCCTTTGGTACATTGTCAAAATATACCTCTGAGATACGCTCTGCCAGATCCGCGATACCATACAGATCCTCATCAGTCTCCGTCGGAAGTCCGAGCATGAAATAAAGCTTGACCTTATCCCAGCCACCAAGGAACGCCTGCCTGCTTCCCTCTAACAGATTCTCGTCTGTAATTCCCTTGTTGATAACATCCCGCAGACGCTGGGTACCTGCCTCCGACGCAAATGTCAGGGAGGACTTCTTGATATCCTGCACCTTACTCATGACATCGAGAGAAAATGCATCGATACGAAGTGATGGCAATGACACGTTTACATGATCGGTATCCCGCAATGTAATCAGATAATTCAGCAGCACATCGAGATTCTCGTAATCACTCGAGCTAAGCGAGCTTAACGAAATCTCTTCGTAGCCGGTATTATCCAGCATCGTCCGCGCGTATTTTTTGAGCATTTCCACATTCTTCTGTCTCGTCGGACGATAGATCATTCCCGCCTGACAGAACCGACAGCCACGGATACAGCCACCGCATGATTTCCAGACACACACGATCCTGTGTTGCCCGGATATACGGTACAACCGGCTTCATCGGGTATGATACATTCTCAAAATCAACGACGACCTGACGTTTTACCTTTGCTGGGACATCCTCATATTTCGGTACGACCTTCTCGATCGTTCCATCTTCCTGATACGAAACCTCATACATCGATGGCACATAAATACCCGGAATCGAAGATGCTCTCCGCAGGAAATCCTCCCGGCTCATGTCCGAATGTTTATACTGTTTGTACAGATCAAGCAATGCATCGTAGCTTGTCTCGCCCTCTCCGATATAGAAGATATCGAAGAAATCCGCCATCGGCTCCGGATTCACTGTACAAGGTCCGCCACCAATCACGATCGGATGCTCCTTCGTACGATCCTTCGCAAGCAATGGAATGCCTGCTAAATCAATGACCTGTAATATATTGGTGTAACACATCTCGTACTGGATCGTAATTGCAAGCCAGTCAAATTCCGAGATTGCCGTCTGTGTCTCCAACGAAAAAAGCGGAATGTGCTCCTTCCGCATGATCGCATCCAAGTCCGGCCATGGGCTGTACACACGCTCACAGTACACGTCCTCTCTGCGGTTAAACATGTCATACAAGATCTGAATTCCCAGATATGACATGCCGATCTCATAAACATCCGGAAAGCACATGGCGATCCGGACGTCTACCTCACTTAAGTTCTTGCGAACCATATTTACTTCATTTCCGATATAACGGGCCGGCTTTTCAATCTGCATCAAAACCCGTTCCGGAAGTGCTAATCTTTGTTCCATTCAATCTGACCTTTATTATTTATATTAGTTCTTAAAGCTGTGGATCGGTGCCGGGATTCTTCCCCCACGATTGATAAATGCATCGCAGGAATACTGGTTCACCGGCATGATTGGAGCATAGCCAAGCAGTCCACCAAACTCTGCCTTATCGCCAACTGTCTTTCCGATTACAGGAATGATACGGACAGCTGTTGTCTTCTGGTTTACCATACCAAGCGCCATCTCATCTGCGATAATACCGGAGATTGTCGTTGCCTTCGTATCGCCAGGGATTGCAAGCATATCCAGACCGACGGAGCAGACACAAGTCATTGCCTCAAGCTTCTCGATCGTAAGGGCACCTGCCTCAACCGCATCGATCATACGCTGATCCTCACTGACCGGAATAAATGCACCGGAAAGTCCACCGACATAAGAGGATGCCATAACGCCCCCCTTCTTCACCTGATCATTGAGCATGGCAAGTGCCGCAGTTGTACCTGGTGCACCGGAAAATTCCAGACCAATCTCCTCAAGGATTTCACCGACACTATCTCCGACTGCAGGTGTTGGAGCAAGCGAAAGATCGATAATGCCAAACGGCACTCCCAATCTCGCAGATGCTTCCTTCGCTACAAGCTGTCCAACTCTTGTGATCTTAAATGCAGTCTTCTTGATTGTCTCACAAAGCACCTCGAAATTCTCACCGCGCACTGCCTCAAGTGCTGCCTTTACAACACCCGGACCACTAACACCAACGTTAATGATGCAATCTGCCTCTGTCACACCATGGAATGCACCTGCCATAAACGGATTGTCATCCGGCGCATTACAGAACACAACAAACTTTGCACAGCCGATGGAATCCTGATCCTTCGTAAGCTCTGCTGTCTCCAATACAATTTCACCGATCAGCTTGACTGCATCCATATTGATACCGGTCTTTGTGGAACCGGTATTGACAGAAGAACAAACCTTTCCAGTTACTGCCAATGCCTTTGGGATAGAACGGATCAAAAGCTCATCAGCCTTTGTCATACTCTTCGAAACAAGAGCAGAATATCCACCGATAAAGTTAACGCCTACCTTATCTGCTGCACGATCAAGCGTCTTTGCGATTTCCACGAAATCATCGCTTGTCTTACATACACTGCCACCTACAAGTGCGATCGGTGTAACAGATATACGCTTATTTACGATTGGAAATACCATATTTCTTAGAGATTTCCTCGCCTGTATAAACCAGATCCTTTGCCTTCATTGTGATCTTGTTATAGATATTATCACAGGTTTCCTTGAGTGTACCGCCCACACAGTCAAGCAGGCTGATACCCATTGTGATCGTACGGACATCCAGATTCATCCGGGAGATCATTGCATTGGTTTCAATTACTTCATTTATGCTAATCATTTGCTTTCCTCCATCCAATTACAGTCTGTGCATCATGTCAAAGATTTCTTCCTGCTGTGCCTTGATCTGCACACCAAGTTCCTCTCCGATACCTGCAAGATCCTCCGCAATCTGGTCATGATCCTTGGATGCAGCTTCAGCATTGACAACCATCATCATATTGAAATAGCCGTCTACGATCGTCTGGGCAATATCAAGGATGTTGATATTGTTCTCGGCAAGGTATACACACACTTTTGCAATAATACCGACTCTGTCTTTTCCTACTACCGTGATAATTGTTTTCTTCATCTTACTCTTCCTCCGTGTATTGAAAATATACTTAAATATCAAGCAGCGCACTGTGTGTATCTCTGTTTGCCACCTGCAAAACGCACATCGTCTGTGAACGGATTTCCTTCTAACTCCGCCGCAACTGCCGCATAGGCAAGCTCCGGTAAGTTATTTTCCTTTGACAAATGTCCAAGAAAAATAGTTTTTATATGATCATTGAGCACATCACGGATCAGTTTCCCGCCCGCTTCGTTGCACAAATGTCCATAACTGCTTAAGATCCGCTGCTTGGTCGAATACGGATATGGTCCAACCTGCAGCATGCGAATATCATGATTCGCCTCCACCAAAAGCGCATCCGCGTCTTTGAGTGCCTGTATCATATAACCATCATATCCTCCCATATCGGTCGCAACGGCAATCTTCCTGCCATCACACAGCAGGCTGTAGCAGACCGGATCGGCCGCATCATGCCACGTACTGTGTGCCAGGATCTCAATATTGCCGACCATAAATGGTTCATCCGGCTGAATACTATGGAACAACCCATAGTCAAGCGTTCCAAGGCTCGTTGTGTATTTGATTTCTTCTATTGTCGCTTCTGTCGCATAGATTGGAATGCCATACGCTCTTGATATTACACCGAGACCACGTATATGGTCAATATGTTCATGCGTAATCACGATGCCGTTGATGTCTGCAAACGTCCGGTCTACGTCCTGTAACGCATCCAGTATTTTTTTCTTGCTGACACCGACATCGACTAATATCCCTGTATTTTCACTGCCAACGTATGTACAGTTTCCACTGCTTCCACTGGCAATCGTCATCATCTTCATAGTTTATCTCGCAATTCCCTCACTCTCCGGGAATAACACTTTCTTCATTTTTTCTTTTAGAAATGTGGAATCCTTCCATCGTCCCAGCTTCTTTGTGCGCTGCATCATTGCCTCGCCAAACAGCTTCTCCATGAACTTCACAAGGTTCGGTGTGCCGACCGCCCGAATCTTCACTTTATCCCCTTCAAACTGCAGATCGATCACCTTGTTTGCGACCTCTTCAAGATAGTAAAGCCGGATCTTCAGTCCAAATTCTTTCTCCGTTCGATCCATCAGCTCACAGCCCGCTGCAACCGGAAGTTTCTTTCCACCGATATCTAAGATCTGATAGATATATGGATGTGCCGACAGATACCCGACGCGGATATGATACACCTTTTTTCCATCCCGCACATGCAGTACCAGGTATTCCTTTTTGTACGAGATGCCCAGCTGCTCGATGCCTGTCATATACAGAGAATAAAACATCTGATTCGCATTTGGCAGGATACTTGATGCATAATCGGTCACATCGTAGGTTCTGCCTGTATATGGCTTCACCACACGTTCTATATAGGCTGCATACGCCGGATCAAGCTGCTTTGCATTCTTTTGATACCGTTTTTCTGCAATATAGTTTTTCAGAGTATCACCGATCGTGGCAAACGGCTTACGGATGAAATTTTCCTCATCCGCTGCAAACTTACAGATTCTTGCAACCAGATGTCCCTCCGGAAATACTTCATAACCGCCTGCAGTACAGGCGATCACCAGATTCTTTCTCTGGTTGATATAGACATTCTGTCCAAATACACCGTTGAACAGCCATGCACCATCCTTTAAGCACCAGATCTGATATCCGTACCCTTTCGTGAGCGTTGTATCCTCGAATTCCACATGTGTCTGTGTTGATTCGCGGATCCACGCCCGGCTTAAAAGCTGGATGTGTTTTCCATCCCGGATGATCGCACCATCATTTAAGTAAAGCTCACCAAGCTTTACCATATCCTGCAGGGAAAGCTTCATGCCCCAGCCACCGCGTTCAATGCCCTTCGGGCAGCAGTCCCATGTGATATTATGGATACCAAGCGGGCGAAACAGACGTGACTTCAAATAGGCAAGCATAGAACATCCCGCCCGTCTCGTCACGATTGCTGCAAGCATATAGGTATTTAAGCTATTATACGTGAAATCCGTCCCCGGTGCAAAGCTTACATCACTGCCAATAAATGATTTTCGCCAGTCCTCCGCGAAATACGAGCTTACCTCATCGAATTTCACACCTGCAGTCATCGTAAGCAGATGCTTCACCGTGACTTCCTTCATTGCCTTCTTCGTGAAAAGTCCGGTGTATTCCGGGAAGATATCTACCAGCTTCTCATCAAGCGATAACAGCCCTTCTTCCATCGCAAGTCCGACCGCCATGGATGTCACCGACTTGCACATGGAAAATGATACATGCCGGTATCCTGCGCCATAAGGCGGTACATAATGCTCCGCCACAAGCTTTCCATCCTTTAAGATTGCAATTCCGGCGAGTCCAACCTTTTTATCTTCGGACAATGACCGGATAAAATCATGTGTGCTCGGCAGATTGATATCTGCCACCAATGGATTACAGACCTTTTTATTCTCTGCTGTATACGCAGGCACAAACTCTTTGCTGTCATTTCCATGATAGATTGGAAGATTTGATTTCTTCGTCGTTACCATATCATAGAAAGAATCCAGTAATTTTAATTTCAGACTGTGTTGTTCCATCGGCAATCCCCCATTTTATTTATGTAAGTCTTACAAAGCTGCAGGCATCAATCAGACTATCCTGAAAGCCCTCTGTCTGTGTCAGATCAATCACCTGAAGCTTCTCCCGATATACTTCAAAATCACGACTCAATGGTCCGTGGATCAGAAGATCTGTAGCACCGGCAAGCGATGCATTTCCAACCACTTCCAGCTTATCCATGAAATCCTGTGGCAGCATACCAAGATCAATAGCATCCCGCGCATTCAAATAAAAGCCAAAACCACCGGCAATATATACCTTGTCAATATCTCTTGCATGCAGACCTGCTGTTTTAAGCAGACATTTGATTCCGGCATACACCGCCGCCTTTGCAAGCATGATAGACTGTAATATCTCCGAGTTGATATGGATTCCGTGAATCACGATTCCACTGTCTAAGAATTCCTCCGCCAGCGTTCCGTTTGCGTGAATCTTCTCCAGTCTTCTGCCAAGCGCGATTGCTTCAAGCAGACTGTTGCCATACGCATGCTGTTTTCTCGCACATCCCTCAAATGCTGGTCCACAGGCAGTACTCGTCGCCAAATACCGCTCTCCATCTTTTAGAACCATCTCACCGTTTGTACCAAGATCTAAGAACATGTAACGTTCTGGCACTTCTGTATTCCGACTTTTCTCGATATGCATCACACCCGCGATGACATCTCCGCCAAGAAACGCACTGCTACATCCAGATAAGAACACATTACAGTCTTCTTCTATAATCTCAGGATATTCTTCTTCGACAACCGCCATCTGTTCTTTCGTAAATAATTCCTGTCCTGGCACGATTACACTGCCATGTAGCGTCGTTGGAAATGGAGCTTCTCCCATATCTGAAATATCGTACCCAAGCAGGATGGAAATCATCGTTGTATTTCCTGTGATTGCTGAACAGCATCCAGCTTCACAAGCTCATGCTCCCGCTCGGTATGTTCCACCTGTTTTTTAGTATCTTCAAGCATTTCCTGCAGCAGTTCCACGATCGCAGCGACCGTCTGATCGCGCATTTTCACAAGAAAGCTTATATCCCGTTTCACAGTTAAGATTCGATTTATCACGTCGCTGCCATACAGACGCTGGGGATTCTTCGTACTCCGCTGTGCAAGTACGTCTTTGTCCTCCGCATCGATCAGACAGCTATCAATCATGGTAGAACCAAGGTCTACCGCCATATATATGTGTCGCATATTAGAAGATCGCCTTCGGTTTCTTCTCGATTGGGCGATATCCCTGCTCGGAAAGTACGCGCAGGATCTGCTCCTTGTGCTCCGGTCCAAATGCTTCAATCGTAATCACAAGTTCCACAGCAGAATTACGGTTGATTGTTACGAACTGGTTATGCTCAAGCTTGATGATATTTCCGTTTTCTCCGGCAATCACACCTGCCACACGCTGCAGCTCGCCCGGCTTATCTGGAAGCAATACAGATACCGTGAAGATACGGCTTCTTGCAATTAAACCGTGCTGTACAACTGATGAGAATGTGATCACATCCATATTACCACCACTCAAGATACTGACAACCTTCTGTCCCTTTGGCTCGAGATGCTTCAGCGCTGCAACGGTAAGCAGCCCACTGTTTTCTACAAGCATTTTATGATTCTCTAACATATCAAGAAATGCTACGATCAGTTCGCTATCCTCAACCGTAATAATATCATCCAGATTTTCCTTCAGATATGGGAAGATCTTTGTTCCCGGTGTCTTAACGGCAGTACCATCTGCGATCGTATCTACCTTTGGCAGTGTCGTTACCTTGTCATTGGCAAGGGATGCCTTTAAGCAGGCTGCTCCTGCTGGCTCTACACCGATTACCTTGATGTTTGGATTGAGCATCTTGGCAAGCGTCGATACACCTGTGGCAAGTCCGCCACCACCGACTGGCACTAAGATAATATCTACAAACGGAAGATCCTTTAAGATCTCCATCGCAACGGTACTCTGTCCGGTTGCGACATCCAAATCATCAAATGGATGGATAAAGGTATATCCCTTTTCCTCCGCAAGCTTCAATGCATACTGGCAGGCATCATCATAGACATCGCCATACAGTACAACCTCAGCACCATACGACTTCGTACGATTTACCTTGATGAGTGGTGTGGATGTTGGCATAACGATCGTTGCCTTCACACCATATGCCTTTGCTGCATACGCAACACCCTGTGCATGGTTTCCAGCAGACGCTGTGATAAGTCCCTTCTTGCGGTCTGCATCGGACAACGTGCTGATCTTGTAATAAGCACCACGAATCTTGTAGGCGCCTGTTACCTGCATGTTCTCCGGTTTCAAATATACTTTATTACCACAGGACTGTGAGAAAAACTCACTCTCGATCAGTCCGGTTGGCTTTGTCACTTTCTTCACGATCTCATATGCCTGCTCGAATTTCTCGAGTGTCAGCTTCTGTTCTGTCTGCGCTTTTTCTGCCATATTTTTATCCTTCTTTCCTGTAAGTTTCTTTTATGCAAAACCCTGTTTAATTCATATCAAACAGGTCATCATCTTTCGGAATATTCTCGATATTCTCATCGACGAGAATCTCCACATCCGAACGCATATCAAAATCTGCGAACAATGCATTCACATAGCTGTTCGGATCAAACTTCTGCAGATCGTCAATCTGCTCGCCGATACCAATGTATTTGACCGGAACATTGAGTTCTGACTGGATTGCAATCGCAATACCGCCCTTCGCTGTTCCGTCCAGCTTCGTAATGATAATACCATTGATCTCGGTCACGGAGCTGAACTGTCTTGCCTGCTCTAATGCATTCTGTCCCGTCGTGCCATCTAACACGATCAGTGACTCCACATTTGCTTCCGGATACTCTCTTGTAATAATGCGACGCATCTTCGCAAGCTCATCCATCAAGTTCTTCTTGTTGTGCAGACGTCCAGCTGTATCGATCAGCAGGATATCTGTATTCCGGCTTTTTGCTGCCGCAACTGCATCGTAGACAACCGCCGACGGATCTGCGCCCTCATTCTGTGCGATAATATCTACACCGGCACGGTTCGCCCATGTCTTTAACTGGTCAATTGCCGCTGCACGGAATGTATCTGCCGCCGCCATCAGCACCTTCTTGCCTCGTGCCTTGTACTGTGCTGCCAGCTTTCCGATCGAAGTTGTCTTTCCAACACCGTTGACACCGATTACCAGCACAACTGTTTTCTTATTCTCAAAATCGTAGGCTGTCTCATCCACCTGCATCTGATCCCGTATAATATTGATTACCAGATCCCGGCATGCCTGTGCTTCCTTGATATGTTCTTCCTTGACACGTGCTTTCAGATCTTCTACGATCCGTTCCGTCGTCTCATAACCCATATCGGACATAACGAGTGTCTCTTCCAGCTCATCGTAAAAATCATCATCTAACTCGCTTGCCTTGAACAAGTTGTTGAAGCTATCTGAAATGCTGTTACGTGTCTTTGTAAGCCCTTCCTTTAATCTTGCAAAGAAGCCCTTTTTCTGTGGAGCTGGAGCTTCTCCTGGCTCATCCGCTGGTATCTCAGCCGGAATCTCTGTATCAACTGTCTCCGAAGGAACCTCAGATATCTCTTTCTCTGTCTCCACTTCTTCTGCTTCTGCAACAGTTTCCTGTGTCTGCACTTCCTGCAGTTCCTCTTCTGTAGTTTCCCCTTTTTTCTTCTTGGTAAACCAACCCATATCTTACACCTCCTTAATCATCCAATTCATTCTCTATCATATTCACCGATACAAGTGTCGAAACGCCCTTTTCCTGCATTGTGATACCATACAGGATATCTGCGGCTTCCATCGTACCTTTACGGTGTGTAATGACGATAAACTGTGTGTCCTTTGTCAGCTTGGACAGATATTTGGCAAATCGCTTGACATTCGAATCATCGAGTGCCGCCTCAATCTCATCCAGCAGACAGAATGGTGACGGTTTTAAACTCTGGATTGCAAAAAGCAAAGAAATCGCCGTCAAACTCTTCTCTCCACCGGAAAGCTGCATCATATTCTGCAATTTCTTTCCTGGCGGCTGTGCGATGATCTTGATTCCTGTTTCGAGCAGATCTTCCTCATCAACAAGCTCAAGGTCAGCCTTACCACCACCGAACAGCTCCTTAAATACTTTCGAGAACATCACACGGATCTCCTTGAATTTCTCCGCAAACTGTTCCCGCATTGCCCGGTCAAGCTCTGCAATAATATTTACAAGATTTGCCTCTGCCTTGCAGATATCATCATGCTGTCCCTTTAAGAACTCGTATCGCTCGGATACCTGCTTGTAATCCTCGATGGCATTGACATTGACATCGCCGAGCTGTTTGATCTTATTTTTCACTGCAGAAATCTCGCGCTTGAGTGATGAGATATCATCGAATCCGGCATCCTTATAGTCAAGTGCCAGATTATAAGTCAGCTCGTATTCTTCCCACATATAATTATTCAGACTTTCCGCCTGTTCGGACAACTTCTCAATCGATGCATTGATCTTGAATGCCGATTTGTCCAGTCCATTGATCTGCTCCGACAATTCCTCACGTTTATGGAAAAATTCTTTGTGACTCTCATTCAAAGCATCTTTACCTGAAATGAGTTCTTCCAGTTTCTTCTCCTTAATCGCGATCATACGGATATTCTCATCGAACTGCTGTTTTAAGCTGTCTGTCCGCTTTGTGAGCGTCGTAACCTCTTCGTTTCCATTGTTCCGCTTTAGATTCAGCGTCTGCAGGTTCTCCTTTGCTACCTGTTCCTCCGTCTTGATACGATGGATATTCTGCATCAGGAACTCATATTGCTGCTGTACGGTATTGAACTCCAGATTCAGCTTGTTAATTGAATCTGAAGCACCCTGCAGCCTACCTTTTTCCTCAGTCACTGCCTGTTCAAGCTTCGCAATCTCCGCTTCCAGCTCGTGAATGGCTTCCTCCTGCTTCTGGTTGTTATCCTTTAATTCCTGCTTGTTTGCATTGATCTCGTCGATCTGCGCTGCAAGCTCACCATTCTCGCGATTGATGCTTGCAAATCCGCGTTCTACCTCAGCCAGCTTTGCCTGTACCTGTTCAAGGTTCAGGGTATATGTATTCATACGGATGTTCATATTCTGGATCTCCGTATTTAATTCGTCACGGATACCTTTTTGTTTCTCACGGTCTTCCGTCAGGAATGTAATCTGCTTCTTATGTTCTTCCAGCTTCACGGAAAGCTTCTCGATCTGTTCATCAATTTCCTCAAGCTCTCGCTTTCGTCCAAGCAGATTTGATGTATTCTTAAATGCACCACCGGTCAGCGCACCGCCCGGATTGATCAGTTCTCCCTCGAGCGTCACGATACGCAGACTCTGTTTATACTTCTTTGCAAGCGCCATCGCATGGTTGATGTGATCGACAACTACGATTCGTCCAAGCAGATGTCCGATAATCGACTGGAATTTCTTATCATATCCAACCAATTCGGATGCGGTACCAACAACGCCCGGTTCCCGCTTTACATCGTTACTCACCCCGGAGCGATCGACGATTGACTGAATCGGCAGGAATGTTGCACGTCCAAACCGGTTCTGCTTCAAATACGCGATCATACTCTTGGCTGTTGCATCATCCTCTGTGACAATGTTCTGGATACTTCCGCCAAGTGCCGTCTCAATAGCTGTCTCATACCGCTTATCTACCTGTATGATATCTGCCACAACGCCGACGATCTTCGGATTCTTCGTCTTCTGCTCCATGACACGGCGAATACTGTTTCCGTATCCCTCGTAACGTTCCGTCAGATTGCGCAACGCTTCCTTCTTGGATTTCAGGCTGACGATCTGGTTACTCGTCTCCGTGACGCCACGCCGGTTTTCTTCAAGCTTCTGGCTGTGATCCGTGATCAGGTTCTGAACAGCCGTAAACTGTCCATTTTTTTCCTGCAATTCACTTTCTAACTCTTTGATTCCAGAGGTAAGCTGTACTTCCTCCGTCTTTGCTTTTTCTTCCTCGCTCGTATATTCCAGCAGCCGTTTCTTAAGCTCTGTCTTACGAAGGTTGATGTTTTCCAGCATCGTATCGTATCTGCCGACCTTTGCCTTTAACGTACCGCCTTCATTCAAATACTCGATAATATCTGCTTTGGCATCCTCAATTGCCTGTTCCTTCGCGGTAATATCCTGTTCCAGATCCTGATACTGTTTTTTTGCCTCATCAAGCACATCATCTGCCTGATCCAGCTTCTCATCCAACTGGGATTTCTCCTCATACAATCCGGTAAGATCCGCTTTGTGCTTTTCCAGATTCTTCGTCTCTTTCTCAATCTGTTCGAGCAGCCCCGCATCACTTTGCTGATATGAGAGAATCTGCTGGTTGATAACGTTCATCTCGCCTTCTAACCGCTGATTGCTGAGCTTCTTCTCATGAATCTCATTTTTCGATGTATCAATCTTCTCGTTATAGGATTCCAATTGCTGCTCAATGCGTTCATATTCATCCTTCGCTGCCTCGAATTCATCCTTCAGACGTGACGCATCTGTCTCCACAATGGATAGCTTCTCCTCGTAGGATTCCAGCTTTACCTGTGTATCATTGACATCTAAGAGAAATGCATTGATATCCAGCTTCTTCAACTCGTCCTTGAAGATCAGATACTTCCGTGCCGTCTCCGACTGTTCCTTCAAAGGACCAACCTGTTTTTCCAGTTCCCCGAGAATATCCTTCACACGGGAAAGATTTGCCCGCTCGTTCTCCAGTGACTTTTCTGTTGCTGCCTTATTCTTCTTATATTTAACAATTCCTGCCGCCTCATCGAACAGCTCCCGGCGTTCCTCCGGCTTTCCTGACAGAATCCGCTCGATCTGTCCCTGTCCGATAATCGAATATCCCTCTTTACCGATACCAGTATCGAAGAATAGGGAATTGACATCCTTCAAACGGCTGACAACACCATTGATCAGATACTCACTCTCACCAGAACGATACACACGTCTGGCAACCGTTACCTCATTATAATCAATCGGCAGGCTGTGATCGCTGTTATCAAGTGTGATTGCCACATATGCCGAGCCCTGCGGTTTTCGAAGCTCTGTACCAGAGAAAATAACATCCTCCATCTTGGAACCACGTAACTGCTTCGCACTCTGCTCACCAAGTACCCAGCGCACGGCATCGCCGACATTACTCTTACCAGAACCGTTCGGTCCAACGATACCTGTAATACCATTGTTGAATTTGAAAATTATTTTATTTGCAAAGGACTTAAATCCATATATTTCTATGCTTTTTAAATACATACGTTACCTTACCTTTTTCCAGTTGGCTGATGTAGCAGCTCCAATGTCTCAAACGCTGCATACTGCTCTGCTGTTTTCTTTGAATGCGCCACCTTCCGCGCCATCTCCTTGCCGTCTAACACGACGCGCACGGTAAACTGCTTGTTGTGGTCAGGACCTTCCTCCGCCAACAATTCATATTGCAGGTTGATCTTATGCTTCTGCACATATTCCTGCAACTTGGACTTTGCATCATGGAAGCGCTGTTTATGTTCGATATCCTGCAGTAGAAACCGCTCCACATATGCGGTTGCACATTCCATACCACCATCCAGATAGATTGCGCCAAGCACAGACTCAAACATATCACACAAAATCGAATCCCGGTTAGCTCCGCCCGTCTGTCTCTCTCCCTTACTGAACCGGGCAAACTCACCAAACCGCAAATCCCGCGAAATCTTGGACAACGTGAACTCACAGACAAGACTTGAACGAAGCTTCGACAAATCGCCCTCTGGCATCGTCTGATAATTTTCAAACAGATACTTACTCACGATAAATTCCAGAATCGCATCACCTAAAAACTCATATCGCTCATACGACATATAGCGTCCGACCATCTTTTCATTGACGAAGGACTTGTGCGTGATTGCTGTCTCCAAATGTTTGATATCCTGAAAGGTATATCCAATCAGTGCTTCCAGCTCACTGAGTGATCCTTCATGTTCCATGTTAGTTCTCCCCTTTGTTTTCTTCCTCTACAAATGTACGAATAATCTGATTTGTAACATCTTTTTTCACAAAGTTACGGCACTGTTCAATGGCAGAGCGTACCTCTGTATCCTTGCTGTTGCCATGAATCTTTACTACCAGACCTTTTAAGCCAAGCAATGGTGCTCCACCCTTATCATCCGCCATATACCGCTTAAAGGTTTTCTTAATCGGTTTGTAGATCAATGCACCACCGATCTTCGTCTTGACACTGCTCTTTAACGTATCTTTGATCTCTGCCATAAACATTTTGCCAAGTCCCTCAAAGAATTTGAGCAGAACATTTCCAACAAACGCCTCACAGACTAATACATCTGCCGGACCGTTTGGGATATCACGGGATTCTACACTACCGATAAAGTTGATGTCCTTACACTCACGCAGCAGCGGAATCGTGGATTTCACAAGTTCGTTTCCCTTTTCATCCTCCGCACCGATATTGATGATACCAACACGAGGGTTCTCGATACCCTCGATATTCTTCATATAGATAGAACCCATCTTTGCAAACTGTACCAGATTCTCTGGCTTTGCATCCACATTTGCGCCACAGTCGATCAGTAACGACGAGCCGTACCGATGTGGAATGAGTGGAGCCAGTGGGGTTCGCTTAACCCCCTTTGCACGTCCAACCAGAAACTGTCCCCCCCGCCCCCCCCAGCCAGCAGCGCACCAGAATTACCGCCAGAAATACAAGCCGCCGCTCTTCCTTCCTTGACAGCATTTAACGCCAATACCATAGATGAATTCTTCTTTCTACGGATAGCATCCACCGGCGCATCATGACAGGTAATCTCCTCGGTTGCATCGACTACCTCAATCCGCGTCTTATCACATCCGTACTGGTCAATATACGTTTTTAATTCCTCTTCTTTACCGGTTACGATAAAGGAAAGGTCGTCATACAGATCCATCGCCTCCGCAATGCCCTGTACAAAATATGCACTTCCATTATCCGTACCCATTGTATCAATTGCTATTACAATCTTTTCCATTCTTTATCCGAACCCTTCCTTGTTATACAACATGATAGACCACATAATCCTATATATTATAGTTGTATCCCTTTCTTTCGTCAAGAAATCAAGGCACAAAAAAAGACTTTTCAACGAGAACCTCTCGATGAAAAGTCTTTTTTTCATTTCAGTGAATTACTCAGCAGAGATGATTTCTTTCTTATTATAGGAACCGCAAGCCTTGCATACTCTGTGTGGCATCATAAGCGCTCCACACTTGCTGCACTTTACCAAGCCAGGAACTGTCATCTTCCAGTTTGCTCTACGCTTGTCACGTCTTGCTTTTGAACTTTTATTCTTAGGACAAATGGACATCCTTACACCTCCTTCAAGAATACACTTAAAATCACACTTTGCTTATTATACAAACAAATCTATCTGATGTCAACGGTATTTTTCATTTTTTGATAAAATATTTATTTTGCAAGTGCAACAGTCTCTCTTGCGATTGCAAGCTCCTCGTTTGTCGGTACGACATACACTGGCACCTTAGAATTCTCTGTTGAGATCTTTACCTCTTCTCCACGGAGCTTATTTGCTTCATCATCAATCTCCACACCCAGATATCCGAGATGGCTACATGTATCTTTTCTTACCTTTGGATCATTCTCACCGACGCCCCCCCCCCGTCCCCCGGGCCTCCACACCCGCCGATAAACTTTGCTGCCTGATAGGTAAATACATTCATTGCAATCTCACAGCGCTTGTCGCCCTCAGCGATTCCCTTGTTCAAATCCCGGAAGTCACTGGACTTTCCTGAGATACCATAAACACCGGACTCCTTGTTGAGCATACTGATGATCTCTGTGAGTGTCTTTCCTTCTTTGTTCGCAATATATTCGATGATTGCTGGATCAATATTTCCACTTCTGGTTCCCATTGTGATACCTTCGAGTGGCGTAAGTCCCATTGTCGTATCAATTGACTTTCCGCCCTCAACTGCACAGATGCTCGCGCCACCACCAAGATGACATACGATAATCTTTGTATCCTTGATATCCTTTCCAAGCAATTCAGCGGTACGCTTGGATACAAAGTGGAAGCCGTAACGACGAACCTTGTATTTCTCATAATACTCATATGGAATACCATATGTATATGCATAATCTGGCATAGTCTGATGGAATGCAGTATCAAACACTGCAACCTGTGGAACACCCGGCATCAATTCCTGACATGCACGGATACCGATCAGATTGGCTGGATTGTGAAGTGGTGCTAAATCACAGCACTCCTCAATCGCTGCAAGTACTTCGTCATTGATCAGAACCGCAGAAGAAAACTTCTCCCCGCCATGTACCACACGATGACCGACCGCTGCAATCTCATCCAGATTTTTGATTGCACCAAGCTTCTCATCTAACAGATACTGCAGTACAAGCTTTACTGCTGCGCTATGATCCGGCATCGGTGCCTCAATCTGTATCTTTTCCTTACCAGTTGCCTGATGTGTCAGTGAACCATCTAATTTGATTCTTTCACAGATTCCCTTTGCAAGTACCTGTTCTGTGTCCGAGTCGATCAACTGGTACTTGAGGGAAGAACTACCACAATTAATTACTAATACCTTCATATTCTCACGCTTTCTCTTACTATTCTATTTCTGGTCAAGTGCCTGTGCCTGAACCGCTGTAATCGCAACAACACCGACGATATCATCTGCTGAACATCCTCTGGACAGATCGTTGACCGGCTTTGCAATACCCTGTGTAATCGGACCATATGCATCTGCCTTTGCGAGACGCTGTACAAGCTTGTATCCAATATTTCCAGCATCCAGATCCGGGAAGATCAATACGTTTGCCTTTCCGGCTACGTCGCTGCCCGGTGCCTTGGAAGCAGCTACTTCCGGCACAATTGCCGCATCACTCTGCAATTCACCATCACACTTCAGGTTCGGACATTCTTCATTGACAATCCTACATGCCTCGATCACCTTATCGATCTCTGGATGATGTGCACTTCCCTTTGTTGAATGGGATAACATTGCCACAATTGGTTCTGCCTCTACCAGAAGTTCAAATGACTTTGCAGAGCTCTCTGCGATTGCTGCAAGCTCTCTCGCATCCGGGAACTGATTTAATCCTGCATCTGAGAAAATGAATGTTCCATGCTCACCCATCTCACAGTTTGGTACTACAACTAAGAAGAATGCAGATACCAGCTTTGTATCCGGTGCAGTCTTTAAGATCTGCAATGCTGCACGCAATACATTTGCAGAAGAATTCACTGCTCCTGCAACCATTCCATCTGCATCGCCTGCCTTTACCATGATACAGCCAAAATACAGGACGTTTGTTAAAAGCAGTTCCTTTGCTTCTTCCGGCGTCATACCTTTCTTCTTACGAAGCTCTACCAAAATGGATACATAATCGTTTAACTTGTCGCAGTCATATGGATCTACGAATTTCGCGCCTGTCAGATCCAGTCCATCTGCTTTCTTTATAATCGTCTGTTTGTCACCAACTAAGATTATGTCGGCAATTCCTTCCTGCAAAATCTTATGCGCCGCCTCTAATGTACGCATATCTGCAGTTTCCGGTAATACAATTGTTTTCTTGTTTTGTTTTGCTCTTTTTTTAATTGAATCAATAAATGCCACTGCTCTTCTCCTCTGCTTTTATAGTTTCAACTCATATCTTTCTACATTATAAACAAATCAAGGTTTGTATACAACCAAAAATCTGTAAATAAATGTCTTTTTTCACGTACAATTTTAATCTTTATTTGAGAATCTCAAGACTGCATATCATCCACCGCCGGATTGTCCACCACCAGTCTGCCACGACCATGTTTTTTGCCATAATACATCGACTTATCCGCACGGTTTACAAGGATATTGGTATCCCTACAGATCGTCGGATATGCAGACAGGCCAATACATACATTGACTGGAATTTCCTTGTCATCATACTGCACGATTGTCGTCTGGATCTCTTTATGCATTTCCTCTAAGATCGGCAATGCCTGCGTTTCATCGTAGCCCGGCAATACAAGCAGGAATTCCTCGCCTCCATACCGGCAGGCAAATCCCCCATGTGCCCTTGCAAATTTATCGTCAATGGATGCCACCATCTTGATGACCTTATCACCGGCAAGATGTCCATATGTATCATTGATATTCTTGAACTTATCAATATCAAACAGTGCCACAGATAACGGCTGTTGTTTCTTCGTCGCTTCCTCTGCCGCCGCTGCAAACAACTGTCCGAAATAAACACGGTTGTAGATCTGTGTCAGACCATCCTTGCGCGCCATATCCTGTGTCTGTAAATAAAGCTTTGTACTCTTGACAGATACATTATATTCCACCAAGCAGGTTTCATAGTACGAGATTCCCTTCTCGAAAAAATTCTCCTCATTGGATGCGATCAGCATCATACCATACTGCTTGTTGTCGTTGATCATCGCAAGCTTCACCAGACTCTTGATATTTGTCTCACCAATAAAACGCAGCTCCTTTAATTCATCCCCGACCAGCAGCTCCGTCGTCTTCCGGCTCTCGGCAAAATCCGAATAAATCTTCTCAAAATCCTTGCGCAGACGGCGTTCCATTGAAGCATAATCCGTCTTGATAATACAGATTCCACGATTGTCCGAATTAACCGCTCCATCCATATACACCGCACAGAGCTTTGGATTCTTTACATCCATGATTGCATCGACGATCACATTGATATTCTTGTTGATATCAAACGAAGACGCCATATAACGCATGATTTCCGTCTGGGACTCGATTTCCCGGTTTGCCTGTTCCAGATCATTCACGACCCGTGCCAGCTCAATCTTCTGGTAATTCACACGTTCATTTACATTCTTTACCTTTTCCTGATACTCTTCGAGCTTTGCATTCTTATCCTGTATATCATTCCGTTCCAACACAAGCTGGGTATAATACGCCTCATGTGCATCGTTTGAATATTCGAGAAGTTCCGTCACAAACAACAGTGTCACGACAAAGATTGCAAGCACCAGCACATAACAGAACCAGAATGTCTCTCTCCGGAACTGCAATGACAGGCACAGATTGATAAACATCGGTATAAGCAACATCATCTTGCGGACTAAAATCGTTCCCTTGTCATAGTGTGAACCAAGAATAATGAATTCCAATGCAAGCAGGAACAAAATCATAAACATACCGACAAGCAGCACGCCCTCGTACGGAACAAATGATACGAAAATACTGTATGTAGTAATCTCAATCAACCGGAAAGTCGTCAAAAACTTCATATTCTTAAACACGCCCATGTGATAAAACACACTGTCAAGCAGTGCAAACACAAACACAACGGTTGCAAATGTCACGCAGACCGGCGTGTTGTCGGTGAACTTCATGACGCGTGACAACACGGTGAGCAAAACCATAAATACATAAAAGATCTTATGATATACTGTGTAATTTTTAATGAGCTTTTCCGTAATATCCTGCATGTCTAGTTCTCCCAATGAATATCGATCACAGCCCCTTCATCGATCGGCTGTATAAATTCTGCATGTATGCCATTTACATTTGTAACAAGGCGCTTTCCACGCATCGAAGAAAGATCAAACGGATATACATCCAGAATATCCACAAATGTATAGCTCTGTTTTCCTGTCAAAGTGACAGGTGTTTTATTGACTACAACCGTGATTGCACGGCTTACAGCTGGTTCTGGCTGTGGCTGCGGTGTCACATTCTGCTCCGCCTCTGTTTTACTTGTATCTTCCGTCACAGGTTCTGTGACCGCTGCTTCGTCTGCAACTTCCACGATCTCATCGTCCGGAATAATCGTTTCTTCCTTCCGGGTGACAAATTCTACTTCAAAATTCTCATAAATCTTCTCATCTTCATCGGCAATCTGATGGTTGACATACGCATAAAAATCCGTCGTCAAATCCATAAATGTGCGCAACTGTCCCACGGTATAATAATTCCGCATACAGACATCATCCCCATCCTGAATCTGATACATGGACGATGCAAATTCACCATTCACAGTTGCAAATTTCGGACAGGATACTTCGTTTCCATTCACCTTAAAGGTCAGCATGCCCGCATATTCCGGAAGTGTCGATAATTCAATCTCCGCAGATTTGCCCTTTGTAGACGGCTGAATCCGGATGTTATCGTTCGCCTCAATCACTGCGTTCATACCAGCGGTCTTTCCGTTCTGGGTGATCACCGCAGCTTCCCCGCTGTACCCACGCACGATCCGTGTCTTTTCATTTATCTTAAATGTGATATCATCGCCGCGCTTCGGGAAGATATCTTCGTTTGGAATACCGTACTGTACTGCCGCATCAAAGATTGTCAGCTTATCATTGTTATACAGCTTCACACGTTCGCCATTTACGTTGACAAAGATGAAGTTATTCTTTTGATCAAAGAAGTTCAGACAGATACCAATTGGTGTCACATAGAGCGGATCTTTCTTGATCCCCTCCACCTGAAAATCAATCGTATTCATCACTTCTTCGCCACGCAGAGCTACACGCTCTGGCGGTAGATCCAGATCATCTGCCAGTGTATCTGTAAATCCAGGCAGTTTTCCACCACCGCCGACTACAAACACCGCACTGACGCTTGTTCCACCATTTAACTCAATGATTTTATCCGCGATTTTCTTCGAGATTCCCTCTTTTACTTCCTCCGTCGTCTGATAAATCTCCTCCGGAGTAATCTTATGGGAGATTCCCATAATATCTTTATATGTAACTGATTTCCGGCGTGCACTGACCGTCTTTAACTTCTCTGCCGTCTGGAAATCAATCAGATATTTCTTTACCAGTGCCTCGGTCAGCTCGTCTCCGGCTGCCGGGATCATACCATACGCGATCACGCTTCCATCTTTTGTGATACAGATATCGGACGTTCCGGCTCCGATATCGATCAGTGCAATGTTCAAAAGGCGGTACTGCTCTGGAATCGCTACCGTCATCGCCGCGATTGGCTCCAATGTAAGATTCGTCACATACAATCCAGCCTGCTCCACATCCCGCATACAGACTGTCCACAACCTCTTCTGGGAGAAATGTTGCAAGCACATCGGCCGCAATCTTCGTTCCCTTGTGTCCTTCCAGATTCGTGATCTCGTAATTGTTCAGGAAATATTTCACAACGGTATAGCCGACACAGAAATATTTCGTTGTCTCATGACTCTCGTTTAATTCCTGCAGAATCTCATTGTGCGCCTGCTCCACGCCGATCAGATCGATCGAATGGATATATTCCTGTGTAATAACTGTATTCTCAGAGAATTCATACTCCCCGTGTCCGATCGCAGTTTTTAAGACACGGCCAGCCGCCGCAATGCATACATCATGCAATTTGCGCCCGCCTAACTGTTTCTCTAACTGCTGTTTTACCTCGACAATATCCTGACTGACCTTCGCGATATCATGGATCTGTCCGTCGATCATCGAACGGGTATCATGGTATTTGACAGCCATCGCAACTACATGAAACCGCTCCTGTTCTCTGTATCCGACTGTACCGACGATACTCCGCGTACCGATGTCCAGTCCAAATATTAAAGGTTCCGGATATTTCACTGTTGCCACGCCTGTTCCCTCCTGAAATTAGTCTGTTTTCCCATGATTAGTTAAAATTATAGCATCTCCAAGTAAGATATTCAACCTATCTTTTAGTTGTTTTGATGAATTTTCATAGTCTAATTGATTATTTATAGTGAAATCTGCATATTTTCTATAATATGATTCCGGTTCCTGACTGCGGAACATCGCACGGCAGCGTTCCTCGGTATAGCCGCGCTGTTTCATCAATCGTTTGATCCGCGTCTCCTCATTGACATAGATATACCAGATTTCATCGCAGATCTCCTTATATCCATCCTGAATCAGAAGTGCCGCCTCGATCACATAGATCTTCACGTCCTGCTTCCGTTTCTCCTCGATGTCTTTCCGAATCCATGCCTTCACAGCCGGATGCGTAAGTGCATTTAACTGTGCAAGCTTTTCTTTGTCAGCAAACACGATCTGTGCAAACTTCGCCCGGTCGATTGCATATGGTTCCTCTGCCTGCAAAATCTCCGTGCCAAACGCTTCCACAACCGCCTGATATACTGTCTGTCCCGGCTCCATCAGCGTATGGGCAAGCTTATCGGTCTCGACAATATATGCCCCATATAAATTAGACAGGTCATATAATATTTTACTTTTTCCAGAGCCAACGCCTCCAGTAATTCCTAATATCAGCATTCTGAATCTCCCTGAATGTCCTTACTTCGCATCATACCAGCTGTCACCAACATTTGCATCCACAAGAAGCGGCACAGCAAGGTCTGCCGCATGCATCATCTCTTGCACCAAAATCTTCTGTACGATCTCTACCTCTTCCTTCTTTGTCTCGATGATCAGCTCATCGTGGATCTGAAGTACAAGCTTTGACTGCAAATGTTCTTCTTTGAGCCGACGATTCACACGAACCATCGCAATCTTGATAATATCCGCCGCAGTTCCTTGTACCGGGGCGTTCATTGCTGCACGCTCGCCAAAACTTCGTGTCATAAAGTTCGAGGAAGCAAGCTCTGGAATCGGGCGTCTCCGTCCAAACATCGTGACCGTATAGCCGTTTTTCTTCGCATCTTCCACCGTTCGGTCTAAAAATTCCTTAACCTTGCCATAGGTTGCAAAATATTTCTCGATATAGCCCTCCGCTTCCTTTCTGGAGATATCGAGATCCTGTCCTAGACCAAAGGAGCTGATGCCGTAAACAATTCCAAAATTTACCGCCTTTGCTTTCCGGCGAAGGGTACTGTCCACCTGATCGAGTGGCACATCGAATACCTGTGATGCCGTGATCGCATGGATATCCTCATCCGCCTGATATGCCGCAATCAAAGCCGCATCACCGGACATATGTGCGAGCACACGCAGCTCAATCTGGGAATAATCAGCATCAACAAACACCGATCCTTCCTCCGGAATAAAGACCTTACGGATTTCTCTGCCAAGCGGCATACGCGTCGGGATATTCTGCAGATTCGGATCTGCCGAACTGATACGTCCCGTCACAGTTACCGTCTGATGGAACTTGCCATGAATTCTTCCATCTGCCCGGATATAACCAGCCAATCCCTCTGCATAGGTGGAATTAAGCTTCGTAAGCTGACGGTATTCTAAGATCTTCGGTATGATCGGATGTGCATTTTTAAGCTTCTCTAACACCTCTGCACTCGTCGAATATCCGGTCTTTGTCTTCTTTCCATTTTTTAATCCAAGTTTCTCAAATAAAATCTCGCCAAGTTTTTTCGGAGAATTGATGTTAAATTCTTCCCCCGCCATTGCATGAATCTCTGCGGTAAGCTCCTCGATCCGTGTACGGAGTTTTTTCCCATACTGATTCAATGCCTCACCATCGACGCGGATACCATTTTTCTCCATCTCATATAACGCATACAGACAAGGAAGCTCCATCTCATCATAGAGTGATTCCATTCCTGTCTCTTTTAATTTCTCTCGCAAAACTGACTTTATCTTATATGGCACAATCGCCTGATATGCCATCCATTTTTGTACTCTTTCATCTTCGAAGGAGAAATATCCTAGTTTCTCCTTGCCAAGCATTTCCTTCTCTGACGGCAGCGTCACGTCCAGATACACCTTTGCAAGCGTATCGTATTCATATTCTGACTGATTTGGATGTAACAGATATGCCGCAAGTCCAGCGTCAAATACTGCATCTTCCTCATGAAAATCCAAAAATGAAAGCAGCTTTTTCACGTGCATACATGCTAACTGCACCTGATAATCCCGGCTCAACGCAAGGAGATTGTCTGCAACCATCGCCTCCGTGATAAACATCATAAACCGAATCAGATAGACATGCTCCAAATCCATACAGACCGCAACGCCAAGTGCTTCTCCATCCTGTGTGATCCATGCAAAGGAAACTTCCTTCGCCTTTTGCAGCTTTGCAAGCAGAGCGTTGTAACCGTCAATATCATCGATCAATACTGTCTCGAAGGTCAGTTCTTCCTTCTTCTCAACCGAGAACCGCTTATAAAAGCTCTTTAACTCTAAATCTTCAAATAACGTATATGCCTCGGCATTAAACGGATCGTGATACGTTGCCTCTGAAAATTCAAATGGAATCGGGCAGTCCAGCTTGATCGTTGCAAGCGTCTTAGACAGATATGCCAGATCTTTGTTCTCGATCAGATTCTGTTTCATCCTGCTTGCCTTCATGCTGTCCACAGCCGCATAGACACCATCTAAGTCACCATACTCCGCAAGCAGCTTTGCCGCTGTCTTCTCACCGATTCCCGGCACACCTGGAATATTATCCGAAGTATCACCCATCAGACCTTTCATATCTATGAAAATCAACGGTGTTACTCCATAGGTTTCCACCACATTTTTTGCATAATAATCCTCGACCTCAGTCTTACCATGCTTTGTCTTCGGGATGCGTACGAGCACGGTATCTGTCGCAAGCTGCAACAGGTCACGATCACCAGATAGAATCGTAACGGCAAAGCCTTCGCGCTCACCCTTCTTTGATAACGTACCGATCAGATCATCCGCCTCAAAGCCTTCCTGTTCCACGATTCGGATGTGCATTGCCTGCAGAATCTCCTTGATTCTCGGCATCTGCTCATGCAGTTCTTCCGGCATACCCTTTCGCGTTCCCTTATACGCCTCATACATCTCATGGCGAAATGTTTTCTTCTTTAAATCAAAAGCAACACAAATATGTGTTGCCTGTTCTTCCTCGATTACCTTCAAGATTATATTTAAAAAACCATAAATCGCGTTGGTATGTCTCCCGTCATTCGTTGTCATATCCGGGATTCCGTAAAACGCACGATTCATGATGCTGTTTCCGTCAATCAATAATAATTTATTCATCGCTCTCCGTCTCCTCACTTTCCGGGTGGGTTAATTGATATTCACGTAGTTTTTCATAAAAGGTTGATTCCTTCGGTTTCTGTGCAATCTGCACTTCCTGTACAATATCATTTAAGCAAACGGACATCTCCGAACCAAATGTATCGTAAAAATAAGTATCCCCCTGTGCTTCCAGTTTCATCCGCTGTTCGATATTATATACCTTATCCAGACATTGATTGTATACAAAAAACAAAAATACGACTGCCACTCCAAACACAAGTCCAAATGTGGAGAACTTGAAACGTTTCGCCTGCTTTACACGGTGTTCCAGACGATTCAGTTCATTTTCCAGATCCTTTGCAAAATTCTGTGACAGTTCCTGGTTGTTATCGACCTGATGCATGCCAACGATCAACGTATAGTAAATCTCCAGCTCTTCCCTGCAATTCTTGCAGTACCGCATATGCTTTACAAAATCCGGGATCACATCGTCCGGAAGTTTCTTCTCTATGAATGCCATAATATTTGATTGTGCTTCCAAACATGTCATAACCTACACCACCTGTCATAATCTCTGCCAAAAACAAAGAACCTAGATCGAAACGGATCTAGGTTCTTCAAAATGTGTATCTTAGTTATCGATCAGCTTTCCTTCACCATTCCAGCTATATAACTTACGAATCTCCTCGCCAACCTTCTCTGATGGATGCTCAGAAGCAAGTTTTCTAAGAGCCTTGAAGTGAGCCTGTCCACCTGCGGAAGACATATCAAGCAGGAAGTCTTTTGCGAATGTACCATCCTGGATATCTTTCAGGATCTTCTTCATTGTCTTCTTTGTCTCTTCTGTTACAATCTTAGGACCTGTGATGTAATCACCATACTCAGCTGTATTCGAAATAGAATATCTCATGCCTGCAAAACCTGACTGGTAAATCAGATCTACGATCAGCTTCATCTCGTGGATACACTCGAGTGCACATACACCACCACAAAGAACTGCCTGCTCACCAAAGAGGTCTGTCTCTGTCTCTGTTCTGAATGTTGTCTCAAGAATTCCGGCTCTTGCTCCACCGATACCAAGACCGTAAGCAAGTGCAAGATCCTGTGCCTTACCTGTTGCATCCTGATATACAGCGATCAGACAAGGTGTACCCTTACCAGCCTGGTACTCAGAACGAACTGTGTGACCAGGTGCCTTCGGTGCGATCATTGTTACATCGACATCCTTAGGTGGAATAATCTGGTTAAAGTGAATATTGAAACCATGTGCGAACATAAGCATGTTGCCCGGCTCAAGGTTCGGCTCAATATCGTTCTTGTAAAGGCCTGCCTGCAACTCATCGTTGATCAGAATCATGATGATATCTGCACGCTTTGCTGCTTCTGCAGATGTATATACTTCAAATCCCTGTGCCTCAGCCTTAGCCCATGACTTGCTTCCCTCGTAAAGACCGATGATGACGTGGCATCCGCTGTCCTTCAAGTTCAAAGCATGTGCATGACCCTGGCTACCATAGCCGATGATTGCAATTGTCTTGCCATCCAACAGTGACAGATTACAATCTTCCTGATAAAAAATCTTTGCTGACATTATCATATCCTCCTGATTTTGTAAAAAATATTTATCGTTACTACTTAATCGTAAGTAATGACCTTAGTTTCCGCTTACAGCGCCTCTTGTAAGACCTGTCAAGCCTGTACGTACCATCTCGGAAATCTCGAACCCATCCAGAAGCGAGATAAATGCTTCAATCTTGTTGACATTTCCTGTAATCTCTATCATAACGGAATCCGTTGATACATCAACAACCTTTGCACGGAATACATCCGTCAGGGAAATAATCTGCTGTCTCTCTTCCAGACTTGCCTTGATCTTGACAAGCAGAAGTTCACGGCATACAGACTCTCCATCTTTCAGTTCCGTAATCTCGCAGACATCCTCCAGCTTCAGAAGCTGTTTTTTGATCTGGCTCAAAATACGATCATCGCCGCTCACGGCAACCGTCATACGGGAATATCTTGGATTCTCTGTCACGCCAACTGATAAGCTGTCAATATTATATCCTCTACGGCTAAACATTCCGGACACACGGCTCAGTACACCGGATGTATTATCTACCAAAAGGGATAAGACCATTTTTTTCATAAAATGTTCCACCTTTCTCCTATTATTTCGTCAAAAATTATTATCTGCTATTTTAACCCTTTGTTACTTGTCTGTCAATAGTTTGTCAACAAGCTTTACCGCCTCGTTTGCATCCTTAGAGTAACCGTCTGCCCCGATCTCATCTGCAAAATTCTGCGATACAACGGCACCTCCGATGATGACCTTATAAGGAAGGTTATTTGCGCGCACATACTCAACGGCATCCTTCATCCGCATCATCGTCGTTGTCATAAGCGCAGATAATCCGATGATATCGGCATGCTCTTCCTTCGCTGCCGCAATGATCTTGTCAAGCGGCACATCCTTGCCTAAATCCACAACCTTGTAGCCGTAGTTTTTCAGCATCAGGACAACAAGGTTTTTACCGATATCGTGGATATCACCCTCGACCGTCGCCATAATGACTGTACCCTTCGGCTTGGCATTCTCTTCGATATGAAGCAGCGGCGTGATGTATTCGATTGCAAGATCCATCGCTGTCGCACCCGCAATGAGCTGTGGCAGGAAATATTTCTTCTGCTCAAACAACTCGCCAACCTTGTTGACTGCCGGAATCAGATCCTCATCAATGATTGTCTGCGGATCTTTGCCCGCCTCTAATTCCTTCTTTACATTCTCCACGATACTGCCTTTGTTACCCTTTACAACATCATGATAGACTCGGCTTCCTTCTTCGGACACACCTGCCACATTCTTTGCAGCCGTCTGTTCGGTCTGGGATAAAGCGACTACATTTTCCACATAAATATTATCCGAATTCTCCTTGGCAAGCAGCAGATCTGCCGCAAGGCTCGCATTCACAAGCATTGCCTGTCCCGGATTACAGATTGCCATGGTCAAGCCGTTTGCGATCGCCATCGTCAGAAATGCGGTATTGACATTGATTCGCTCTGGCAGTCCGAAGGAAATATTGGACAGACCACAGATCGTCGGAATCTGCAGTTCATTCTTACAATAGGCAATCGTATCGAGTGTTTCAAGTGCCGCCATCCGGTTTGCACCAACCGTTGCAACCAGACCATCGATGATCAGGGAATCGCGTGACAAGCCTTCCTCGTCCGCGATCTCTAGCAACCGGCGGATAATCTCTTTCTTCTCATCAAGATTCTCCGGCAAGCCCTTGTCCGAAAGCGGAAGGAGTATCGCCATCGCACCATATTTCTTTGCAATCCGCATAAGCGGGCGGCATTTCTTCTCTTCTAATGAAATCGAATTAATAAGCGCACGTCCCGGATAGATACGGAGTGCTGCTTCGATAATCTCGACATGACTCGAATCAATACAGAGCGGAAGATTCGTCACAGAAATCACTTCGTAGACAGCACGCTTCATCATTTCCAGCTCGTCAATGCCGTTCATACCCATATTGATATCGAGAATCTTTGCCCCACGTTCCGTCTGTTCTTCTGCCATCTGTACAACCAGATCCATGTTCCCTGCACGGAGCATCTCCTGCAGTTTCTTCTTGCCGGTCGGGTTGATACGCTCCCCGACAACTAAGAAATTGCCATCGAGATGGATTTCCTGTACTGCACTCTCACTGGATAATACACGGGTACAAACTGGTTTCGGTGCCTCCGGCTCCACGGAGCGGACAACCTTCTTCAGCATCTCGATATGCTTCGGTGTCGAACCACAACAACCACCCACGGCTCTCGCTCCGGCTTCCACCAAAGCGCGTCCATACTCAGCAAACGTCTCCGGTGTCATTGTATATTTCGTCTCGCCATCGATCAGCTCCGGCATACCATTGTTTGGCTTCGCAAATACCGGAATCATTGCGTACCGCACCATACGCTTGATCAGTGCTTCCATCTCCTTCGGTCCAGTCGAACAGTTGATGCCAACCGCATCGACGCCAAGCGACTGCAGCACGATCACAGACGCCTCCGGTGTCGAGCCGAACAACGTCTTTCCATCGCTGTTAAAGGTCATGCTGACCATGATCGGCAGATCACAGACCTCTTTAATGGCGATCACGCATGCACGCGCCTCCGCAAGGCTCATCATCGTCTCTACAAAGAACAGATCGACACCTGCCTCCACGAGGATCTGTGCCTGTTCCTTATATACATCCACCAGTTCCTCAAACGCCAGATCACCGACCGGCTGAAGCTGTCTGCCAGTCATCGTCATATCACCCGCGATAAATCCACGATGATTCTCCTGTGCGATTGCCGTCCGTGTCAGGTCAACCAACTGCATGTTCATCTCGCGAATCTTATCCTCGAGATGATATTCGGCAAGCTTGATCCGGTTCGCCGTAAAGGTCGGCGCAAGCAGAATATTCGTTCCTGCCTGAATATATGCGCGCTGCAATTTGATCAGGTGCTGAGGATGCTCCAGAATCCATTTCTCCGGGCATACACCAACCGGCATGCCTGCCTGCATCAGGTTACTTCCGGTTGCACCATCTAACATAACAATTCGTTCTTCGCCAAATAATCTGTGAAAAATCTTTCTATCCATAATTTTGTCTTATCCTATTTCTGTAATAAATTTGTATATCAGTGTCTGGAAATCTTCTGCAATCTTATTCGCAGTTTCCTGCACTTCCTTATGGTTTAATTCTCCGGTGCTCATACCTGCCGCCATATTCGTGACACATGATACACCAACGATCTTCATACCAGTATGCCGTGCTGCCATCGCCTCACACGCGGTACTCATACCAACCAGATCTGCACCAAGTGTCCGGTACATGCGGATCTCCGCCGGTGTCTCATAGTTTGGTCCGGTCGCCTGCAGATAAATGCCTTCTTCCAGAGTAATTCCCTGCGTCTTCGCCACTGAATCCAACTTTTTTCCAAGCTCTACGTCGTACACATGACTCATATCCGGGAACCTCGTACCAAGTGCTTCCATATTTGCTCCAATCAATGGGGATGGCACAAACGACGTAATCTGATCCGTGATCCGTACCAGCGTCCCCGGCTTGTACGACGGATTCATGCCGCCTGCCGCATTCGTAAGAATTAAAATCTCCGCGCCAAGCATGTGCATCACACGCACTGGCATCACAACCTCCTGCATCGAATATCCTTCGTAATAATGCACACGTCCCTTCATGATCAGCATAAAGCAGAAAACCCCCAGCATCCCCTGCCACTGTCGATACCGGGAAATGTGGGATTTCACCATATGGGATCTTCGCATCAATCGTCAGACGATCTGCAAAATCGCCCAGTCCCGAGCCAAGCACGAGCGCTACCTTCGGTGTATATGGCAGACGTGCCTGCACATAAGAAGCTGCCGCCTGCAGCTCCTCGTAAGTTATCTCTTTTTTCATTCCGTATCCTCCTGCAAATTGAACTATTTATTTACAAAAGTGACTTCATCTCTCCAATAGCATACGATTGGCATGCCCGCTTCGACATACTCATATAACTCGCCTGCTTTTGATGGCGGCAGATTTACACAGCCATGGGAACCGCTGTAGGTATAGATTTCTCCACCGAATTTTCCACGCCAGTTCGCATCGTGCAGACCGATACCACCATTGAACGGCATCCAGTATGTGACCGGTGTCTCATAGTCCTCACCAATCAGTGTCGCATGCATCTTCTTATAGGTAAGACCATACAGACCGCCTGGTGTCTTGTGTCCCGGTGTCTGCCCAGATACACAATCACTGTCCCATTTCAATCTGCCATTTTGATAATAATATACATGCTGGTTTGTCAAATCAACCTCCACATAGGTCGAACCGATATCATTCTGCGCACACAGTGCATAGCCACGGCGCTTACATGCTGGTTCCTTCGTGAAGCTTTTCTTCTTTGACAGAAGATCGTACAACTCCTCCGCCTCTGTCTCCGCGTCGATCACCCAGCCATAATACCCGCCATGCACGAGAATCGTCTTCTTATCATGCGTCGTAAATTCACGGTCAGTATCCGCAGTCGTGAATTTCTCCTTAAATTTTTCGACATACGCTTCCACATTACTTCTGCTGATCTGGATACTTCCATCCGAACTGACATATGCCATCTTCGTAAGTTCTTCCTTTGGAATGGTATATGTATACGAACCAAAATCATACACGGCTTCGATATCGACAAATGCATCTGCGTCTTCCTTTGTTTTCAGAATGGACTCCGAATCCGCCAGAATATGTGCTGGAATATAACACTCTTCGGCTTCCACATCCAGTGTAGTATCATAATTTTTCAGAGCATTTATTACCTTGTCATATAACTTTGCCGTATCAAGCTTCGTTCCCGTCTCCTCTGGAATGACCTTTGCCTCGCCATCCTCCAAAACAACCTTCGCGTCCTTTGATTCTGTCATGGAAGCTCGATCCAGTGCCGGTGATGCCTGCAGGCAGGCTTCCAACTTTTCCCTGTCACAGTTTACTGTATAATCAATCTTATAGTCATAACTGTGAAAGCTGTTTACAAACCAAAGAAACGGTGAATGTTTCTTTAACAGTGTATCCACTGAATCCGTCAGTGCAACATCAGAACCCGCATCCCCCAGTACGAAAGTAAAATCACTGTCCTTGAACTTGATATCCAGTGTGTATTTCCGTGCATCCGAAAGCAGCATATCCTCCACAGACTGTACGGATTTGCCTACGACATGCCACCGATATATACCGCAAGCAATGTTGCAACAACCGCAATCGTCACCGTGCGTATAATCCGTCTTTTCCTGCGCTGCCGATACACCGAAGGATCAATAAATGGCTCCTGCACATAGAGACTCACGTGCTTATCGTCTGTTTCTTTCGTTTCTTCCGGCTTCTTGTCGTCCTCTGCTTTCTCCATCTCGTCTGATACTTCCGTCTCTTTGACTTCTTCCGTATTCGTTATTTCTTCTCTATCCTTTTTTCCCCTGCTCATAGTTACATCCTTTTTATTTAGTATACAGATTTCTGTTTCTGTATCATATCCCATAGACCGCATGATTGCAACCAAATGCGGAAATTTTACATCTTATTTACATCAATCACAACCATCTCCGGCGGGTTGTTAATCCGGATATGGATCGAATGCATGCCGCAGCCTGCGGTCACAACCATCTTCGTCTGGGAATCCGTGCTCTCATACACCCCATAGTCATACTTCGGAAATGGATGTAACCGTGGAGAGATCACTCCGCCAAGTCCCGGTATCCGTATCATGCCGCCATGATTATGCCCGGACACAATCAAGTCTGGATGCAGTGTACAATATGACCGAAAATAATCCGGATTGTGTGCAAGCAGCACATTGCAGTGATCCGGAGGGTAACCCCATCTCCCCGTAGCGGTTTCTTGATCAGCCGCTTATAATACGCCCGGGGCAGATCCAAGCCATACAGGCAGACATTCCAAGGCTCTAAAAATTCATGTGCATTTACCAGCATATGCAGATGATGTGCACCTTTGAGATGCTGGCTGTATTCCTGCCAGATACCATCGGTCTCCCGCACGCATTCAAGCAATCCGCGCTCATGATTTCCATAGGAATAATAAACCGGTTCGCTCTTCCGACAGACGATCATGTCGCCAGGAAGTAAAATAATATCCGGCTGCTCCGTGTCAATCGCGGTAAGCAGATCCGTGTTCTCCAGACCATATACCTGATTGTGCAGATCAGCGATCATCACAATGCGTAATGGTTTCCGGACTTTCTGACTGATAAAATTGTAACGCACTATCTGAAAATTCATACTCATGGCTTTATTATACCCTATCTTCAGTTATTTCGCCATAAATATTCTTCCTGCAATCTCCGATAAGCTGTATTTTAAGTCAAGCTTCGGCACCGACCGCTCTGCATACAGGATCACTTCGCTGATACACGTTCCGTTGCAGGAATACTGCACAACACCGACCGCATCCCCTTCCTGTATCGGTGCTTTCAGATTTTCGTAGGCGATCACCTGTTTTTCAATCTGATCCGGGTTCGTCGCTACAAGCGTGATCGTGTGCTGTTCCACCGGCTTTACCGTCACCGATTTGCAGGTACCATTCTGCACCGGGATCTGCAGATCCTCCGGCACGACTTCGGTATCCACATATGGACGGCACTGTGCGAATCCGTAATCAAGCAGCTTCATTGCCTCACTGTTCCGGATCTCCTTCGTCTCCGCTCCCATCACAACTGCGATCAACGTCACGCCATCCCGCGTCGCCGTCGCAGACATACAGTATTTCGCCTGCGATGTATATCCGGTTTTCAGTCCGTTTGCCCCTGTGTAGAGATTCAGGAATTTGTTCGTATTCGCAAGATCAAACTGTGATTCGCCCCGTCTGGTCTTATGTGTGATGGAATCCATCCAGATCGTCGAATATGTAAGGATATCCGGATGATAAAGCAAAAGCTGTCTGGACATAATCGCGATATCCCGCGCCGACGTCAGATGTGTCTCAACCTCCAGCCCGCATGCATTGTCAAAATGCGTATGCTCCATACCAAGCTCCTTCGCCCGCTCGTTCATCTTCTGGACAAACGCTGCCTCCGAACCTGCCAGATGCTCTGCCATCGCCACTGCCGCATCGTTACCGGAGGCCACCTCGATGCATTTGATCATATCCTGCACCGTCTGTTCCTCGCCTGGCCTCGAAGAAGCATTGTGAGCCGCCCATCGACGCCGCGTGCTCAGTCACGACAACCGTATCGTCCAGCGCGATATCTCCGCGTTCTAACGCCTCGAAGATCAAAAGCAATGTCATGACCTTCGTCACCGATGCCGGGCGCAGCATCTCATCCGCATTCTTCTCATAAAGTACCGTCCCGCTCTCTAATTCCATCAGTAACACCGATTTCGACTGGATTGCAAGCGCATCCTCTGTTTCCGCATACGCAGCCGGACAAACTATGCAAAGCATCATGATCAGTGTCAGAATCGCACATATAATCTTTTTCTTCATTTCCTCTCCTTTTTGCGTTTCTATCTAGTGCAACTTAGATAGAATACGCCGGAAATTGTAACAATATACTGTCGTAGATAATTCATACAGTATAATTACAATTTCCGTCCGCCTCTAATTTGTACATTATACGAAACAACCTTGCAGAAAATGAATATAATAAGAAAAAGTGTGAAGGAGCATCTGTATGTGTGGCATTGCGGGCTACTTTAACCCAGACCAGAACTATGCGGAAAATCCCAAGCAAAACTTTCATACACTGTCCCGTATGATCAATACGATGAACCACCGCGGGCCGGACACCTACGGTCATACCATCATAAATTCGTGCTGCCTTGCGCACACACGCCTGTCTATCATTGATCTCGAAAATGGCAGACAGCCCATGTCTTATACGAAGGACGGAAACACCTACTATATTGTATATAACGGCGAGATCTACAACTACAAGGAAGTAAAGAAAACACTGCTCCGGAAAAACTATACCTTTGAAACAAACTCCGATACGGAAGTCATCATCGCTGCGTTCTGTCATTACGGACCGGGCTTTGTCAAAGAATTAAACGGTATCTTCGCAATCGCCATCTACGACAGCATGCGAAATACACTCTACCTCTACCGTGACCGCTTCGGTGTCAAACCACTTTATTATACGAAGACCGGCGATACACTCGTGTTCGCCTCGAGGATTGATACATTGTTTGAATACCCGCGCGTGCGTCCATGCATCGACATGAACAGCTTCAACGAGATCTTCTCCCTCGGACCGGCGAAGACGTACGGCAAAGGTGTATTCTCCGGGATCAAAGAGATCAAGCCCGGCGAATATCTGACCTACTCGCCGCAGTATATGACATCCCGGCTATACTACCGGATTGAGAGCCACCCGCACACCGACAGCTACGAGGAAACGGTAGAGAAAACCTCATACCTGCTTGAAGACAGTATCCGTATGCAGATGGTGTCCGACGTTCCGATCTCCACCCTGCTTTCCGGTGGCGTGGACTCCTCGTATGTATCCGCCGTCTGTAACCATTTCCTGCCGGAGGATACACCTCTTACGACGTACTCCTTCGATTATACCGACAATGCCGTTTATTTTCAGGCGAACAGCTTCCAGCCGAGTGAAGACCGCCCTTACGTTGATATCATGAAGGACTATCTGCACTCGGATCATATCTACCTGACGTGTTCCTACACGCAGCTTGCCGATCTGCTCGAGGCATCCGTCGACAGCCGGTGTCTGCCAACGATGGCAGATGTCGATTCATCTCTGTTGTATTTCTGTGGGGAGGTTGCGAAGCATCACAAGGTCACGTTGACCGGTGAATGTGCTGACGAAATCTTCGGTGGCTATCCATGGTTTCATCGTGACGCCATGCTGCAATCGAACACCTTCCCGTGGACGATGGATATCTCCTTCCGCAAATCCCTGCTCCACCCGGAATTTGCCGCCAGCATGCAGATGGAAAAATATATCGCCAAGGCAACGAATCACCGCTCGATACGAAGAAACGGCAGATTGCCTATCTGAATATCCGCTGGTTCATGCAGACGCTGCTTGACCGCATGGACCGCACATCCATGCAGCACGGACTCGAAGCCAGAGTTCCATTCGCCGATTACCGCGTCGTCGACTATGTATTCAACGTTCCGTGGTCGATCAAAGCCAAGGATGGTGTTCCGAAGAGTCTGCTCCGTGCCTGCGCCGCCAAATACCTGCCGGACACGATCATGAACCGTCCAAAAAGCCCTTACCCGAAGACCTATCACCCGGAATACGAGCGCGTGCTTGCGAACCGCCTGCGCGAAGTCGTCACCGACACCGCATCACCACTCCGGAGCTATCTGAACATCCCTGCGGTACTAAAGTTCCTCGACGAACCAAAGGAATACGGAAAGCCTTGGTTCGGTCAGCTCATGGCCGGACCACAGATGATCGCCTACCTGCTCCAGGTCGACTACTGGATGCGGAAATATATGTTATAACCCATTACATGAAAAAAGCAGAGGTTGGAGCGATTCACTCCTTCCTCTGCAATGTTTTGTATGAAAATACACCCGATAAGGTATATTTTATGCTAATTCTCTTTGAATTATACCTTATCGGGTGTAAAAATGTTATTTCTTAATATACGTCTGCTTATTCGTCGTTACAACACCACCGTAATTGTTCGCCGGTGCAGCACCGCCCTTCGGTACAAGCACGATCTGGATACCCTCGAGACGCTTGCTGAGTCCTGCGGTTCCGGCAGCTTCGCCGTTCTTCGCCCAGGCAAGCCAGCCGTAGGTCTGTGCGTGTACACGGTAATATACGTCGTAATGTTCTGCCATCTCGCCGGTTAATGCAATACGGATTGCTTCGAGGCGCTTCGCACGTCCACTCGTTCCAGCCATCTGACCATCACGGAACCATGTATTCACATTGTTCTCATTGCCCTGCCATCCGATGGATTGTACATGTGTCGTATAGACAATGTTTCCGCTGTATGGCTTGTTCGTAAGCTTGATGTTGATGCCTTCGAGTCTCTTTGCCTTACCGCTTGTTCCGCTCATCATGCCATTGTACTTCCAGCCCTGCCAGCCAAAGGACTGTATCATGTGTGCGGTATGCAATATTTACATTCGCTTCGCCTGCGACACTTGGGTTCGTATTGGACGTTACCTGCCCGCCAACCACCGGAGACGAACCATTCTTTGCAAGGTAACTTACCGACTGGTGTACACCTGAAGCTGCATTCACACCTTCGAAATTTACGCCCGGTGCGGGAGAACCTTTCTTCACTACAACGATCTGCACACCCTCCAGACGCTTCGCATAACCAGCCGTTCCTGCCGGTGCGCCATTTGCTGCCCACGCAAGCCAGCCGTAAGATTGTGCGTGTACACGATAGTATACATCATACTTCTCTTTATCTGCGCCTGTGAGCTGAATCTTAATTGCTTCCAGTCTCTTTGCCTCGCCCTCGGTTCCGTTCATCTCACCATTGGCAGACCATGGCAGCCAGCCATAGCTCTGGCAATGGGTTGTGTACTGGATGCCAAGGCTGTCATTCCCATAGACTCTTATCTTGATACCTTCCAATCGCTTTGCCTTACCGGAAGTGCCTGCCATCTTGCCATTTGCAAACCACTTGTTTGCATTGTTCTCATCACCCTGCCAACCGTATGTCTGTACATGGGTTGTGTAACGGATGGTAACATCCGGTGTTTGTGCTTTGAGCTTCGCAATCGTCTCGGTAGCAAGAACTGTCTTGCAGACCGTACATTCCTTATGTCTGCTTCCTTCTGCATCTACGGTCGCTTCCTTATCGACGATCCACTTGGTCGTTGGATGCGTACAAACCTTTCGTGTCAGTATGATCTCGACACTTTCTACCTCGTAGTTACCTGCATCTTCGTCAGCATACTTCGCTGTCACTGCGACCGGCACGTCCACATCTAACTTCTTGTCAATATCAGCATCATCAAACTTCCAACCTGCCGGAAGTGTTACCGCACCAACTGTAGTCTTCGTATAGTCTACCTCCATAGATGCCCCCGGCATGTTCGGAGCCTTTGGTGCTTTCTGTACACTTACGCTGACATTCAACTTCATCGGGTTATCCGGCTGAGTCAATTCATAATTATTCGCACTATCACCAACCAGCTTTAGTTCTGGAAGTGTGATTTCTGTATATGTACCGGCATTCTTATCCGGAAGATCACCATACAGATCCGTCGTATCCGCTTGAACAACATCCTGTCCCCATATTCCGTTCAGTGTTACACGGCTAACCTTTACTTTCGTTGTGCCATCATATACCTTATCAGATGCATCTACACTATAAACGGAAATCTCTTTTTTCTGTATCGTATATTCCACGGATGCCCTTACCGCATCTTCGCCTGTTCCAACCGTTACGGTCGCTCTATAATCGCCTGCATTGACCGGTTTACCTCCTACAAGTGTGGCACTTCTTCGTTTATCCACGCTTTCATAACTTACGCTCACTGTGTCAAATGCATTCTTTGGTGTCTGTGTCACAGTTGCTTCCTTGGCAGTTCCAGCATAAGTAAGAGAATCTGGTGCAGTTAATGTCACGGTTACTTCGTGCTTATCCGCTGTACAGCCTTCTCTCTTGCAGGTAAATATCAGTGTTACTCTTGTGCCATCCTCTGATTTTTCCTCGTCCACTTTGTAATCATGTCCAAACGCTGAAATAACCGGAAGCTCGTTGAGTTCCTTTGTTCCTTCTTCATCACTAAACTGTTTCTGACACCTTGTACATGTCCAGTAAGCTTCCTTTCCATCGTTCTCACAATCCGCATTTACTTTCTCGGATTTCACAAGTGCATGGGTAAACTTTGTATCTTTCTCTTCGTTTGAATATTCGATTTCAAACGATGTATCTTCTGTACATCCACTGTATGTCACATTCTGATAAACGGTTTTCCCACCAAGTACCGGGTATGGATCTCCGCCTTCGTCTGCAAGTGTCTGTCCCCATACAGGATCGTCCTGACCTTTCTGTAAGAGATAGGCAACTTTGCCGCTGGCAAAATCATCTTTAGTCATTCCGGTTGCACCATTTTCCACTGCAATCTGGTTATCCTGAAGATAATAGCAATTTTTCACAACTGCTGTCTCATTCTCAATAACTGCGATATTTCTTTTGGAATCATCATTGACAATGCTATTTATTGTGCCAATGTTATAGCAATTTTCGATCCGTCCGGAAGTGGTGAAAGAGTCATTACTTCCACATATACCTCCAACCATATATCCTCCAGTTACTGATCCGGTATTATAGCAATTAAGAATCTTATTAGTATTTCGACCACATATACCACCAGCCCTAGTATCCCAAACAGCGTTAGAAACCTTTCCTGTATTATAACAGTCTGTAATGGTCCCACCTCCATTTGCTCCACAGATACCACCCAGATAGTTAACTTTATTATATAAGCTGCTTACCATTCCTTCATTATAACAATTTCTAATAATTCCACTATTAGATCCGACAATTCCTCCTACATAGCACCCCTCTTTGAGACAGTAATAGCTATCTAGCACTCCAATATTTTCTACAGTTGCACTGTCGGTTGTATTCTGAAATATTCCTGCTTCAGTAATAGTGTCTGAAACACAATATATACCACTGATCGTATGCTGTGCACCGTCAAATGTTCCACCATATAGTTCTATCGGTGTCCAATTACGTAATCCAACTACATCTTTCGTAAGTTCTCCGTCATTAAGGACATTTTTATTGACAACAATATCCTCTGTCAGAACTGCATTATCATTTCCATAAAACTCTTTATTCACTTTATCGGCAAACCAGTAAAACTGACCGGCATTTCCGATCTCATAGGCATTATTAGAATTTAATACAGCCGGCTCATAGGCGTCACAAGCCTTACAGAAACCATTCTCATATGTATGCTCCCGTTCTACCTTCGTCTCTGTTACATATCCAATCGGACAATCCTTACATGCCACATTCTCGTAATGCGTCTGGCTGTCTATGTATGTACCACCTTTTGTAGCTTCGGTATTATGTGTATGTTTCTCATAGCTTTCAGATCCATACTCATCCATTTTATAATTTACAAAAATCTTCGCGTCTTCTTCCACGGTAAGCTTATCCAGATTTGTAATACTTGCACCTTCCGCAAACATAATCGTGCCAGCACTTGGAATCGTTAGATCTTCACATAAGGTCGCCGCTCCATAGATTCTCGTAGTTTTGTTCATGTTATCTACCACAATAGAATCTGTATATGTTCTCTTTATTACTGAAAAGTCTATTTTTCCCGCTCTAATCTCACTATCCACGCAGTTAAGTGAACCCCCTACGTATACACGATCCGCTGTATTAATCTGACTTCCAGAACAATTAAGTATATTTGTATCTAAATAGGTACTTGTATTTAGTTTCACATTTTTTACTGTTGCAGTTTTTACGTTTATGTCATTTGAAGCATTTAATTCTATGTTTTCTACAGAAAAAGTATCTACAGCTATATCTGTACAAGCTAACTTGCCATTTTCTATGCCAGTAATATAAATAGCATTCTTCTTTGAATCAATTTGTCCTATGGTATTATCTCCTTTGATTTGCAGATTCAAATCGCCACCATCGTATATGATATCTCCTAAATTTGCATTCGTCAGGGTGAGGATATTGGTAGTCTCATTATAATTCCAGCCTGTCCCTTCCTTATTTATCACAGCACCATCTTTTATAACTTGATCTTCGTCTTTTGTTCCAACCTTCAAATCCGTTGGAATTTTTTCTGCTTCCTCCGCCTGCACGGTGATAGGGACACTGCCCCAGCCTGTCCCCTGTATCACGGACAGCACCATAAAACACGCCAGCAGCCATGCCAGTATCCTTGATCTTCGTTTTTTCATTCCCTCTCTTTTTCGCATATGATCCCTCTCTTTCTTATCTCAGTTAACTATAATCATCATTTCTGCATGATGGTCGAATGCACCTCATAAAATGCACGCATATTTCTTGTCTCCATAACAAAAAAGCACGCTACTCTGATAGTAACATGCTTTTTTTGTAACATATTTTACTTGTTGTGACAACCTTTCTGGGACGAAATGCATTTTTCTGGGACGAACGGTTCCAAATCAACCATTTTTTATAATAATACCGGCTGGATCTGCTCCTTTGCCAGTGCATATTCTACCGTCTCTGCAATCTTTGTCATATCCGCCACGCAGGAATTCGGCTTTTTTGCCGCATCGTCCTGTCCAAACGGAACGAAATAGATATGCTTCATCACCATAAGCTTTCCGATATTCTGCAGATTGATGCCAAGCGCATCGTTCGTGGAAATAGCAATGATCACGGGACGCCCGTTCCGAAGGTGCGACTTCGCCGCCATCAAAACCGGAGTATCCGTGATTCCATTTGCAAGCTTTGCTGCTGTGTTTCCCGTGCAGGGTGCGATCACAAGGGCATCGAACAGCTTCTTCGGTCCGACCGGTTCTGCGCCCTGTATCGTGTGAATCGCGCTTCTTCCTGTGATTGTCTCAATCTCTTTCACAAAGGACTTCGCCTCCGCAAACCGCGTATCCAGTTCATAGGCATGCTGTGAAAAAATCGGCGTGATACTCGCCGCCTCATCCCGTAGAAGCTCTATCTGTTTTTTTATCTTTTCGAACGTACAAAATGATCCGGTAATCGCAAATCCCAGATGACAGTCTGACCGCATACCTTATGGCTCCTTTTTGTTAGTTTTTGTTAGTTCGAAGGAGTCTCCGTGGCAAGCGCATGCTCGTAGATGCCGGAAGCAATCACAGTTCCTGCTTCCTTTGGATACAGCTTTCCGGGGATACCCAGATAGATGTCTGCCCGGATGCCGTGTGCCTTACAATACGCAAAATCCGTTCCGCCCGGGCTTGAAGCTATATCATAGATGAGAATCGACGGGGAAAACCATTGCAGATGCCCGGCGTCTAAGACCATTGCCGGTATCGTGTTGAACACATAGCTGTATTTGTCATAGGCGTAATGATCCCACTGTGCAAGATTCCGGTATCCATATGCATGCTGTTCGATCTCGGCTTTCAATTCCTTCCGTCTGACTGCAACATCCACACGTGCCCCGGCTTTTGCCAGTGCATCCGCAATTGCTTTTCCGCAATGCCCATATCCAAGTACAAGACAGTGGCTTTCCAAGAGCACGGCATCTCTTCCGGCGATTGACAGGATTCCCTGTGCGGTGAGCTGCGCATTCTCCGTCACAAGTGTTTCAAGCTGCAGATATGGATGACAGGTAACACCTTTTTCCTGCAGCTTCTGCCGACTTGCTGCTGACAGCAGACCGTGATATAAGATCTGGTCGTCTGTCATGTACGCACACAGAATCTCCTCCTCTGCCTCCGAAAGCTTCGGTGCGGTGATCACACACGCATCCGCAACCGGTTCTTCCGGGTTCTCATATACATCATATCCAAGATGATAAAAATATCCGGCGACACTCTCCATCCGCGGATCGTGTCCGAAAACAATGATATTCCGCATACGCTGTCACATCCTCCTTACGATACTCTATTATATGCATACTGCTCGGGAAAGGTCTCTTGCTTCTCAATAAAAAAATGCATCGAATACCGTTCCAATATAATAAGAAAAATTCTTTTTGTCTACTGTTTCTGCCGCATACACCGGATATCCGGCAAGCCGGGTGTCCCCGATGGATACCTGCAGGGTGCCGACCATGTCGCCCCGTGCAACCGGTGCGGTCAGTCCGCTTCCCGGTACAAACCGCTGCTGTACCGTCTCCGAGTCAGAAAGCAAAACGGTAAACTTCCCCTCACACGTACCGGAAATAGTCGGTTCCAAGCCATCTGCGACCGGAATAGCAGGAATCTGCACCCCTGCAAGTTTGATTTCCTGGTATTCATAGTTTGCATCGCCATATCCCCACACGCAAGCAGCGCCACGATAAAATGTTTTTCTCCGACATTCACCGCCGCCACATAGCAATACCCGGCATTCCCGGTGAATCCCGTTTTCCCGGCGAGCACGCCATCCATGCGGTCGAGCAGCGCATTCTTATTATATACTGTAAACTGCCGTGTACCATCACAACTTGCGAATGTATACTGCCTTGTCTGGCAGATTGCCTGAAACGCTTCTTTCTGTTCCGACTGCGTAACGCAATACCGCATGAGCTGTGCCAGATCACGAGCGGTCGTATGGTGTACGCCGCCCGCATCCTCGGCGTCTAATCCGTTCGGTGTGATAAAATATGTATCATGCAGTCCGATTTCTGCCGCCTTCCGGTTCATCATCTGTGCAAATGCCTCCACGCTTCCCCCAACCTGTTCCGCCACTGCACATGCACTGTCATTGTGGCTCTCTAACATCATAGAATACAGAAGATCTTGCAGCACATACCGGTCACCGGCATGAAGCCCTAACCGTACCTCCGGCATCTTTGCCGCGTAGCTGCTCACAGTCACAACATCATCCGGATTTCCATATTCAAGCGCGAGAATCAGTGTCATGATCTTTGTCGTGCTAGCCATAGGAAGCGCCTCATCCGGTGCCCTTCCGTATAATACCCGCCCGGTATCCGCATCCATCAGCACTGCCGCCTTCGCATACAACTTCGGTTCCTCCGCCGCAGAAGACGGAACCGGACACCCACAGATCACAACGATCATAACGAGTAGATATACAATATAGTTCTTCATGCTGTTCCTTTCTTATCACGCTTCTCAGACATCTACTCCATTATATGGATAATTGTGACGAGTTAGACTTTCTAATTGAAATCGTTTCCGAAATCCTGTAAAATAAATAGAAGAATTTTCGACGAAGGATGACGCGTATGGCAACACTTTTTACATCTGAATTAGAGGAAGGTATGGTTACACTGACCGACACCTACTCCAACAGTGGCAAGCTGATCGTACCGAAGGATACGGTGCTTACGAAGAGTATCATCCAGATGCTTTCTGGCAATGATGTTGTATTTGTTGATATCTCTGATATCGTGGAACCTATTGTCGAATCACAGGAAAACGATCTCTCCTCTGCGCTTGACACTGAGAAAATAAAAGAAAAACCACAATACAAAAAATTCGTCCACCGTTATGAGAAAAGCATCTCCGAAATGGGCGATCATTTAAACGATATTGTCTACAAGAATGCTCCGATTGACGTGGATATGATGCTTCAGAACACCATGACGACGATGAAAGCGTTAAATGACTCCCCTCTCAGCATCTTCACAATGCTTTCAACCATGAAAAACTATGATGATTCGACCTTTAACCATTCAGATTAAACGTCGCGCTCATCTGCAATATCTTCGCTGACTGGCTGAATCTGTCCGAAGATGACAAGAAACTCATCACCGCCTGCGGTCTGTTCCATGATGTAGGCAAGCTGCTGATTCCGGATGCGATATTGAAGAAGCCGGGCAGGCTCACGAAGGACGAGTTCGACATTATCAAAACCCATCCGGTCAAAGGGTATCAGCTGTTACAGAAGAACAAGCTCGATCCGCATATCCAGTATGCCGCCCTGATGCACCACGAGAAATGCGATGGCTCCGGCTACCCGATTGGCTTAAAAGGCAACCAGATTGACTGGTGTGCCCAGATCGTCACGATTGCAGACATCTACGAGGCTATGACAGCAAAACGCGTCTATCGCGGACCGATCAGTCCATTTAAAGTCATCAACATGTTCGAGGAAGACGGACTAAAAAAATACAATCCAAAATACCTGCTTACTTTCTTAGAACACGTGGTAAACAGCTATATGAATTGTAAAGTCCGTTTAAGCAACGGTGAGGAAGGTGACATTGTCTTTATCAACAAAGTCCGTCTCTCCAAACCGATGGTAAAAACAAAGAATAATTTTATCGATTTGTCGAAACAGACTGATATTAACATCGACAGTATATTATAAATGGGTATCTGCAAACAGATACCCATTTTTCTATCTCTCTTTATACTTCTACTTTGATATTTACTTCGTCCATTGCCTCCTGACGGAATCGTTCGATCTTGTCCGGGGTGATAGATGGAAGCTCGTCCATCGAAGAAACACCGAAACATCTTAAGAAATCCTCGGTTGTTCCAAACAGGATTGGTCGACCGACCGCATCCAGTCTTCCGACTTCGGTAATCAGATTGTATTCTACCAGACGATTGATTGCATGCACGCATGATACACCACGGATTGCTTCGATCTCCTGTCTTGTGACCGGCTGCTTATATGCCACGATGGAAAGTGTCTCCATCAGTGAATCCGTCAGACTATGCTTCTTCGGGATATTCACCAGACTGGATAAAATATCATAATATTCATTTTTCGTACAGAGCTGATATGCATTCTCCAGCTTAACAATCTTGATGCCGCGATCCTCTTCCTCGTAACGCACCATCATATCGTCCAGAATCTTCTGTACTGTCTTTCCGTCTATCTGCAGCACATCTGCCAGATCCTTCAGCTCAACTGCATCGCCCATGGAAAAAAGGATTGCCTCAATGGCAGCCTCTGTCTTTTTTACGCTTTCTTCCATCTATGTATCTTCCTCTCACTTTCCATCTCTTTGTCTCTATGCTTCCAGCGAATCGATAATGATATCTCCAAACAGCTCATCCTGCCGGATCGTGATATCGCCAACCTTCATCAGCTCTAAGATTGCCATAAAGGTTACGATGATATTAATCTTCGTCGCCTGAATCTCCAGCAGTGTCTTGAAATTAATACCCTTTAGTCCTCGGATGCTCGCCCGGATATCGTCCATCTTATCTTCGATCCGCACTTCGTCCTTCTCGATCGTTCCGAATTTACTACGCACCGGATCAACACGGTCAACCGTACGCTTCATCACCTGGGTAAATATCTCATTTAACTTCGCGAGTGTCACATCTCCGATCACCTCTGCCGGATCAATCTCCTCTTTGTATTCGAGGACTTCCTTCGGAATCGTCGCCGGCTTATAATAGTTCTTTCCGGCATCGAGGTTCATATCCTTCAGCTCGAGCGATGCGTATTTGTACATCTTGTATTCCAACAGACGACGCACAAGCTCGGCACGCGGATCCTCCTCTTCTTCCTCTTCCTTCTCCTCGCGTGGCAGTAACATCTTCGCCTTAATAGAAATCAATGTCGCTGCCATCACGAGAAATTCACTCATCACGTCCAGATTTTCCTCCTGCATACGATTCAGGTAATCCAGATACTGCTCGGTAATCTCGACGATTGGAATATCAAATATATTAAATTTGTTCTTATCGATCAGATGCAGCAGCAGGTCAAGCGGACCTTCAAACTGATTGATCTTGAATTCTAATTTTTCGTCCATACCCGGCTATTCTATCATCTTTTAGATAATAATGCAAACCATTCCGCCGTTCGAATCGTTGACGATTTTCTCCATCGTATCCTGTAATTTCTGCTGGCTTTCCTGCGTGATCTTGTTGACCTTCGCCGAAAGTCCATCCTCCACAAGCTGGCGCACCGTCTTACCAAATATATTCACGTCCCAGATATCGTCCTGCTTCTCCCCATCCTGATGGATATATGCGATCAGATCTTTCGCCTGTTCCTCGGAGCCGACGATCGGTGCAATCTCAGTCGTGATATTCGCCTTGATCAGATGGATGGACGGTGCCTGCGCCGTCAATTTCACGCCGAACTTGTTTCCGGACTTGATGATCTCCGGTTCACCCAGCCGGATATCGCCTGCATCTGGTGTTACCGAGCCATAGCCGGTCTTAAACGACTGCATCAGCGCAGTACTTACCTTCGCACACTGGGACTTTGTTGCAGCAAGCGACTTGACTGCTTTCATGAAATCGTATTCGTTCTGGATCGGTTCACCCATGATCTCAGAAAGCATTGCATAGTAATATTCCGGTTTTAATACAAGACGGATCTCGACAGAGCCATCTGCCAGGTTGAGTGCCTGCATCTCGATGGACTGCAGATATTCATCCTCGACAAACGCATAGTTCGTCGCATCCTTCATCAGATACATCTGACTAAAGATCTGGTTTGTCTTCTCCACGATTTTCTGTTTGATTGCATCCTTCATATCGAGTGCTTCCACCCATTTTGGGATATCAAACTTCACGCAGGTCACCGGGAAATCCAACAACAGTGCTTCAAAAATATGTACGACATCGGCTTTCCGCAGCTGGTCACAGTTGATCGGCAATACCCCGACACCATACTCTGCTTCCATCTGCTGTGCAAGCTCCAGTGTCTCCGGGCTGGCTGGCTTTCTCGTATTTAAGATCACGATAAACGGCTTGCCGAGCGTCTTTAACTCCTGAATCGTCTGTGTCTCCGGCTGTATGTACGCACTTCGGTCAAGCTCCGAGATTGTATCGTCACAGGTGACAACGATGCCGACGGTCGAATGGTCGTAGATGACCTTCTTTGTTCCAATCTCTGCCGCCTTTGTAAACGGGATATCATAGTCAAACCACGGTGTCTTCACAAGCCGTTCCTTGCCGTCCTCCTCGTGTCCCTCTGCGCCCTGTACCATGTATCCGACACAGTCAATCATGCGGCATTTGAAATGTACCCCATCCTCAAACAGCACTTCAACCGCTTCCTTCGGGATAAACTTTGGCTCGGTCGTCATCACGGTTTTTCCGGCAGCCGACTGAGGCAGCTCATCCATGGCACGCTTCCGATTATTATCATCCGCAATCGCCGGAAGCACCATCAGCTCCATAAATCGCTTGATAAAGGTCGATTTTCCTGTCCGCACCGGACCGACCACACCGATATAGATCTCGCCATTGGTTCGTGTTTCTATATCCTTATAAATGTTCATCCAAGCACTAGCCTCCTATATTCCTACCTGACTATGTTCAATAACTCAATATAATATATGTCCGGCTACATGATTTATTCCAAAAAAATAGAAGCCGTCCTCTGACAGCTTCTATTTCACTTCTTTATTGATATATGTCTCTAGGCCTGCTCATTGTCCCATGCAAGTCTTGTCGATTCAGAAGTACGGTTTCTGGTGAGTAGCATCTTCATACCCTCTTCTGCGTTTAAATCCTCAAACAACAACCGATTGACGACCGACACGATCGGCATCTCCACACCATATTTCTGGCTGAGTTTGTAAGCTGCCTTTGCAGAATACACGCCCTCAACAACCATCTGTACTTCATCCATTGCTTCCTTATAGGTCTTACCCTGTCCCATCAGGAATCCTGCCTTCCGGTTCCGGCTATGCTTGGATTCACAGGTCACGATCAGATCTCCAATTCCGGAAAGACCTGCAAATGTCTCAAGCTCACCGCCCATCGCAGTTCCAAGACGGATGATTTCCGCTATACCACGTGTGATGATCGCAGCCTTTGCATTGTCACCACAGCCAAGTCCATCGCCGACACCTGCCGCAAGCGCGATAACATTTTTCAGTGCCCCGCCAAGCTCAATACCGATCACATCCGGGCTCGCGTACACACGGAAGTAATCGTTCATAAATGCATCCTGGATCATAAGCGCGGTCTTCTCATCCTTCGCACCGGCAACCACGGTTGTCGGCATACGCTTTCCAACTTCCTCTGCATGGCTTGGACCGGATAAGACGCCAACCTTGCACTGTGGAATCTCTTCGTGTATTACCTCTGTCAGAGTCTTGAGGGATTCATCCTCAATTCCCTTCGATACATTTACAATTGTCTGTGCCCCTGTTATGTAAGGTGCGACACGTTTCGCCGTGCTTCTGATAAATGGCGATGGAACGACCATCACGAGAAGCTCTGCATCCTTGCACACCTCCTGCTCATCTGTCGTAAAACGCACCGAATCCGGCAGCTTCACGCCAGGCAGCTTCGTCAGATGTTCCCGTTTCGTGTCAAGCATCTCAATTTCCTTTTCGTCCACAGACCACACAGTAATATCATGTCCATTGTCTGATAACAGTACCGTCAACGCTGTACCCCAGCTTCCGGCACCCAATATACCGATCTTCATACGTTAACCCCCTTTATGAAACCGCTTTTTTCGCGCCTAATTTATTTTCCTCATGATGCAACAGCCGCACGATGTTCGCATGATGCCGCACGATCGCCATTCCGCAGATCACGGCTACCACGATCACGCTCTCCACCATCGCATGATACGATGGTGCACTCGCCAGATCAAAGCCGTATTTCCCATGGAATGCGAAGATCGCATACTCGATACAGAACATCGTCACGATGGTGATGGAACCAAGGGAGACATATCTGGTAATCGCTACGATCACAATAAACGCAATCAGACAACTGACGATAATCACAGGATCTAAGAAACCAACGATAATCCCAGCGGTTGTCGCAATTCCCTTTCCTCCCTTAAAATGCAGATAACAAGGGAAGTTATGTCCAAGCACTGTGCCAAGTCCGGCATAGGCAAGATACAGATACACCTCGTTTGGATACAAATGTCCGATCACAACATGCACGATCGCACTGATGATGATTGCCTTGAACAGATCGCCGATAAATACGATCAGTCCGGCTTTCTTTCCGAGTACCCGGAGGGCATTCGTTGTTCCAGCGTTGCCGCTTCCATGCTCTCTAATATCAATGCCTTTCATTCTTCCATAGATATACGATGTCTGAAGCAGTCCAAATGCATAGCCTGCCACCAGACAGATCACTCTCGCTAGTATCATGATTATTTTTCTTTCCTCTCCCGTATAATGAACTTCAGCGGCGTTCCCTTAAATCCAAACGCCTCCCGTATTTTATTCTCGATGTATCTCGTATAAGAAAAATGCATCAGTTCTTTATCATTGACAAAGATGACAAACGTCGGCGGCTTCACAGAAACCTGTGTGATATAGTAAAGTCTCAGGCGTTTACCCTTGTCTGAAGGTGGCTGGTTCAAAGCAACTGCCTCTGCCATGATCTCATTTAAGACACCAGTTGCCACACGAAGCGAATGGTTCTCGATAACCATGTCAATCGTCTCAAAAAGCTTCGGCAGACGCTGACCGGTCTCCGCAGAGATAAAGAGCAGTTCCGCATACGGCATATACGAAAGCTTCTCACGCACATCCTCGGTGAACTTCTTCATTGTCTTGTCATTCTTCTCGATTGCATCCCATTTATTGACGGCGATAATCATACCCTTGCCGCGCTCATGGGCGATACCTGCGATCTTCGTATCCTGATCGGTAATTCCCTCCGTTGCATCAATGACGAGCACTGCCACATTGCATCGCTCGACCGCTGATACGGTACGGATGATACTGTACCGCTCAATCTCTTCCTTGATCTTATTCTTCCGGCGCAGTCCCGCCGTATCAATAAACACATATTCTGTGCCATTCCGCTTGATCGTTGTATCGATCGCGTCACGCGTCGTACCGGCAATGTTCGATACAATCACACGATCCTCGCCGAGTAGCTTGTTGATGATGGATGATTTACCAACGTTTGGCTTTCCGATGATTGCAATACGTGGGCGCTCATCCTCCTCTTCCTTCAGTGCATTCTCGCCGAAATGCTTGACCACCTCGTCGAGCATATCGCCAAGTCCAAGCTGGGATGCCGCTGAGATCGGCTGTGGATCACCCAGTCCCAGATTGTAAAACTCGTATACATCCGGCATAAACTTCTCGAAGCTGTCCACTTTATTGACAACCAGCACGATTGGTTTCTTCGAACGGCGTAACATATCTGCAACCTTTCCGTCCGCATCGACAAGTCCCTGACGGACATCTGTCACAAATAGAATCACATCTGCGGTTTCAATCGCGATCTCCGCCTGCTCCCGCATACTCTTCAATATAATATCGTTGGATTCCGGCTCGATACCGCCCGTATCCACAATCGTAAAATTATAATTTAACCATGTCACATCGGCATAGATTCGATCTCTTGTAACACCTGGTGTATCCTGTACGATCGAGATACAGAGCCCCATCGCCCGCCAGCGTGTTAAACAATGTAGATTTACCGACATTTGGTCTGCCGACAATGGCAACAACCGGTCTACTCATGTTCGTTCTCCATTTCTATCATTCTGTTAAATAATCCCACACCGCTTGATTGTACAATAATCACCGGTACTTGTAAAGCGTTTTGCAATTCCTCAACCGTCATATCATCGAGAAAAATCGGCTCATCCGCCTTCACAATCTGGCTTGGAAGGAATAACGCCTCTCCCAGATCCTTGCCCTGTAACTGCTTCACGATATCCTGTCCGGTCAGAAGTCCTGTCACCGTGATCTTCTCGCCGAAGAAATCATTCCGGATTGGGAAAACCTGCAGATCAAGCCCCGGTGCCGCCTGCTTGTATATCTCTGCAACCTGACAGACATAGTCATAGGCGATCAGTCCGGTTATCGTCGAGACCTTCCGTTTCCCAGCCCACGGCTTTCCGTCATGATCTTCGAGGTAGATATCCACGGCATCCTGTGCCTCTGTTAAAAACAGCCGCGTCATGCCAACACCATTTTCCAGCTGGATATAGCCGTCATAGCGGTCTTCCCCCGGCATATCATAACCTGCTGTGATATACCACTCATCACTCGCATGCACGAAATGCTCGCCAAACTTCTCCATCGCCTGCTGTTGGAAGCCCTCGATAATCGAGATGACTTCCCTCGCATCCTCCTTCGTGAAGCTCTCCAGCTGACAGAGCCCATCCCGGTACTTGGACAGTCCGACCGGTACGACCGACAGACTCTCGATCGTCGGTGCATAAGCGAGCAGATCCCCGATCGTCCGGCGCAATTCATCGCCATCGTTTAGCCCCTTGCAGAGCACAACCTGTGCATTCATCGGAATATCTGCATCGTAGAGCATCTGGATATAGTCCATGACCTTCCCGGCGAACCGGTTGTGCAGCATCTGACACCGGAGCTCCGGGTTCGTCGTATGCACGGAGATGTTGATTGGCGCTAACTTATAGTCGATGATTCTCTGGATATCCTTCTCCTTCATGTTCGTGAGCGTCACGTAATTTCCCTGCAAGAAAGACAGACGCGTATCGTCATCCTTGAAATAGATCGTCTCACGCATGCCCGGCGGATTCTGATCGATAAAACAAAATACGCACTTGTTGAAGCAGCTCCGGTATTCGTCCATCAGAGACTCCCCGAACTCCATGCCGAGATCTTCGTCGTAGTCTTTCTCGACCTCTAACAACCATTCCTCACCGTTCGCTTTCTCGATCAGCACTTCGAGGTATTCGTCGTTCACGATAAAGTCGTAGTCAAATATATCTTCAATTTCTTTGTCATTGATGGCAAGCAGAAAATCGCCTTCCTCGATTCCGAGTTCCTCCGCAATTCCACCTTCATCAACCTTTGTTATTTTATGTCGTTTCATATCTGTGTCCTAAATTTCTGTATTAAATGGATTGTATATTTCAATCCCGGCATTCCTCTGTTGATTCGCATAGCATAATCACGCCACCCAGATTGCCGCGTCTGCCACCGGATGCCCGATGGGAGAATAACAGTTCCGGATTGCAGCAAGTGCAGATATCCGGCAACGCAATATGCTCCGGCAACACACCTGCATCCGTAAAATTATAATAGCACGCCTGATGTAAATCAAGCTGATATTTACCATTTCCCTTGTCTTCTAATAGTATCTTCCGTTGTTCCTCTGTATATACGCCGCACGCATCTGCCACATCCTTGCTTACCTCGTAGCAGGCTTTGCAGATGGATGGTCCGATCGCGCAGATGATATCCTCCGGCTTAGAACCATAGAGTTCCTGCATCTTCTGTACGACTACCATACCGATACGCCCAACGGTGCCGCGCCATCCGGAATGTGCCGTCGCAATCACGCGCTGCACTGGATCGTACAGAAACAGCGGTACGCAGTCTGCATAGAACGTCATAAGCGGAATTCCAACCTCCTGCGTGATGAGTCCGTCAATCTCCGAGAAATCACGTTCCCGCACGATACCCTTTCCACAGTCGTCCTTCGTCACGATCCGCAGATTCGTCTTATGTACCTGATCCGAGAACACGAGCTTCGTGTAATCGTACCCGCACGCCTGCGCAAACCGTCTGTGATTCTCCATCACAGACGCTTCCTCATCGCCACGGGTAAAGCTCAGGTTCATACTTCCCAGATATCCCTTGCTCACACCGCCCAGTCGCGTCGAAAACCCGACCACGAGCTCCGGATATGCGTCAAATATTTTATACCGCAGCACCGGAACCGGGACGGATACACCCTCCACCTTCGCATTCTCGAAATACGTGTTGCGTTCCCGTAAGAAATGCAGATGTTCCTCTGCCCGCGTCACAAGTGCCTCTGGATTTATTTTCAGATCAAACTGTACTGGTTTCATTTATCTGTTCCTGTCTCTTCCTGTTTATTCTTATTGATTCCTGTTTTACGCTATCCTTTTCTATCATGCTTAAGCTTACCTTGTCATCACAAAATCAAACGCATTCTCAACATGCGTGATGGAATCTCCATTGATACCGATCACATCGAACCGGATCGGTGTATTTTCAATGCTTATTTTCTTCTGATTCAGGTAAAAAAGCGCAGTCTTCGAGATTTGCCGTATCTTCGCACGTGTGACTGCCTCTAAGGCATCCCCGCTTCTGCCATTCGCCCGGTATTTGACCTCAATGAACACGATACACATGCTGTCCCGCGCTATCAGGTCGATCTCGCCCTGCCGTACCCGGTAATTCTTCTCAATGATGAAATACCCTTTCTTCTTCAGGTATTCCGCGGCAAGCTTCTCCTTCTCCGTCCCGACCTGCCTTTTATTGTACGATCGTTTCTCCATAGCTATCCCCACTTATCTATTTCCCAAGCTTCGCGCGCAGCTTATCCATCCGGTGCCGACATAGACTAAGATCTCTGCCACGACGCCATACAGCTCCGGTGGGATACATTCACCGATATCCAGGTTCAACAGAGTGTTCGTAAGGTCGGTGTCCTTATAGAGCGGCACATCACTCTTCTTCGCCGTGTCAATGATGCGTTCCGCAATCACACCTTTTCCGGACGCAACAACCTGCGGTGCCTCATTTCCCGGCTCATAGACTAAGGCAACTGCCTTTTTCTTATCATCTTTTTTCTTTGTCTCTACATTAAAATTCTGTGCCATCTATTTTCCCTCTGTTTCATCCAATCCATGTCTCACACGTTTTTTCTACAGATTCCTGCACTTTGTACATTGCATTTTTCAGTTACATCCGCACATCAAACGAATACCGCTTCACGCTCTTCTCGATGTCGTCGCCGAACATCTCCTTTACCACGGCATTTTTCTCGGTATCCGGGTGCAACGTCGGCTCCCGCATGATTACCTCATTTGTCAGGGAATACCCATTCTCCGCAATCGCCTGTTCGAGCTGTGTCATATGTGCATCAATGATCTTCGCACTTTCCTCGTCTTCCACATAAAACTTCGTGTGAACTATCGTCCCGCGCAAAGACACATGCACATCTGTCGGTCCTAAATATTCCATATCCAGATGTAGCAGGGCGCTGACATCTTCCTTTTTCTCCTGCATTCTTTTTTTGTTCACATAGACGAACAGATCCGCATTTCTATCTCCGCCTTCCATACGCATCGGAATCTGCGCATATGGAAACAAATTACTTAAGTTCTGCAGGAAATCAATCCGCTCCTGCATGCCCTTCGCAGATTCGGACAAATGTTCTCCGGATGAGCCTGTATGGCTGCTCATCTGCTGCATCAGGCGGTCCATCTTCTCATAGATTCCTTTATACAGATCGGAGACCTCCTGTGGGTTCTGCATCTTCTCCGGATTCAGCGTGAACTTCTCTTTCACAGCTGCCGCTAACAACTCCTTCATGCCGTCCGATGTGAAAAACTCCTTCATTGTTTCGGCATTGATCATTTTCGGATTTGTTTTTTTATTTATCCGCGGCGCCCGCCACAAGTGCCTGCAGATGATTCGCAAGCTGCATCGTCGTATCTGACTTTGCAAGTACCGTCTGTATCGTCTGTGCATCAAAATGCATATCCTGTAACTGCTTCGTAAGTCCGGTAAGCTGTTCTTCAGTCATGCCGAACTTCTCCGCATAGGTTGTCAGCTGCTCCGCGGATAATACAGGTGGATTGCCCGTCATGTCTGTGGCTTGCAGCTGGTCACCAGCGCTTACTGCTCCTTGCGCAAACAGCACATCACCTGTCGTCTGCTCTAACTCCTGCAGCATCGCGTCTGCATCGAGTACCGGAAGATCCTGTGCATCGGACAACACCTGCAGCATCTCCCGCATACTGTCCGGCTCGGACATATACGCCGTAAGTTCCTCGGTCATCCCGGACAACGCCTGCATCATCGCATGCTGGTTCGTCTGATACTGCTCGAAGCCTGCAATCGTCTGCTCCGTCACCGGAAGCTGCATCTTGTTCATGGATACAAGCGTCTGGATCGGCGTATCCGGGTATTTATATGCCTGCTGCAGTACCTTCTGCATGCTGGCACGATCGACCGGCATATTCTCATTTAACAGTGTCTCAGCGATCTGATAGTTCTTGTCCGACGGCGAGAGCTGGTTCTTTTCGAGCAGATCAAAGATCGTCTGATCCTTCATCGCCTGCATATCCGACGCAAGCGGCTGAATCATCACCGTGTTTTCGGAATTCTCCTTTACGAGAAACGCAATCGTATCACCCATATTGAGGTTCACCGCTTCCACCATCCGCGCCTGCAACATCATATTTCCATCCATCTGAATCGTCACCTGCGAACCATTCACATCGACGATCCGCCCCGTAAAGGTCTGCCCCTCCTGTGCCTGTGCCAGCGCAGCATTGCCAGACGCCGTCTGCGTATTGTTTGCAGCTACGTTTTCCGGTCTGGCATTTCCTATCGTACCGGTCTGATACCGATTGAATTGAAGATTTCCGTTATCTATATTCATACATATTCCTTAATATACGTTCTTCGATGGATCTCGCAAGGTCCAAGCTTATCAAGACCGGCATAATGCTTCGCACTGCCATAGCCCATGTTGCTTGCAAAATCATAGCCTGGATACACCTTATCATATTCTACCATCATACGGTCTCTTGTCACCTTTGCAACGATACTTGCCGCCGCAATACTTGCAGACAGCGTATCTCCCTTGATGATCGGCACCTGCTTGATATCGACCTCCGGGATACGCACCGCATCATTTAATAAAATATCCGGCTGTACCTTCAGATTCGCGATTGCCATGCGCATAGCCTCGTAAGTTGCCTGTAAGATGTTGATCTCGTCAATCCGTTTCTCTGAGACAACACCAATACCATAAGCAACTGCTTTCTCCCGGATAATATCGTATAAGATCTCCCGTTTCTTTCTTGGCACCTGCTTGGAATCATTCAGATGCAGAAGCATCTCATCCTCCGGCAGTATCACCGCACATGCCACAACCGGACCCGCAAGTGGTCCTCTGCCGACTTCATCTATCCCACATATATATCGGCTTCCCATCGCATGATACTTACGTTCAAACGCAAGCATTTTCTCGGAACGGACATATTCTGCCTCTAACTGCACCAGCTTCTTTTTCGTCTGCTCCACAAGTGTCTGCACCCCGCTTCGAGCATCGGTGCCATAGGTATGTATAAACTGCTGCAGCATCGGCTCATCATCTGGATCGAGTGCCTGATACGCCGCCTTGATCTCCTGTATCTTCATCGTTTCCTACTCCTTTGTTAAATGCAAAATAAGGACTGTGCATATACACAGTCCTATATTGTTATTTAATCAGTCCAAAGCTCTTAAATGGATAGATTCGCAGGACAACCTTCCCGACGATATCCTCCCGGCTGACATTTCCGACATCCGACCATCGGCTATCGATACTGTTGTTCCGGTTATCTCCAAGCACAAAGTACTCGTCCGAACCAAGATAAACATCCGAACCAGCTCGTCCATTGTTCAATATTGTCTCTTTGCCGTAATTCTCCTTGAGCAACTTGCCGTTAATATAGATATTTCCGTTCTGATCGATACGGACTGTCTCACCCGGCAGACCGATGATACGCTTGACATAAGTCGTGTTCTCATCATAGTTAAAGATCACGACATCAAACCGCTTCGGATCCCCAAATGTATACGACAGTTTATCTACCCACAGATTATCTTTATCCTCCAGTGTCGGATTCATCGAAGAACCATCGACCTTGGAACGACAACCTACAAAGTTCAGGATAAAATAACAGATCAGAACAACGATTCCGATATAGATGATCAGACTCAGAAGCTCCTTCACGATATTAACTTCTTCCGGTTTCTGTGTCTTTTTCTTCTTGCTTTTTCTCTTCTTTTTCTTTTTTAAGATCGGATTTCCTTCTGCGTCATATGCTTCAATCTCCGCAGCTTCCTCTTCCGCCTTTTTCTCGATATCCTCTGCCGTTTCTGTCTCCGGCTTTTTGTCCTCGGATGTTTTTGTTTCCTCTGTCACCGCTTCTGCAGCTTCCGTCTCTACGACATCCGCATTCTTTTTCTTCTTCATCATCTATAAACTCCCTATTCCGGTATCTCCTCCAACGTCATACGTCCCAGTCTGCCGCTTCGAAAATCATCGAATAAAATCGCCGCAGCCTTGTCAAGATCCGGTTCATTTCCTTTTAACAAACATAATCTTGCAACCGCAATCTGCTTCAATATCTCAAAATTCTCAGAATTCTGTATATCAATATCTATATTATACCTGTCTGTCAGAGCATTACAATAATTTATTTTTAAAAAATCTATGAATTTTAAGGCAAGCTCGCTTTTCGTCAGGATTTCATCGTTGATGGAACCGATATACGCCAACCGCAGGCCAACCTCCTGATCATCAAATTTTGGCCACAGAATACCAGGTGTATCAAGAAGCTCCACATCCTTGCCAATGCGAATCCACTGCTTTCCTTTCGTAACACCCGGCTTATTTCCGACCTTCGTGCACGATTTCTTCGCATAGGAATTGATAAATGTAGACTTGCCGACATTCGGAATTCCAACGATCATTGCACGGATTGGGCGGTTGATAATACCACGCTTCCGGTCACGCGCGATCTTCTCCTTACACGCTTCCCGGATCGTATCAGATACCGGCTTCATACCAGAATTCTTCCGGGAGTCCATACTGAGCACGAAGAATCCCTTCGCTTTAAAATACTCTTCCCATTTCGCGGTCTTTCTCGCATCTGCCATATCTGCTTTATTTAGAATCACCATGCGTGACTTGTTCGCAGCAAGATTATCAATATCCGGATTCTTGCTGGATAATGGTGCTCTTGCATCCAGCAGCTCGATCACAATATCAATCAGCTTTATATCTTCCTGCATCATACGCTTGGCTTTCGTCATATGTCCCGGATACCATTGAATATTCATCACTTATTTTACCTTTCCTTTATCGCTGCGCGGGAGAAGGATTGATACGACCTTTCCCTTTATCTCTGTCTTTGCTATATTTCCAACATTCGTATAACGGCTGTCCTCACTGTTATTCACATTGTCGCCCATCACGAAATACTCACTGTCCCCCAGTGTGATCTCATCCTCCGCCACACCGCTAATCTGAATCGTCATTGTAAATGGGACATCGCTGCGTCGTTCTCCATTGATATAGATATCGCCATTTGAGATACGGATCGTCTCGCCCGGTAGACCAACGACACGCTTGATGTCATAATATCCATCGCCATCCACGCGCGAATACGCAATCACATCATACCGCTTCACATCAGATACTTTATATACGATTTTATTGACCAGCACAACCTGTGAATCTGCCAGCGTCGGATTCATCGACGGTCCCACTACCGTCACCGTCTGAAATCCAAACGTCACAATCGCATATCCGACAATCACGGCAACAAACACAAGCAGTATCCAACGCCAAAATGAACGGAAAAACCGTTTGATCTTGGAATTTCGTTTTGATACATATCTCGATAGATTATGCTTATCGTAATAACTTTTTTGTCCTCTACGTCTCAATGCAATCCTCCAGAAAGATACTTCTCTTCATAATAGGAAACCCCCAGATTGAAATGAATCTGGGGGCAAGTTTCCATTGTCTCTGCAAGTATTACTTTACAAGTTCCTTAACCTTAGCCTTCTTACCAACACGATCACGTAAGTAGTTAAGTTTTGCACGTCTTACTTTACCTCTACGAATAACCTCGATCTTCTCGATCGTTGGGCTATGCAGTGGCCAAGTCTTCTCAACGCCAACGCCATTTGAATTCTTACGAACTGTGAATGTCTCACGGTTGCTTCCGCCCTGTCTCTTCAGTACAGTACCTTCAAATGCCTGAACTCTTTCTCTGTTACCCTCTTTAATCTTAGCGTATACCTTAATAGTATCACCTACGTTAAAGTCTGTAACATCCTGCTTCAACTGTGCTGTCTCAATGTTCTTGATGATTTCATTTGCACTTAATGCCATTTGTGTGACCTCCTAAATAATTTAGACGTTCTTAATGCGCATCTGCACCAGAGGACCATCCCTTTTTTCACAACCACATAACTATATCATAGGATAATTGTTCGCGCAAGTTATATTTTCATTTTTTTATAAAAAAATGTACGCAACGACTCAAATCCCAGTTCTTTTGCATGCAAGATCTGTTCCGTGCTGCCAATAAACAGGATTCCATCATCCGCAAGGGCACCGTGGAAATTCTCATATACCTGATCTTTCGCCTCGTCCGTGAAATAAATGACGACATTCCGGCAGACGATCATATGGATATGCTGGAAATACCGGTCCTTGAGCAGATTGTGCTTCTTGAATTCCACGCATTTCTTGATTTCCGGGCTGATTGCATAATGACTGTCATCCACCTTCTTGAAATGCTTGTCTAAGTATTTCTTCGGCAGATCGGACAGGCTCTTCGCCGGATAGACGCCCTCTTTTGCAAAGGCAAGTACATCCTCATCCAGATCGGTCGCAATGATACGGATCTTCGACAACGGAATATACTCTGACAGAATCATGGCGATCGTATATGGCTCGTCACCCGTGGAACATGCCGCACTCCAGATCGTTAAAGTATCTCCATATTTTTTTCGCAGATACGGAATGATCTCCTGATCAAAATTCATCCACTGCTGTGGATTCCGATAAAACTGAGACACATTAATCGTCAGATAACTAACAAAGGTACGAAGTAGACCTTCGTCCTGCTTCATACCTTTGTAAAAACTTTCAAATCCGTCAAACCCTTTGCGGGCGATCAGAGATTCTATTCTTCTTTTCATCTGGCGTTCTTTATAAAGGTCTAAGTTGATATCGGTCAGTTTATACACATCCCGCTTAAACTCTTCATATTGATATGCCATGCCTACTCCTCTTCAGAAGCCTCCTGTGCATCATCTAAGGCACGAATGCTCAGGCTGATCTTCTTCTCAGCAGCCTTGAAATCTACAACCTTTGCTGTGATCTCCTGACCTACCTTCAGAACATCCTCTGGCTTCTCTACACGCTCCTTAGAAATCTGGGAAACATGAAGGAGTCCATCTACACCTGGCTCAAGCTCTACGAATGCACCAAAGCTTGCAAAACGTACAACCTTACCTGTTACAACATTGCCGATTGCATACTTGTCAGCAGCCTTTACCCAAGGATTCTCATCCTCGAACTTCATGCTGAGGGCAATCTTCTCACCGTTGATATCCTTGATGAATGTCTTAACAACGTCGCCAACCTTAACAACGCTGCTTGGATCATTGACTCTGCCCCATGACATCTCAGAGATGTGAAGGAGTCCGTCTGCTCCGCCAAGATCGATGAATGCACCGAAAGATGTTACGTTCTTAACTGTTCCTTCTACTACATCGCCAACCTTGATATTCTCAAATAACTTCTTAGCAAGCTCTGCCTTCTTAGCAACAAGAAGCTGCTTTCTGTTACCGATCACTCTACGCTTCTTAGGGTTGAACTCTGTCAATACGAATTCAACATCCTGATCCTGATACTTTGTGAGATCCTTCTCAAATGTATCAGATACGAGGCTTGCAGGAATGAATACCTTGCACTCATTTACAACGACATTCAAACCGCCGTCAACAACCTGTGTTACCTTACCTGTAAGAACTTCACCGTTGTTGTATGCTTCCTCTAACTTGTCATAAGACTCATCTGCAGCAACTCTCTTGTATGAGAGGAGAACCTGTCCCTCGCCGTCGTTTGTCTTAATAACCTTAACCTTGATTGGATCTCCAACCTTTACAACAGTTGTAAGATCTAAGTTTGGAGTACTTGAGTACTCATTTCTGGTAACGATACCGTCAGCCTTGTACTGGATATCTACGATGATTTCCTCTGGCTTAACAGCGATAACCTTTCCTTCAACTACGCTTCCAACCCGAATCTTGTTACCATTCTCTTCGGACTGCTTCAACAATTCTTCAAAACTTAATTCTGACATACTGTCATGAACCTCCTTAATAATATAATTTGGGGTAGATGCCCCAGCTGTAATACCTACCCTCTTAGCGGATTCAATAACAGTTAAATCCAAGTCAACGAGTGTCTGAATATAGTAAGTATTTTCGCATTCTCTGCGACAGATCTCATACAGCTTCTGTGTATTCGAACTGCTCTTACCACCAATCACTATCATGGTATCAACATCAGCTGCAAGCGCTCTTGCTTCTCTCTGTCGTTCCTCGGTAGCATTACATATGGTATTATAAACAATGACATTATATCCTTTATTTCTAAAAAATTCAACTATATCTTTAAATTTTACGTCATTAAATGTCGTTTGCGCGACAATATACACATTTTTATCAAGAAAATCAAGCTTTTTTTTTGCCTGTTCCACGGAATTAACGATAATTGGCTCCCGGACACACCAGCCGCGGATGCCACATACTTCCGGATGATTTTCGTCTCCGACAATCACCACACAATGTCCCTGCTCAGTTTCCTCCTGTACAATACGGTGAATTTTTTTCACGAACGGACACGTTGCATCGACGATTTCAAACCCAAGCTGTTCCAGCTTTTTATAGGCATCCCGCCCGATGCCATGTGATCGGATCACGATTTCTTTTGCATCGTCCTCTCTGCCGTCATGGGCAAGCATGGCATCAATATCTTCTTCCGAAAGCACATGCACACCCTTTCGTTCCAGATCAGAAACAACCTCCTCATTATGAATGATCGGACCATAGGTATAAACCTTTTTTGCATTTCCGACCTGATCGTAGACGAGATTCACCGCCCGCTTGACGCCGAAACAAAAGCCTGCAGATTTTGCAATCTTTATCTCTCTCATAAATGCAGATCTCCTATCCTTTTCCTACTGTGGAATCCTGCGAATGATCTCTGCCACAACTTCGTCAATCGTAAGCGCGGAAGAATCCAGATAATACGCATCCTCCGCCTGCGTAAGCGGTGCAATCTCCCGGTGCATATCCTGATAATCTCTTGCCTCGATATCACGCTTGATTTCTTCCAGATCCGCCGGCATATGTTTCTCCACAAGTTCCTTGTACCGTCTGTCGGCTCTTGTATCCACCGATGCAGTCAGATAGATTTTCAGTTCCGCATTTGGCAATACAAATGTACCGATATCTCTGCCATCCATCACGACATCCTGTGTGGCTGCAAGATTTCTCTGCAGGTCTAACAGCTTATCACGGACTGCCTGCTTGGTTGCCACCTTCGATGCCATGTTGCCGACTGCCTCCTGGCGGATCTTCTTCGATACATTTTTACCATTCAGATATACCTGCTGTTCGCCAGCCTCATATTTAATCTCAACCTGAATCGCTGCGAGTGCCTCAAGCACAGCGGCTGCATTCTCTGCATCAACACCCTCATTCATAAAATACAGACCGATTGCTCGATACATCGCACCGGTATCCACATAGATATAGCCTTTTTCCTTTGCTACCCGACGTGCGATTGTGCTTTTTCCGGCGCCTGCCGGTCCATCAATTGCAATATTCATATTCTTTGTTCCTCCAAATAGATTTCTATATTATTCTGAAAGCAGCACCGTTGCAGCAGTCGCCCATGCAATCTGCAAATTAAATCCGCCAGTCAGTGCATCAACATCCAGCACCTCGCCGATAAAATAAAGTCCCGGAATCTGTTTTGCTTCCATCGTCTTCGGATTGATCTCCTTCACGCTCACGCCACCTCTGGTGATGATTGCTTCCTCATAGCCGCGCGTGCCTACCACATGCAGCGTAAGCTTCTTCATACAAGCAATGAGTCGTTCCCGTTCTTCCTTCGTTACAGCGTTCACCTGCTTAAACGGATCAATCTCCGCAAGCTCTATCATAACTGGAATCAGCTTCTTTGGCAACAGTTCATCGAGTGCATTGCGCACCTGTTTGTTCTTCGCCGCGTCGAAATCCCGCAGGATACGTGCGTCAAGCTGTTCTATTGTAAGTGCCGGTTTCAGGTCGATTTCTACCCAGATTGGTTCCCCTTTCGCTTTGCCTGTATACGCCGATGCGGAAAGCACAAGTGGTCCGCTGATACCGAAATGCGTAAACAGCATCTCGCCTTGCTCCTGATACAAAAGCTTGTCTTTATTTTTCTTTTTTGTATAGCACGACAATGTGACGTTCCGAAGCGAAAGTCCCATCAGATCCCGACAGAAATCCTCCTCGATTTCAAATGGCACAAGCGATGGCTGGCATTCTGTCACCTGCAGTCCAAGATCTCTGGCAAACTGTAAGCCATCTCCAGTCGAACCGGTACGCTCATAGGAAAGTCCCCCGGTTGCCACGATCACCGCATCAAAGCGTTCCTGTTTTTTCTGTCCTTTTTCATCCTTCACACAGACACCAGCTGCGTGTGTCACATCCTGCACCTGTTCCGTCAGAATCTGTGTCACAGTGTGGTTAAGGCAGATTGTTACGTTCTGCTTTTTTAACGCCTGCTCCAGCGTCTTGATCACATCGGATGAATGATCGGATGCCGGGAATACACGGTTTCCGCGTTCGGTCTTCAGTTCCAGTCCGTTTTGCTCAAAAAACTGCATCACATCCTGTGCATTACAATTATAAAATGCACTATACAAAAACTTTGGATTTGTCACCACATGTTTCATCAGCTCTTCCACTTCACAATTGTTTGTCAGATTGCATCTGCCTTTTCCTGTGATGAAAAGTTTTTTGCCAAGTTTTTCATTTTTTTCATATATTGTCACGGAGTGCCCTGCCTGTGCAAGCATAATTGCTGCATACATACCGGCAGCGCCTCCACCTATGATAGCTGCTCGCATTATCTCTCAAACCTCTTCAAATCCGACTTCTTCATGATAATCAGCAATGGCTCGTCCGCCTTTAATGGCGTATCCGGATCCATAGCGATATTGAATTCATCATTCTGGATCACAGCAACAACATTGATTTTATATTCTTTTCTAAGATTCAGCTCCCGCAGATTCTTACCAACCCACTCCGCACGTGGAAGAATCTCCACAAGGCTCGTGCTGTCCGACAGGTCAAAATAATCGACAAGATGTTCTGAGATCAGTTTGTGCGACAGACGGATTCCGGATTCTTTCTCCGGAAAAACAACCTGGTCTGCGCCAACCCGCTTCAGGATTTTCTCCATCATCTCATCCTTTGCCTTTGCAATTACCTTTGGCACGCCAAGTTCCTTTGCAGACATCACGCACATAATGCTGGAATCTAAGCTGTCAGCCATCGCCACAACTACCGCATCCATGTTCGAGATACCTGCCTCTCTTAGTGCATCCATATCACAGACATCCAGACTCATGGCACAAGTCACACTGTCCGCAATCTCATTTATAATTTCTGGATTTCCATCGATTGCAAGCACATCCGCGCCGTTTTTATACAATTCTGTTGCAATGCTTTTCCCATACCGTCCAAGACCGATAACCGCGATCGATTTATTCATATATTTCATTCCTCCTACCCTACAATAATTTCCGCATCCGCATATTTTACAGAGTTGTGGTTTGTCGCACGCTGTCCGAAGAACATGAACATCGTGATTGGTCCCACTCTGCCAAGATACATACATACTATGATAATCACTTTTCCAATCACATTCAGCCCCGGAGTCACGTCCCGTGACAACCCGACTGTTGCGATTGCACTTGTCACTTCGAAGACACCATCCGACAGGGAAAGTGGATTTGTCGCCAGAAGCAGAACAGAAAACAAAATCAATGTGCCAAAACCGATAACTGTCACAGCCAGCGACCGACGGACAATAGATGTCGGGATTGTTTTTTTAAATGCGACCGTCTCTTTGCGTCCCTGTACTACAGCCAAAACTGCAAACACAAGTGTCGCAGCCGTCATCGTCTTGATGCCACCGGCAGTTCCGACCGGCGAACCACCAACAAACATGATTACACAACTCACAAGTACCGTCGGCTCTGTCAATCCTTTCTGGCTGATTGATGCAAATCCAGCTGTTCGGAGTGTCACAGACTGAAAAAATGCATTGAGCATTTTCTTTCCAAGTGACATATTTCCGAGCGTGAGCGGGTTGTTACATTCAAATAGAAATGTGACAACCATGCCGGATAAAATCAATGCAAATGTCATCATCAATATGATTTTTGTATGTGTATTGAATCGACGCCAGATATCACGGGCCGGTATCTTTTTTGCACGCACGTTTGAAAGCACATCTACCACATCCCACCAGACAACGAATCCAAGTCCACCACAGATGATCAGAAACGACGACGTGAGCAGTACAAGCGGGGAATCCGCATACGTCATCAGACTGTCCGGTCCAATGATATCGATTCCTGCATTGCAAAACGCTGAAATCGCATTGAATACAGAATACCAGATTCCATGCGCCACACCAAACTGTGGGATAAACGCAAACATATATAAGACCGCGCCTAACATCTCCACAATCACAGTTCCTTTGATCACTCGTTTTATAAATACAACCATGCCCTGCATCGTACTTAATCCAAAAGCATCCTGAATCATCATACGATTGCGCAAGGAGAATTTTCGATTCATAAGCAGCATAACAAATGACGTCAATGCCACAATCCCAAGTCCCCCGAGCTGTATCAGCGCGAGAATTACAATCTTACCAAATAATGTCCAATACGAAAAGGTCGGAACAACTACAAGCCCCGTCACGCAGACGGAGGTTGTCGCAGTAAATAACGCCGTCAGAAAATCGGATTTTCCCGACACCGTCGCAACCGGAAGCGTCAGCAAAACCGCGCCGGTCAGAATCGCAAGCAGAAAGCCAAGCAATATCTTTGATGTCGTCCGCATCTGCCGCCTTAATTTCTTTTCATTTTTTTCCGCTACATCCATATTTTTTCTCCACACTTATATCTTTTATTGCAGGTAATTGCGAAACACGTAATTGTATATCGCAATTACCTGCTCTATATTATGAAAGAATAAGGCGGAGAAAAAGCTCTCCGCCTTTTGATATCTTTTATCCTGGCTTATTATACCGGATATGTCTTATTCTCTGTATTTGCTGCTGTTACATCCACACCTGTCTGCTGCGCTTCTCTGTACTTGAAGAATTCTGTTGCAACCTGTGGGAACAATGCATAAGAAAGAACATCCTCATCCTGCTGCTTGTACTGCGCCATTTCCTTCTCGAACTTAGCGAGAGATGGCTCTAAGTCATCTGCCGGACGATATGTGATAGGCTCCTTCATTCCAAGGCTGTCAAGTGCCTTCTTCTGGATCTCTGCATTTACAGGCACAGTTGTTCTACCGTACTTACCAACGAGCATATCCTTTGCCTCTTTTGTAAGCGTCTTGTAACGCTCACCCATAACGACGTTCAATACAGCCTGTGTACCAACGATCTGTGAAGATGGTGTAACAAGTGGAATCTCACCAAAGTCTTTACGCACACGTGGAATCTCTTCGAGTACTTCATCGTACTTATCCTCTGCATGCATCTCCTTCAACTGGGATACCATGTTGGAAAGCATACCACCCGGTACCTGATAAAGCAGAGTCTTGATGTTAACGCCCATTACCTTTGGACTAAGCAGTCCGGACTCCAGCCACTGCTCACGAAGTGGGCGGAAGTAATCAGCGATCTCAGCAAGAAGGTTCTGATCGAATCCAGGATCGAACTCTGTACCCTCGAATGCCTTTGCCATAACCTCTGTTGCAGGCTGTGATGTACCCATAGCAAGTGGTGACATTGCTGTATCGATGATGTCACATCCAGCTTCGACTGCCTTCATGTATGTCATGGAAGCAACACCGGATGTGTAATGTGTATGAAGCTGAATCGGAAGCTTTGTACCTTCCTTCAAAGCCTTTACAAGCTTCGTAGCCTCGTTTGGTACAAGAAGTCCGGCCATATCCTTGATACAGATAGAATCTGCACCCATCTCCTCGATCTGTCTTGCCATGTTCTTCCAGTAATCCATTGTATAAGCATCACCAAGTGTGTATGAAAGTGCAACCTGTGCATGTCCATTTTCCTTGTTTGCTGCCTTTACAGCTGTCTCAAGGTTACGGATATCATTCAGACAGTCAAAGATACGAATGATATCAATACCGTTTGCGATACTCTTCTGTACGAAGTACTCTACAACATCATCCGAATATGGGCTGTATCCAAGGATATTCTGTCCACGGAACAGCATCTGAAGCTTTGTATTCTTGAATCCGTCACGGAGCTTACGAAGTCTGTCCCATGGATCCTCTTTCAGGAAACGGAGACAAGCGTCGAATGTGGCACCACCCCAGCACTCTACGGAATGGTAACCAACTTTATCCATTTTATCAATAATTGGCAACATCTGCTCTGTTGTCATACGAGTTGCAATCAAAGACTGGTGTGCATCTCTCAGCACAGTTTCGGTAATCTTTACCGGTTTCTTTTCTTCTGCCATTAGTCTGACCTCCTAAATTCTCTATACTATACACCAAAGATTGCGAGGAATGTTCCGGCTGCAACCGCAGTACCGATAACACCTGCAACGTTTGGTCCCATGGCGTTCATCAAAAGGAAGTTTGTAGGATCTGCCTCTGCACCGACCTTCTGTGATACACGTGCTGCCATAGGAACGGCAGATACACCCGCAGAACCAATCAGCGGATTTACCTTACCGTGCGTTACCTTGCACATAATCTTACCGAACAATACACCTGCCGCTGTACCAAACGCAAATGCGATCAGACCAAGCAATACAATTTTCAATGTACTTGTCTTCAGGAATGCTTCTGCACTTGTCGATGCACCTACGGATGTACCAAGCAGGATAACAACGATGTACATCATTGCATTACTTGCTGTCTCTGTTAACTGCTTAACAACACCACTCTCACGGAACAGGTTACCGAGCATCAGCATACCAACCAGCGGAGCTGTTGTAGGAAGAATCAATACAACAACTAATGTAACGATGATTGGGAACAGGATCTTCTCCATCTTTGATACTGGACGGAGCTGAGCCATCTTAATCTTTCTCTCCTTCTCTGTTGTAAGGAGCTTCATGATAGGTGGCTGGATAACCGGTACCAGTGACATATAAGAATATGCGGCAACTGCAATCGGTCCCATCAGAGTTCCACCCATTCCAAGCTTACCAGCCAGGAAGATAGATGTAGGGCCATCGGCACCACCGATGATAGAGATTGCGGCTGCTTCCTTTCCGTTGAATCCCATCAGGAATGCAAGGAAGTATGCAGCATAAATACCAAACTGAGCGGCTGCACCAAGCAGGAAGCTCTTCGGGTTCGCAATCAGCGGACCGAAGTCTGTCATGGCACCAACACCCATGAAGATGAGGGAAGGCAAAATACTCCACTCATCCAACAAATAAAAATAATGTAACAATCCACCATCAGCAATGATATCCGGGAACATGTTAACCAGGAACATACCGAAGGAGATTGGAACCAAAAGCAACGGCTCGAAGCCTTTCACGATTGCAAGATACATGAACACACATGCAATGAGAATCATTACATAGTGCTTCCATGTCAGGGTTGCAAATCCTGTCTGGAGAGCCAGATTTTTAAATACATCTGCAAAACTACTCACTTATGTTTACCTCCTGTTATTGTAGGAACCAGTTACTTACGAACTCTGATTAGTTCAAAGTAGCCAATACGTCGCCTGCCTCTACTGCATCACCTGCAGAAACGTTGATGCTTGCAACTGTTCCGTCTTCTGGAGCTACCACATCATTTTCCATCTTCATAGCCTCAAGGATCAGGATCACATCACCCTTCTTTACGGCTGTACCAACGCCTGCCTTTACGTTCAGGATCTTACCTGGCATTGGAGCTGCAACCTCGATAGAGCCTGCTGCGGCTGCCTTACTTACTGCACCATTGCCTGCCTGTCCCTCAGCAGCATAAATAGCGGCTGTGATAACGGCTACAAGCTCTGCATCGTTCATCAGATTGCCTGCGGCTGGTGCCGGTGTAGCAGCCTTTGCTGGTGCTGCCGGCTTGCTCTCTTCCTTCTTGAGATCTTCGATCTTCGGCTTCTTTGCGAAAAGTGCTGGAAGGAATTTGAACAGTGAAATAATAAATGAGATGAAAATCAAAACTACAAATACAGTACCCATACCGAGCAATGTATTCATACCTGCCTGCTTCATCAGCTCTGCCTTAGAGTATACGGCTGAAACAACCATTTCCTCTGGAAGATACTGATATACGCCCTGCATCTCATTGTCGATGCCCTGCTGTACAACATCGTCTACACTTGAATAGTAACTGCCATACTGGGAGAAGAACTCCTCTTCTGAGCCATAGTACATCGCAATTTCCTGACGGACTGCATCTGCATTGTATGTCTGCTTTGCCTGATCCAGCTTGATGTAGTAATCTGGATTCTCAACAAACTTTACAGTTACTTCCACATCTCTGTTTGCTGCCTTGTTTGTAACAGTTACCGATACAGAGTCTGCGGCATTCTCAATCTTGTAATTGACATCATTTAAATCCATGCCAACACCGTTGATATAAGGAGAGAAATCCTGGAATTCTCCAACCTTATCGGTCTCCTGTGCCTGCTTGATACCCTTTACTGCGGACTGCTCGAATTCGGTTCCATCCTGAATATAATAATCAGCATATTCATCGCTCACGTTCTGATACTGGTTGAACAGATACATCGTGTCGATGACGATCTGGCTGTCATCATAGTCAAACGGCTTTTCAACCTCATTGCTGCAGGCAGTCAAGGAAAACATCATAGCTAACATGGAAATCAGAATTAATAATTTTTTCTTCATTTCATTGTCACCTTTCCTTATACTGCTCCGTGCTTCTTATATGGTCTTTCCTCGTTCTTTGTGCTAAGCATATCAAACGCAGCGATCACACGCTTTCTTGTTGCATCCGGCTCGATAATATCATCGATATATCCACGCTTTGCTGCTGCAAGTGCGCTTGACTGAAGCTCTGTATAAGCTTTCTTCTTCTCTGCAATGAATGCAACCTTATCAGCTGCCTCTGCAATTTCCTTCTCGTACATGATCTTGACAGCCATCTCTGGATCCATCGTACCAATCTTTGCACATGGCCATGCGTATACCATATCTGCGCCGATTGCCTTGGAGTTCATGATCGTGTAAGCAGTTCCAAACGCATCGCCCATCACAACGGTTACCTTCGGTACTGTTGCATCTGCAAATGCGTATGTGAGCTTGGCTGCTGCATCTGCGATTGTTCTCTCGTTTGATACAGTTGCTACAAATCCCTTTGCATTTACAAGTGTCAGTACAGGGATGTTGAATGCGTCACAGAACTTCACGAAGTCTGCTGCGATATAAGCACCGCTTGTAGAGAGAAGTTCTCCACCGTCAGCTGCCTGGTTAGCTACACAACCAACTGTCGCACCGTTCAACTTGATCAGTCCAAGAACCATGTCCTTCGCATAATCTTTCTTCACTTCTACGAATACATTGTTATCTGCGATGTTCTGAAGGACAGCTCTTGCATCCTTTGCAAATCCATCGAGATTTGGAATGATACGGTTCAGATCGTCTGTACAATCGGACTCTGCATCTTCCATATTGTTGTCAGGGAGCATATCCACAAGGCTTCTGATGTTTGCAAGTGTTGTTGCATCATCCTCGAATACACCATCTACGAGAGAAGAATTCTCGCTAAGGTAAGCTGCAGATGCTGTATCAAGCTTTGCCTGATAGTTTCCATCCAGTGCATTTGGGCTGTTTACGAATAACTTTCCGCCCTCTGCTGTCATAAATGTAAAGTCTGTAAGTGTTGGAATAAGCGCTGCTCCACCACCGCATGTTCCAAAAATTGCAGTAATCTGTGGGATTACTCCTGACGCAAGTGTCTGCTTCAGATAAACCTCGCCGAATGCATTAAGTGCATCGGTTGCCTCCTGCAAACGAAGTCCCGCACAATCGATCAAACCGACTACCGGTGCGCCTACCTTCATAGCCATGTCATAAATCTTCGCAATCTTCTTTGCGTGCATCTCACCGATTGCACCACCAAGAACGGTTGCATCCTGGCTGTATACATACACCAGTTTTCCATTGATGACACCATATCCAGTAATAACACCGTCTTTTGGAGTATCATTTTCCTGCATGTTGAAGTCCGTATTTCTAGCTGTTACATATGCACCAACTTCAACAAAGCTCGCTTCGTCAAGCAAAGAAGAAATTCTGTCACTTGCTGACAATGTAAGTTTGTTACTCATTTTAAGCCCTCCACTTTTATTTATTATGGGTTTTCTGATTAGAAACCCAATTTCTTCCGATTGTAATTGTAAATCTTTTTCCGCCTGAAATCAAGTCAAAATCACATTCTTTGTCACAGTTTTGCAATAAAAAAGAAAAATCTGCAAAAAGCCTTAAACATTTATGTTCCATCCGCTTTTTACAGATTTTTAAAGCCACTCTTATTTTGTTTCAGAAAGCACGTTTTTATTCTTTACCAAATAGTCGATCAGAGAGATGATCGTCAGCGCCAGCGCCAGATAGATCAGTACATTCTCAATGATATGTACCGTGCTTCCACCGAAGTCGCAAATCAGTAAGATTACCATGAACATCTGGCAGACCGTCTTGATCTTGCCCCACCAGCCAGCAGCGATCACGATGCCGTTATCCGATGCAACCAGACGAAAACCGCTGATGATAAACTCTCTTGCAATAATCACAATTACAACCCACGCCGGAATCCGGTCCAGATCGATCAGCGCGATCATGGCTGAACAGACAAGCAGTTTATCTGCAAGTGGATCCATGAACTTGCCAAAGTCCGTAATCAGGTTATACTTTCGTGCGATTTTTCCATCCAGCATATCCGTGAGACTTGCCAGACAGAATAACGCAAGTGCAATCCATTTTCCTCCCGGAATGCCAGGCACCATCAGGGCTACTAAGAAAAATGGTATCATGATCATTCTAAGTATCGTTAATTTATTCGGCAGATTCATCGACAATCCCTCCTATCATATCATATGGTCCTACCTCATTGATCCGGACATCTACAATCTGTCCGGACATCAGTTCATAATCACAGTTCACAAACACCAGCCCGTCCACGCCCGGTGCATCCCGATGA
>ERZ791628.14-NODE-14-length-96669-cov-37.0838_pt1 | contig 96669 bp, 77 predicted proteins | sample MGYA00510265_ERZ791628 | MGnify/ENA primary metagenome ERZ791628 (study PRJEB30046, sample SAMN00715184) | human gut metagenome | study: EMG produced TPA metagenomics assembly of the A metagenome-wide association study of gut microbiota in type 2... | reverse complement strand
GGTTGAACTGCTGGAAGATAGGAGCCTCAACATCTACGGCACCTTCAAGGTTGCTGTACTTGTAGAAGAGGAAAGCGATGGCAGCAACAATGACACCAAGAGAGATGCCCTTACCCTTGCCAGTCTTGCTCTGTGCCAGACCGAAGCAACCGTAAACCACGAAGATGCAGGCTACGAGGTTGGTCACATCGAATGCCATTGACTGCAAGCCCTCAGATGTCTTCTGAGTATAGTCGCGGGCAAAGAGTGTCAATGTATTACCATTCTGGTGGAAAGCCATCCAGAAGAAGATAACCACAGCAAATACGAGACAGAGGCAGATGATGCGCTCCTTGGTCTCAGCCTTGGAAAGCTCATTAGTCTCCTTAACCGGAGTCTTGTCGTCCTTACCCTTGGTCTCAGAAGCAAGCACGTGCTTGTATGTAAAGCTGAAGGCATAGTAGATGGCGATACTAATGATAAGCGAAGCACATGCCACAGCGAATGCAAAATGGTATGAATCCTCCACTGATACACTCAGACTCTCCTGCGCCCACTTCATGATTTTAATGGCTGCTGTAGGAGCGAACATGGCGCCAATGTTGATAGCCATATAGAAGAGAGAGAAACCGGAATCACGGTTGCTGGCATACTGTGGCTCGTCGTAGAGACGACCTACCATCACCTGCAGGTTACCTTTGAACAAGCCGGTACCCAAAGCGATGAGGATAAGCGAAATGCCCATGGCAGCAATGGCAACGGTGTCCTTGCCAAGAGGAAGCGAAAGCACAAGATAGCCGATGAACATAATGAAGATACCTGTGGTAACCATACGTCCAAAGCCAAACTTGTCAGCTGCGATACCGCCGATGATAGGGAGGAAATAAACCATCATCAGGAAGGTAGAGTAAATTGTACTTGCCAATCCGGTTTCAAAACCGAAGTTAGCCTGCAAATAGAGCAAGAACACAGCAAGCATGGTATAGTAACCGAAACGCTCACCCGTGTTAGCCAAAGCTAAGGCCCATAGACCTTTTGGTTGATTTTCAAACATAATTTTTTGTTTATTTATAATTTTATTATTTAGTTATTCTTTTCTCGCAAATTCTGTGCAAAGATACACAAATTATTCCATATTTCAAACTCAATGCCTAAAAATCGTTATATCAAATACCATTTTTATATTCAAAAACGTCTAAATTTCTAAAAAACAGACAAATAATGCAAAAGTTTTCCATTTCTATTACAACAAGATTGCGTTTTTTTTTGTACCTTTGCAGCCCGAAACCGTAAAGGTGGATTCCGACAGTATAAATATTGGATTAAAACAAAAAAGAAAGGTAAAAGGATATTTATGAGACAACTTAAGATTAGCAAGAGTATAACCAATCGTTCCAGTGAAGCACTCGACAAGTACTTGGTGGAGATTGGTAGAGAACCTATGGTCTCTATTGATGAGGAGATTGAGCTGGCCCAGAAGATTCGCAAAGGCGGTCGTGAGGGTGAGCGTGCCAAGGAAAAACTGGTCAAGGCAAACCTCCGATTCGTTGTATCTGTTGCTAAACAATACCAGCATCAGGGTTTGGGTCTGACAGACCTCATCGACGAGGGAAACATCGGTTTGGTAAAGGCTGCAGAGAAATTTGATGAAACTCGTGGTTTTAAGTTCATCTCATACGCAGTATGGTGGATTCGCCAAAGTATCCTCCAGGCTATCGCTGAGCAGAGCCGTATCGTTCGCCTGCCTTTGAACCAGGTAGGTGCATTGAGCAAGATCAGCGCCGAAATCAGCAAGTTCGAGCAGGAAAACCAGCGCAAGCCTTCTGTTGCAGAGTTGGCACAGATTACCAAGATGGAGGAAAGCAAGATTGACCAGACCATCAAGGCAGACAACCACCACATGAGTATCGATGCTCCATTCGGCAGTGATGACGATGACAATGCGATGGTAGATGTGATGGCTTCAGGTGATGATAGCCGTACCGACAAGGGTGTTGACTTCGAGTCTATGGCAAGCGAGCTCCAGCGCGTATTGGCAACAGTATTGAAGGAACGCGAGCGCAAGATTCTCTGCTACTGCTATGGCATCGGTTGCCACGAGAAGGGATTGGAAGAAATCGGAAGCGAATTCAACCTCACCCGTGAGCGTGTACGCCAGATTCGCGAGAAGAGTATCATCAAGCTCCGTGAAAGCGGAAAGATCAAGATTTTGATGAAATACTTGGGATAATTTAAGCAATTAAGTGAAGAGTGAAGAACGAAGAATTCTTTTGCTTTTCTTCACTAGGGTTTGAAGACGAGAGAAAATTAGATAAAACTAAGTTGCTCATAGCAACGAAAGTAAAGAGGGCAATCAGTTGGTTCATTCCAATCTGATTGCCCTTTCTCTTTTACACACACATGCCCTTAAAGGGCAAAAGCTTTATTCACAATTAATTGTTAACGAAGTTTCCGAACTTATCAATCAATCCGTTTACTCCGTCTCTCACCGCCTCGAAATATGGATACTCATCTCTCAGACAGATTTCATCATAAAGGAAATCAGCCACGATGGTATCCTTTCCGTCAGGCATCACGAGTCCCATCTTGCCATTCTTCTCTGCAATAACCGGCATGATGCTCAGGTCATCATTATAGATATAGCAAGTGCGGAGGAAATCATAGACAGGCTGAAGCATCACGTTGCCCTGATGATCTTTCATGCCAAATTTGCCGTTTTCCTCGAAGACCTCATGGTAACGGATATACTTCTCCTTCAAGCGATGATAATAGAACACCATCTTACGCTTGTCGTTCACAAAGTCGAGCATATACTGGAAGGTATCACAGTAGTTAGCCACCGAACGGACGAGAATCATCTTCAGATCCAGTCCATCCAAAGCCTTGCGATTCAAATCAATATACTTGGCAATCGCCTTCTCTTTCTCTGTGACAGAGAGGCTCGCCAGCTTTTCCTCAAACTTGAGCATAGCCTGTTTGGTTCCCGACATACCCTTGATATATCGGTGAATCTGCCTGCTCATTTCAGAACAGATAAACTTGTCTATTTCCTGCTGCTCAATTGGGTCAGCATATTCCTTAATCAATGATTCAGGTGTAGCGTTCATGGTTATTTCCTTTCTTTTTGTTTATGGAGATTCCCCCTGTGAACTTGAAAGGGAAATCTCCTGTTAGTATTATTTCTTCACGTTAGGCTGCTGCAATCCATAGCCCTTTCTCTTATCTTCCAACAAGAGGAGGAAGGAGATGACAATAGCAATCACACCAAAGGCTGCAAATATGGTCATCGTCTCTGTATAGTCGATGACACCATCGGCACCCGTGTTAGCCTGATTCACCTTACCAATCCATACTGGAATAAGAGCCAGTCCGATATTCTGGATATAGAAGATAAGGGCGTATGCAGTTCCTAAGAGTTTCATTGGGATAATCTTTGGTACAGAAGGCCACATTGCTGATGGTACCAAACCAAAAGCTACGCCAAGGATGAGCATCATTACGATGGCAAGCACCCATGAGTTAAGTGGAAGGGCAAATACTACGTGTACCAGTGTCAGGAGACAACTGCCGATAATCATCAGCGTGGCACCCTTGCCATACTTGTCATATACGCTACCGAAGATTGGTGTAAGGAAGATGGTACCGAATGGCAACATCGCAGGAATCAGACCTGCCAAATTGGCATCGACACCATACTTGAAAATCATCAACTTGGTTGCAAACTTCAGGAATGGGAATACACCTGCATAGAACATCAGGCAAAGGAATGCCACATACCAGAAACCTGTTGTCTTGAACAGACCACCCAAGTCTGAAAACTTGAAACCTTCTTCCGGCTCAGTAGCCGCAGCTGCTGCAGAAGCATCCTCCTTCTTGTCCATCACACAATATACAAGATAAACAAGTACACCAGCGCAAAGCAAAGCTGCACCCAAAGCAATAGAAGCAGACACACCGCCCATTGCCTTTGCAAAAGGAAGAGAAAAGCCCAGGGCAGCGGCTGTTCCCAAACGGGCCGTAGCCACCTGCACTCCCATTGCCAGAGCCAACTCATGACCCGTAAACCATTTCACGATGACCTTGCTTACTGTGATACCGCATATCTCGCAGCCCACGCCATAGATGGCAAAGCCAAGTGCAGCTATCACTACCTGTGTACTGTAAGTACCGAAGAATGGTACTACTACCGAACCGCCAAACTCATGACCTACGGCATACCATTTCACCAAGGCTCCACCAAACATCAAAACGGTTGAGAGGATACCTGTAAAACGGATGCCGAACTTATCAAGGATAAGACCACCGAAGAAGAGGAGCAGGAGGAACACGTTAAAGTATCCGTAGGCTCCAGAGAAGAAGCCGTACTCATCCGAACTCCATCCGAGTCCGAGACCATTCTCAGCCCCCTTGGCAGCTGTCAAGAGAGGCTCCAATGGAGACATTACATCTGTAAAAAAGTAACCGAACATCATCGTGACGCTCACGATGAAGAGGGCGGTCCAGCGAGCTGACTTCGAGTCGCTCAATTTCATCTGAATTTTTTCTGTTGTACTCATTTTATATTATTACTTATTTTTCCATAACCATCGTCGGGAGTTACTTTCTCTTCACATTCTTCGTTCTTGAAATATCAAAGAGATAAGATACCTTGAACACGATCTGTCCGTAGTTACTTTTTCCGAAATAATCTCGTTTGGATGAACCATAGATATTACCCAGTCCATAATAGTAGCGAGCCTCAGCCAGAATGTGTCCCACTTTCGGGATGCTGTACTCTGCACCCAAACCCAGGGCGATACCATAATCCAACTTATTCTCTACTGCCATCGTATCTTGTGCCACTACCATACTTACCCGGTCATTATCTGTCTTAGGCATATTCTTCACGTCAAAGTTGGTAGTCTGAGAATCGTTAAGGTAGAGTCCGAACTGCGGACCGGCATTCACGAAGATGTTCAAGCCTCTCTCTTCCCTACCCCAAGCCAAGTGAGCGAAAACGGGTACCTGGATATAATTGATGGTACGGCTGTAAGCCATCGGCTGCTTGGTTTCGGTGATGATGACAGGCTGGTTGTCAATGTCGAGAATATCCTCTTTCCATCCCACCTTGGCATAGTTGACCTCTGCATAGATGGAACAGATGGTCTTGAAGTACTTCTCGCAAGTATATTTCATCGAGAGTCCGGCAGTCATTCCTCCATGCTGCTTCTGCTGAACCTCCGGTTCGAATCCTACAGAGCTGAGCACATAGCCACCGTTGAATCCGATGGAAAAATCGTTGCGATGCTCACCTATCTGAGCCTGTGCCGAGAGTCCTCCCCAAAGGAGAAGTCCCATCAACAGCGCCCCTATCTTGACTTTATTCATTCTTTCTTTTCTTACTATAAACGATTAACTATAAAAAACTACCGGTTCTAGTAATTCACAGATTCAATCTGGTGATTGAAGGTATAGTGAATCAACTGGAAGTTCTTGTTCTTGTATCCACCCTTTGTCGTTTTCACGAAATGCAATGGAGTCTGCACTGGCTGATAGTTCACCTGCTGGCGTTCACCCGTAAACTCCTTGCCCTTCTTCTTGATACCCTGGATGAAGAACATACCATGATCATAACCCGTGATGGCGAAGCGAGGCTGCGCAATCATCATCGGCTGATGGAACCATCCCTCGTATGCCTTCTCCAGGTTCTGCGTTCTTTCGGCTACCGGATTGTAATAGAAGGTAGAAGGGATATAAGTATCGTACTTATAGAATCGCTCCAGATTGTACTTGGCGTACATCAACCACTCCGTATAACCGAAGAGAGAGATAGATGCACCCGGATACTTGCTGTCAAACTCATCCAATTTGTTGAGCACAGCTGTCAACTGTGGCGAACGGCCCGTATTCAGGATTACCACATTCTGCTTGCTTGGAAGGAATGCCTTGGCAAACTGGTCGATGTTTGAGCTCACATTGGTGATACTATAGTTGATGTTTCTCTTCTCCAACTCCTTGCGAAGTCCGAAAGTGAAAGCTCCCTTACGCGAAGTAGAATCATTGCAATCTACAAAGATTGGATGCACATTGGTAAATCTATTCAGGAAAGCCTTGATGGTACACTCGTTCAATGTTTCAGGACTCTGATATACCTGGAAGATTTCCTTGTTACGCTCCACATCGTCACCGCTGATGGAGAAAGGAATCACGAGCTTGATGCCATAGGTCTTGCAGAAGCCGGCAAGCGGAGCCACCTGCTTGGAATAAAGCGGACCGAAGATGATATCACACGTATTGGCACCCTCCTGCAACAAGGTGGCACGGATATCAGCATCTATCGGCACGTTCCATGCATGGACATCGGTAGAGATGCCCTTCTTTTTCAGATAATTGCAAGCCATCAGGAGTCCACGATAATACTCCACCATGCGCTTGCCATCACCATCCACATCATGCAAAGGCAACATCACGCCAATCTTCACCGCATCACTAGCCGCCACCTTCTGCTGAGCGGCAGCGGTTCCAGCTACAGCCGGTTTGCTGGAAGCAACAGCATTCTTATCCTCCTTCTGTGCCTTTTTAGGCGCATTAGGATTCTGCTGGTCGCTGGCAAAAGGAATAAAGAGGGTAGTTCCCTTCTGGAGCATGTAACCTTCCTGCTTCATCTCAGGGTTTGCCTCCATCAGTTCCGGCAGACTCAATCCATACTTATTGGCAATACCAAAAATAGTATCCTTTTTCTTCACTGTGTAGATGTCACGCCATTTCGTTGTCTGAGCAAAGATACCAACACTGAGCATGAGCCCCACAATCATCAAGAAATATCTTATGTTTCTTTTCATATCTTCCTGTTTTTAATGTTTATATGATCCTAAAATCTTGCCGTAACCGACATGATTTAAAGTTTTCTCCTGCAAAAATACAAAAAATCTCGCATCTAGCGCAATATCTCTCAGCTTTTTATTATCTTTGCACAAATAATTTGCAAAATGAGACAAAAAATAGGATTACTTGGTGCCTTATTGGCACTTTTTACCCCTCCATTGATGGCACAGGAAGAAATCGGAGATGAAGAAGGAACGCAGACCAGTGTCCTCCTGATGCCGAACGCATTCTCGCCAAACGGAGATGGCATCAACGACATCTACAAGCCCAAGGAAGGTTACCAGAACATCAAGGATTTTCACGCCTATATATATAATAGGTGGGGACAGAAACTCTTTGAATGGACCGACCCTGCCACGGGATGGGATGGAACATACAAGGGAAAGCCGGTTAAGGAGGGGGTCTATTTCTGTCTGGTCAAGGCAAAAGGAGCAGATGGCAAGACCTATGAGATAAAAAGAGATGTCAACCTGCTCAGAGGCTATACAACAGAACAATACAGTAACAATTAAGTGAGCGGAAATTAGAATATGAATTCAGAAGAAAAGATAAATGTATGGGGCGCCAGAGTACACAACCTCAAGAACATTGATGTTGAGATTCCACGCGACTCCCTCACCGTGATAACCGGACTTTCGGGTTCGGGCAAGTCGTCGTTGGCTTTCGATACCATCTTTGCCGAGGGTCAGCGCCGCTATATCGAGACGTTCTCTGCCTATGCCCGCAACTTCCTGGGCAATATGGAGCGCCCGGACGTAGATAAGATTACCGGTCTGAGTCCGGTCATCAGCATCGAGCAGAAGACCACCAACAAGAACCCTCGTTCTACCGTTGGTACCACTACCGAGATTTACGATTATCTCCGTCTTCTCTTTGCCCGTGCCGGTACAGCCTACAGCTACCGCAGTGGTGAAGAGATGGTGAAATACACCGAAGAACAGGTCATCGATATGATTCTCGATGAATATGCCGGAAAGGCCATTTTCCTGCTGGCTCCTCTGATTCGCCAGCGCAAGGGACATTATCGCGAACTCTTCGAGAGTATGCGCCGCAAAGGTTATCTCTATGTACGTGTGGATGGAGAAATCCAGGAAGTGGTAAGCGGAATGAAACTCGACCGCTACAAGATGCACAACATCGAGGTTGTCATCGACAAGCTCGTGGTGAAGGAAGCCGATGAGGAACGCATCCGCAAGAGCGTAGCTACCGCCATGAAGCAGGGCGATGGCATGGTGATGGTGATAGAGAAAGGGGAAAAGACGGGTAAGAACTTCTCAAAACGCCTGATGGATCCAGTTACCGGTATAGCCTACCAGGATCCGGCACCTAATATGTTCTCGTTCAATTCGCCGGAAGGCGCCTGCCCTCACTGCAAGGGTCTGGGAAAGGTAAACCAGATAGATATCAAGAAGGTGATTCCGGATGACAGCCTGAGCATCTACGAAGGTGGAATCGCCCCTCTCGGCAAATACAAGAACCAGATGATTTTCTGGCAGATTGAGTCTTTGCTCGAGAAATATGATCTGAAACTCAAGACTCCTATCGCAGAGATTCCGGGAGATGCCATGCAGGAAATTCTCTATGGATCACTGGAAAACGTAAAGATCAGTAAAGAGAAGGTGCATACCTCTTCGGATTACTTCTGCGCATACGATGGCATCATCGACTATCTGCAGAAGGTGATAGAGAATGACGAGAGTGCTGCTGGAAAGAAATGGGCTGACCAGTTTATATCTACCATCGAATGTCCGGAGTGCCATGGACAGCGACTCAAGAAGGAATCGCTCGCCTTCCGCATCTGGGACAAGAATATATCGGAAGTTGCCAACCTCGACATCGACGAACTGCGCGACTGGCTCGAACAGGTGGAAGCTCACCTCCCTTCCATGAAGGCAAAGGTGGCTCACGAAATCATCAAGGAGTTGCGCTCACGTGTCAACTTCCTCCTCGATGTGGGTCTGAACTATCTCTCACTCAATCGCCAGTCGGCGTCACTCTCTGGTGGTGAAAGCCAGCGCATCCGTCTTGCTACCCAGATTGGCAGCCAGCTCGTCAATGTGCTCTACATCCTCGATGAGCCAAGTATCGGTCTGCACCAGCGAGACAACGAGCGACTCATCAACAGCCTGAAGGAATTGCGCGATCTGGGTAATACCGTCATCGTAGTAGAACATGATGAGGATATGATGCGAGCTGCCGACTGGATTGTAGATATTGGTCCGAAGGCAGGCAGAAAGGGAGGCGAAGTGGTTTTCCAAGGTACTCCGAAAGAGATGCTGAAGACCGACACCATCACCGCCCAGTATCTGAATGGCAAGATGGCAATAGAGATTCCTGAGCATCGCCGCGAAGGAAACGGCAAGAGCATCACCATCCGTGAAGCCAGGGGCAACAACCTGAAGGGAGTAGATGTAGAGTTTCCGCTCGGCAAGCTCATCGTTGTAACGGGAGTCAGCGGATCGGGTAAATCTACCCTGATCAATGAAACCCTACAGCCTATCCTCTCCCAGCACTTCTACCGTTCCCTGAAGAAGCCGATGCCATACGACAGCATCGAAGGCATTGAGAATATCGACAAGGTAGTGAATGTAGATCAAAGTCCAATCGGCAGAACCCCTCGCAGTAATCCAGCCACCTACACAGGTGTGTTCAGCGATATCCGCTCGCTATTTGTGGGACTTCCAGAAGCCAAGATCCGTGGTTACAAGCCAGGTAGATTCTCCTTCAACGTGAAGGGAGGCAGATGCGAAGCCTGTGGCGGAAATGGATACAAGACCATCGAGATGAACTTCCTGCCAGATGTCTATGTACCTTGTGAAGTATGCCACGGCAAGCGCTACAACCGTGAAACGCTGGAGGTAAGATACAAGGGAAAGAGCATCGCCGATGTGCTGGATATGACCATCAACCAGGCAGTAGAGTTCTTCGAGAACGTGCCTCAGATTCTCAACAAGATCAAGGCATTACAGAGTGTTGGATTGGGTTACATCAAGTTGGGACAGAGCTCCACTACCCTTTCGGGCGGAGAAAGCCAGCGAGTGAAACTTGCTACCGAACTTTCCAAACGTGATACCGGCAAGACGCTCTATATCCTGGATGAGCCAACCACCGGTCTTCATTTCGAAGACATCCGCATTCTGATGGATGTACTTCAGAAACTGGTAGATAGAGGCAATACGGTGATTATCATCGAGCACAACCTGGATGTCATCAAGCTCGCCGACTGGCTCATTGATATGGGTCCCGAAGGTGGACGAGGTGGAGGTCAGCTTCTCTTTGCCGGCACACCGGAAGAGATGGCAAAGAGCAAGATAGGCTATACCTACAAATTCCTGGCACCCTTGCTGAAGAAGAAATAACCATTCTTTGCTAGCAGGAGATAAAAAAATCCCGATTTCCAAGACTTTGCTCATCTGATGCAAAGTTTAGGAAACCGGGATTTTATATTTTAATCTTCGTCTGCAAATTCATTCAAAGTATAAGCACTACTGCCATCAAAGCAGTGGGTACATACCTGGCACTTAGGCAAACCGATAGCTTCCACGAGCTGCTCGATGGTATTGAACTTCAGTGTAGTCAATCCAAGCTGGTTGGCAATCTCATCCACCATTCTCTGATATTCAGGAGAACCTGTGGTAGCATACTTCTCCAGATTCTTGTTGGCATCACCCTCAAACTTCTCGATGATTCTGCGGGTAATCAACTCCATATCACTCTTGGAAGAAGTAAAGTTGATGAAAGGACAGCCATAAACCAATGGAGGACAAGCGATACGCATGTGGCATTCCTTCAGACCAGCCTGATCGAAGAGCACCTTCACATTGTCGCGGAGCTGGGTACCGCGCACGATACTGTCATCGCAGAACAACACACGCTTACCCTTCAACATAGCCTTGTTAGGAATCAGCTTCATCTTGGCTACCAAAGAGCGCATGCTCTGGTTGCTAGGTGTAAAGCTTCGAGGCCAGGTAGGAGTATATTTGGCAATACAACGCTGGTAAGGCACGCCCTTACCGGCAGCATATCCCATCGCCATACCTGTACCAGAATCAGGAATACCGCTGCAGCAATCTACCTCTACATCATCTGTCTTGGCAAGATTGAAACCATTGCTAAAGCGGGCTTCCTCTACATTCTTGCCCTCGTAGGTAGAAGTTGGGAATCCGTAATATACCCAGAGGAAAGAACAAACCTGCATTTTCTTGTTGGCAGGACGGATCTGCTCCATACCCTCAGCAGTAATCTTCACGATTTCGCCAGGACCTACCTCGTGTGCTGTCTCGAAGTCAAGGTTAGGGAATGAAGTGGTCTCACTGGAAGCTGCATAAGCACCCTCCTTCTTACCTATAATAAGAGGTGTACGTCCCCAACTGTCGCGGGCACAGATGATGCCATCCTCTGTAAGGATCATCATGGTGCAGGAACCCTTGATGTGATGGAACACGTTCTCGATTCCCTCGCGGAAATTCTTGCCCTGGATGATGAGAAGAGCCACCAACTCGGTTGGGTTGGTACTTCCTGAAGACATCTCTGCAAAGTGCATGTTCTTATCCAACAGGTACTGAGTAAGTTCATCCTTATTTAATATCTTGGCTACTGTACAAATGGCAAAGCGACCAAGATGAGAATTCATAATCAATGGCTGCGCATCAGTATCACTAATCACACCGATACCCGATGTCGCACCCTCGAATTTGTCGAGTGTAGGTTCAAACTTCGTTCTAAAATAAGAACTTTCTAAGTTGTGGATAGAGCGCACGAAGCCCTTCTCACTATTGTAGGTTGCCAAACCGCCTCGGCGTGTACCGAGATGTGAGTTGTAGTCGGTGCCGTAGAAAAGGTCTGCGACACAGCTTTTCTTGGAAATAGTTCCGAAAATGCCTCCCATAAGAGTATAATTCTATGTTTTATGTTTGAAATATGGGTGCAAAGGTAATATAAATCCAGAAAATATGCAAAACTTTTTGCGATTTTTCTACATTTTTATGTATATCGTTTCCCTTTGCACCCCTAATTTCTGCTAAATATCTACTAATAAGACGACTGCTTCCTAGAACTTGTATTGCAACCCCAGACTCATATCAAAGGTTTTAGACGTTACATCGTCATGATATGAGTAATGGGTATCACGCCAATAGTTGGACACATTGAAGTCCAGGTTCAGCCGATTGGACAACGCCAGACTGAAGCGGGCATTCAGCACCAGCAGAGATGCATTTCCCTTATCGCCCTGAGCATTGAGATAGAGCGGATCAGTCGTTGCCAGATCCTTTCCCTCATATCCCTTCCAGGTGAAGATGCGATAATAGTCGGCACCTATCTGGAAGGTAGCTACCTTGCCGAACTCCATGAAACTGATAGCCTTCACACTATAACCGCTACCCATATTGTAGTCGCGGTCTATCACATTATAATAATCGGTAAGGCTTCCACCCAGCAGGATACCATCCAGGAAGACACGCTGCTCAAACCTGGTGAGATTGCCCACCTGAGGGAAGCGGTAGATGATACCAGGACCGAAAGAGGCTGCCTCGGATATGCGGTAAGGCACCAGACTGGTACCATCCTTCACCGGCTGCGAATCGTAATAGTTGAAGTGCTGGAAGATACCGAACTCCATCTCCGTGCCCTTGCTCACCTCCACCGGTACACTCCACAATCTTCCCAGAAGATGCAGACCGGTAATCAGAGGCTGGTTGCTGCTCAGGCCGAAAGTGGCATCCAATGTGAAGTAGTCGTATGGCTTGGTGGTTTCGCCATCAAACGGATCGCCATAAACCAGATTGAAACGGACGTATGGATTGCCCTCACCACGGAACAGCGTATTGTTGTCTGCGAGGTATCTGTAACCTGCCGATGCAAAGAAACTGACAGGACTGCGCTGGTAATCGTGATATTTATAATATTTGCCTCTCACCCGCCAGGCATCGCCACTCAAGATTCGATTCAACCCCTTGATTGGACAGATGAGGGTTCCCAGGAACTCTCGCATGAAACGAGGAAAACCAGACAGGCGGTCATCAAATACCAGATTGCTCACACGATGCGTCACCTCTCCGATGGCAATACCACCAAAAGTAGTAGCCATCAGATCGTTGATGGCAGGCGGTTCTATCTCGCAGGTGGTCTCCCACATCAAACTTCCACAGAAAGAGTATGGCACCGATTCCCAGAAATTCATGCCATGACTTCTTGCTGCATTGAAATAGAGTCCGCCATGGTATGGATGGGCAAACAGATTGGTAGAGAACTGGTCGTTATCCCAAACAAAACCCGTTTCTATATTGTGCTTGATGCTATGGAAGGAAATCTTGGCAAACTCCTCGTTCATCACAAACTGGTCGAAGCATTGCACACCCACATTGATGGCAAAAGCTTCCAAGGCAGCCTTCCAAGGATGCTTCTTCTGTCGCTCCGGATCATCGAAGGCAAAAATGGTTCCTTCCTTCCATGCCTCCATATCATATTCATTCTCCTTCCTGGCAGACACATTCCCAAAAGATGAAGTGCGCTGGAGGCGCACAGCCAAGCCTGCTTCCACAATGGCACGACGGCGATACCTGCCACCATGATAATAATGGGTATCCCCATAACCCACAGAGGCAAAGGCACTGGTGTATCTGCCCAACTGATAGTCGGCATTGATGCGAGCCTGCAGCGAATAGAGTCGTTCCGGCTTATCCTGCGAATGTTCCTGGAATGATTCAACGTGATAGAAACCCAGATCACCACTCAGGGAGAACTTAGGCGATAACTGGAAATACTGACCGATGCGATAGAACAAGGCACCCGAAAACTTCTCATCCAATCCGAAATAATGGGTTCCGATACCGAGGATGTTATACGTACTCCGGTTGCGGAATCTGATGGCAAGATTGGCTTTGGTAGCAGAACCGCCATAAAACATATAGTCGATACGCGTCTTTGGGTTCACATTCACCAGTCCTATCTTATGGGCTACGGTATCCCGGCTATAGTTGATGACACCAATCTGCACACCACGAGGATGGCTAAGGCAAACATTTAACAAACCAATCTGAGAACCATTCAGGGTATCAGCATAATTGTAGCCACCCAACTGCAAGCCACGCATATAGGAAGAACTGACGTTGGCAGCAGCAATCTGCAACCCCCTCTTCATACCCATGGAAACATTGGAAAGTCCACTCAGCTGCACACCGCGGAACGGAGAACTGGATACATTATTAAATAAAGACAACTGCACGCCATTGCCACCCTTCACCACATTGGAAACACCCGAAACCTGCACACCGCGCATATCATCGCCCACCGAATTGATGATACCAGCCAGGCTCACACCACGCATCTGCTGGCGAACCACACTGGAAAAGACACCTATCTGGGCTCCCCTGAGAGTATCGGGCGAGCAAAACAGAGACACGTTGCCAGAACTATACCCTTGGGCATAGACAGACTGACCTCCTAGCGAGAGTCCCATCAAAAGGGCAATAATCTTTCTCTTATTATCCATATACCTATCAAATTCAAAATGGCGAGAAGTCAGGATGACTTCTCGCCGGGAAATTGCATTATTCAAAGTTGGAGCTAAATAATGCATCAAAAAAAATATCTTTCAGAGGAATGTGCAGGCGAAGATTTCTCCTCCCCACACATTCTTATAAAGTTCAATTGCTTTTATTAATCCAGGTTCAAGCTCTTCTTGATAGCCTCAATCTTATCCATAGCAGCAGCTGTGCAGCGGTTGTAGCAGCCAGCGCACTTGAATGAAGGATCCTTCACCTCAATATAGAACTTGATCTTAGGCTCTGTACCAGAAGGGCGAACGCTGATCTTGGTATTGTCATCACAGAACCACTGGAGCACGTTGCTTGTAGCAGGCATATCGAGCTTCTCTACGCTGCCGTCAGCATGCTTCACCTCCAGACTCTGGTAGTCCTTCCAGGTAACCACCTTGCTGCCACCGAGTTCCTTAGGAGGGTTAGCACGGAAGTCTGCCATCATCTGCTTGATCTCGTCAGCACCAGTCTTACCTGGGCGAACTACGTTTACAGTAAACTCCTTACTGAAGCCATACTCTGCATAGATCTGCATCAAGAGATCGTAGAGAGTCTTGCCCTGATCCTTAGCCCAGGCAGCAATCTCGCAAATCAGGCAGATAGATGCAGGAGCATCCTTATCACGCACCTTATCGTATGGCAAGAAACCGAAGCTCTCCTCACCACCACCGATGTACTGCTGCTTGCCCTCAGAGATAGCAATCTCGCGTGCAATCCACTTGAAACCTGTGTAGCAGTCGCGCAACTCTACGTTGTTCTTCTTGGCAATCTCAGCAATCACCTCTGTTGTAACGATGGTCTTTACGAGGAAGTCTGTTGGCTTCAACTTACCCAACTTCTTCTTGTTCTCGATGATATAGTAGCAGAACATCATGGCTGTCTGGTTACCGTTGATGATCATCCACTCGCCCTTGTCATCGCGGCAAACGATAGCGAGGCGGTCAGCATCAGGGTCAGTAGCAACTACGAGGTCAGCGTTCAACTTTGTACCGAGCTTCATACCGAGAGTCATAGCCTCAGCATTCTCTGGGTTAGGAGAAACCACTGTTGGGAAGTTGCCATCTACAACCATCTGCTCAGGAACTACATTGATGTTCTGGAAGCCCCAAGAACGCAAGCAGAGAGGTACGATGACACGACCTGTACCATGCATAGCAGAGTAAACGATATTGAGGTCCTTCTGACGGTTGATGACATCCTGGTCAATCATGGCAGAATGAACGGCTGTCATGTAGTCGTAATCCATCTCACCACCGATGATCTGAATCTTATCCCAGTTAGCCTCAAACTTCACCTGGTCGATAGTAACCTTGTTCACCTCCTCGATGATACCGGTATCGTGTGGAGCCAGAACCTGAGCACCATCACTCCAGTAAGCCTTGTAACCGTTGTACTCCTTAGGGTTGTGAGAAGCAGTAACGTTGACACCAGCCTTGGCACCGAGCTCGCGGATAGCGAATGAAATCTCTGGTGTTGGGCGGAGGCTCTCGAAGAGATAAGCCTTGATACCATTAGCTGAGAAGATGGCAGCAACAGTCTCTGCGAAGAGACGAGAGTTGTTACGGCAGTCATGGCCTACAACAACAGAAAGGTTCTCCTCACCTGGGAAAGCCTTGAGGATGTAGTTAGCAAAGCCCTGTGTAGCCATACCAACGATATATTTGTTCATTCGGTTGGTACCTGCGCCCATAATACCGCGCAAACCACCAGTACCGAACTCCAGGTTCTGATAGAAAGCATCTACGAGTGCTGACTTATCCTCAGCCTCGAGCATTGCCTTTACTTCGTTACGAGTTTCTTCGTCAAAAGCAGGTGTGAGCCACTGCTGTGCTCTTTCTTCACACTGCTTAATCAATTCTGCGTTATTAGCCATAGTTTGATTCTATTTTGTTATTAATATTATTCTATCAGAGGGTTGTGCCCGAAAACAGCACAATATTTCTCTTTTTGCGTACAAAGATATATAAAATATTCGAGAAACCAAACAAGATTGGAGTTTTTTTTGTATTTTTGCACATTGAAACAAAAAAGTAATTAAAAAAAAGCTTATGGAAATATATTATACGGGCGTTATCATCGCCGTTTCCACCTTTTTAATAATAGGACTCTTCCACCCTATTGTCATCAAGGTTGAGTATTATACGGGCACCCGCTACTGGTGGGTGTTCCTGGTTGCGGGTATTATCAGCGTGGGTGCAGCCTTCCTGGTTGCGAATGTTCTCTACTCTGCCCTTCTCGGTGTGCTGGGTGCTTCCTGTCTCTGGAGCATCGGGGAACTCTTCGAACAGAAAGAACGCTGCGAGAAGGGATGGTTCCCTAAAAACCCGAAGTTGGAAAAGAAAGGATACTATAAAAGTTAATCGTTTACAGTTAATAGTTTATAGCTTACCATTTAAAAGATGAAAACTGAACTGATATTGGTCGGCAAGACCGTAAACAAGCATTTCATTGCGGGCATCAAGGATTATGCTGAGCGCATCACCCATTACATGCCCTTTAACATAACAACGATTCCTGAACTCAAGAACACCAAGAGTCTCAGCGAACAGCAGCAGAAGGAACGGGAGGGTGAACTGATTCTGAAACAGATTCAGCCTTCTGATACCGTGGTGCTAATGGATGAACACGGACAGGAGTTCCGAAGCATCGAATTTGCCAAATGGATAGAGCGCAAGCAGGCTACAGCCAGAAGACTCGTGTTTGTTATCGGAGGTCCCTACGGATTCTCGCAGGCTGTATATGACCGCGCCAACGAGAAGATCTCTCTTTCCAAGATGACCTTCTCGCATCAGATGGTACGCCTCATCTTTACAGAAGCGCTCTACCGCGCATGTACTATTATAAAAGGCGAACCTTATCATCACGAGTAAAAGAGGATCACTAATCATAAAGTTCAAAGCTCAAAGTTCAAAGTTCAATGTCAAAAGAGAAATATATAGAGATCAAGGGGGCGAGAGCCAACAACCTGAAGAACATCGACGTGAAGATACCGCAAGGCAAGTTTGTTGCCATTACGGGTGTCTCCGGGTCGGGCAAATCTTCATTGGCTTTCGATACCTTATATGCCGAGGGACAGCGCCGGTATGTGGAGTCGCTGTCTTCGTATGCCCGCCAGTTTCTGGGCAGAATGAGCAAACCGGAATGTGATTTCATCAAGGGATTACCTCCTGCCATCGCCATCGAGCAGAAGGTGATTTCCCGCAACCCACGTTCTACCGTGGGCACCAGCACGGAAATCTACGAATACCTGCGCCTGCTCTTCGCCCGTATCGGCAAGACCTATTCGCCTATCAGCGGACAGGAAGTGAAGCGCCATACTACCGAGGATGTGCTTGCCTGCACCCGACAGTTTTCCAAGGGCACCAAGTTTGTAATCCTTGCCCCTCTACATATCGTAGAAGGCAGAAGCCTGGAAAAGCAACTGGAGATGTATCTTCAGGAGGGATACGCACGCATTTTGGTGAAAGGAGAATTCATCCGCATCGACGATTTCCAGGGCGATGCCAAGCCGGAGGATATCTTCCTCGTCATCGACCGTGCTTCGGTAAGCGATGAGAAGGACGACATCAGCCGCCTCATCGATTCTGCCGAGACTGCTTTCTATGAGGGCGACGGTGCCTGCCGTCTCCTCTTCCTGCCAAGCAATATCAGCTACGATTTCTCTACCCGGTTCGAAGCCGACGGCATCACCTTCGAGGAACCAACCGACAACATGTTTGCCTTCAATTCCCCACTGGGTGCCTGCCCTACATGCGAGGGATTCGGAAGCGTGATCGGCATCGACGAGAAACTCGTCATCCCTAACACTTCCATGAGTCTCTACGATGGATGCGTTGTATGCTGGCGTGGAGAGAAGATGGGTATGTGGCTCAAGGAATTCATCCGACGTGCGGAGCCATACAACTTCCCGATCTTCAAGCCTTACTACGAACTCACCCAGAAGGAGAAAGACTGGCTCTGGCATGGATTGCCTTCGGACAAGAAGCGCGACCCGCATGACCGGGTGAGCATCGACGAATTCTTCAGAATGGTGAAGGAGAACCAGTACAAGATACAATACCGTGTGATGCTGAGCCGATTCCGAGGCAAGACCATCTGTCCGGATTGCCATGGCACCCGACTCAAGAAGGAAGCCAACTATGTGAAGATTGGCGGAAAGAGCATCACCGAGCTGGTAGATATGTCGATTACCAATCTCAGCGCATGGTTCCAGAAGCTGGAGCTGACAGAGCATGAACGGGAAGTGGGCAAGCGACTCTTGACAGAGATTACCAACCGACTGCAATTCCTTCTGGATGTGGGACTTGGCTATCTCACCCTCAACCGTCTCTCCAACTCCCTTTCCGGAGGAGAGAGCCAGCGCATCAACCTGACCACCAGCCTCGGTTCTTCGCTGGTAGGCAGCGTGTATATCCTCGATGAGCCAAGTATCGGACTCCATAGCCGAGATACCGACCGACTCATCAAGGTACTGAGAGAGCTGCAGCAACTGGGCAACACCGTGGTTGTGGTAGAGCATGACGAAGAAATCATGCGTGCTGCCGATTATCTCATCGATATCGGTCCAGATGCAGGAAGACTGGGTGGAAGACTGGTATATGCCGGTCCGTCATCCGAATACTCATCCACCGACCCAGAGCAGCAGAAAGCCCTTCTGGAGAAATTCCCGGAGAGCCATACCATCCAGTATCTCACCCACAAGGAGGAGATTGCCGTTCCTGCCAGTCATCGTGCATGGAACAGGGCCATCGAGATCAAGGGAGCCCGAATGAACAATCTCCGCGGCATCGATGTAAGGATTCCGCTCAACATCTTCACCGTCATCACCGGCGTATCCGGTTCGGGCAAGAGTTCCCTCATCAAGGGAATCCTCTATCCTGCCCTCCGCCGCCATCTAGACCTGGTGGCAGATGCCCCTGGCGAATACAGTTCGCTGGAAGGCGATGTGGATGCCATCAAGCACGTGGAGTTTGTAGATCAGAACCCTATCGGCAAGAGTACCCGCAGCAACCCTGCCACCTATCTGAAGGCATACGATGCCATCCGCACCCTCTTTGCCAACCAGCCACTCGCCAAGCAGATGGGATTCACCCCACAATTCTTCTCCTTCAATACCGAGGGCGGAAGATGCGAGGAATGCAAGGGAGCAGGATACGTAACCATCGAGATGCAGTTTATGGCTGACCTCACCCTTACCTGCGAGGCATGCAAGGGCAAGCGGTTCAAGCACGACATCCTGGAGGTACACTACGGAGGAAAGAACATCAATGATGTGCTGAACATGACCGTGAACGAGGCGATAGAGTTCTTCAGCGATGAAAGACTCCAGCACCATGTGGGCGATTTCGATGCCTGCCGCATCATCGTCAGCAAACTCAAGCCTCTGCAGGAGGTTGGATTGGGCTATATCAAGCTCGGCCAGAACTCCAGCACCCTCTCTGGCGGTGAGAACCAGCGTGTGAAACTCGCCTACTTTATCGGCAAGGAAGACCAGTCGCCTACGCTCTTCATCTTCGATGAGCCAACCACCGGTCTGCACTTCCATGATATCAAGCGTCTGCTCCATGCTTTCCAGGCGCTGATAGAACGAGGTCATTCCTTGGTAGTTATCGAACATAACCTGGATGTCATCAAGTGTGCCGACCATATCATCGACCTCGGACCAGAGGGTGGCGACAAGGGCGGTAACCTCGTGATAGCCGGTACGCCAGAGGAAGTTGCCGCATGCAAAACCAGCTTAACTGGTAAATTTCTTAAGAATTATATAAAATAATGTAAAAAAGTAGCGCTATAATAAACTTTATATGTACTTTTGCATCCAATTAGCATATAATTAATATATAATAAGGTACATCAATAAGTAAATTTAATAAAGAAAGGATATAAAGATGAAAAGAATCATATTGGCTTTGACGATGCTCGTAGCTATGGTAGCAACAGCCTCAGCTCAGGCAGAAATCAAGTTTGAAAAGGTAGTGCACAACTTCGGTACCTTCGAAGAGACCGCTCCTGTGCAGAAGGCAGTATTCACCTTCACCAATGTGGGTAACAAGCCTCTCGTCATCAACCAGGCTATCGCTAGCTGCGGTTGCACCGTGCCATCTTATACCAAGCAGCCAATCGCTCCAGGTCAGAAGGGTCAGATCAGTGTTACCTACAATGGCAAGGGTATGTTCCCTGGTCATTTCAAGAAGAGCATCACCGTTCGTACCAATGGCAATGTAGAGATGTCTCGCATCTATATTGAAGGCGTGATGAACGAGAAGAAGTAAGCTTGATATGATATTTTATTTTTCTGGAACAGGAAATACCAAGTGGGCGGCGTCGAAACTGGCGGCGGCTACTCGTGAAGACTTGATATCCATCGCTCCTTACATGAGGGCAGATGATTCAAGCCATAACTTAGCCGAGCCGTTTATTCTGAAAGAGAATGAACGGCTCGGATTCGTTTTCCCCGTACATGGATGGCGTGTGCCGAAACTGGTAAGGGAATTTATCGGCAAGATGAAGATTCTGAGAGAACCATCTGATGCCTCTGCCGAAAACAAGGCGAAAGCCGATGACTGTCTGAAGAATCGCCCCTTCGCCTATTGCGTCTGCACGGCAGGCGACAGCATCGGACTAACCATAGAGAATCTCAACGAGGTGATTTCCCAGAATCCTTCGCTTCAGGCTCTGGGCATTACGGAAGTATCATCCTCCTACTCTCTCATCATGCCGGAATCGTACATCGGTCTGCCGTTCATGGATGTGGATCCGAAGGAGCGTGAAATCCGGAAGAAGGAGAATGCGGCACAGCAGCTTGCCGTAGTCTGTGAGGAAATCTTCGACCGCAAGGAAGGCATCAGCCGATTGGTCAAAGGTCCTATCCCATGGTTCTTCACCAAGGTGGTAGGTGGTTTCTTCGAGAATGTGCTCATCACCGACAAGCGTTTCCACGTAGAGAAAGACCGTTGCGTGAAGTGCGGCATCTGTGCCAACGTATGTCCGGTAGGTGATATCAAGGGCGGACATGGCGAATATCCAGTCTGGCTGCACCATAAGGATTGCCTCACCTGCTTTACCTGCTATCACCATTGTCCGCATCACGCCATCGAGTTTGGAAACCAGACTCAGAAGAAGGGACAATACTATTTCAGATAATTGCCCCTTCTGAAGCGGGATCCAGAACCAATCCATAATAATGATTCAGTAACTAATCCATAATAATGATGAAAAAGATTATCCTATGCCTAACACTCGCTTTGATGTCTGCCACTACCATGTTTGCAGTCAAGGCGAAACCAGGTATCACCCAATTACAATTGGTAGATGGTACCATCGTATCAGCAACTCTCCATGGAGATGAGCATTTTTCGTATTACTCGCTTCTCGACGGCACTCCGCTGAAGAAGTGTGATGACGGAAAATACGAAATCATCTCTACCGAGACGCTCAATGCCCGAAAAGCTACAGTTATCAATACTCTCAAGACTAGAGCAAGCGGCATTGGATCAACATATCCATCTTATTTTCCTCATACCGGTTCGCCTAAGGCGCTGGTTATCCTGGTACAGTTCCAGGATGTAAAATTCAAGAGCAGCGACCCCGTTGCCACCTTCAACCATTACCTCAATGCCGATTTCGGCACAGCAGTACCTAGCCAGGATGCTTCGGTATTCAACCAGGAAGATGTAAACTACGGTTCGGTAAAGGAGTATTTCAAGGAATGCAGCATGGGCAAATTCACCCCACAGTTCGACATCGTAGGTCCAGTTACTGTCAGTCAGAAATCTGCATACTATGGAGCAGATGATAAAAATGTTCAAAATGGTACAGATAAGAATTTCAAGCAGATGATCAGTGAGGCCTGCAACAAGGTTGCCGACAAGATTGATTTCTCTAAATATGATTCCGATGGCGACAAGTTCGTAGATTTGGTTTACATCATCTATGCCGGCTATTCGCAGAGTATCAGCGGCAATTCCGACGACTATCTCTGGCCTAAGTCGGGTACCGATAATTTCTATAAATATGATGAGAACGGCAAAGAGATTTCACCACTGAAGTACCTGATTTTCAACGGATGCAGAGTCTGTCGCTTTGGTCTCAACAACGAGTTGAACGGTTCGCCTGATTCAAAAACCCCTTCCATCAATGGCATCGGACTCTTCTGTCACGAGTTCTCTCATACCATGGGCTTGCCTGATCATTATGATACCGAGTATAAGAATGCCGACAACCAGTCGCCAGAGTTCTGGGATCTGATGGATGCAGGCGAATATACATACGATGGTTACTGTCCTACCCCTTATACACCATGGCAAAAGATGCTGATGGGATGGGCTACCCCTATCACGCTCGAGGGAACACAGGCAGGACAATATACCCTGGAACCATACGACTTAGCATCAAAAGCTTACAAGATAGAGGCTGATGTGAACGAAGATAATTTCCGCATCAACGAGAATTACTCTTCAACCGAACTTAGTGATAAGAAAAAGAAGGAATTAAAGGAAAGGGCCAAGGGAGAATTTCTCCTCCTCCAGAACATCAGAAACGAAGGTTGGTACAAGCATCTTCTAGGCTATGGCCTGCTGGTATGGCGCATCGATTACAGCGATATCGACCAGGTACACCTCATGGACACCCCTAACAACACCATCGGTATTCCTAGAGTAACCATCGTTCCAGCTGATGGTCTGATCATCAACCAGGCAAATGTTGGTAACAAAAAATATACTATAGACGAATACTGGGAGAACTGCGCAAACGACCCATTCCCTGCCTATGGAATCGGAAAGGATGGAAGCGACATCAACAGTCTGACAGAAGTGAAGTTCAACTGGAGCACGATGACTACCCGCCCACTCTACAACATCGCAAAGGATGAGGCTACCGGCATCGTCAGCTTCGACTATCTCAAGGACTTCAAGGCTACGGGTATCGAGAACACCCTTCTTGACAAGGATGCAACCTCTACCCCTACCGAATACTTCGACCTGGAAGGCAGGAAGATTGCCACCCCTCTCAAGGGACATCTTTACATCACCAATAAGGGAAAGAAGGTAATATACTAAGAGGAAAAAGCTTCCGCTATGAATAGAAAGTTACGTTCAGCGACGTTGAATGTGTGTTCAACAGTGTTGAACTTAAGTTCAGCAGTGCTGAACATAGGTTCAACACTATTGAACATAGATTATCATTAAGGATAAGAACAAATGCCATTAAGGATAAGAACAAATGTCATTAAGGACAAGAACAAATGATTTCAAACTACAAAATATTCATCCCGTATTTTAGAGTGTTTTAACGACTTTTCCCGTAATTTCTAATTCGCAACTATCATAGTACAAAATCCAGCCTCGGCAGAAGTAAGTAAGCGAAGCATTCTCGGAATAAAGCAAAAAAACTGCCTAAAAATTTGGAGGTTACAAATATTCAGCGTATCTTTGCATAAGATTGTCGGCGCTCGGCAATTTGAAAGCAAGCTTTCATTGCACTCGCTGGCACAATCTTTGCAAAAGAATATTTAATTAATTATGGAGGATAGAATATGATGATATACGTAGCCAACCCACTTTACGATGCCGTCTTCAAGTATATGATGGAAGATGAGCGAATAGCCAAGACATTGCTTTCTGCACTCTTGCAGAAAACAGTGATTGCCGTAGAAATGCGTCGTCATGAATATCCCAACATTTCACGTGATGCCATCTCTATGTTTCGTGTTGACTTTGCTGCAACCGTATTGGAAGATGACGGCAGTAAGAATCTGATTCTGATAGAATTGCAGAAAACATGGCTGGAGACGGAAACCTTGCGCTTCCGCCAATACCTGGCTGTGCAGTATAACAACAAGGAGAATATGCGCAAGGAGACCAAGGGCAAGTATGCCCTGCCTACCGTGGCGGTGTATCTGCTGGGGCATAACGTGGGACAATTCACGGAACCCGTCATCTATGCCAGACATAAGATATATGACTATGAGGGAAATGAAGTACACCAGGAGGAGCCAGACCCATTTGTAGAGAGTCTGCAGCATGACAGCATCATTGTCCAGATTCCGCGGCTGAGAGGAAGGGTAAACAATAGACTGGAGAAAATACTGAGCGTATTCGACCAGTCGCAGATTTATCCGGACGACCAGCGAATGCTTGAGTTGGATGAGAACAAATATGGGGATGATGCCGAAATGACGCATATACTCCATCGTCTCCAGTCGGCAGCGGCTAATCCTGACATCAGAAACAGGATGAATGCAGAGGATGAGTTCTTCCAGGCCCTGGAAGACAGGGATACAGCCATTATGCAAATGGATGCTACAATCATGACGCAGAAAAAAGAACTCGAAAAGCAGAAGGCGGCACTTGAAGAGAAGGATGCATCCTTGCGTGCAGCTGTCTTGGCATTATCGAAGTCGGGCATGAATGCAGAAATGATAGCAAAGACTTTGAATATCGGAGAGGAGAAAATACAGGAAATATTATCCTAACTGATATTCCAAACCCATTTCAGTACTTGAATAACAGATAAGCAAAGAAATCCCCCATCCTACTTTCGCAAGCCGGATGGGGGGTTCGCTTATAGCGGTAAGTAAACCTAAAAAAGTTCGTATCAGACGATACTCTGATATTTATATTTAATTTATAGATATATGATATCTTGGGATTTTCGGATTAAAAGCCCTGCCGGCTTTCACAAGCAGGCAGGGGATAATTATAAGTAAAAGATGTAAATAGATGTACCACTGTACTACCTACTTATTAAAACTATAAAATTAATCTTGCAGATTCTACACACATTAATCTGCTTCCTTGAATATGAAGGAGGCATATTCACATACACCCGCAATCAATAGACTCTAATTCTTGCGATTATTTACCACAGGCTATCTCTAGCCTACCTATTATATCTCGAACTGTCTTTTTAGAAAACGCCCCGGCGGCGACATAACTTCCGCCGAGGCGCGGCATTTTCATGCGCATTCTATGAAATGAATTTCTTCCTCTCTTACCCCGAGGGCGGATTGCAAATTCGCCGGGACGCCTAACGGGGGATGGGCATTTCCGGTGCTATTTAAGCGTATTTGGGCGATGATAAGTCCATGTGATTCGACAAGCTCCTAACTTGTTAGGGTCGGGGTGAGAATCTTGTTTGTTAACCTCATTGCCGCCGAGAAATGTTTGTTGGTTTACTCTTTTGGTATTCATATAGCCACTGCCACCTCCAGCGTTATGAGTATTAAATCCTCCTCCACCGCCATAAAAGCCACTACCACCTTGTACTGCAATATTATTATTCAAGGCATACCCCCCGATTCCGAATGCCGATGGTTGTTTGAGAGTTGCAACTGACGTCGTATTTCTTCCCCCAGCTGTTTTGGTTCCTCCGTATGGTTTAATAGTCCTATCAACAAAAGCGTTAGCGGCTCCATCTCCTCCTGATTCACCTCCACCATATCCCGAAGGTTTGCTAGCACTTGAGAATGATGCAGCTCCAGATCCACCAGATACCATTAACAGGTCATTTTTTAAATTTTCATAATTATATGTTTCTCCGTTTCCTTGTAAAGAGGTAGCAATGTGGGAAGCTCCTCCTCCCCAACCTCCGTTTGGATTGTAGCCTGAACTTTTACCATTATTATATCCAGATCGATTACCTACACAGATATAAAGTTTTTTATCACTTGCAGCCGGTGTCCACGATGCTTTAGCAAAACCGGCAGGAGAAACTGTACCATTATTTAATGAAGTACCAGTCGCGCCCCAACAACTTAATGTATACTCTGTAACTTCAGGGATATCAAATTCTTCCACAGCTTCGCGTTGAGAAAGGTAGAGACGTTCAATCTTTGTAAAAGGCACACCACATTCAATGTTTGCACGAACTACAGGGTTGTTACGAGTAGGTGAAAGACTAATAGCTTGATTATATCCCCAGGATTCCACCTTAGTACCAGACTTATTATCTGCCTTGAACTGCATCGTCTTGCCAAGCGGTATTACCTGCAGATACTTGTTATCTTTGACATGATACGGCTTGTTATCTACAAACTGATCAGATGGTGTGAATGTTAGTTTATTACCTACACAAGTATAATCAGTACCCTCAACAGGCTCAGTAGTTCCTTGACCATAGTAATACATGTAGTTATTATTCTTAAACTGGCGTGTCTCTAAAATTTCCTTGCTCTTCAGATCCAGCACAGCCAGTCCTACCTGATGCTCCATATTGAAAACAAGAGAGCCGCCATCTGGACCTATAATTCCCTTCGCTATCTGGAAATCCTGGGCTAAGAAGGTTCCTTCGTTTGATTGATCCGCTACTACATTATCTGCCAGCGAAGAAATCTTGGTTTTGAAGAAGTCTGAGGCAGTTAGTGCGGTTCGGTCTACATCTGGCATCGATGCACTATATGGATAGTAGGCGAAATACCTAAAACCAGGGGGCAACTGGATATTATCGACGTTATCGAGCACCCACGTATATCCATCACTATCATATCGTTTATAATATGTTAACTTCTCATTTTTAACTTCTAAGTTACCCACTGCATTTATTACGTAAAGACCTATTTTGTCATTCTCTTGGAATGATGTCTTTGGAAAGGAATGAGCTGTCCATGTATCAGGATATACTATCTTCAATTCAGGATCGAGTTCATCTGGAGATCCCGAAAACTTATAGATGATGGATTTACCAGCCTCCCATTTCTGATCCTTGAGTGACACTATAAATCCGTTATGACTGCCGTTAGCAGATAAATACAATATCACCTCAGCGCTCTCAGGCAAAGTTTGAGGAATCATCATCAATGTTTGATTGCCCGATGTGAGCGCGAAGTCTTCACCAGGTTTTAGTAGCTCACCTGAAAAATTAAATCTGTAATGACCTGTTCCACTATCCATTGACCAAGTTACTGATGGCACATCATCTGTTGCAGATAACGAAAGTTTACAGGTTCCCTTGTTAGGGATACCTTTCAGAACTAAGCTATCAAGGCGAAAAGAGTATTTATCACAAAAACTCTTATCAAGAGCGAAGGTTACGGCTGTAAGGGCATGCTGGAAAGACAATGATACTGCTTTATCTGGATCCGCAGCCTGACGAGAACCGGCATTGGTTGCAAGTATCAAGTCTGGCTGATTGATGATACCTTCTTTTGTAGTTAATGCAGTATAGGTAATTTGTGTCTGAACATTATCCTTATCAACACCATAGGTCAACTGACTCTTATCTGCTGAGCTATGAGGAGCGTATGCATGAAAAGACACGGTGCAATCCATCGGCCACTTTGCATTACTATTGTTTGTGAATCCCCAAAATTCACCATCTGTTTTCTCGGCTTCTGCATTATCCAATAACAGAACATTATTTTCTCCTTCCTTATAAATCGCAGTTACGCCAAAGCTTTGGTAATCGCTCAAATCCGTTTTTGTGCTCATTGTTCCACGCGTCTGCGCTACCCTTTCGTGCTCTACATCTTCCAGTAGTGCGCCGGAACGGGTGATGGGTTTTCCTTCCTTGCTCCAGATATGGATGCCATCCTGCACTACGGGATGGAGATAGAGGGGTTTGCCGAAAGGAGTTGGCACGACGATGGGACCCTTCTCGGTGGCAGCAGCTATGGCAGCACGGGAAGAGGAAGCGGGAGACAGGGGTTTCCAGCTGTTGTTGTCGAGCGTAGTATGAAATGTGATTTTATCTTTTGACAGATTGGCTTGCTGCAGTGATTCGCTTTCTGAACATGACGTAAAGGATGCGAGTACACTGAGTGCCAACAAACTGCATTTATAAGTTTTCTTCATCATAATGGTTTCTTTTTATTCTTTTTCTTACGCCATTTTTTGGGGTTAAAGGAATTGGAGAATTCCGAAGCTCAACATAACGTGAGAGGGAATCTCCAATTCCTTGAATTTGATATACAATAATTAATTACATCTTGATGGTAGGACTGTTTTCTGTCCAAGCTTTCACATCAACAGTGAAGAAGATTGGCTTACCCAAAATGTTTCCACCCTTGTCTGGATCCTTACCAGGTACATTAGGCTTAACAACGTCACTGCCATCAGGATTTGGATTAACAGGATCAACCTTACCAGCACCCTTTGACAAGTCGAGAGTATAGATATACTTGTTACCGTACTTCCAGCCATCACCAGCAGGGATGGCTACAGCAGCCCAACCGCACTGTGTATCATCTTGTGCATCTTTAGGATAAACCATCTCTAATGTACCAGCTGCATTCTTCTTAGATACCTGAAGCAGGATAGAAATATAAGAACCGGTAACACCAGCTAAGTTATCAGCTTTATTTCCATCCCATGAAGTCAAACTCTGAGGAATAAGCATGGCACTATTTACTGCAGTTAGCAAATCACCTGTAGTTGTATTTCCATCAAGAGTGATTGGCTGGTCTAGAAGATAGGTATACTCACTCTTTGCCTTACCTGTAGTATTCCAAACATGTGAGTCTTGATTTGCAGGAGTATAGACATAGTCTCCACTAGCGATTACGTTAGAAATACGGATACCACGAATAATGTACTTAAGATTAGAATTCGTATTCTTCACCTTAACCTGAATCTGAGAAAGAACGTGGTTGAATTCCAATGCTACACCACTTGTTTCATCATTGCTAGAACCATCTTTTTTATCTGCAATAAGCAAATCCTTCTGGTCTGCAATAGTTGCACTTGGTGCATAACCATTGATTGCAATCTCGTTCTCCTTAACAGTAGGTGTTACTCCCAGATCTGTTGCACTAGGCGAAAAGGCCATAAATTTATAAGTTTTACCAGCATCCCAGAACCATGGACCATGTACACTTTCAAAAGAACTACCATTCTTAGAGAACTGCTCACTTGAGAAAACAGCAGCATTATCTACGAATGCGCTAACCCAGATATCAGTGAGGGTAGTAGTAGTCACTTCAGCACCACGGCTATTCATGCCGACAGTACTACGGAAAGAAATAGCAGAGCTCTTCGCAACATCTGTGGTCTCCTCTGAAGAGCAAGAAGAGAGGGCGATGGCAGCGGCTGCCATCATGTAAAACGCTTTTTTCATAATTGATACTTTAAAAAAATTAATACTATGTTTTTTATTTTATTGATGATAGATAATATCCTTATTGATAATAATCTATTCTACATTTTGATATCTATGTATATCTCATTCCATTTGCTTACGCTCGGCTGAAGACCACCATCGGTGCCTGGGGCTGGCTTCGGCAAGGGAAGCTGCTCCAACTCTATCTTGATGTGGGTATCGTCTTCCTGATTCTTATCATGCACCTGGTCGGTGACATCCTTCTCGTAATACCAGTTGGTGCCGTCGGTGAGCTGCGCATAGACCATCAGGATGTGCTTGTTGGGCTGTACCGGACAGTGACCGAAGAGGGTGAGACTGCCTTTTACCATCTTCTTGGCGGCATCGGCTTCAGCTACGAACGGCATGGTTACCTTCTCATCCGAGAGCTGGTCGAGACCGGCGAGCCATCCGCCCGCCATTCCAGATATACTGGCACTCATCGCCTTCACTCCGCTGATGTTCACCACATTCTTGATTTCCACCGTACACTGCTTGACTCTCGGCTCCGGCTTCATCGTGATGACGGTCTTCTCTCCGGCTGGCTTCACTACGATGCGGTCGGCATGACTGCTCCAGAGCATTTCCGGCTGCTGCATCATTCTTTCCTTTTCGGTGCCTCGTCCCATCGGTGCAGCTCCTGCCATGGTGGCGAGGAGTCCCTGCAGGGCTCGGGTTTCGGCTGATGTTACCTGGAAGGTTTCGAAGCGCTCCTTGCCGAGGATGCGGTGGGTTTCCTTGTCGCTGTTTACGCAGATTGCCCTGTAGGTGCCTGCTGCCACCGAGATGTTTCCGCCGTTCTTGTCGGTGAACTCGTATCTGATGGGATCGCCTCCCTCCTCGGGATAGAGATAGAGACTCATGGTGGCTGGATTGGCATCGGGATCGGCGCTCCAGTCGAACATCACTTCCACGTTCTGGCGGTGGGGATGGTCGTAGCAGAGGTCCTTGTGCTCGCAGGATGAGAGCAGTTCTGCCATCATCAGGAAGAAGGCTGCACAGACGATTACGCGGAAGAATAGGATCATTGATTGTCTTAACTCTGTCATACTAGTTATTCTAGTCATTCTAGTCATTTCTTACCTCCTTTCTTGCTATTGGTGTTTCCGTTGCCGAGGAGCCATACCAGTGATACTTCGCCGCGGGTAGGTCCTATCCAGGTGCGGTTGCGGGTTGCCTCATATACGTAACATCCGTCTTTCGGCTCATAGGTCTTGTAGTGGGACTTGATATATCCCACGCCCAGTCCGAAGTCGAGGTTCAGGCGTCTTCCTATCGGCAGTGAGTATCCGTACTCCATTCCTGCTCCGTAGGTTTTCTTGCTCTGGTGACCGGTGCCTCCGTTTTCGATATCATAGGTGAGGAACTGTCCGTAGAGGGAGATGTGATGTCCCTGCATCGGCTTTTCCTTGGCTTTCCTGCCGAAGTACTTTCTTATCTCCATTTCTCCACCATAGATTCGCCAGTATTTATGACTTGCATCCTTGCTCCACCAGGCTAGCATACCGCTGGCTCCGAGGGTCCATCCCCTGCCGATGCTGGTCTCGATGCCGATGTTAGGCACCAGGAGGACATCATAGAGCAGGTTGGTCTTCAGGGCGTAGTAGGAGTTTCTGCCGGATGCATGGGCTGCATTCTCGGCTTCGGCTGCATTCCCGCCTGGATATACCTGTAGCTGGGAAGCTGTATCCTGGGCATCCTTCTGCAGGAGCGAATCCTTTTCGCTGCCTTGCTGATTCTGAATCAATGTGAGGGTATCTGTCGGACTGACAGATGGCACAATGTGCCGGATTTCGCAAACCACGAGTGCTCCGGAGCGGAGGCTGTCGAAGTGGTTGGCGAGCATGTATTTCCATGCCTTTCCGCCATTGAGGTTCTGGAGCTGTCGCTTTCTTCCATCTACTACCTTTCCGTTTCTTACGATCCATTCGGGGGTGTTCCGAATGATGTAGAGGGCTTTCCGGCTCCACGGCGCATTTTCTTTCTGTATCTTCAGGGCGAGTCCTTCCCAGTCTTCTCCTGCGGAGGAGACCGTGAAGACGCTGTCTGGCAGATTCAGCATCTCCTTGAGATAGTCGCGCAGGCGCTCTCCTCTCCTTCTCGCCAGTCGCTTGTTGAGCGTGGTGTTACCTTCCGGCGAAGCTGCTGAAAGGATCTTGATATGCTGCAGCACCGTATTGGGGTTGTCCCCGATGCCTCTGATACCCTGCTTGAGGGTTTCAAGCTTGGCGGCATTATCCATATAGGAGAGTTCTAATAATGAATAGCCTGAGCGATAATAGAGCGTAGTCCGCAAGCTATCGCTAACCGTTCCGGCGTATGCGTTTGCCACCAGGGTAGTGGGCAGAAGCATTACCATTACTATTTTTTTCATCATATATCATCATCGTTATGAGTTTATAATTCTAATCGTTCTTGTTTGAGTCTTTGTTCTAACTTGAGTTCTCATTCTCATTTGAGTCTTACCTGTCTTTCTTATCAAAAGATAGACTTGAGTCTGATACAGTTGTACGTTAACTGTAGCGAAAGGCCACGTTTACTGCGATACAGTTGTACGTTAACTGTATCAAATGACTGAAATAAATCCTAAAAAAGTCCTTTTAGTGTTGTTTGTTTTAGCTAAAATTGGAGAAATACACCTTTTTTGACCATAAAATAAGAAATATTGACCATAATTTATTAATAAACATTAAAATAGAGATTGAAATTATTGCGAATTGAACAAATTATACTACCTTTGCAGCGCTAAAGTTAACGTACAACTGTTGCACAAAATCACGCTTTTTCTATCCCTTTTCTTCCTTTTGTTTGGTTATTCTAGAAAAAAGCGATACCTTTGTAACGAAGATAACTCTAAATTTTAATTTTTAATCAGAAAGCAACATGAAGAAAATCGCATTCTTAAACCGAATCGTGAAATTCGCAATAAACGTACGCAAGAAATCAAAAGGTATTACATTAGGGACATTCACAAGAAACTATGCGGAAGCCAGACACAGAGAAGGAGAGAAAATGTATGAAGGAAGATGCGGCAGCATTCTGAGCATGCTGAAGCACCTGGAAGAATCCGGCATAAGCAATATTCCGCTGAAAAAGGTGGATGTGGAAACCGTCAAGCAGTTTATCGACTATCTCCAATCAGCCCACGACCTGCATAAAAACATGAAAGCACCCGGAAAACTATCCGACAGCACCATCCATCTGAAGGTGAATATCCTGAAATCGGTATTGAGGGAAGCCGTGAGACAGGGATTGCTGGATCAGAACCCGTTCGACCGGCTGCCACTCTCCTATCGCGTCAAAGCACAGTATAAGGAAAGAACAGCCCTGACCCAGGAGGAACTCATCAAGCTGAGCGAAACACCCTGTAATACTCCCGAGCTGAAGGAGGCATTCCTGCTAAGCTGCATCACGGGACTGAGGAAAAGCGATATCCTGAGTTTATCGATCAACGACATAGAAAAATGCGATGACACCTATTATATATATAAGAAGATGAAGAAGACGCAACGCTGGCTTAGGCTTCCGCTGCCGGAAGAGGCGCATCATATTCTCTCGAAACTCCATGCCAAGAATGGTGATACCCCCTACTTCTTCGCCCATCTCTCGCCCCATCATCTGGGCGAGCATCTGGAAGTATGGCTGGAGGATTGCTGTATCCCCGACAAACATATCACCTTCCATTCGGGGCGCCACACCTGCGCCACCCTATTATTGACGCAGGGCACGGATCTCTATACCATCATGAGGTATCTGGGGCATCAGAACATCAACACCACACAGCGATATGCGCATATCACGAACCAGATGCTATCCAGCGCCACCCATCTGCTGAACTATCAGCTCAGGGGCTTAGCAGCAAGCTAGTTTCCCACAGATTTCAGATTTACACAGATCTTTCCCCGTCCCAGCGGATTTGAAATTCCACAAGCCTTGAATCTGTGCAAATCTGTGGAACAAAGAAAAATCCCTAGGCGATATCAGCTATCGTCTAGGGATTTTTCATATCCTTTTAATAGATTCTAGGACCGAAGATGGTAGTACCCACACGCACCATCGTACTGCCGTGCTTGACAGCGATATGATAGTCGTGACTCATACCCCAGCTGCGCTCGCAGAAGGCATCATCATCGGCGAAATACTTTGCCTTTACCTCATCGAAGAACTTGGCAGCCTCATCAAATTCAGAGGCAATCTGCTGTTCATCATCGGTATTCGATGCCATCATCATCAAGCCGCATATCTGCACATGAGGCATCTCTCTCCACTCGCCAGACTCCAGGAGTTCACGGCAGGCATCGAGCGAAAGCCCCGACTTGGTATCTTCCTCGGCAATATGCAGTTCCAGCAACACCTTCACCACGCGGTCGTGCTTGGCTGCCTGCCTGTTAATCTCCTTCAGGAGCTTCAGGCTATCCACCGACTCAATCATGGAGATATAAGGAGCAATGTACTTCACCTTATTACTTTGCAGATGACCGATGAAATGCCACTGGATATCTTCAGGCAGGGAAGCCACCTTCTTGGCGAGTTCCTGCTCATGGCTCTCACCAAAGATGCGCTGTCCCTCAGCGTACGCCGCCTCAATAAACTCGTTGGGATGAAACTTGCTGATGGCTACAAGGCTAACCCCTGCAGGCAAGCTGCCCAACACTTCATGAAGATTTCCTTTTACATCATACATAGTTCGTCCTCCCTTTCTTTACTGATTCTGCTGCTCGTACTCAGGCACGTCGTTCTTCTCCTCCTTCTTCTCGCCAGGAGCGTGATGCTCGAAAACATCCATCAGCTTGGTCTCGTTCAAGCCTACTACATCATAGTCGATCATGGTCTTGCCCATCACCTCGTCGATATAGCGGAGTGCACGAGCCAGAGACTTAGCCTGTACGAGATATGTAACGTTAGAGCGCTTCTCCTTTTCAGACTTTTCATCGATGGTGATGAACTGGAGCTTAGCCTTGTACCACTTGTCATCATCATCAATATCGCTGAAGAAAATCTCTCCATAGCAAGCCTTACCGATACCGCTGACCTTCAACTCGCCGCTTACATAGACAGACATCTCATCGATAATAGCGCTCTCTGCCTCGGTGAAACTCAGGGCATCAACCACGTATGCTTCAGAAACCACCTTTTCTGAGCCATCCTCCATTGTCTTCTGATATTTAACCTTTGTCTCAAACCAAGTGCTTGTTCTACTTCTCATAATTTCTTTTCCTTTTACTAATGTTTAAAATCTTTGTTTTATTATCCTTTTCCAGACTACCTCTTCCCTTTCCACCTATTATAATATATAGGCAGGGCGAAAGCGCCGAAAGATGATGCAAAGTTATAAAAAAGAATGGAGAAGAACAACAGAATAAAGAGTTTTTTACTAAAAAATCAAATTTTAACCCAATCTATTACGTATTTTCAATGAAATTACGTATCTTTGCAGTCGATTTGCGAGATATTGTTTCATCTGATAAGGCTGGGTAAGTACCGTGCCTGGAAGAGGAAACTGCTTGCTAGGGTTAATAACAGAAAGAATTATTTAGAAAAGATGCCAGAAATATCTGTACGCGGTCTTGAAATGCCAGAGTCACCTATCAGAAAGTTGGCTCCACTGGCTGCCGCAGCAAAGAAACGTGGAGTAAAGGTATATCACCTCAATATTGGTCAGCCTGACCTGCCTACTCCACAGTGTGGTCTCGATGCGCTGAAGCACATCGACCGCACCATCTTGGAGTATTCTCCAAGTCAGGGCTATCTCAGTTATCGTGAGAAGCTAGTAGATTATTACAAGAAATTCAATATCAACGTAACTGCCGATGATATCATCATCACATCGGGAGGTTCTGAGGCTGTGCTCTTCTCGTTCATGAGTTGCTTGAACCCAGGAGACGAGATCATCGTGCCAGAACCAGCATACGCTAACTATATGGCGTTCGCCATCTCGGCGGGTGCCAAGATCCGTACCATCGCCACTACCATCGAGGAAGGTTTCTCCCTGCCTAAGGTGGAGAAGTTTGAGGAACTCATCAATGAGCGCACCCGTGCCATCCTGATCTGTAACCCGAACAACCCTACCGGCTATCTCTATACCCGCAGAGAGATGAACCAGATTCGCGACCTGGTGAAGAAGTACGATCTCTACCTCTTCTCTGATGAGGTTTACCGCGAGTATATCTATACCGGCAGCCCTTACATCAGTGCGATGCACCTGGAGGGTATCGAGCAGAATACCGTGCTCATCGACTCTGTATCCAAGCGATACAGCGAGTGTGGTATCCGTGTGGGTGCCCTGATTACCAAGAATGCCGAGATCCGCAAGGCTGTGATGAAGTTCTGTCAGGCTCGCCTCTCTCCTCCACTGATCGGTCAGATTGTTGCCGAGGCTTCACTCGATGCACCTGAGGAGTACTATCGCGATGTATATGATGAGTACGTAGAACGACGCAAGTGTCTGATCGACGGCCTCAACCGTATTCCGGGCGTTTACTCTCCTATCCCAATGGGTGCCTTCTACACCGTAGCCAAGTTGCCTATCGACGACTCAGACAAGTTCTGCCGCTGGTGTCTGGAAGAGTTTGAATATGAGGGCGAGACCGTGATGATGGCTCCAGCCTCAGGTTTCTACACCACTCCTGGTGCCGGAAGAAACCAGGTGCGCATGGCCTACGTATTGAAGAAAGACGACCTGAACCGCGCATTGATTGTTCTTGCCAAGGCACTCGAGGCTTATCCGGGAAGAGTGGAGGATGAAGGACTGTAAGGAAGTGAAGAACAAAGAGTGAAGAGTGAAGAATTCAATAGTCTAAGCTAATCATAAAGTTCAATGTTCAAAGTTCAATGTTCAATGTAAATATGAATTTTCCTCTGTTTATAGCAAAGAGATTATATCGTGATCAGGGCGACAAACGTAAGGTTTCTCGCCCTGCTATTCATATTGCCACAGCCGGTGTTGCCATCGGACTTGCCATCATGGTCATGTCGGTATGCGTGGTGCTGGGATTCAAGCACACCATCCGCGACAAAGTGATTGGCTTCGGAAGCCATATTCAGGTGGCCGACTTCATGACCCTGCAGCAGCAGAACCAGTATCCGGTGGTGATGAACGACTCGATGGTGAAGGTGCTCCAGAAGATTCCGGGCGTGAAACATGTGCAGCGCTTTGCCATGAAAGAAGGAATCCTCAAGACCGACAACGATTTCCTGGGCGTAGTGCTCAAGGGTGTGGGACCGGATTTCGATTCTACCTTCATCCATCAGAACATGGTGGAAGGAAGCATACCGAAGTTTGATGACAAAGCCAGCCATAACCAGATTCTGATTTCCAAGCTGATGGCAGACAAGTTGAAGCTGAAGAACGGCGAGCGTATCTTCGCCTACTTCATCGACAACCAGGGCGTGAGAATGCGCCGGTTCACCATCGCAGGCATCTACGAGACCAATCTCAAGAAATATGATGAACTGATGGTCTATACCGACCTCTATACAGCCGTGAAGCTGAATGGATGGGAGGATGACCAGGCAAGCGGTGCCGAGCTGACCGTGAAGGACTTCGACAAGCTCAACGAGACGGAAGACTATGTTATCAATAAGGTGAACCGTACCGTAGATCATTACGGAGAAACCTACAGCAGCGCCACCATCAAGGAGCTGAATCCGAACATCTTCCAATGGCTCAGCCTGATGGACCTGAATGTATGGATTATCCTGGGACTGATGCTCATCGTGGCAGGCGTAACGATGATCAGCGGATTGCTCATCATCATCCTGGAGCGCACTTCAATGATTGGAGTGATGAAAGCCCTGGGTGCCCGCAACAAGACCATCCGCCACACCTTCCTCTGGTTTGCCGTATTCATCATCGGCAAGGGAATGTTACTGGGCAATGTCATCGGACTGGGACTTCTTGCCCTGCAGCATTTCACGGGAATGGTGAAGCTCGATGCCCAGACTTACTACGTAAGTACGGTACCGGTGGAGTTCAACTGGCTCTTTATCGTGGCACTTAACGTAGCCACCCTCCTCATCAGCATCTTCATGCTGGTAGCGCCAAGTTACCTCATCTCTCATATTCATCCAGCCAAATCGATGAGATACGAATAGGATTCATGGCAGATGAATAAATGATTCACGATAGATGAATAAGTGTAAAATTATCCCATTATTGCCACTAGAAAATGGCAATAATGGGATAAAACTATATATTTTTACCTAGTTTCTAAAATATTTTACGCTAATCTATAAAATAATGCACATTTTATTTTGCGGTGTGCAGTATTTTCTGTACCTTTGCACAAAATTTTGTTAATTGTGCAATGAATTCAATACCAAGTTTTAACTCGTATATTGAGAGAAGCATCATCAAGAATTGGCACTTGGATGCGCTCACCGATTACAAGGGCGCTACACTCCAGTACCACGATGTTGCCAGAAAGATAGAGAAACTGCACATCCTGTTTGAAAACAGCGATGTGAAGAAGGGCGACAAGATTGCCGTCTGCGGTAGAAATAGTAGCCAGTGGGCAGTAGCTTTCCTGGCTATTATCACCTATGGTGCAATCGTCGTGCCTATACAGAACGAATTCAAACCAGAGCAGATCCACAACATCGTGAACCATAGTGAGAGCAAGCTCCTGTTTGTGGGTGATGTGGTGGCTACGGAGATTACTCCCGATGAAATGCCTACACTGGAAGGCATCATCTATCTGCCGGATAATTCACTCGTCATTTCCCGTTCAGAGAAACTGACTTATGCCCGCGAGCATCTCAATGCAATGTTTGGTCATAAATATCCCAAGTACTTCCGCCCTGAGCATGTGAAATATCACGTGGATGATCCGGAAGAACTGGCGATGATCAACTACACCAGCGGAACCACAGGTTTCTCCAAGGGTGTGATGTTGCCATACAGAGCCCTCTGGGGTAATCTCGATTATCTGATGGATACGGTAAGTCCCAAGATCGGCAAGAACTGCAACATCCTCTCTACCCTTCCGATGGCTCACATGTATGGACTCATGACCGAGTTCATCTACAATATGGCAATGGGTAACCACATCTTCTTCCTCACCCGCCTTCCGAGCCCTACGCTCATCTCAGAGGCACTGGCAGAAATCAAGCCAGACATCATCTTTGCCGTACCACTCGTGGTAGATAAGATCGTGAGAAAAGAAGTGTTCCCACATATCCAGACCAACCGTGCCCGACTGCTGATGAACATGCCTGTCATCAACAAGCGCATCAAGGAGAAGGTTCGCGAGTTTGTACTGCGCAAGTTCGGCGAGCGTCCTTACGAGGTGGTTGTGGGTGGTGCTCCACTCAACAAAGAGATAGAGAACTTCTTCATCAGCATCGGCTTCCCTATCGCCATGGGTTACGGTACTACGGAAACTGCTCCGCTCATCACCTTTGCCCATCAGGACAATTATGTGGCAGGTAGCTGCGGTGTTGCCGTGAAGCACATGGAGGTGAAGGTACTGAGCGATGACCCTGAAAACGTGGCTGGCGAACTGGTTTGCCGTGGCATCAACGTGATGAAGGGCTACTACAAGAACCAGGAGGCTACCGATGCCGTGATTGATGAAGATGGATGGTTCCACACGGGCGACCTGGCAACGATGAGTGCCGACGGACATTTCTTCGTAAGAGGTAGAAGCAAGAACATGCTGCTCGGTCCTAATGGACAGAATATCTATCCGGAGGAGATTGAGGATAAGCTCAACTCCATGGCAATGGTCAACGAGAGCATCGTGCTGCAGAAGGACGACAAGCTCGTAGCACTCGTTCATCCTGAAATGGAAGAGAGCAAGGAACTGGGATTCTCAGACGAAGACCTCGCCAACATCATGGAGCAGAACCGAAAGGAACTGAATATGCAGATGCCTAGCTTTGCGCAGATATCACGCATCCAGCTGCACGACACTGAATTTGAAAAGACAGCCAAGAAGTCTATCAAGCGTTACCTCTACCAGGACGTGATATAATACGTGAAACAAAGCGTAATCCAGAGATAGAGACTTTAAGTACGAGAAAAAAATAAACTTAGAAAATCGTTAAATAATAGAATATGGAAATTCCTAGCTTTAACGCACTTATCCAGCAGAGCATCATAGACCATTGGGATATGGATGCCTTGACCGACTACAAGGGAGCGACCTTGCAGTATCACGATGTAGCACGCAAGATAGAGAAGCTGCACATCATGTTTGAGAACTCTGGTGTAGTAAAGGGCGACAAGATTGCTCTTTGCGGTAGAAACAGTGCCAATTGGGCAGTGGCTTTCCTCGCTACCCTAACCTATGGTGCCATCGCGGTGCCTATCCTGCATGAGTTCATGCCAGAACAGATTCACAACATTGTGAACCACAGCGATGCCAAGCTGCTCTTCGTGGGCGACGTTGTTGCTACACAGGTAGATGCAACCAAGATGCCGGGGCTGGAAGGTATCATCTACATTCCAGATTACTCGCTCGTGGTTTCACGTACCGACAAGTTGACTTATGCCCGTGAGCACCTCAACGAGATGTTCGGCATCAAGTATCCTAAGTACTTCCGCAAGAACCACGTCAACTACTATATCGACCAGGATCCTAACGAGTTGGCTATGATCAACTATACCAGTGGTACTACCGGTTTCTCCAAGGGCGTGATGATTCCATACCGTGCGCTGTGGGGCAATGCCGACTTTGCCGAGAATGTATTGGGCAAGAAGATCAAGGCTGGAGATTCAGTCATCAGTATCCTGCCGATGGCACACATGTATGGTATGGCATTCGAGTTTATCTTCGAGTTCATCAAGGGCTGCCACATCTTCTATCTCACCCGCATCCCTAGCCCAGCGATCATCGCCGAGGCATTTGGACGCATCAAGCCAGCAGTTATCATCGCTGTACCTCTGGTTATCGAGAAGATTATCCGCAAGAAGGTATTCCCTAAGATTCAGAACAACCGTATGCGCATGCTCCTCCACATGCCTGTTATCAGCAAGAAGGTGAAGGAGAAGATCTGCGACCAGGTAACCAATGCCTTCGGTGGCAACTTCTACGAGGTGATTATCGGCGGTGCTGCGTTCAATCAGGAAGTAGAAAGATTCCTCCACGGCGTGGGCTTCAAATATACAGTGGGTTACGGTGCTACAGAATGTGCGCCTATCATCTGCTACGAAGATTACAAGAACTTCGTTCCGGGCTCTTGCGGTAAGGCTGCGCTCCACATGATGGTTCGCATCGACAGTCCGGATCCGGAGAACGTACCAGGCGAAATCCTTGCCAAGGGTCCTAACGTGATGCTGGGTTACTACAAGAATGAGGAGGCTACCAAGCAGACCATCGATGAGAACGGATGGTATCATTCCGGCGACCTCGGAACGATGGATGGCGACGGCAATGTATTCATCAAGGGCCGCAGCAAGAACATGTTGCTCGGTGCCAGCGGTCAGAACATCTATCCTGAGGAAATCGAGGATAAGCTCAATTCTCTCGCCCTCGTTGCAGAGAGCGTGGTTGTTCAGAAGGGCGACAAGCTGGTGGCTCTGGTATATCCAGACTTCGACGAGGCTCAGTCTCTGAACCTGGGCAGAAGCGAACTGGAAGAGATTATGGAGCAGAACCGTCAGGAACTCAATACGATGGTTCCAGCCTACAGCAAGGTTAGCGAGATTCGCATCCACGATGAGGAGTTTGAGAAGACTCCTAAGAAGAGTATCAAGCGATTCCTCTATACTGCAGAATAACAGAACTTGAATAAAGAGAAATACAAATACAAAAAAATGGTGTAGCTTCCCAAAAAGAAGTTACACCATTTTTTTATGATAATCATTACAACAAAGTGTTTGATCGGATGCGAGACAAAGTCTCAGGCGTCATCTGCAGATAGCTTGCGATATACGTAAGCGGCGCACGGAGCACCACCTGCGGATTCAGCTCGCACAGACGCTTATACTTATTAGGCGCAGTTTCGAATCGCATCAGGTCGGCATGTACCTGCGACTGAATCAAACTTTCTTCCAGAATCTTACGGTAAAGCATCTGGATGTTTACATTTCTTATGGCAGCCGCCTCGAGCTTCGCCTTCGGCAAAGCATACACCAAAGTAGGCTCCAAAGCCTCAACCTGGAGGTAAGAAGGGGTTTCTCGGAACAGACTCTCAATACACATGAAGATAGTATGGTCAACACCTAAGTGTTCTGTTACCTCCTTATCATACTTGGTATAGAACTGGCGTACCAATCCCTTCTCGATGTAAGAAATGTTTCTGCACACTTCACCCTCTACCAGAATCTTTTCGCCCTTGCCATACTTGATTGGCTCCAGGATTGATTCCAGTACATCCAACTCGTCATGAGTCATCGTACTATACCTACGGGCAAGCTCTCTGGCTATGTCTCGTTTAGGGGTGATAACCTTAAAATCACTCATAATTCAAGTTCCTCCTAGTTATTAAAATTTATATCGTCGAATCTCTTAGTCAAGCTTCAGCACCGCAAGGAATGCCTTCTGTGGCACCTCTACGTTACCAATCTGCTTCATACGCTTCTTACCTTTCTTCTGCTTCTCCAGCAACTTACGCTTACGGCTCACGTCACCACCATAACACTTGGCAGTAACATCCTTGCGCACCTGCTTCACAGTTTCACGGGCCACGATTTTCGCACCGATAGCAGCCTGAATGGCAATATCAAACTGCTGACGTGGAATCAGATCCTTCAGCTTCTCGCACATTCTGCGACCGAAGCTCACAGAGTTGTCGCGATGGGTCAAAGTACTCAGGGCATCCACCGGCTCTCCATTCAAGAGGATATCCAGTTTCACCAGGTCGGAATGACGGAAGGAATCGATATGATAGTCGAACGAAGCATATCCCTTGGAAATACTCTTCAGCTTATCGTAGAAATCGATCACAATCTCGCCCAATGGCAGCATGAAATGCAGCTCCACACGGTTACCACTCACGTATTCCTGATTGATAAGCTCACCACGCTTGTCGAGACAGAGCTTCATGATAGGACCGATATAATTGGTAGCTGTGATGATGGTAGCTCGGATATACGGCTCCTCGATATGGTCGATGAGAGTTGGATCTGGCAGTCCCGATGGGTTATGTACCTCTTTCTCACCACCTTGCTTGTCATATACCATATAGGATACGTTAGGAACGGTGGTGATGACATCCATGTTGAACTCACGGTCCAAACGCTCCTGTACAATCTCCATGTGGAGCAGACCGAGGAATCCGCATCGGAAACCGAAGCCCAGGGCTACCGAACTCTCAGGCGAGAAGGTGAGCGAAGCATCGTTGAGCTGCAGCTTCTCCAATGAGGCACGCAGATTCTCGTAATCGCTAGGATCGATAGGATAAACGCCGGCAAAGACCATTGGCTTCACTTCCTGGAATCCTGCAATCGCCTTTTCACAAGGACGTGCGATGTGGGTAATGGTATCACCCACCTTTACCTCGGTAGCATTCTTGATACCCGAAATGATGTAACCTACCTCACCGGCACCCAATTCCTTGCGGGGAATCATATCCATCTTCAGTACGCCAATCTCATCTGCATCATATTCCATTCCGGTGTTGAAGAACTTCACCTTGTCGCCCTTGCGGATTACACCGTTCTCTATCTTGAAGTAGGCGATGATACCACGGAATGAGTTGAATACAGAGTCGAAGATCAAAGCCTGGAGTGGTGCCTTGTCATCTCCCTTAGGAGCCGGAACACGGTTTACCACCGCTTCCAGAACATCCTCGACACCCTCGCCGGTCTTACCGGATGCACGGAGGATATCCTCGTGCTTGCAACCGATGAGATCCACAATCTCATCTTCCACTTCCTCCGGCATAGCCGAAGGCATATCTATCTTGTTGATGACCGGAATAATCTCCAGGTCATGCTCAATAGCCATATAGAGGTTAGAGATAGTCTGGGCCTGGACACCCTGGGTGGCATCCACAACCAAGAGCGCTCCCTCGCACGCTGCGATGGAACGAGAAACCTCGTATGAGAAATCGACGTGTCCCGGAGTATCGATGAGGTTGAGGATGTAAGTGTCTCCATCCTTTGCCTTGTATTCCATCTGAATGGCATGGCTCTTGATGGTGATACCACGCTCCCTCTCCAGATCCATATCATCAAGCATCTGACCCTCAGTAATCTTGATGGTCTGAGTTTTCTCTAACAATCGGTCTGCCAAGGTACTTTTACCATGGTCAATATGTGCAATAATGCAGAAATTTCTTATCTTATTTATATTCTCCATACAATTTTTCTCTCTTTGGAGTGCAAAGATAGTATTTTTTTTCGTATCTTTGCAAAAAAAATATATAATAATGATGAAAAAAGCAATTTATAGCATATTTTTAGCTAGTTTGGTCGTATCTTGCACTGAAAGTCTGGAAGATAAGGCGGTTCGTGAGGCTAAGGAATACACAGAGAAATACTGCCCTACCCCATACGTAAATGACAGCAGAACAGACAGTGCCGTGTTTGACAAGAACACCCGCATATTCTCTTATTACATGACTCTTCGCAACAAAGCGGACAACAAGAAGGCGATTGATGCCAACAAGGATAAGCTCCACAAACTTCAGAAAGAGGCATTGGACAACAACCCTGGCCTGAAGGTTTACAAGGATGCCCACTTCACCTTCCGCTTCGTTTATTATTCAGCTAAGAATCCGAAGGAGATTCTGCTGGATGATGTCTTCAAGTATTAGGAAAGAGGGTGTGTCATGGATTGATGACACACCCTCTTTATTGTATTAATATCCCATTTCCTGCAAGGCTGTAGCCAGCTGGTCTGGACAGCTTGTAGGCTTGTTACCACAAGTGATACCCTTCAGTCGGGCGATGACCTCCTTTGCCTTCATACCCTGAATCAAGGCACAAACGCCCTTGGTGTTGCCATCGCAACCGCCGATGAACTGGGCATCCTGCACTTTTCCATCCTCATCAACACTGATACAGATGTACTTAGAGCAGGTACCATGAGTCTGATAAGTAACCTTGGTCAACTTATCCTGTTTCTCTTGCTGCAACATCATTATTCTGCGTCTGCAGGAATCTCAGGCTTCATGTTGGTATAGACAGTCTGAACATCGTCAAACTCCTCCAACTTCTCAACCATCTTGTCGATAGTCTCGCGCTCCTCAGCAGTAACATCCTTCAAATCGTTAGGAATGTAGGTGAACTCAGCACCAGTTACCTCGAAGCCCTCAGCCTCCAGGTGCTTCTGAATCTCGCCGAAGCTTGTAGGAGCACCGTAGATAGTGATTTCGTTGTTCTCCTCATCCTCATCGAACTCATCCTCTACACCATAGTCAATCAGGTCGAGAATCATCTCGTCCATATCCAGACCTTCCTTCTTCTTGAATGTGAACACAGCCTTGTGGTCGAAGAGGAAAGACAAAGAACCTGTTGTACCCAAGTTACCGCTGAACTTGTTGAAGATAGAACGAACGTCAGCCACTGTACGGGTTGTGTTATCTGTCAATGTATCAACGAACACAGCAACTCCGTGAGGGCCATATCCCTCGTATGTTACCTCCTTGTAATCGCTGGTATCCTTGCCACAAGCGTTCTTGATGGCACGAGCGATGTTATCCTTAGGCATGTTCTCACGCTTACAGTTAGCGATGATAGCACGCAAGGTTGGGTTGTTCTCTGGCTCTGGACCGCCTGCCTTTACAGCGATGGCAATCTGCTTACCCAACTTAGTAAATGTCTTGGCCATGTGGCCCCATCTTTTCAGCTTTGTAGCTTTACGATATTCAAATGCTCTTCCCATTGGAATAAAATTTTAAATGTTTATCGTTTTTTGTTTATAATATTATCTCAATTCTGCGTCAATCGCATTCTGCATTATCTCAATTCTGCGTTGAGCTTACCTGTGAGGTTGGCAATGAGCTTCTTCATGATGGCATCAATCTGCTTGTCGTTCAATGTCTTCTCCTCATCCTGCAGGATGAAGTTTACGGCATAGCTCTTCTTGCCCTCTGGCAGGTTCTTACCCTCATATACGTCGAAGAGAACCACGCTCTTCAGGAGCTTCTTCTCTGTCTGATGGGCAATCTGCTCAATCTGTGCAAACTCTACGTTCTTGTCAACGAGCAGCGCAAGGTCGCGGCTCACAGATGGATACTTGCTGATATCTGTGTAAGTAAGGTTCACCTTCTTCACGGTCTTCACCACGTTATCCCAGTGAACATCAGCATAGAATACATCCTGCTCGATATCGAATGCCTTCTTCAGCTTGTGGCTCAGGATACCCATCTCTACCAATACCTTGCCGGCACGGGTCTCATAGTTCACACCCTTGGCAAAGATATTGTTGTCGCTGTGCTTGATAACCAGGTTGTTCTGTGGCATACCTACACGGCGGAGGATATTCTCTACCACAGCCTTCAGCTCGTAGATGTTGCTCTGCTCATCTGCATGAGCCCAACTGCCCTCTACACGCTTACCTGTGATGAAGAGTGACATGTGAGCCTCCTGAGAATAAGCCTTGATAGGACTCTCCTCGCTCCACTTCTCCTTATTATATATATAGGTGTTACCCACCTCGAAGAACTTCAGGTTCTGGCTCTTGTGGTTGATGTTGCGGGCTACGCTCTCCAAACCGCCGAAGAGCATGGTCTGGCGCATCACACCGAGATCTGCACTCAATGGGTTCATCACCTTCACTACGTTCTCCATTGGATACTTGTTCAGTTCCAGGTCGGTATAGTAGCTGGTCTTGCTCAGAGAGTTGTTGAGAATCTCCATGAAGCCCTCGCCTACCAACTGCTCTGCCACGAGATTCTGGCTGTGATAAGCCTTGTCCTCATCACCCTGAACAGTCAAAGAACTCTTCAGCTGAGTAGGAATCTCCACATTATTATATCCATAGATACGGAGGATATCCTCTACCACATCGCAAGGACGCTGAACATCCACGCGATAAGCAGGAACCAGGAGGTCGATGCCCTCAGCATCCTCCTTCACGATCTTCATCTCTAGAGATGTGGCGATATTCTTGATGGTCTCAGCACCAATCTCCTTACCGATGAGGCGGTGAGCATACTCATAGTTCAAGCGAACTGGGAAATCCTGCATTGGCTCTGGATATACATCCTTGATCTGCATGGAAATCTTGCCGCCAGCCAACTGCTTGCAGAGGATAGCAGCCTGCTTCAATGCATAGATCTGTCCGTTTGGATCTACGCCACGCTCAAAACGGTAGCTGGCATCTGTGCTCAAACCGTGACGGCGAGCGCTCTTGCGGATCCATGTTGGGTGGAAGTAAGCACTCTCCAGAACCACGCTCTTGGTGGTCTCGTAAGTACCGGAACCCTTACCGCCGAAGATACCGGCGATACACATTGGATCCTCGGCATTGCAGATGCTCAGGTCGTGCTCACCCAGGGTGTGCTCCTCGCCATCCAGGGTCACGAACTTGGTGCCCTCTGGCTGGGTGCGTACTACAATCTTATGACCGGTAACCATGTCGGCATCGAAGCAGTGCAAAGGCTGGCCGTATGCCATCATGATGTAGTTGGTGATATCCACGATATTGTTGATTGGTCTGAGGCCGATGATGTTCAGCTTGTCCTGCAACCACTTTGGGCTCTCCTTCACCTCGCAGTCGGTGATGCTTACGCAGGCATAGCGCTTGCAAGCCTCGGTGTTCTCAATCTCTACATCGATAGGAAGATCTTCGTTATCTACTACGAATTCATCGCAAGATGGACGATGCAGACTGTTTTCATAACCGTTCTGCTTCAACCAGGCATAGAGGTCGCGAGCTACACCCCAGTGACCGAGTGCATCGGCACGGTTGGCAGTGATATCAATCTCGATGAGCCAGTCGCTCTCCAGGTGATAGTACTCAGCAGCAGGCTGCCCCACAGGTGCATCCTCTGGAAGCACGATGATACCATCGTGAGATGTACCCACGCCAATCTCATCCTCAGCACAGATCATACCCAAGCTCTCAACACCGCGGAGCTTGCTCTTCTTGATGGTAAAACTCTGGTCGCCGTCGTAGAGCACACAGCCCAGGTCGGCAACGATTACTTTCTGACCGGCAGCCACGTTAGGCGCACCGCAGACAATCTGCTGTGGCTCACCCTTGCCCAGGTCAACGGTTGTTACGTGGAGGTGATCGCTGTTAGGATGCGCCTCGCATGTCAACACTTTACCTACGTAAAGACCTTTCAGTCCACCCTTGATAGACTGTACTTCCTCCAAAGCGTCCACTTCGAGTCCGCAAGAGGTCAGCGCATCGGCAGTCTCCTGTGGTGTCAGGTCGAAATCGACGTATTCTTTAAGCCATTTGTATGAAACGTTCATTATAATGTTTTTTTATTATTTTCTCTTTATCAAGTGTTTGGGAACCTCCTCGTCATCACGCATTTGTGGCACAAGAGCCCTAAAACTTTGCAAAAATACAAAAAATAATGGAGATAAGCAAAAAACATCCGCCATTTTTGCACTATTTAATTATTAACAGAACTTTCGCTAGTAAGTTCCACACGCCCTGAAAGGGCAGAAGCTCCTAGCCCAGGGCATCGCCCTGGGTATAATAGCAATCAGTAATACGCCCTGTAAGGGCAAAAGCTTTCAAATTCCAGGCGATATATAAAGCTTTTGCCCTTACAGGGCGACAAACTTGCGTTCGTAATTTCCCAGGGCGATGCCCTGGGCTAGGAGCTTCTGCCCTTTCAGGGCGTGTGGGGCATGAAAAATACTTATTCAAACAATTCGTATTATTCGAATACTTCGTCGATGGCATCTACCTGTTCGAAATCATCCTGCTCGCCACCGCTGCCCACATGATAGCATGGGTTGTAATCGGCAGGGATATCAAACTTCACCTCCGGACTGTAGCCCAGCGAGACATCGGCATACACCTTCTTCATGAAGATAGCCCAGATAGGCAGTGCCATGGTAGCACCCTGACCCATACTCATGGAATCGAAGTGGATGTCGCGCTCCTCACCGCCTACCCAGCAGCCACTTACCAGCTGCGGGGTAAAGCCGATGAACCATCCATCGCTGTTGTTATTGGTAGTACCCGTCTTGGCACCAATCTGTCCCTCCAGCTTATAACGGTAGCGCAATCTTCCTGCCGTACCATTATCCACTACGCCCATCATCATGGTGAGCATCTTCATGGCATTGTCGGCACTGATCACCTCATTCATTCTCGGCTGGAAGGTGGCAATGGTGTTACCCTCGTTATCCTCGATGCGGCTCACAAACATCGGAGCCGTACGGATACCATGGTTGGCAAAGGCTGTATAGGCACTCACCATCTCGCTCACGCTCACCTCACACGGTCCGAGACACAAGCTCAGAGATGCGTGAATATCAGGGTTGTTGATACCATAGTCATGCAGCAGCTGGACAAACTGCGATGGATTCAGCTTACTCATCAGATAGGCACTGATCCAGTTGTTACTCTGTGCCAATCCCCAGCTCAACGGAACCATCTGTCCGTATCTCGAATGGTTGGCATTGCGCGGCGTCCATGGTCTGCCAGCCACCATATAGGTCTGCTGGCGGTTAGGCGCCAGATCGCAAGGCGAGAATCCGTTCTCCATCGCCAGGCTGTAGAGGAACGGCTTGATGGTAGAACCCACCTGTCTTCTTCCCAAACTTACCATATCATACATGAAGTGGGTATAGTCCAATCCACCCACGTATGCCTTCACGGCACCCGTCTTAGGATCCATGCTCATGAATCCGCTGCGCAGGAAGGTCTTGTAATAGCGAATGGAATCGAGCGGACTCATCAGCGTATCGATGTCGCCATGATAGGTAAACACGGTCATCGGAATCTTCTTGCGGAAGGTATCGTGAATCTCTTCTGCCGAGCATCCCGCTTCCTTCATCTGTCGGTAGCGCTCGCACTGGGTAACGCTGCGGTTCAGGATAGCCTTGATCTGCTTAGGGGTCAGCTTGTCACTGTATGGCGAACTTGGCTTGCGTGAAACCTCCTTGCTGAAGGCTGGCTGCAGATAGCGTGCCACGTGCTGATATACAGCCTCTTCGGCATATCGCTGCATACGGCTGTCCACGGTGGTAAACACCTTCAAGCCATCGCTATATACATTATATGGAGAACCATCCTTCTTGAAGTTCTTGTTGCACCATCCATACAGAGGATCTGTATTCCAGAGGATGGAATCGGTAACAAACTGAGCATAGTTCCACGATGCATAATCCTTTCTTTCCGGACGGGTAGCCATCAGATACTTGCGCAGATATTCACGCAGGTAGGTAGCCGAACCATCCTTATGGTCGGTACGGTGGAAGTTGAGCGTGAGCGGTTCGGCTGCATACTGGCTGTATTCAGCATGATCCAGATAGCCCGCCTTCTCCATCTGCGAGAGCACCACGTTTCTTCTGTCGCGGGCACGCTCCGGATAGCGCACTGGGTTGAAGAGCGAAGGGTTCTTGCAGAGACCGATGAGCGTAGCCGCCTCGGTGAGGGTAAGATCCTTCGGTTCCTTATTAAAATAGGTATTCGCTGCCGTCTTGATACCCACGGCATTGTGCAGGAAGTCGAAGTAGTTGAGATAGAGTGCCAGGATTTCCTGCTTGGTATAGTATCGCTCCAGCTTGATGGCGATGACCCACTCTATCGGTTTCTGCAGCAGTCGCTCCAAGGTACTCGATGCCTTTTCTGAATAGAGCTGCTTGGCAAGCTGCTGGGTGATGGTAGATCCACCTCCGGCATTGGTCTGCCCCAGGAGTCCACGCTTCACGATGGCACGACCGAGCGCACGGAAGTCGATACCCGAATGCTCATAGAATCGTTCATCCTCCGTGGCAACCAGTGCCTTTATTAAATAAGGTGACATTTTCTTGTAAGGTATCACGATACGGTTCTCCTTGTTCAGGTTCCATGTACCCAGCACCTTTCCATCAGACGAATACACCTGAGTGGCGAATCTGCTGATAGGATTCTGCAAATCCTCGATGTCCGGCATGTAACCGATCCATCCGTTCCAGATGGCAAAGAAGGCCAGCATAGCCGACACGACAAAAGTGGCAAAAATGCCCCATAATGTATAGATAAAATGTTTTCTCATCTCTATTTCTTCATTTATTTGTGCAAAATTACATAAAAGTTTTGAAATATCGCACATAAATCAGAAATTATATGTAACTTTGGGGGCGATTTCAGAACATTCAATCAAAATTCGTATGGAAAAACATAATTTTGTGACGATTGCCGACCTCTCGAAGGAGAAAATCATGTACCTCCTCGAAATGGCGCAAGAGTTTGAAAAGCATCCCAACAGGGAGTTGTTGAAGGGAAAGGTCGTAGCGACCCTTTTCTTCGAACCATCTACTCGTACCCAACTCAGTTTCCAGACAGCAGCCAATCGCCTTGGCGCACGTGTCATCGGCTTCTCTGATGCCAAGACATCCAGCACGACCAAGGGCGAAACGCTGAAGGACACAATTCTGATGGTGAGCAACTACGCCGACGTCATCACCATGCGCCACTTCATCGAGGGTGCAGCCCAGTATGCCAGCGAGGTAGCTCCAGTGCCTATCGTCAATGCCGGTGATGGTGCCCACATGCATCCATCCCAGTGCTTGCTCGACCTCTATTCTATCTTCAAGACCCAGGGCACCCTGGAGAACTTGAACATTTATCTTGTGGGTGACCTCAAGTATGGCCGCACCGTTCACTCACTTATCACCGCTATGCGCCACTTCAATCCTACCTTCCACTTCATCGCACCTAAGGAGCTTGCCATGCCAGAGGAGTACAAACTCTACTGCAAGGAGCACAACATCAAGTACGTGGAGCACGAGGATTTCAACGAGGATGTGATTGCCGACGCCGATATTCTCTATATGACCCGTGTACAGAAGGAGCGTTTCAGCGACCTGATGGAGTACGAGCGTGTGAAGAACGTGTATATCCTGAAGCGCGACATGCTCTGCAAGGCAAAGGAGAACATGAAGATCATGCACCCACTGCCACGTGTCAACGAGATTGCATACGATGTAGATGATGATCCACATGCATACTACATCCAGCAGGCTCAGAATGGTCTCTATGCCCGTGAGGCTATCTTCTGCCACTGCCTCGGTATCACACTGGAGGATGTGAAGAATGACAAGACCATTATTGAGTAGTGTTTAGTGATTATTTATTAGTGATTAATTATGGGAAACAATAAAAGTCAATTAGTGGTTGCGGCTATCGAGAACGGTACCGTAATCGACCATATACCAGCCGAGAAGACCTACCAGGTAGTCAACCTGCTCCAGTTGGAGAAGATGGACACTCCTGTTACCATCGGCTACAACTTGCCTTCCAAGAAGATCGGCAAGAAGGGCATCATCAAGGTTGCCAACAAGTACTTTACCGATGAGGAAATCAACCGCCTCTCTGTGGTAGCTCCTAACATCGGACTGAGTATCATCAAGGACTACGAGATCGTGGAGAAGAAGACCGTGAAGACTCCAGATACACTCAAGGGCATCGTCAAGTGCAACAACCCTAAGTGCATCACCAACAACGAGCCTATGCAGACCCTCTTCCACACCGTAGATAAGGTACTCGGTATCGTACGCTGCCATTACTGCGATAAGGAGCAGCAATTGGGCAAAGTTGAGCTTTGTAAGTAGCATCAATCACATAAAATAAATAAGAATGGTTAAAGATCAAGAGATTTTCGACTTAATCGAAAGAGAACATCAGCGTCAGCTGAAAGGTATGGAGCTGATTGCTTCTGAGAATTTCGTGAGTGACGAGGTGATGAACGCTATGGGTTCTTACCTTACCAACAAGTATGCAGAGGGTCTGCCAGGCAAACGCTACTATGGTGGATGCCAGGTGGTGGATATCGTAGAGAACCTTGCCATCGAACGCGTGAAGAAAGTCTTTGGTGCTGAGTATGCCAACGTGCAGCCTCACTCTGGTGCTCAGGCTAACGCTGCCGTTTTGCTCGCCGTACTGAAACCGGGTGATACTTTTATGGGATTGAACCTCGATCACGGCGGTCATCTTTCTCATGGCAGCCACGTCAATACTTCTGGTATTCTCTACAATCCTATCGGCTACAACCTGAACAAGGAGACGGGTCGTGTGGATTACGACGAGATGGAGAAGCTGGCTCTGGAGCACAAGCCTAAGTTGATTATCGGTGGTGGTAGTGCTTACAGCCGTGAGTGGGATTATGCCCGCATGCGCAAGATTGCCGATGAGGTGGGTGCCCTCCTGATGATTGATATGGCTCACCCTGCAGGTCTGATTGCTGCCGGTCTGCTCGACAACCCATTGAAGTACGCTCACATCGTAACTTCTACTACTCACAAGACTCTCCGTGGTCCTCGTGGCGGTATCATTCTGATGGGTAAGGATTTTGACAACCCATGGGGATTGACTACCAAGAAGGGCGAGGTAAAGAAGATGAGCATGCTCTTGAATTCTGCCGTATTCCCTGGTCAGCAGGGCGGTCCGCTGGAGCACGTCATCGCTGCCAAGGCTGTTGCCTTCAATGAGAACCTGCAGCCATCCTGGAAGGAGTATGCCATGCAGGTGAAGAAGAACGCAGCCGTTCTTGCTGACGATCTGATGGGTCGTGGTTTCGGTATCGTAAGCGGTGGTACAGACAACCACTCTATGCTCGTTGACCTCCGAAGTAAATATCCAGACCTCACAGGTAAAGTAGCTGAGAATGCGCTTGTTGCAGCAGACATCACTGTAAACAAGAATATGGTTCCATTCGATTCACGTTCTGCCTTCCAGACATCAGGTATCCGCCTGGGTACAGCTGCCATGACAACCCGTGGCGCCAAGGAGGATATGATGCACCTCATCGCAGAGCTTATCGAGGAAGTATTGAATTCACCAGAGGATGAGAAGGTCATCGCCCGCGTTCGCGAGAAGGTAAACGAGACCATGAAGGATTATCCTCTCTTCGCTTACTAAGCAAAGGAAAATTCGATTCGACATATATTTACAAAAAAAGACTGCGGGTATTATGTTCGCAGTCTTTTTTAATTCCGTATCATATTTTATTTTTTAGTTTCAAATCATATTTTAAACTTCATCATCAAAAACAAGAAAACATTGTTATGAGAAAATTAAAAAGCCTCCTGCTGATGGCATTGGCATTGCTTCCAGCAAGCAAGACTCTTGCACAGACCAACGCACAGATTCTTTATGATTTCGGTACCGACCGCAAGTATGTAACCCTGACCTTGGAGATGTTCAAGCAGGACAAATGGGGAAGCACCTACTTCTTCGTTGACCACGACTTCAACTACGACAAGATGGACCCTAACAGTCCAAACGTAGCACAGGGCGGCACCTATACCGAGATTTCACGTGCCTTGAACTTCTGGCAGAACAGCAGTATGAAAAACTGGAGCCTGCACGTAGAGTACAATGGCGGTATCACCAAGAACTACCCTATCAACAATGCCTGGCTCTTCGGTGTGGAGTATCTGATTCACGATGCTACCTACAAGAACACCCTGAATCTGGACGTTCTCTACAAGACCATCCGCAAGACCGACCAGAATGTCCCAATGCAGTTGACTGCCGTATGGACCTGCAACGACCTTTTCGGCGTAAAGGGACTGAAGTTTGACGGCTTCGCTGATTTCTGGTGGGAAACCCACGGAACCGTAGATGGCGACGGCAAGGCTAAGACCCGCCATACAGTATTCATCACCGAGCCACAGCTGTGGTACAAGGTAGGTCAGCACTTCGGCTGCGAGAACCTGAGCCTGGGTGGTGAGGTAGAAATCACCAATAACTTCGGCAGCACCGATGGAGCAAAGGTTCGCCCTTGCCTGGGTGTGAAGTGGGACTTCTAAGGACTGCTTCTTGACAATTCTGCAGATTTTTGTGCAAGCTAGAGATGCTTAGTATTAATTATATATATTAAAAAGAAAATATATAAAAGAAAAATATAATATGTTAAGCATCTCCAGCATGCATTTTTTGTTTTTGAAAGTCAGATTATCTGCCAACCTTCAGACCTCCATCAGAGATGCTTCCAACGCCATCCTTATGACGGGTATATTTGCCGGCAACACCGCTCAGATGCACGCCGCCAACACCATCCAGATCAACATTTAGAACCTGGCAGTCAACCTTGGCGCTTACCTTACCCACGCCATCATTGTTGATCTTCAGATTTCCGCCCTTGAAGAAATCGAGCGTAACGGAGCCTACACCCTCGTTATCCACCTTCAGGTCGCCCATCGCCACGTTGCCAACCTTTACGGAGCCTACACCTTCGTTGTCAATCTTCATCACATCGCCCTTGGCATCATCGATGTTGACAGAGCCTACACCCTCATTGGTAACATCCAGCTTGTTGGCAAGAATCTTATTGATGCTGACAGAGCCTACGCCCTCGTTATCGATTTCCAGTCGGTCACTGTTGATAGACTTAGCATAGAAAGCCCCTACCCCTTCCTGAGTAATCTTCACCAGGTCAGGACTGGTGATATAAATCTTCAATCTATTCTTTTCAGAGTTACACATGGCAGGCACCTTAAGTCTTCCCGTCAGACCAATCTTCACCTCACCGTCTCGATACACCACCTTGATTTTCTCCTTGAGTTTCTGAGCGAACTCAGCATCCTTGATGGCGGAGTAATCCAGTCGCACACTGCATTCATCACCGTCGTTCTGTGTATAATAGACACTGGCAACCATATCCACGTCGATAGCCTTGAAAGGCTTCTCTCTCAAATCATCCTGCGTAAACTCCAGGCTTCCTCTCATTTCAGAAGAGGTAGTAGAACCCATACTGCAGGAACAGATGCCCATAGAGGCAAGAAACAAAGTTGCCGAAGCAACCCAAATACTCATTGTTTTCATACTCTTTCGATTTTAAATTTTCTATATTCTGATGCTTAGACGCAAAAGAAACCCGAAAGGTTGCAAAAAAGCCCAAAAAGATTGCAAAAAGAGCCACAATTGCCTTACAATAGAGCCTCAATTGTCTTACAATAGAGCCTTACTTACCATCCAATTAAGCCCCAATTAAGCGTTACGTTAGGCTTAATTGAAAGTTACGTTAGGCTCTTTTGGACAGCAAGTAAGGCTTAATTCATCGTCAAGTAAGACATAAGCCAACGTCGCATACTTTTGAAACATATATGATACCATAAGGAACATGCCTGGATTTTAGACTTTTTCACAACTCCATTATCGCTAACAAAAGGTAACTCCATAGCACTCAATACAAAAGTCTATAATGCCTTCTGCAATATAGATTCGGCATGAGCCACACGATCTCTGCCAGGAGGTTCTATGCCATCTAGCGGATAAGGGATTCCCAGCTTCTCATATTTGTAGATGCCCATCGTATGATAAGGCAATACATCTATGCGCTGGATATTGCTGAGCGTAGAGAGGAAATCGCGCAATTCTTCCAGGTATTCATCCTTGTCGGTAATACCTGGAATGAGGACGTGACGTATCCATACCGGTTTGTGAATCTCGCTAAGATAGCGGGCACAATCGAGTATGTTCTTATTGCTATGAAGCGTCAACTTACGATGCTCTTCATCATTGATATGCTTGATATCCAGAAGAACCGTATCTGTAACAGCCATCAGACGCTCGAATTTCTCAAAGAATTCTCCTTCTTTCTTAAATGGTTGCGCCGAGGTATCAAGACAGGTATTGATGCCACGCTGATGCGCTTTCTCGAACAGTTCGATGAGAAAGTCTATCTGCATCAGGGCTTCTCCACCGCTCACGGTAATACCGCCCTTGCCTCCCCAATAACTTTTGAATCGCTCTGCCTTGTCCAGAAGGTCATCAGCTGTCCATTCCTCTCCTACTCCCGTCTTCCAGGAATCCGGGTTGTGGCAGAACTGGCAGCGCATGGGACAACCTTGCAGGAAAATCAAAAATCGGATGCCTGGTCCATCTACTGAACCAAAGCTCTCTATACTGTGAACAAAACCTTTATGCATAACAATTAAGCTAAAAATGCCCGCTAAATATCCTCGGAAAGAAAATCTAGCGGGCAATATTTATTCTTCTAATTGATTAGAGTCTCTCGTGAGCCTGACGAGCGATTACGTCGAGCTGCTGCTCGCGTGTCAAGTCGATGAACTTAACAGCGTAACCACTCACACGGATGGTGAAGTTCTGGTACTCTTCCTTCTCTGGGTGCTCCATCGCATCCTTGAGCTTGTCGATACCGAATACGTTCACGTTCAAGTGGTGAGAACCCTGGTTGAAGTAACCATCCAATACACCTACCAATGTCTGGGCACGCTCCTCGTCGTTGTGTCCGAGAGCACCTGGACTGATGGTCTGAGTATTAGAGATACCATCGAGAGCATACTCGTATGGCAACTTAGCTACAGAGTTCAATGAAGCCAAAAGACCGTTCTTCTCTGCACCGTAAGATGGGTTGGCACCTGGAGCCAAAGGAGCACCGGCTGGACGACCATCAGGCATATTGCTGGTGAACTTACCATATACTACATTTGATGTAATAGTCAGGATAGATGTAGTAGGCTCAGAATTGCGGTATGTGTGGTGCTTCTTGATCATGTTCATGAAGGTCTTGAGCAACCATACTGCAATCTCATCAGCACGCTCATCATCGTTACCGTAACGTGGGAAGTCACCCTCGGTCTTGAAGCTGAGAGGGAAACCGGTCTCATCACGGACGATGTTTACCTTGGCATACTTGATAGCTGAGATAGAATCAACTACGTGGCTGAAACCAGCGATACCTGTAGCGAAAGTACGACGAACATCTGTATCGATGAGCGCCAACTCTGCTGCCTCGTAGAAGTACTTGTCGTGCATGTAGTGGATGAGGTTCAATGTCTTCACATAAACGCCAGCCAACCAGTCCATCATATCTATGAAACGTGGCATGAACTCATCGTATGTCAATACATCACCCTCTACGGCGCGATACTTAGGACCACACTGCTCGCGTGTCTTTGAGTCAACACCGCCAGATACAGCGTAGGTCAAGCACTTAGCCAAGTTGGCACGGGCTCCGAAGAACTGCATCTCCTTACCTGTCTGTGTAGCAGATACACAGCAGCAGATGCTATAGTCATCACCCCAAACTGGGCGCATTACATCGTCGTTCTCATACTGGATAGAGCTTGTCTTTACTGAGATAAGAGAAGCATAGTGCTTGAATGCCTTTGGCAAGCGAGAGCTATAGAGTACAGTCAAGTTTGGCTCTGGTGAAGGACCCATGTTCTCCAATGTGTGGAGGAAACGGAAGTCGTTCTTGGTAACCATTGAGCGGCCATCCTGACCCATACCACCTACTTCGAGAGTAGCCCAAACTGGGTCGCCAGTAAAGAGCTCATTGTAAGAAGGAATACGGGCGAACTTCACCATACGGAACTTCATAACCAAGTGGTCGATAAGCTCCTGAGCCTCATCCTCGGTAAGAGTACCCTCGTTCAAATCGCGCTGGATATAGATATCGAGGAAGGTAGAGATACGACCTACAGACATCGCAGCACCATTCTGAGTCTTCACAGCTCCGAGGTAACCGAAGTACAACCACTGTACAGCCTCGCGAGCGTTCTTAGCAGGCTGGCTGATATCGTAACCATACAACTGAGCCATCTCCTTCAATCCCTTGAGCGCCTTGATCTGCATAGAAACCTCTTCACGAAGACGGATCACGTCGTCGATCATCTCACGGTCACCCATGTTAGCGAGGTCGTTCTGCTTCTCCTTGATGAGGAAATCGATACCATAAAGAGCCACACGACGGTAGTCACCTACGATACGGCCACGACCGTATGTATCTGGCAGACCAGTGAGGATGTGGTTATGGCGCACGAGTTTCATCTCAGGGGTATAAGCATCAAACACGCCGTCATTATGAGTTTTGCAATACTTGTGGAAAATCTCGTGCAACTTCTCTGATGGCTGGTAGCCGTATGTAGTACAAGCCTGCTCTGCCATCTTGATACCACCGTAAGGCATGAAGGCACGCTTCAAAGGCTTATCGGTCTGCAGACCAACTACCTTCTCCAACTCCTTAGTACCCTCGCCGATATAAGCGGCACCGTAAGCTGTCAATCCAGAAACCACCTCGGTCTCCATATCAAGCACACCACCCTTGGCACGCTCCTCTTTCTGGAGTTCCTTCAACATACCCCAAAGGGTGTTGGTAGCCTGAGTAGGTTCTGCCAGGAACGACTCATCGCCGTCGTAGCTAGTGTAGTTGTTCTGAACGAAGTCACGAAGATTCACTTCACTCTGCCACTGGTTTCCCTTGAAACCTCTCCATTCTGTTTTCATCATTTTCGTTTATCCTTTATTTTATAAGTTAATAAATATATATATAATTGTACACACTGTCATTCTTCTAAACCAGTCAATTTCCACCTTATTATATATAGGTAATTTCCACCTTATTATATATAGGCAAATCCCACCTTATTATATATAGGGGGATAAAAAAGCCCGAACACGTTTGTGCCCGGGTTTTTATACACCTTGTCCGCAAGGTGTCTGTACGTTGATGTTACCGATGAGTCCATTCCCACCAGCGTTATCTTTCTTGGCCTGATAGCCTATATTTATCGTCATTGACTTGATCATTCCTGTTACAATTTGATTTCGAGTGCAAAGATACGATAATAAAACGAGAATAGAGAAGAATGGAACAAGAATTTCTCCTCTTTTCACTAAAATCCTCATTAATAAGTATCAGACACCCCCAAAAAAGTCCATTATTAATCTGTTTTTATCGAAAAATACTCCTTTATGATTGATTTCGACACCTTTTTTCGCTCAAAAATCACTATCTTTGCAACGCAATAATAAACAATAATATTAAAACAAAGACAACATAATGACATTATCAACTTCAATCAAGACATTAGCCTTTGCCTCACTATTGGCACTGGCACCGGCTCAGATGATGGCGGCACAGAAAGGTGGCACCTTCACTACTGGCGACAAGACTTTCCTTCTCAATGGCAAACCTTTCGTGGTTAAGGCTGCCGAGTTGCACTACCCTCGTATTCCTCGTGCCTACTGGGAGCATCGCATCAAGATGTGCAAGGCTCTTGGCATGAATACCGTCTGCCTCTATGTGTTCTGGAATATCCATGAGCAGGAGGAAGGTAAATTCGACTTCACAGGCAACAACGATGTGGCAGCTTTCTGCCGCCTCGCTCAGAAGAACGGCATGTATGTCATCGTTCGCCCGGGTCCATACGTTTGTGCTGAATGGGAAATGGGTGGTCTGCCTTGGTGGCTCCTCAAGAAGAAGGATATACGTCTGCGTGAGCAGGATCCTTACTTCATGCAGCGAGTAGAAATCTTCGAGAAGGAAGTGGGCAAGCAGCTGGCTCCACTCACCATCCAGAATGGTGGTCCTATCATCATGGTCCAGGTAGAAAACGAATATGGTTCTTACGGCAAGGACAAGCCATACGTAAGTGCCATCCGCGACATCGTCCGCAAGAGTGGCTTCGATAAGGTGAGCCTCTTCCAGTGCGACTGGTCATCCAACTTCCTGAACAATGGTCTCGATGACCTGACCTGGACCATGAACTTCGGTACAGGTGCCAACATCGATCAGCAGTTTAAGCGTCTCGGCGAGGTTCGTCCTAACGCCCCAAAGATGTGCTCTGAGTTCTGGAGCGGCTGGTTCGACAAGTGGGGAGCTCGCCACGAGACCCGTCCTGCCAAGGATATGGTAGAAGGAATGGACGAGATGCTGAGCAAAGGCATCAGCTTCTCTCTCTATATGACTCACGGTGGAACCAGCTTCGGCCATTGGGCAGGAGCCAACTCTCCTGGTTTCCAGCCAGACGTAACCTCCTACGATTATGATGCGCCTATCAACGAATGGGGATTGGCTACTCCTAAGTTCTATGAACTCCAGAAGATGATGGCGAAATACAACGACGACAAGAAGTTGCCAGCTGTACCTAAGGCTCCGATGCAGATCATCAAGGTGCCAGAATTCAAGTTTACCGAATACAAGCCATTGAGCTATGGTATCGGAAAGGAGAAGGAAACCCAGGCTCCTCAGTGCTTCGAGGATATGGATATGGGATGGGGTACCATGGTTTATGAAACCCAGGTTCCTGCCATCGAAAGCATATCAACCCTGACCGGCGAGTTCCACGACTTTGCTCAGGTATATGTGAACGGAAAGTATGTTGGCAAGATAGACCGTGTGAAGAATGAGAAATCACTCGAATTGCCAGCCATGCCACAGGGTGCACAGCTCACCATCGTGGTAGAAGGTATGGGAAGAATCAACTTCGGTCGTGCCATCAAAGACTACAAGGGTATCATCGGCAACGTAACCCTCACTACACAGAAAGAGGATTGCGAACTTGCCCTCACCCCTACCCGATGGAACAACAGCAGCATCGCTGATGATTATCAGACAGCAGTCAAGGCACTCGCTATGCCAACCAACAAGATGCGCGGTCTCCAGACCAAGGCTGGTTACTACCGTGGCTACTTCAACCTGAAGAAGGTGGGCGACACCTTTATTAATATGGAGGCATTCGGCAAGGGTCAGGTTTACGTCAACGGGCATGCCCTCGGCCGCTTCTGGCAGATTGGTCCTCAGCAGACCCTGTATCTCCCAGGCTGCTGGTTGAAGAAGGGCAAGAACGAGGTGATTGTTCTCGACGTTGTAGGTCCTAAGGGTGAAGCAGGAAAGCCAGGTTCTACCGTGGCTCCTACCGCTTTCTGCCAGGATCATCCGGAGCTCGACAAGCTGAATCTCGAAAAGAGCAACAAGCACAACGAGCCAGGTCATCGCATGGATCTCAATTCAGAGACTCCAGTATTGAAAGGCGAGTTCAAGGCTGGCAACGGCTGGCAGACCATCAAGCTCGACAAGCCTGTAACCGGTCGCTACTTCGCTATCCAGGCAGAGAGCAGCCAGAGTGGTGACAGCCAGATTGCCATCGCCGAGGTTTATCTCCAGGATGCACAGGGCAACCGCATCGACCGCAACAACTGGGTGGCTTACTACGCAGACAGCGAGAAGGGTAACTCTACTCTCGACAAGATGTTCGACCTCCAGGAAAGCACCTACTGGCAGACCGAGAAAGGCGCCAACTTCCCACATCTCGGAATCGTGGATATGGGTAAGGAGGTTACCATTTCAGCCTTCGAGTATCTGCCACGTGCCGAGCAGGGAGCACCAGGCAGCGTCAAGGGCTTTAAGCTCTACGTTAGAAAATAGAAAGATAGTTCATAGGTTTGGTCAGCCACAGGCTGACTGTGGATAATTAACACATATAGTTTAAAATGTAGTATTTCTATTGGAGAATAGAAAGTTAGTTAGATTGCAAAAAAGAGGTAGATGTGAATCTGCCTCTTTTTTCGTTTATATTAAAACTCCTTTTTTTGTATATAATAAACTCCTTCTCCCTCACTTTTTGTTTTTTTATACATTGATATGCCATTATGTGAATACTTTTGCGTATCTTTGCAGCAAAATACAAATACATTTTTTATGTTGACAGATATTGAAATAGCTAAATCAGTAAAATTGCGCCCCATCAATGAGGTTGCAGCTGAACTTGGAATCCATGAAGACCAAGTAGAGAACTACGGCCGTTACATCGCTAAGATTACTACGGACAAGATCGACACCAACAAGTTTAAAAACCATCATCTCATCCTCGTCACTGCTATCAGCCCTACCAAGGCAGGCAATGGCAAGACCACCGTATCTGTAGGTCTCGCCCTCGGTATGCAGAAGATTGGCAAGAAGGCTGTCGTTGCCTTGCGTGAACCATCTCTCGGACCTTGCTTCGGTATGAAGGGTGGTGCTGCCGGCGGCGGTTATGCCCAGGTATTGCCTATGGATAAGATCAATCTTCACTTCACTGGCGATTTCCACGCTATCACAGAGGCTAACAACATGATTGCTGCCCTGCTCGATAACTACCGTTTCCAGCACGAAGCTGAAGGCTTCAAGCTCAAGAAGATTCTCTGGCGCCGCGTGATGGATGTGAATGACCGCGGTCTCCGCCGCATCATCACCGGTATTGGTGACAAGAACGGTATCGAGACAGAGGCAGGATTCGATATCACTCCAGCTTCAGAAATCATGGCTATTATGTGTTTCGCAACAAGTGTTGACGACCTCCGCCGTCGCATCGACAATATTCTCCTGGGTATCACAGAGGATGACAAGCCATTCACCGTCAAGGATATGGGTGTAGGTGGCAGTATTGTTGCCCTCCTCCTCGATGCCCTGAAGCCAAACCTGGTTCAGACCACAGAGGGTACTCCTGCTTTCGTTCACTGCGGTCCTTTCGCCAACATCGCTCATGGCTGTAACTCTGTGATGGCTACAGCAGCAGCTCTCGAGTATGGCGACTATGCCATCACAGAGGCTGGATTCGGTGCTGATCTCGGCGCAGAGAAGTTCTACAACATCAAGTGCCGCAAGACTGGTTTGCAACCAGACCTTACTGTTCTCGTCGTTACTCTCCAGGCATTGAAGATGCATGGTGGCGTAGCTCAGGAAGACATCAAGAAGCCAAACGTAGCTGGCATGGAGGCTGGTTACTGGAACCTCGACAAGCATGTGAAGAACCTGCAGAGCTTTGGTCAGACTGTAGTCATCGCCTTCAATAAGTTTGCTACTGATACCGATGAGGAAATCGAGGTATTGCGCAAGCACTGCGAGGAGATGGGCTGCGGATTCGCTGTCAACAGTGCCTTCGCCGAAGGTGGCAAGGGTGCAATGGAGTTGGCAGAACTCGTTGTGAAGACCATTGATGAGCATCCATCTGCTCCTCTCTACTTCACTTACGATGACGATGAGCCTGTAGAGAAGAAGATTGAGGATGTAGCCTTCAACCTCTATGGTGCCGGCAGCGTAACCTTGAGCGATTCTGCCAAGTCTATGATCGAGGAAATCAAGAAGTTGGGTGCCGAGAAGTTCCCTATCTGTATCGCCAAGACTCAGTATAGCTTATCTACCGATGCCAAGGCATACGGTCCTACAGAAGGCTTCGAGCTCCACGTTCGCGACATCACCGTGAATATGGGTGCCGAGATGATCGTAGTCATCGCAGGTCCTATCATGCGTATGCCAGGTTTGCCAAAGAGCCCACAGGCTGAGCGCATCGATGTGGTTAATGGTGAGATTACAGGTCTTTCATAAATACGATAAAAGGCTGCTTCCCGAAGCGGGAAGCAGCCTTTTTTAATCTTATCTCATACTGAATTCACAACCGCAATATAGCTGGTTATAGAATTCATTCTGTCTCAGTAATTCTCCTCGGCGGTTCTGCAAACCGCCCTTTCTCCAGTTCATATCCCACCACTCTACATCCGGGCATCCTTCTACCGCAATATGTCCTGCGGCATCTATCTGCTTGATGTTCTTCCATCTCGATGAAGCCAGCGTGGTGGTAAGCAGATGGAATCCATGTTCCTGGGCATACCTGGCAGCATGGGTCAGACGATATTGGAAACACACCGAACAGCGGCTTCCCCGCTCCGGTTCCTTCTCCAATCCCCTGATGGTAGCCAGCCACTCCTCATGATCGTACTCATCCTCTACATAAGGCACCTGCTGCGCCTCCAGGAATCTCATCAGCTCGTGCTTGCGGATATCGAACTCCTGCTGCGGATAGATATTGCTGTTGCTGAAATACACGGTTGGCTTCATGCCATTGCGAAGCATACACTCTACGATAGCCGATGAACAGGGTGCACAACAGGCATGCAGCAACACCGACATTCCTTCAGCCTTGCTTCCATCCGGGAGAGTAAGTTTCACGAATTTATATTGTTCTTCTACGGGAATCTTCATTTTACTTTGAACTTTGAACTTTGAACTTTATGATATGCGTATTCTTGGCGAATACCTTGCTTATTTCTTTTTATACCTTGCTTATTTCTAATGATAAAGTGAGCGGAAAAAGCGGGATTTCGCTTTTGGGCAAAAAAAACAAATGGAGTACAGTCTCTCGACACCCCCCATTTGCCCAAATATATGCGAAAACTGATGCAAAGATACGATTAATTTTTGAGTTACCAAATTTTTAAGCGATAATTTTTCGTCTAAATGAATAAATATCGATTTTTTAACCAAAACTTAACAGTTTACATCAGCAAATTAACGTTTTTATTCAATTCTTCGGGAGCTGTGAGATGTCTGACTACCAGTCTGTTTTCTAACCTAAATCACGCTTCAGGGTGATGACCGTCATCTCCGGCCAGGCACCCAGTCGGAAAGGGAATGATCCGCCCAATCCGGCAGAAACATAGAGCAGCTGTTTGCCCTGCCAGTATTCTCCACCCCACTCCTTGAAAGCCATGTGGGCAGGAGTGAAATTACCTATCTTCAACTGTCCGGCGTGGGTATGTCCCGCCAGGGTCAGGTGAACTCCGGTCTTCTGTACTTCCCTTCTCCAATGGTGCGGATCGTGGGTAAGCACAATCTTGAAAGCATCCTTTGCCACTCCCTTCATCGCCTTCTTCAGGTTACTGCGATTGGTAAACGGAGGCTGTCCGGCATTCTCCACACCGATGATTTCTATCGAAGCCATACCATGCGATACCGTAAAATGCTCGTTCATCAGCTGATGCCATCCCATCGCATTCTGCAACTGGAAGAGGAGCCGGCGGTTCTTTCTCAAGGCACTCAGACTGTGGTTGGTATTATATTCGCAGTAATCGTGGTTACCCCAAACCGAGAAGATACCATCAGGAGCATGCAGCTTCTTCAGATCTTCCACATAAGGTTCCACCTCATCGGCAGCATTGTTCACCAGGTCGCCGGTAAAGAGCATCATCTCCACCCCCTCGGCATTGGCTCTCTCCACCACCTTTCTCACGAAGTCGGCACCCTTCGGAAAGGTACCGAGATGCAGATCCGTGAAATGCAGAATCTTATAGCCATCGAAGTAAGGAGGCAGATCGGCTGAAGAATAAGTCACATATTTCACCTCCAGTCGCTTCCATCCCTCCACGAATCCATAGAGGAACCATCCCATCACCGCCAGGGCAGGCAGGATGGCGAAGAACCAAGGCATGAAGAATTCGAAGAGGATGAATACCACCTTCGGCATCACAGAGAAAAGGATGAGAGAGAAAAGCACTCTCACCGATGTGCGATGAAACTTGCCCAACTGCAGTCCCACCTCAGCCAGGATGATGAGCAGAGAGGGAATCCACCAGAGGATGGCTAGCGGCAGAGGCCACTCTCCCACTCCGATATGCCACAGCCAGATATCGGGCACCAGTGCCATAGCTCCGATGCCAACTATATACATAAGTGATCTGAAAAACTTCTTGATAACCTTATTCATCTACCTATTTCTATTTAGCTATTCGCTGCATCCCCAGTCAGGGCGCAACAACTTTTTGCAAAGGTAGTGTAAATTGAAGACACTACAAAATAAATGGGAATCTCAAAAATACATTTAACTTTCTTTTGCCAAATCAGAAGCAAGATTTCGCATCTTCGGGCATTTTATAGACAGAAAGATTTAAAAAGGAAAAGTTATGAGAAAGATCAATTTTAAGAAAATCGGGCTCGCAGTAGCCCTGCTGATGTCAGCATTCACCTTTCAGTCGTGTGATTCTGATGATGATACCAACTGGGATCAGGTTTTACCTAATGCCCTAGTAACTGTCAAGCAGAATGCAGATGCCTGCTATCTGCAGTTGGATGACAACACCACATTGCTCGCCAAAAACCTCAAGACTTCAGTCTTTGATGGCAAGGAGGTTAGAGCACTCGTCAACTATACAGCTACCGATGAGAAGAGCGACAAGTATTCTCAGGTAGTACATGTCAACTGGATTGACAGCATTCTCACCAAGAAGCCAGCACCTTATCTCTCTACTCCGGCAGAGAACGATGCGAAGTATGGCAATGATGAGGTAGATATCGTTCGCGATTGGGTAACAGTAGCCGAGGATGGTTATCTCACACTCCGCTTCCGTGCTCTCTGGGGCGGTCAGAAGCCACACATCATCAACCTTCTCACCGGTGTGAACCCAGAGAATCCATACGAGGTAGAGCTTCGTCACAATCAGAATGGTGATGCCAAGTACCGTGTAGGCGATGCCCTGGTAGCCTTCAACCTCAACGATGCCCTGCCAGATACCAAAGGCAAGACTGTGAAGCTCACCATCCGCTGGAAGTCGAGCAATGGTGACAAGAAGGTAGATTTCAACTACTGTTCGCGCAAGGCAATCACCAATGCCAAGCAGCTGGACGGCTACAGCCAGACAAGTAAGGCTATAAAGTAAAAGATTGATAAAGTAAAACGCCTATCCCCTGATGCTTCTCTTCAGAGAATCCATCAGGGAATTTTTTATCAGTTTTTGCATTATCTCCACATACTCTTCAATAATTTCATTAGAGCCCCCATTCGATACAAAAAAAATCTTTTCTCACGAAACCACAAAAGAAATCCCCCAAAAACTTGCATAAAAGAGAAATATTTCTTATTTTTGCATTATCTTTGTAGGAATTAAGAGGAAAGTACGAAAAAATGGAAAAAAACAACAGAATACAATTACCCCTAGAAGAAATCAAGCTCGCTTTTGCTGCATCATGCGTTGAGGGAGCCGCTAGAAAGCTCGGGGTGCCATATATTGAAATATACGACAGAATGAAAAAGGTTGATTTAATCAACAAATTCATTCTGCCCCATTATGATACACTCCATACCGAAAGTAGAGAGTATCTTATAGAAGATGTCATAGAGTGTCTAACTAATTGGGAGAAGAAAAACTGATGAAAGTAACAGTCTATCATGGAGCCACAGAAATTATAGAAGCTCCACTTTATCATGTAGGAAGACCAAGGTTAGACTTTGGTCAAGGTTTCTACGTAACTGATTTAAAGGAACAGGCTATAAAATGGGCTAAAACCATTGCAGATAAAAGAGCAGCAGAACCCCTACTCAATATCTATTCCTTGGATAGGGATGCAATTCTCGCCGAGGCTCGCTGCAAGATATTCACCGCATACGATAAAGACTGGCTAGACTTTATCGTAGCCAACAGACGAGGAAAAAATCTAGCCAAAGATTACGACTATGTGGAAGGTGGCATAGCAAACGACAGAGTGATTGATACCGTAAACCTATATATGACCGGCTTTTACGATACAGAATCAGCTCTACAGCAGTTAACTTTTCATAAGCCCAATAATCAGATTTGTTTACTCAATCAAGATCTCATCAATAAATACTTAATCTATAATGGAACAGAAAAAATATAACCAGATAAATACCAAGACTCCTGAGATTCAAGAAATGATTCTCAGCTATCAGATAGGTGGCGTAGCTTACGAATTATCAAAACGCCTGAAAATATCTCCAGCCATGGCTCTTGATCTTTTCTATCGCAGCAAGACCTGTGCCCAGCTCCACGATAAGCGCACCGGCTTGTATCTTATGAGCAATGGATACATCGCCGACGATTTCATTTACGAGAAGCAGAGAGGGTATTAATCACGATGCCTTGGGTCCGGCTCCGCCACCATTGCCGGCTTTTCTTCCGGCAACTCATATCTCTTGATATGATGATCTTCCAGAAAGATATGGTTCAGCGTAAAGGCAAGCGACTCCAGAGTCTTCTCCCTGACAGCCGGTTTCAGTTCGCATTCCCAGATAACGATGGTATGCCATCCCATTTCTGCCAACCGATGCAGCACCTCATGGTCCCTCTCCCGGTTCCTCCTGATCTTATCCTGCCAGAACTGGGTATTCGATTTCGGCACCACGTAATACTTGCATCCCTCATGTCCATGCCAGAAGCATCCATTCACCAGAATGCAGGTACGATACTTTCTGAGCACAATATCCGGTTTTCCCGGCAACCGTGGATGATTGAGCCGATACCTGAATCCCCTAGCCCACAGGAACTTCCTGACAAGAATCTCCGGTTTGGTATCCTTGCCTCTGATTGCCGCCATATTGTTGTGGCGCTGTTCTATGGTCATTTTATCTGCCATACGCTTAATTTATTAAGACATCTTTTTTCTAATCTAATCACACCATTCGATGCAAAATTAATCTTTTCTCATGAAACCACAAAAGAAATTCCCCAAAAACTTGCATAAAAGTAAGCCATCAGCTAACCCCAGTCAGACTCGTGGAAAACATCACAATGCAAAGATACAACATTCAGAATCCGCCATTCACGGTTTCTCACGTTTACTCACGGATTTTCACGTCTTTTTCTGAAGAAGTAACTTACTTACGACCCGTAAGAGACTTGCTCAGGATGCCTAAGTGACTTATTTACGAAGCATAAGTGACTTACTTACGATCCGTAAGAGACTTGCTTAGGATGCCTAAGTGACTTATTTAGGATGCAGGAATGAGACTTACTTCCGGATGACAAGATGACACCAGTGACAGGCTTTTCTTGAAATCTCTCTCACGTAGGCGGGCGGGGAACCTTTCTGGAAAATTTTTCCTGCCCGCCCGCGTGAGGAAAGTTTTAGAAAATAGGTGTCACTGCCGTCACCCGTCACCAGAATGGGAGTTTCTGGAAGAGTTCATTTCCTGCCAAAAAAGGTATTTGGTCCAATATACTCATACTATTTTATTCTATTAAAAGAAACTATTCTTATATCAATTGACACCATTAATTGGCTAAATTAATCTTTTTCTCTTGAAAACACAAAAGAAAAAGCTAAAAACTTGCATAAAAGAGAAATATTTCTTATTTTTGCAGCAGATTTAAATTCCCATCATGTGACTTATCCAAAACATTTAAACTAGAGGAGGGAAAATTATGAAAACAATAAAAGGTATTTGCATCAAGAAGCGTAACTTTGACAAATTCAAGAAAGTGGCCGATCTTATATATTTCGATGGGCCATTATTGTCACATTATGTTACCAACAAAGGTGACAACTATCTCTTCTATTGGATAGACCAAGATGATACAAACAATCGTTGGATGTTCATCAGAACCGATTACGACAATATACAAAAGTACACGAATAAAAAGCAAACATTGCGTAACGTATTAAGTTCGCCATTAGACGACATTGTATATACTGTCGATATTGATGAAGAAGGCAATCATCACAACTTCCAGGCCCACTCCATAGAAGATCTTCCAGAGGATTATCTCCCTACTGAAGATTCTTATTATGAATTTGAGCCAGAAGATGTGAACAAAGCGAACTTATCCATAGCAGAAATGAGCGGCAAGAAACTCGACTGGTTCCGCAAGGTCTGTGCAGCAGTACTTTAGATACCATGCCCCCACACGCCCTGAAGGGGCAGAAGCTCCTAGCCCAGGGTAACACCCTGGGTATAAGCGCAATCAGCCTTGCGCCCTGTAGGGGTAAAAGCATTAAAAATGCAAGAATAGTAAAAATGTAAACAAGAGAAGAATACATAGCTCTCATCGTTTCTCATGCCGAAGAACTGCAGAACACCTTCGGCATCACCTCCTTGCGTCTCTTTGGCTCTGTTGCAAGAAACGAGCACCACGAAGGCAGAGATGTTGATATATACGTAGAAATGCCCCCTAAATTTTCTTAGTAGTCCGTCTGAAGGCATACTTGGAAGAACTTCTAGACAGCCCTGTTGATATTATCCGGAAGCATCAGCATCTCAATCCCATTCTGCTCAAAGAGATTGAGAAAGATGGGATTGAAGTGATAGTACCTTATAAAAATAAATGAGGTCAGAATATACAAATCTGTCCTACCCTTACTTTTCCTTTTCAAAAAAAAGCTGCTGCTCTTCAACTATATTCTTACAGAATTCAAAAAAATGATCGGAAATAACAATATATTCATAGTTAATACTACGCATTACTCCTCTATTTTCCATTTCATTTTCAAATTCTTTTTTACCATCTTCATTATGATAAATTACAACAACTTCCGTATCTTTATTTTTTTCTAGAAAATCTGCGTAATACTCGTAATCTATACCATATATACTATGCCCAAATATAATAATTCTTTTAGAGTTTTCTATTATATCACTAAATCTTTGTTTTGCATTAATACTAATGTGATTAGATTTTCTTAATGATATGAACTCATTAGGTATATCGCATTCACTATCTATCCCAAATATTACTTCAGAATCTAAAGCACCATGAATTCTATAAAAATTCTCTTTTAAATCATCGGTTTCTAAATCTATGCGTGAATCAAATTTTATACGTTGTAGGAATTTGACGAGATTAGAAATTGTGTCAGTATAGTTAAATGACACGATCTTAAAGTCGGGAAAACTACCCTGATATTTTTTCGAATAATCGGACAGTTTCATTGTTAATCCTTTGTATCCAGCATCATAAATACCCATAATCGAAAAGAAAATCATAAATGCCAAACTATTTTCTTCATTATTTATTTTTGCGCTTTTAAGGAAGGCTACAAGTTCGTCCTTCAGAAGTCTCATTGCTTCTTTAACCCAATATCTTTGTTCTTCGCTATATTGAGATAGAGCTTTTTTGATATACTCACATTTTTCCCTTATATCATTGTCTGCAAAAAAGTCAAGATAATTATTCTTTGTCGTATATTCAATAACTCTGTCAAATTCTGGTACTATTCCACAAAGATGCTTATAACCCTTAATTTCCTTAAATGATTCTTCATCAAGATCTAAAGCTTTGCCAATGATAGGCAAAAGTTTATCTATCATTTTTAAATTAACCGCTTGTTCGCCTCTAGTTGCATATTCCTGAATAATACCTTCAAAGTCATACCATTTTTCCTTCTCTCCTTTTGCATTTATAAACTGCAAAAGGGGATTATTAGTATGCTTTGTAAAAAAGCCATCAGCACTCAATTTTTTAAAAAATGAACCATAATCGGTGACCATGCCTAAATTTAAGTCAAAGCCATTTCCTATTATCAAAGATGTTCCATATTTCTTTTTCATATCATTTATTTTCTAAATTTTATCAATTCTTTACCACTCATAAATATAGGCGCACCATCAACATATTCCCTATCATCTATTCGTTTTTGGGAAACCAAACGATGGACGTCAAGATTACCTAGCGTTACTTCTTCATCAAAGATATAACAGAAATAGTTACCCTTTGGTTCCCTTGGGTAAAGAGTTTCACGCATTCTATCCTCTTTGATATAAGCATGGTGGTGCACATGGAACACACGATACTTATTTTCATGTTCACATCCATATTTATAAAGCACAACAAATGGAACCGTCATTCTATCAAGCTGAGCCTTAACCTGACCACCTTCACGTTCTTTACCAACACGAATATTATAGATAAGCGTACCCTTGTCATTCTGTCCTAGAATCCAATTGAGATGAGCCTCATCATGATAGCAACCTACCAAAATCGTCTTATCAAGATACCTCTCAAGATAGTGCATCGTCAAGAAAGAAGAAGGTACCTGCATGCCCTCTGCCAAAGGAGAAACCTCTGGCAACAACTTTTTGGGATCATCCCCTATCTTGCATGGCACTACATAAAAAGAATCTTTTAATTGAGACAATATTGTGGCATTTTCACCAGCAAACTGCTCGCCATTATCCAAAGCTAAAGAGTAGTACTTCTGAGTCTCTCTGTCATCATAAGGTGTAAAGACCTTGCCTAACAATTGCTGGAAATGGTCCTGTATATATCCCACAGCACTAACTCCCTCCTTAGCTGTCATCGCATAAAAGTCAAATTTAGAATTAAGCATCTGTTGGATTTCCTTTCGGAACATATACCTCACCTTATCTTTCCACGCTTTCTTTTCTCCCAGCTCATTACGCCCATACAAGGCAACAACGAAGAGAAAGTTTACATCATAGTGAGCTATCAGGAAAGTGTCTCTATCAAACAGACGGTTGTCAAATTGGCGAGACAAGAAGTCCTGCTTTCTATTATCAGTCAACTTGATATCATCCTCAGCCTTCAACGTTTTCTGCTCTGCTGAAATGAAAAAGTTAGGAATTACATTATAACCTTCCGTAACATCATCACGAAGTCTAAAATGGTCTTTCTGCTCTTCCTTATCCCCATCATTAAACAAATCCAGGTTCCACTGAATAACATTTCTTGCATAAGTAAACTGCTTATATACAGATTCCTTTCCTATCTTATGCCCACGCTTATAATATTTAGAATCACCTATATAATATATATCTTTCTCCTCTTCATTATTGGTAAGGTTCTGGTAAGTATACATATGATCTACCCTCTTACCATCACCCTGGTCTTTCAAATCGGCAGGCAGTTTTTTATCACCCACCAATTCATCAATAATAGCCTCGAATACGATATTGAAGTTCTTAACCAGCAGATACTCCTTATCATCCGTCTCGACATTGATATCCTTGCTATGTGCAAAGAAGGCATGACAAAGTTCCCATAAATACAAAGCTTTATCGGAAAAGTACTTATATTTAATTTGCATCAAACGCACCTCGCCCATACCATTAAGATACGTATTAAACTTTTCTCCGGTAATCAGAGGAAAGTTTACATTTATCTGAACAGGGAAGCCATATTTATCATGTATATAACGCAAGATAGAGAAAAAGATGACAAGCAGTTCTTCATCAAAATTAATCTGGCGTTTCTTGTTGACGGGATTCAGATAAACAGGCTGGTTGTTTTGGATAATAGCCATTGACTTATTAATCGTTTTGGCCCAATTAATCTTATTATATCCAGAATGAACGTTTCTTAGCACAAAGAAAAAGAAGTTCTGATTCTCTCTATTAAACTTTTGCAAAGCCAACAAAATATCGAGGAAGGTATTACATTGATGCAATCTTCCATGACCCATTTGTTGAGAGTTCTGCTGTCTTACTATAGTATTATCAACCTTACTATCACGAAAAACGCAAATCGCACGATATATCCAAACAGACAATTCATAGATGAAATCATGCTCCTCCTGGGTTAACAGATTTTGCCGTTCTAAATTTACAATATCCTCAGGTTTACAATGCCCAAAGATAAGCTCTTTACCATCTACATCCTCCATCAAAACCTTAGGAAGTATAAACACACAGTCCTTCAGCGTAGGGTTATAGTAATACCCCACGTAGTTAACGCTAACCATACCGTTAACGTCCCTCAGATTTGTGATTCCATCAAGTGTCTTTCCTAAAACCTTGATAGGATATTTATGTTCCTCTATGATAATATACATAAGTACATTTTATTCGACGTTATTCTCACCGATTGGATTGATCTCCAGATTATTCAAGAAAAGGGCAGCCTTCTGTTCATTTATATCTCCGTTGCTTTGGAAATATTCATGAAATTGAATGGTCTTGCCATCCTCGCCTTGGAATATCTTTCGGTCATAGCCGTAGTCTTTGAATACATCATTGTACAGATAGAAAATAACCTTGCCGACAAACTTCTCTGCATCAATAACATGATTATTAGCACGACAGAAGTAGAAACCCAGTTTCTTATCTTCCGATTTCGTTACATCAAATATCTGTTCATTAACTTTCTCCAAGAATGTAGTCCATGAATATTTCTGACCATTAACCTCAATTTTCCAATTCTCTTTTTGAGTATCTATAGGCATATACTTCCAGTCCCAACGACGCTTAAAAGCGGAATCAATTGGGAAAAGAGACTGGTCACTGGTATTCATGGTTGCCCAAATGTAGAGGTTGTTAGGCAATGCGAGCACAATTCCATTCTTAATATCCTCTACGATATTACCATCATAATCATCGTATATGGCATTCAATGAGTCTGGAATATTAACCTTTTCAAACTCTTTGCTAAGATATTTTTGTATATCCGTATCTGCAACTATTGGGTATGTAGAGTAACCATCCTCATTTCTATCCAGCAACTGAAAAAGGTCGCCAAAAATCTGTGCACAATTACCACGGTTTATCTCTTCAATAATAAGATACTGAGCCTTAGCTGTTCCATCTTCAGCACTGCAATAGAATTTCCACGCTTTAACATAAGCTTTCAAAAAAGCCTGGGCCACAAAAGCATATTCTATCTGCTTTGTACAACTTTTCTCGTTTCCCTCCTTATCGTACTTTACATCCTCATTCATAGTCGGCTTATAGCATCCTACAAATGTAGAGTAATCGCTATCAGGATGGAATGTGGTACGAATCTTGCTCTGATTCTTCGTTTCACGTTTAATCTTAAACGATTTTCCAGTTCCTGGTGCTCCGTAGAAGATTTGTTGCAATGCATTTTTGTTTTCCGAAGACCTCTTACCAATACTAGAACTAATTGATGGGCTATCGAAAGACTTCCATCCTTCCGATTGAAGAAGCAAGTTTAGGCAATCTTGATTTGCCAGCCCTTTTACTATAGCCCCAATCAAACTGCTAGAAGCATTAATCGTATTTGCAATATTAAGAACAGGAGAATCGGTAAAATCATTCGAACGCTTTATATTTTTACCACCACCCCAAGACTCATAATTCCACAAGAAATTTACCAGAAGCTCTTTATCAGCACCATTATAAGAATTGAGAAAATGCTCTGCCTTTTCCTTGCAAGCATCTTTAGTTTTCTGGTCCTCTGGAATACTACTATTATCTTTGCTAGGATGACAAGCCTCATACATGTCGGACGTAAAGCCCAAAGCGTCTAACTTGTCCTTATACTTAATCAATTCGACATAATATTGACAGCAGCATGCGGCTATATACACCCATTGATTAGGTATTACCAGTAAAGACTTTCTTGAACTTACCTGCAATGTGTACAAGAAGTACTGCTCAATCTTGTAATCACCAAAGGCATGAAATTTTGCCTTGAACTCATCAGGCAAAACACAGTCATCCATATTTGAATGAGCAATGAGCTCACTCAAACTTGTTTTCAGTATACCTAAATCTAACAATTCGTCCATACTATGACTTATTTAATAATTGATTGACTATTTCTTGTGCTAACCTTTTTATCACAGGCACAGCTACACTATTCCCAAATTGATGATAAGCTTCTTTCTTTGAAACTACTATTCGGAATTCTGGATTAGAAGAATTATAATTCTGATTATCTGCACATTCCGAATATTTCCATCCATTTCCTATAATCCTATACCCCTGTAATCTTCCTGCTTCTACAGGTGATAGCGTACGAGGATTTTTATCTACCTGATCTATTAATATTTCACTGCCATCTTTCCAATATCTTGCCGAAATCGTACTACAGTATTCACTATCACCAAAGAATTTACGATAACCGAAACCTTTGCCATTTGCCATATTACGTTCCTTACGTCTCTGGTGACCTTCCCACATTCTATCAGAAATAGTAAAGTCTGCCACAGCATCATCAGGTTCGAATATATCAGAAACCCTAGTAGGCATAGTTCCTTCCTTTAACTTTGATTTGTCATATATAGTATTACCATTTGCGTCAATGCCATAAGGGAACTTAAACATTTCTACATTGATTGCTTTTTTATACCATGCAATGATGAATAATCTTTCCCTGTTCTGAGGAACACCGAAATATTTAGCATTAAGTACTGTATATGAAACACCATAGCCTAACTCTTCCAAGGTTGCTAGAATTACCTTTAAAGTATTACCTTTATCATGACTCTTCAAACCTCTAACATTTTCTAAAAACAAGACCTTTGGAGGACAACCATGCTCTATTTTGTATTTTACAATATTTGCTATATTGAAAAACAAGGTACCTCTGGTGTCTTCGAAACCTCTTTTGAGTCCGGCTACGGAAAACGGCTGGCAAGGAAATCCACCACAACAAACATCAAAATCAGGAATATCTGCAGGATTTGCCTTTGTTATATCTTCATTAAAATATTTATAATTTCCCAATGAGTCTTTTTTGAAAAGATTTGGCTCTATATCTTTATAATTTGCCTCATAGGATATACGTGCATATTTATCCCATTCACTTGCAAAAACGCAATGAGCTCCCACACTATGCATAGCCGTATGAAAACCACCAATACCTGCAAATAAATCCACAAAAGTAAAGGTATGAATTTCTTTTTTATTATTTTTTTCCATACCTTATTTTTTCAATTCTTTAATAGTTATGTAACTTTCTTCTTCATTTTTGCACAGAATATCCCTATCGACTTCTTGGATGAAGTCGACAAACGAGATGCCTAAAACCTGGCAAATATGATGAAGTTCTATGATATCAAGGCGGCGTTCACAAGTCTCAATCTTGCTTATGAACGCCTGATTAACTTTCAGTAGTTCAGCGAGTTGAGCCTGTGTTACCCCCCCATTTCGCGCTTGCTACGCAAGCGACCAATGACTTGGTGATATAAATGTGAATGTATGCTCTTGTCCATTTTTTACTTTAATTTTAGGCGCAAATATATATTCTTTTATCGGATATACCAAAATCGAATATCACATGGAATTAAATCTACAATTGTGTAATAATTCATAAAAAAGAAGGCTTATGCTTGGTTGTTTCAAGTTTTTATCTTATCTTTGCGGTAGAAACAAAAATGATGATTATGAAGTCAAAGGAATACTATATATCACTGATTTTATCTCATGCCGAAGAGCTGAAAAAGAACTTCGGAGTAAAGTCATTGCGCCTTTTTGGCTCAGTTTCCAGAAATGAACAGAAAGAAGGTAGTGATGTTGATATATGTGTAGATATGGAACCCAAAATGTTCCTTGTGGTTAGATTAAAGCGATTTTTAGAAAACTTACTAGAATGCTCTGTTGACATAGTAAGAATGCACAAGCATATAAATCCATTCCTTCTTAAAGAAATAGAACATGACGGAATATACATCATCAAATAGAATAGTTGGTACCTTAATACAAATTAAGGACGCTATCAAACAATTGCAAGATTGGAACAAAGATGTACAGACTGTTGATGATTACTATTGTACACCTGAGGGAATGAAGAATCTTGCAGCTAGTTGTATGCTTATAGAGGCAATTGGAGAAGGAGTCAAACTAATTGACAGATTAACACAATCTCGCCTATTAATTGAACGTCCAGAAATACCATGGCAAGATGTTATTGGCATACGTAACCATATTGCACATGGTTACTTTGATATAGACGGAGATATAGTGCTAGATGTCATCAAGAACAATCTCGATGACTTATTAGCAGCCATCGAGTATTTTATAGCAGAATTCTAACTATCCCAACATCCGCTGCAGCCCAGTCGAGCCCCTTCAGCTCTTCTTGGCTGCACCACTTACTATCAGCGTGCTCACGCCTCCTGAACCCATTAGCATCGCCTTTTGGCGTACACAGAAAGGCAGTCATGGTTATCGAAAAATCAGGATACTCGTGATTCACAGTTACCAACTCCTCTCCTACTTCAACAGGATATTCCATCTCCTCCATCAACTCACGAGCCAACGCCTGTTGAGGAGTTTCACCAGGTTCTATCTTGCCACCAGGAAACTCCCATTTATAGCTGGTATATTCAAACTTCGTCTTGCCTTTCTGCATGCAGAGGTACTTGCCATCATGGCAAACCACGGCTGCTACTACATTATAATGTTTCATTGTCATATCAACTTAAAATATCATCTACTCGATTTAAAATTTCATTTACTCCATCCATTGGAAATCCTCCTGCAATTCTTGCGGCAACGGATTATCCATGTGAATATCATACAATATGGAACCATTCGTCGTGGCATCCTTTCTAGGATTCTCTAAATGACCTGTTCCGATATAAGTATATGGCAGAGTGATACCATTCTCAGCACTCACCTTTCTCACAAATACCAATACCCTCTTGGCTGCTCGCTGCAAAGCCTCATCCTTGGCAGAAATACGGGCAATACTCTCCCACTGGAAAACATCCGGAGACAAGAACTTATCATTATATTTCAGATGATCATCCAGGGAGGCATCCTTCTTCAAACCTGTAAAGACATACATATTGCCATTTTTATAGTATGTGCCATACTGATTGTGCTTCGGATTCTCCAATATCTTCAAGAGCACCTGGTCCTGGCGATAATCCTGCCACAACAGAAAATCGTCTTTCGTGTCAGCATACCTTGCCTCATATTGCGTCAACCCATAGTTGAGCAAATCTTGCAGATATGCCTCATATTCCTGTTCTCTTTCACCACACAAATGCACTTCACCCTCTTCTATCTTCACTGCCATTCCATCTTCAAGGAATCGCAAAGCATGCTCCAGTTGCTCTGGCTTAAAACCAGGAATCTCCTCCCGGATATTGGCTTCTATATGCGATAACGCAGTCTCTCCGCTTAGTAAATTTTTGATTACCAAATACTCATGTTCTCTTACCAAAGGCAAAAGACTTGAAAGATAGTTGATGCAAGCTATCTGCTCTTCAGAGAATACAGGTAAATCCTCTTCCTCTATGCCCTTCAAGAAGCCATAATAAGAATTGGTTTTCTTGGAACCAATCTTTATCTTCATGAATTTCAAGAGATTAGGAGCATAATCACTATTCATATAATCCATGTGCGATGGATAAGACGGAGTCTTCAGATATGCCTTGAAATTCTGATAATCCATCTTCAGATAGTTGATGCGATTGAAATTCTCACTCTCTATCTTGTCGATGATTTCTTCCTTAGAAAGGTCATCGATGTGTATCTCAACGCCATAATCATCCAGACCCAAACTCTTGAAATCATTCCTTACCATAAACTTCAAGAGTTTCTTTTCCAAGATGGAATTGCGGGAAAGACTACCAAGCGCCAAGGCTATATGAACGCTACGCTTATAGCTGTTGCCGATGAAATCGAGTATCGTAACATAAGGCTTGTTGGCATACTTACGAAGGCCTCGACCCAATTGCTGTAAGAAGATGGTACTCGATTCTGTAGGACGCAGAAAGAGAACCATGTTGACACCAGGAATGTCCACACCCTCGTTCAGAATATCTACAGCAAACAAGATTTCCAAATCTCGGTTTTCATCTTGCAAATCATTATAAGCACGAATACGTTCGCCCGTCTTGTTCTTACCGCTCAAGAAAGCAGTATGATAATAATCACCCAGATTATCAGCCATCATTCTAGCATGCTGGATGTTTCTACAGAAAGCCAGCGCCTTCAACTTCTGTCCATCCATACGATGCATCTCTATCTGTTGATGGATAAACTAACAATTCTCTGGTGTAGAAATCTGTGATATCATACGGCGTTCTCCTGAAGCAGTCAAGCCATAATCAACCAGTTCGTCACGAATACCGAAATAATGAAATGGCACAATCAAATCATTGATGATGGCATCACGAAGTCGTAACTCGTAAGGGATATTATTGCCAAAAATCTCTACAACATCCTGGTTATCCATACGGTTCTCTGTAGCAGTCAAGCCCAACAGGAACTCTGGTTCAAAATAGTCGATGATTTTCCGATAACTGTCCGCAACAGCATGATGACACTCATCGATGATGATATAATCGAATTCCTTCTTATCAAAGAGTTCGAGTGAGCGACACATAGATACATTGGTAGAAAACAGGAAATCTTCTTCTGTTTCCTTTGCTTCCGCATTATACAATCCACAGGTTTTGGAACCACCAAAAACCTTTTGGAATGTCTCTAAAGATTTCTTTAAGATAGAACCCTCGTGTACGATATATAGCAACCTGTCTGGATTGAAATTGAGCGCATCGAATGCTGCCAGATACGTTTTTCCAGAACCTGTAGCAGAAATCACCAAAGCCCTCTCCTGTCCAATAGCACGATAACGATTCAATTCACGAAGCGCCTTACGCTGCATATAGTTTGGCTTGATATCGGAATTTGCCATATCGTAATCCATATCCCAACGCTCTATCGCAAAACAGAGTTTTGTAGAGTAATCCTTGATTCTATCCTGTGATAATTCATAAGTCTGGTTCCAAAGATTTTCAAACTCATTCATTGCATCAAGATAAGCCTCGGTATCACGGTCGCAGTTTACAACCAAATCCCACTCTATGTTTTTCAACAAAGCATAGCGAGTGATATTAGATGACCCAACAACCATCTCGATTCCATCTTCCATCTCAAAGAGATAGCCCTTGGAGTGGAATCCATTGGTAGAATAGTTTTTCTCATCGTGGAAGCATTCGTCATCCAGATGGCATTCAAAATTGGGATATCGGGTGAGGCTCATGAAAAAGCTCAACGATTCTACGTCAGTGAAGTTCTGATAGGTAGAAGTGATGATTCTTCCTTTGGCTCCACGTTCAACGGCAGCCTTGATATCTTTAGACAGGAGTACCAGGCCGGCTTTCTTGATAAAGCTGACTGAGAAATCAAATGCCTTGCAGCGACGCAAGTTCATCTGAATGGTTGACAAGAATGTTGTCTCTGTATAATTGGTTAAAAATCTCGATTCCATAAGCCCTGCTTTTTATTTTCACGTACAAAAGTACAAAAAAGAATCCAGTTACTTCACTGTTTCTAATGTTTTCTGATGTATCACGATATTTTTTTCCTTTTTTCTCTGGTTTCAAGCTAAAAAAATTCTTGAAACTACTTACGACAACGTAACCAATCCTTTCACTATGGTTGGATGGGGATTGCAAATCCCCAGGTTTTATCGGTCGAACATTTTCTATAGCGGATTGCAAATCCGCTAGGACGCCTGACGGAAAACATAAACCAAAATGTTTTTTCTATTTTAATGTCACTAATGCCACACACAGGCTAAGTATCTGATTTAATATAAGCTATTTTATCGAAAATTCAGAGAGAAACCAACTCATAATTGGTGCTTCTTCCACCTTCTCCCGTTGGTTTTAATATACCCTTGGCTATCAAATCCCTGATATCACGATTGGCGGTATCTTGAGAGCAATGATTAATCTTATACCATTTGGAAGAATTCAGCTTCCCTTCGAAACCATCAAAAAGCATATTGAAAACCTTGCGCTGACGCTCAAACCAAAGGTGCATCACGGCAGTCTTTACCAATGGATCAAGCGTATTCTCTGTATCAAGCCAGTAAAGAAAGAATGCTTGTTTAAAAGTAATCAGGATGCATTATGAAAGGGAAAAGAAAATTCAGTGACCATACCGTAAATATAATTCTGAATTTTATTTCTCCGGCTCAAACAACAGAAAAATGGGGGAAGAAGAGATGTTGGCTTTTCCCTTAAGGAAAAATAAAAATATCCTTAAGGGAAAAAATATTTTTCCTTAAGGGAAAGTTTTTCTTTCCTTAAGGGTAGTTTTTATACATAGAAACTTTGTAAAGTTGTTTCGCAACAGCATAAACTTATTGATAGGGATTATAAATCCCTGAAGTAATAAGAGGTTAGGTCGTTTTTTTAACGGCGGATTGCAAATCCGCCGAAACGGAAGACCTTAAACCTCAGTCTTACAGGAAGGCAATGGTCAAGCCTGCCATCACGATACTTACCATCGACATCAGCTTGATGAGGATATTGAGAGATGGACCCGAGGTATCCTTGAACGGATCACCAACGGTATCACCTACAATCGTAGCCTTGTGATTCTCACTACCCTTGCCTCCGAAGTTGTCCTCCTCTATCATCTTCTTGGCATTATCCCATGCACCACCAGAATTGGACATGAAGACGGCAAGCGTGAAACCGGCTGCAAGTCCGCCCATAAGAAGACCCAAGACTCCAGCTACTCCCAAAACCAAACCTACTACTATCGGAATGATGATGGCAAGAAGAGACGGGATAATCATCTCACGCTGAGCACTTCGCGTACTGATCTCCACACATCTTCCATAATCAGGCGTAGCCTTGCCCTCAAGGATTCCCTTGATCTCACGGAACTGGCGACGTACTTCCTGAACCATAGATTCAGCCGCACGACCTACAGCTCCCATCGTCAGTCCACAGAATAGGAAGGCTGCCATCGCTCCCAGGAAAGCACCCACCAGCACCTTCGGATTGATGAGATTCACCTGGAAGAAATTGATGAAATCGATGGTAGTGGCATTCGATGGATCAAAGATGTTTCCGGCTGCATCCACATACTGCTTGCCATTCTCTACGGCACGAATCATGGCAATCTTGATTTCCTCAATGTAAGATGCAAGAAGCGCCAAAGCAGTAAGAGCTGCTGAACCGATGGCAAAGCCTTTACCTGTGGCAGCAGTGGTATTGCCAAGTGCATCGAGTGCATCGGTACGTTCACGCACCTCCTTACCCAGTCCGCTCATCTCCGCATTACCTCCGGCATTGTCGGCAATAGGACCGTAAGCATCCGTTGCCAGGGTGATACCCAGCGTTGACAGCATACCCACGGCTGCAATACCTATGCCATAAAGCCCTACGCTGATAGACTTGGCAGAGAGCGACATATCAAAACCATTGGCACAGAGATAGCTGAGCATGATGGCTACGGAGATGGTAACCACAGGCACCATGGTAGAGATCATTCCCGTTCCTATTCCCTTGATAATCACCGTGGCAGGACCCGTCTCTGATGCCTCGGCAATCTTCTGGGTTGGTCGGTAGCTCTGCGAAGTATAATACTCCGTAGCCTGACCGATGATGACACCAGCCACCAATCCACTGATGACAGAGAATGAGAGTCCGAGCCAGTTCTCGATACCCAGGAGATATAATATAATAAAGGTAGCCACGGCGATAAGACCGGCACTGACATTGGTACCTAATCCCAGGGAATGGAGCAGATCCTTCATGGATGCACCCTCCTTGGTACGAACCAGATAGATGCCGATGAGCGAGAGGAAGATGCCGATGGCGGCGATGACCATAGGAGCGATGACGGCACGGAGCTGCATATCGCCGTTCATGGCAAAAGCGGTAGCTCCCAGGGCAGCTGTAGAAAGAATGGAACCGCAATAGCTCTCGTAAAGGTCGGCACCCATTCCGGCAACATCACCCACATTATCTCCTACATTATCGGCAATGGTAGCCGGATTCCGGGGATCATCTTCAGGGATGTTCGCCTCCACCTTACCCACCAGGTCGGCTCCCACATCGGCTGCCTTGGTATAGATGCCTCCACCTACTCGGGCAAAGAGAGCCTGGGTAGAAGCACCCATGCCGAAGGTAAGCATTGTGGTGGTGATGGTAACGAGGGCGGTTGCCTCGCCGGCATATACGGCGTTCAGAACAACAAACCAGATGGCGATATCGAGCAGACCGAGTCCTACCACGACAAGTCCCATCACGGCACCGCTGCGGAAGGCTATCTTCAATCCCTTGTCAAGTCCTGTACGAGCCCCATGAGCTGTACGAGCCGAAGCATAGGTAGCCGTCTTCATACCGAAGAAGCCTGCCAGTCCGGAGAAGAGACCACCCGTAAGGAATGCGAACGGAACCCACGGATTCTGCACTTTCAGTACGTAAGCCATGAAGGCGAAGACGATGGCGAGCACCACAAAGACGATGGTCACCACCTTATACTGCTGCTTGAGATAAGCCATCGCACCTTTTCTTACATGCGCCGCAATCTCTTTCATTCTGTCGGTTCCCTCATCTTCCTTCATCATCGAACGGAAGAAGAACCATGCCATACCCAATGCTACAACGCTGGCTATCGGGATGAGCCAAAATACTAATGGAATGTTGTTCATAACGGTATAATTGTTTTTGGTTTATAAATCTGATTGTCAGTTGATTGATAATGCAAAAATAGTACTTTTATCCGACAACTCCAAATAAAAGGAAGAAAAAATCTTTTTCTGAATGAAAAATTTGGTAGTTACTGAATAAAGCAGTAACTTTGCACATCCAAACGGAAGTTCAGAACATCAAGAAAAAGATTAGTAATTAAAAAGCAATATAAACAACCATAGTAAAGCAATGACAATGCACAAGAAACATCATTACCGCGAACTGCTCTCGATAGGATTTCCTATCATCATCGGACAACTGGGAACCATCATCCTGGGATTCGCCGACACGCTGATGATCGGTCATCACAGTACTCCCGAACTGGCGGCAGCAGGACTGGTAAACAATATCTTCGGTCTCGTTTTTGTATCCTATATGGGATTCACCTACGGACTCACTCCTATCATCGGCAGACTCTACGGAGAGGAACGCACCGACGTCATCGGTCAGAAGGTGCGCAACTCCTTCCTTGCCAACATGCTGACGGGAGGCATCTTCACCCTTGCCCTCATCCTGCTCTATCTCAACCTGGCACATATCGGACAGCCGGAGGAACTGCTGGAGCTTATCCGCCCTTACTTTCTGGTGAATCTGGCATCAGTGCTCTTCATGGGAATCTTCTATACCATGAAGCAATTCCTCGACGGAATCGGACAGACCAAGGTGGCGATGTGGGCGATGATAGGCGGTAACATCGTGAACATCCTGGGCAACTGGGTGCTCATCTACGGTGTGGCTGGCTTCCCGGAACTGGGATTGCTCGGAGCCGGAATCTCTACCCTGGCAAGTAGAATCCTGATGGCACTGGCGATGGTAGGAATGGTAGTGACCTGCAAGAAATTCAGAACCTACAGTTATGACATTGTACACAGTTGCGTAAACAGGAAGGATTTCAAGGAGATGAACCGACTGGGCTGGCCGGTGGCTCTCCAGCTAGGTATGGAATCGGCTGCCTTTACGCTGAGTTGCGTGATGGTAGGCTGGCTCGGCACTATTCCATTGGCAGCTCACCAGGTAATGATTACCATTTCGCAGCTCTTCTACCTCGTGCTTTCGGGTATGGCTGCAGCCATGGCCATCCGTGTGAGCCACTTTATGGGTCAGAAAGACTATGCCGCCGTTCGCCTCAATGCCTACGACGGATTCCGACTGAACCTGCTGTTCTCGCTCTGCATGGGTCTGCCGGTACTTCTGCTCCGCCACCAGATAGGTGGATGGTTTAATGACAACGTAGAGGTACAGGCGTATGTAGCTACGCTGATTATCCTGATGATGGTTTATCAGTTTGGCGATGGTCTGCAATACACCTTTGCCAATGCGCTTCGAGGCATTGCCTGCGTGAAGCCGATGGTGCTCTATGCCTTCATCGCCTATTTCGTCATCTCATTGCCATTGGGTTATACCCTCGGTTTCCCTTGCGGCATGGGATTGCTGGGCATCTGGATTGCCTTCCCGTTCGGTTTGACCATTGCCGGCGAAATGTATCGGAGAAGATTTGAGAAGGAATTGAAGAAGATAGAAAAGAAATAAATGTACGAAAAAAGGCTCCTGCAAGTGTTGCAGGAGCCTTTTTTATGTTATATGCTATGTTATTGATACTTACTCAGCAACCTGCTCAGCACGATCATCTACATTCTCACCCTCTGTTGGAGCAAGAGTAGCCTTGAAATCTGTGATACCGTACTTAGCGAGGATGTTGTACCACTGGAGGAGCTTCTTGATGTCGCTGTCGTGTACACGGTCGCGATCGTAGTTAGGAAGAACCTCAGCGAAGTAATCGTGAAGCTCAGCAGCAGGAGCCTTCTTGTAGTTGAAAGAACTTGGCTTGCCCTCTTCCTTCTTGCTTACACTGTCGAGTACCTCCCACAATGGCACCTCGTCTGCATCTGTGTACATAGCGATGTCACCAAGGCTGGTTACACGGTCTGTAGCGAAAGCTGGCACACGCTTGTGAGTTTCGTCGAGAGTCTCAACGATAAGAGTTCTGTTACCTCTTGATACCAATTTGTAAAGGCCTGGTTTGCCTGCAATTGAAAGAATTGTTTCCATTGTCTATTATAATCTATTTTTATTTTTTAATATGATCAATTATCTGATGGATTGAGCAGATCGAGCAGATGCACTACCTGCGCTTCTACATCCCTCACCCCATCATTCACGATTTCATAATCCGAACGGGCTATCAGCTCTTCCTGCGGCATCACGGCATCTATCCACTGCTGCGCCTTCTCCTGAGAGATATGATCGCGCTGCATGATGCGCTGCAGACGAACGGCAACGGGAGCCGAGACACATACCACCTTATCGAAATGGGTACGACGATGGAACCCACTATCAAAGAAGATGGCACTCTCCATCCACTCACAGTCGCTCTGCTCGAAATCACGAGCCACTGCGGGATGCACCACATCGTTTACCGCCTGCTTGTTTGCCTCGCCTGTCAGGATAAACTGGGCTAGCACCGGTTTCTGCAAGATACCGTCGGCACTGTACACCTCCTCGCCGACCAACTTCTTCAAGCCCGCCTGCAAGTCAGCATCCTGCCTCATCAACCGCTTAGCCCCGGCATCACAGTCATATACCCTAATGCCGTGCTTCTCCAGGATTCTGCACACATAGCTCTTTCCGCTACCTATGCCCCCCGTTATAGCTATCTTCATAACAATGAATTGTAAATTATCAATTATCAATCATCATTGCTGTTCCAGCAGATAATCCACCGTTTCCATTTCCAGCGACGCCTTGCTTACCGAACGAGGCACACTACGCAGCTGCAGGGTACACTTATCTGAAGGATTGGCAGCGATTTCATTATAATCCACTACCACCGTAAACTGGCTAGGCTTGATGGTTCTGAAGAGACTAGCTCCGATGGTGAACTTCACCGACACCTTGGACGGGAAAGTTCTGAGCACCTTATCGGGCGGCATATTGATAGCCGTAATCGGAACATCCACCGTTTCCTCGGTCAGGATATCCGGATACACAGCCAGTCGAACCATATCAGGCATTACCTTCACGCCTCGAATCTTCTTGATGCGCACATTTTCCCGGATGGTATCCTGGAGGTTGCGGTAATAGAAAGGTACGATCTCTACAGACTTGACCTCATCGAGCTGTCGCTTGTTGGCATATACGGTAACCGTAGAAGGGAAAAAATCGGTATGCGCCAGATAATAGCTCTTGCTGGTCGTAATCTTTCCCCTGAACACCACCGGCACCTTCTTGGAAGCACCATAGGTGAAGTAGAAATCAAACTTGCCCGGCTTTACCTGCAGGAGTTTGCTCGAACCATAGAGCTGCGAGAGAATCTGCTTCTGGACATCAGCTACCGGAATCACACCCTGTCCCTCTGTTTCATCTGCATAGTTGTTAAACTTGAAATTAAGCGGACGGAAAGCATAGGTTATCAGAGTGAATCCCTTATCACGCACCGTAATACGCACAGTATCAGGCAAATCTCCTGTTATCACCGCATTACGTGGTGTTCCCACCAGGCGCATAGGAATCTTATATTCCCTCTCCATGGTCTCATTGAGCGTCATCATCAACCAGAAGGCGCCACTGAGAGCGAGAAAGAATAAAAAAATCAGAAACTCCTTATTCAGGCCACTGAACAGGAAGTTTCTGACAGCCTTCAATATATTCCGAATACTATGCATCAGAATTCTATGAATAGACTACTGTGCGTTAGGAGTCTGGCTAGCTGCGTCTGCGAAAACGTAACCCTTAGCAACAGTGATGACTACGCCGCGTGCAATCTCTACATCTACCGTATTAGCCTGGAGATCTATGCGCTTAACTGTGCCATACACACCGCCGCCAGTAACCACCTTTGTACCCTCTGCCAAAGAATTCTGGAACTTACGTATCTCTTTCTGCTTCTTCTGCTGAGGACGAATCATGAAGAACCACATGATAGCGAAGATAGCTACCATCATAATGAGGAAACTCATACTGCTACCACCAGCAGCAGCCTGCAATACTAAATTTGTCATGTCTTTATTCTAATTGATTAATGTTGTTTATTCTTGAATATCACTATATATGATCGAAAGTATTCATATATATAATGTACGCGCGTACATTACATATACACTTTCTATACATTAGCCTTCCTTATGTCCATGAGGTCCATGAGGTCCATGATGACCACCCTTGCGCTCAGGCAACTCCTTCTGGATTAAACCACGAGAGATGAGGAAGCGGGCGATGGTATCGAGCATGCCGTTTACATAGCCACCACTGCGAGGAGTACTATAGAGCTTGGCAAGATCTACATACTCATTGATGGTAACGGTAGCAGGAATGCCCGGGAAAGTCATCAGCTCGGCAATGGCAATCTGCATGACTACTACATCCATATAAGCCAGGCGGTTGAAATCCCAGTTGCGGCAAGCATCACCGATATAGTGCTGATAAGCATCGCAGTTGAGCAATGTAGCACGGAAGAGCTTGCGGGCAAAGTCGCGGTCCTCTTCATCCTTATATTCCGGAAGCAATTCCTGATCAGCCTTGCTGGTTGGCTCGAAGCGCTTGATGGTCTTCAGCACGAAGGTATCGATGATATCCTTGTCATCATTCCAGTAGAGGCTCTTCTCCTCGAGCAAAGCATCGAGATCATCATTGTTCAGAATGAAGGTCTTGTAAGCACGGCGCCAAAACTCGCGGTCGTATGCATAATCGGTAAGTTCCTCCTCATGATCCTTGGTCATGGAACCGTCAATATAGCTGGCATAGAGATCGCTGGAGACGATGGCAGTATAAATCTTGCGTACTGTTTCGATATCCTCTTCCCAAGAAGACTTCTTCACATCAGCCCAGTCGGCGAGCATCTTGTTCTCTTCCAACTGCACAGCAAATCTATTGTATGCGAATCTTGAAGAAGGCTCTGGAGCACCCTCACGCTGAGCACGAGCCACCTCTACCTCATAGCGCTTCTGTGCCTCCTGGGTAAGAGCTACAATGAGTTGCAACATATAGTTGTACAAGTCATACGACTTAGAAAGAGCAAACAACAGCTCCTTTTCAGCATTATCAATATTATGATTGCTGTTCTGATAGTATGCGTAGGTTAACTGCACAATCTTACGTCTTATCAAATCCCTATTAATCATTCTCTAATAATTTAAAAGATTTATTTATATAATTACCTAAAACAGTGCAAATTTACATATTTAATATATAATATGCAAGAAAAGGGGCAATAATTTCTATTTTTTTAAGGTTAGGAGATGAGTTTTAGATATTTAACGGGCATTTTGGAGAAAATATCGCCCAGAAATTTGCATATTCCAAATAAAAGTAGTAATTTTGCACCCGCTTTACGAGAAACACTCGCGAGGCATGCTTCAAACAAAGCTAATCCGTGTGATGGCGAGTTAAGGCAAAATTATTTTTTTAACAACTTAATTTAGAGTAACACAAATGAAAGAGATTAATGTAACAGGTCAGAAGCGTACAGACCTTGGCAAGAAAGCTTCTAAGTCATTGCGTAAGGAAGGTTTCATCCCATGTAACCTTTATGGTGAGAAGAAGGATGCAAACGGTGCTCCTGAGGCTTTGTCATTCGCAGTTCCATTCACAGAGTTGCGTAAGATCATCTACACTCCTCATGTATATGTCATCAACCTCATCATCGACGGTGAGAGCCACACAGCTATCATGAAGGAGATCCAGTTCCACCCAACAACAGATGCTCCTCTGCACGTTGACTTCTACGAGGTGAACGATCAGAAGCCTATCACTATCGGTATCCCAGTTAAGTTGGTAGGTCTTGCACAGGGTGTACGTGATGGTGGTCGTATGAACCTCTCTATCCGTAAGATCAACGTTACAGCTCCTTACCAGGTTATTCCTGAGCACCTCGATATCGACGTTACAGAGTTGAAGATTGGTAAGAGCATCAAGGTAGGTGACCTCTCATTCGAGGGTCTCGAGTTGGCTACAAGCAAGGCTGTTGTAGTTTGCTCTATCAAGATGACACGTAACGCTCAGCTCGCTGCACAGGCTGCTGCTGAGGAGGAGGCTTAATCGATAGTCATCAAAGATTTTACGAACCTGAGTAAAGCATTATCAAACATTGGATAAATATTTGATTTGTGGGCTTGGTAATCCTGGCGACGAATACGCTGATACCAGGCACAACACAGGATTTATGGTATTGGACGCTTTTGCTAAAGCGTCCAATATTCATTTTGAGGATAAGCGATATGGTTTCGTTGCCGAGACTACGCTCAAGGGAAGAAAGATTATCCTGCTGAAGCCTACCACCTTCATGAACCTGAGTGGTAATGCAGTGAGATATTGGCTGAATCAGGAAAAGATTGACCAGAGCCGCCTCCTGGTGATCAGTGATGAGCTTGCCCTGCCTCTCGGCGCTTTCCGTCTGAAGGCTAATGGAAGCAATGGTGGTCACAACGGTTTGGGACATATCCAGCAGCTTATCGGTCAGAACTATGCCCGACTCCGTATGGGTATCGGTAACGATTATCCTCGTGGCGGACAGATAGACTGGGTACTTGGCAAATATACCGAGGAAGACATGAAGCAGCTTCAGCCTGCCATCGACCTGGGTGTAGAGATCATCAAGAGCTTCGTATTGGCTGGTATCGATATCACCATGAACCAGTACAACAAGCTAGGAAAGAAATAATCATGAAAGAATCTGCAAGAATAGACAAGTGGCTTTGGGCAGCCCGCATTTACAAGACCCGCAGCATTGCTGCCGATGCCTGTAAGAATGGCAGAGTAACTGTAGGCGGCGTAACCCGTAAACCCTCCTTCATCATTAAACGTGGCGACGTGGTGAGCGTGAAGAAAGCCCCTATCACCTACTCTTTTGAGGTACTCGACTGCATAGAGCAGCGTGTAGGAGCCAAAATGCTCTTCGGAGTCTATAAGAACGTGACCGATCCTAAGCAGTATGAACTGCTGGAGATGAGTCGCATCAGCGGATTCGTAGATAGAGCAAGAGGCACTGGTCGCCCAACCAAGAAAGAACGCCGTGCCCTGGATGCCTTCGTTGATCCAGCCATGTTTGGATTCGATGAAGAAGACTGGGACGAAGAAGAAGAATAAAATAAAACTCCCCCTACACTTCAAAGAGTATAGGGGGAGTTTCTTGTGTAGTTATAATTATTTTCCTTTAAGCCGAAAGGCTTTTTTCTTTCTTTTGCTTCATTGTATCATAGATACCTATTCCTAATCCTACCAAACAAAGCAAGAAAAGGGTTCCTAATATAAGCCAAGTATTAAGTTCATGAGCATCCATATTCATTTTCCTTTCTTTTTATTATTATTACTTGATTTCTTAACCAGCCACAATCCGATGCCAAGCATTCCTAACATCAAAACTATAGAGGCTATAATAGTACCTGCGGAATTCATATCCCCCAAGAAAGTCGCAAGCAAGAGCGCCGTCAGTATATATTTGGCAACGTCCATTAACCATTTTCCAAATTCTAGTCCCATACGCTATACTTTTATCTCTGCAAAGATACAACTTTTTATGATACAATGCAAGAAAAAGGGGAGATTTTTTTCTAAAAACATACGATATGGGAACAAGTATGCTACATTTTGTAATATGATGGAAAATAAAGCTTAAAAAGTTTGGAGCGAATAGAGAAAACCTATATCTTTGCAACCAGTTATTTATGGTATCAGAGTATAAGCTGATTACCAACTTACTCAATCGTGAGTATTAACATACTATTAATTTTATAATTTAGAGATTATGAAAAAATTATTTGTTATGGCAGCTATGGTGCTGTCTTCAGTAGGTGCTTTCGCACAGCAGGCTGCAGGTACAACAACTCTCCAGCCTAAGGTAGGTTTGAACGTTGCTACAATCGGTGATAACGACTGGAAGGCTGGTTTCGCAGCTGGTGCAGAATTGCAGTATCAGGCTGCCAGCAACTTCGGTGTTGCAGTAGGTGCTCTCTATTCTGTACAGGGCTTCAAGGCCAAGGATGTAAAAGTTGCAGGTATGACTTTTGAAGGTGGTAAATGGAACCCAGGCTATATCAATGTACCTATCACATTGAACTATTATCCTGTAGCTGGTCTTGCTCTCAAGGCAGGTTTGCAGCCAGGTTTCTTGGTTAATAAGGATGATGCTGAAAACGTAAAGACTGTAGATCTCTCTATCCCGGTAGGTCTCTCATACGAGTACCAGGGTATCGTTTTCGATGCTCGTTACAACATCGGTGTAACTAAGGTTGCTGACAACTGGGATCACTACAACAACGTAATCCAGATTACTGTAGGTTACAAGTTCACTCTCTAATCAGGGAAATAAAAATAGCGATTCCCCTCGCTATTTAACATAGAAAGAATAATCCCCGCTCCTCATCAAGAAGAGCGGGGATTTCTTTTGTCATACCTATTTTATTTTCTCTAAGAAAATCCTTCTTTGCCAGAATATTTTTTATCTAAATATTCTTTATCTAAACATTCCTTTAGAATATTATGGCACCAGGACGACCGGCACGGAATGAACGACCATGGAAATCAGGACGACCACCAGGACCACCAGGTCCACCCTGACGTGCCTGCTTGCCTCCGAAGAGATTCAAGCGATATACCACATGGAGCATCGCATAGCTGTTGATGGCATTATACTCGGTATCTGTACGGGATGTAGCCGAGATGGCACGAGAGAAGGTACTCTGCTGACGAAGGATATCGTAGAACTGAAGCATCACGGTCAGCGGCTTGCCCTTCAGAAAACCCTGAGAGAGCTGGGCATTCCATACATACTCATCAGTATTCATGCTGCTATCGTTATATCCACGGCGACTGCTGATAGAGAGGCTTGAGTTCAAGCTGGTGCCCCAAGGCGCTGTAAGCGTCATGCTTGGTCCATAAGAGAACTGCCAGGTATCGAGGTTGCTGTTAGGCTGCAACTTGTTCTTGGCATGGTTATAATTCAATGTTCCATCGAGCGAGAGCTCCAACCAGTCGTTGCGATAGCTGAAAGAGAGGCGTTCTCTCCAAGTGGTACTGCAGGTGGTATTCTTCTGGGAATCTGACTGCTTGTCGAGACTCAGATAGCTCACGTAGTTGTTGTAACCCAAGTTGGTGTCGGTATTCAAGTTCCATACACCGGCACTGTCGATAGAGCAGTTGAACATAAAGGCTCCCATCACATTCCAATTACCATTGATATTCTCCGGACGGGTGATTCTTCCACCAGTCTTCTCATCGTATGTCACCTTGTTGCTGATGCTATTGTTGGTGGTAGAGAAGTTGATGAAGGTCATGATACCCTTGTTATGGTTCTGCACGAAGTTGTTGTAGAACAATCGGAAGTTCTGGGTGAACGATGGCTTCAAGCCAGGGTTACCCTTCGAGATGTTCAGCGGGTCGCTGTTGTCGGTGATATCAAGCAACTGAGAGATGCTTGGCTGCGAAGTGGTACCACGATAGTTGATTCGCAGGTTGCTCATCTTGGAGAAGCGATAGCGGAAATCGAGGGTTGGACTCACATTCACCACGTTGCGAACAGTATCTACATGCACTCCCTGATAATCCTGGATATACTTAGACTGCTGTGGCTGAACCATCACACCGAAGTTCAGGTTGTACTTCTGACGGATGAATCGCATCATCACCTGGATATCATGATTATAGTTGCGATACTCAGAGAAACGGCTCTGATCATCATCCTTGTAATCTTCGAGATGACCGGCAAACGGATTCAAATAGCTGTCCCAACCACGGTACTCCTGATTACCACTCATCGCATACTTGCTGAAATCGTAGGTGCTGCGATCGCTCTTGGAGTAGCTGTAAGTAAACTTATAGCTGAACTGCAGGAAGGTTGCCTTCCAAAGTGGCTCACTATAGGTCAACTGTCCCGCATAACTGTAATTCTTCGAAGGAGTCAGGTTATAGCGGTTGGTCTGATACGTAGAATCCTTACCCTCTGCCGTCTGTACGAGATAGAGCTTGGCATTGTTGAGCGAGATGCTCTTGCTGTCCTTATCCGTATATTTGGCATCCACACGGAAGGTGATGTTACGTCCCTTGTTGCCCAACTTGCGGTTGATCTGCAACATACCGTTGATATTGTTATTATCAGAATAGGTGATGCCATTGGTCAACTGACTGTTCACCATAGCCTCAGCCTTGTCCAACTCTTCGATTCCTTCCTCAGAAAGAGGGTCTTTGGAGGTAATGGTATAAGGATCCTTGTTGTAAGAAGCCGACTGGCTGCCACTCAATCCATCGCTGGTACTCCAGGAGATGGAAGGACGGAAGAGGATATTGGTCATGGAATCAGGCATCCACTCCAATCGGATGTTGCCATTCCAGCTGTTGCTGCGGGAGAAATTCTGGCTCAAGCTATTGCTGAAAGAACTGCTGCTACCCATGAAGTTCTCGCTGGAACGACTGCTCCATACATCGCCATCGCTGTGATTCCAGCGGAGAGAGGTATTGAACTTGAACTTGTTCTTCAACTCATAGTTGTAGTTGGCAGCTATCATCTTGCTGGCATTCAAGCCATTGGCACCGCCGAATCCTCTACCGGGTCCACCGCCACCGAATCCTCGGTCGCTGGTATTATTGGCATTGGCAAAGAGCATGAATCGGTTGTTGTCATTGAAATAACCACCCATACCACGCATATTGTAGCGGCTCTTGTTACCTACACCCAGGTCGATGTTGGAAATCAAACCCTTATTCATACCCTTCTTCACACCGAAGTCGAGCACGGTCTGCTCCTCGCCGTCATCAATACCGGTTACCTTAGAGAGATCACTCTTCTCATCGTACGCCTTGATTTTGTCGATGATGCTGGTAGGCAGGTTTTTCAGGGCTGTCTTGGTATCGCCCGTCATAAACTCCTTGCCATCCACGAGAATCTTCTTCACTTCCTTACCATTAATCTTGATGGTACCATCGTCGCTAACCTCAGCACCCGGCAGGCGCTTCACCAGCTCCTCAACCACCGAACCTTCCGGTGTGCGGTAAGCAGCCGAATTATAGACGAAGGTATCCTCCTTCAGGTTCACCTTCTGAGCCATAGCGGTCACCACGGCACCCTTCAGCATGATGGCATCAGCACCGAGAACCACATTGCCCATCGCCAGATTCTTGTCATCAGAAATCTCGATACGCTTTACGGTAGTCTTGTAACCTACACTCGACATTTTGAGTAAATACTTGCCATTGGCAGGAGCCTTGATATGAAAGAGGCCCTGCTCATTGCTGAGAGCACCCGACACATAGGTACTGTCGGTCTTGAGTAACTGAATCGTTACCTGTTCTACGGGATCCTTGGTGTCACGGTCGGTAATCGCACCGGTAATCAAGCGATCCTGAGCAAAGGATGCCATGGTTACGAACACCAGAAGCATCATCAGAATAAATCTTTTCATTAATTATAGACGTTATTATTATTTCTTACTTATATATTTGACTTACTTTTATGATTAGACCCAATAAAAGCGCAATTGTAAAAAACAGCTGCTCTTTTTGGGGCATTCTGCTTCTTTTGACGCATAAAATATATCAAGGTTTAAACTTTTATAGATAAAAAAGTGCTTTTTATTTTGTTTTGTCTCTGATTTAACGTACCTTTGCAAGTGAATTTACAATGAGTTGCCCACAAAAGGTGACTCAGAAAGTCAGTTTCTTTTAAAAGTATATATGTTATGAATCAGAGAGTAATCATATCAACCCATCTGGAGAACGAACTGGTAAGCGCTCTCTCAGAATGCGAGCACGACAAGCTGTTTGTGCTTACAGATACTACCACACAGGAATTGTGCCTTCCGGTTTTGCAGAAATTCTACTGTATGAAGGAAGCCAAGGTGATAACGATTCCGGCTAGCGACAGTCATAAGGACATCGAAAGCCTGATGATGGTATGGAAGGGACTGCAGGAAGGTGGCGCTTCACGTCACTCTTGCATGATCAACCTCGGAGGCGGTATGGTAACCGACCTCGGCGGTTTTGCTGCCAGCACCTTCAAGCGCGGCATCAACTTCATCAATATTCCTACTACCCTGTTGGCGATGGTAGATGCATCTGTGGGTGGAAAGACCGGCATCAACTTCGGAGGTTTGAAGAATGAGGTGGGTGTTTTCAACGATTCTAAGTTCGTAATTCTCGACACCGAGTTCCTGAAGACCCTGGATGCCGAGAATATCTGTTCGGGCTATGCCGAAATGCTGAAGCACGGTTTGATTTCTACCGAGGCGATGTGGGAAGAGCTGGTAAGCTTCGACCTTGCCACCCCTGACCTGAAGCAGTTGCAGCGTATGGTGGGCGACAGCGTGAAGGTAAAGGAGCGCATCGTGGAACAGGATCCTCATGAGAAGGGCATCCGCAAGGCTTTGAATCTGGGACATACCTTCGGTCATGCCTTCGAGAGCTGGGCGCTGAAGCGCAAGCCAATCCTTCATGGTTATGCCGTGGCATTCGGTCTCATCCCTGAGCTTTATCTCAGTGTGGCAAAGACAGGATTCCCAACAGAGAAGATGCGCCAGACCGTGACCTTCATCAAGGAGAACTACGGTACGCTGAATATCACCTGCGATGACTACGACGAGCTGATTGAGCTGATGCATCACGACAAGAAGAACCAGAATGGCATCATCAACTTCACCATGCTGGGAGCCATCGGAGATATCCGCATCAACCAGACCGCTACAACAGAAGAAATCAAGGAAGCACTCGACTTCTTCAGAGAAGGATAATATAATATGGCGGGCTATCAACCCCCCCCTATTTTATTTTTTTTCCAAAT
>ERZ791628.9-NODE-9-length-137588-cov-39.4286_pt1 | contig 137588 bp, 165 predicted proteins | sample MGYA00510265_ERZ791628 | MGnify/ENA primary metagenome ERZ791628 (study PRJEB30046, sample SAMN00715184) | human gut metagenome | study: EMG produced TPA metagenomics assembly of the A metagenome-wide association study of gut microbiota in type 2... | reverse complement strand
GGCGGTGCCCTGGGCTAGGAGCTTCTGCCCTTTCAGGGCGTATTGGGTAATTTCATCCGTACAATTCAGAAAGGATTCGCAAAAAACAATCATAAAAATGATAATCCCGACTCTCCAAGAAAAAGGAGGGTCGGGATTCTCTTTATATAATATTTATGAACTTATAATCGTATGTTGATCCTAAATACATTTATGTAGATAATCTCTCTTTACTAAATCTTATGATCTTATGTTGAATCTCTCTCAACTATATCTTATAATCTTATGCTGATATCTCTCTCAACTATATCTTATAATCTTATGCTGAATCTCTCTCAACTATATCTTATGCTGATATCTCTCTTTATAGAGAATCTCTCTGATATTCATTAAAAAACTATGTTGATATGACCAGGATTCTAACCCAACAATCTTTTCTTATCTTTCTTATCTTTTTAGATGAGCGGCATTCCAGCCTTCTCACATTCTTTTCTCATATCTTCCGGCCAGATACTAGCCTGAATCTCGCCGATGTGCGCCTTGTGGAGCAGCACCATACAGAGACGGCTCTGACCGATACCACCACCGATACTCAATGGCAACTTGTCGTTCAGGAGCTGCTGGTGGAAATAGAGATTCTCTCTATCTTCCTTGCCTTCCAGCTTCAACTGGCGAAGCAGGCTCTCCTTGTCAACACGGATACCCATGGAACTCAACTCGAAGCTTCTGCCTAATACAGGATACCAGATCAGGATATCACCATTCAATCCCTCCTTGCCATTCTCGGCTACGGTGCTCCAGTCGTCATAGTCAGGAGCACGTCCATCATGCTTCTTTCCATCGCTCAACTTTCCGCCGATACCCTCGATAAACACGGCACCGTATTTCTTGCAGATAGCATCCTCACGCTCCTTAGGAGTTTTGTCAGGATACATATCAAGCAAATCCTGCGCATGGATAAAATGAATCTCCCTTGGCAGGAAAGGCTTCAGCTGTGGATAGTGCTCGCAAGCCAGGAACTCGGTGCGGAGGATGGCTGCATAGATGCGGCGAACCACATCTTCAAGGAATGCGATGGTGCGGTCTTCCTTGGTAATCACAGCCTCCCAGTCCCACTGGTCCACATAGAGCGAATGAAGATTATCAAGCTCCTCATCGGCACGGATGGCGTTCATATCGGTATAGACACCATAGCCCGGCTCTATCTCATATTCTGCCAAGGTCAAGCGCTTCCATTTAGCCAGAGAGTGAACCACCTCAGCCTTTGCATCACCCAAATCCTTGATAGGGAAAGTTACAGGGCGCTCTACTCCATTCAGGTCGTCATTGATACCCAAGCCCTTCAATACGAAGAGAGGGGCGGTGACACGGCGCAAGCGCAACTCTGTGGACAGGTTCTGCTGGAAGAACTCTTTTATCATTTTGATACCCATTTCGGTCTGGCGCATATCCAGCAGCGCCTCATACCCTTCGGGTTTTATCAGATTACTCATTTTATCTATTATATATCGTTTATAGTTTCTTATTTTACTGTTTATCTTACTTTCACGCTGCAAAGATACAAATTTATTATTAATCTGCAAGCGTTTTTCGAAAATATTTCGCAAAATGATAGCATTTTTTAGATTTCAAGTATCATTTTGTAGAGAAATTCACCGCATTTTCTCCCTATACATTATATATATAGAAAAAAAATGAGCCAAATATTTGGTTATTCGAAATAAAAAATGTACTTTTGCAGTCAATTACTCCTAAGGGGTAGGCGGCGTTTGCCGATAAATCACCAATTCTGGTCTCGTAGCTTAGTTGAATAGAGCGTCAGATTCCGGTTCTGAAGGTCGTGGGTTTGAGTCCCACCGAGATCACTACTACATTAAAATTTAATTTAAGAACATGGATTTAGTAGAACGTTTCATTAACTATACAAAATTCGACACACAGTCGAGTGAAGACTCAGAAAGTGTGCCAAGCACGGCAAAACAGTTGGAATTTGCCAAGTACCTGAAGCACGAACTGGAGGAAGAAGGTCTGAGCGACGTAGAGATGGACGATATGGGCTACATCTACGCCACCCTGAAGGGCAATACCAAGAAAAAGACTCCTACCATCGGCTTCATCTCTCACATGGACACCAGTCCTGATGCAAGCGGAAAAGACATCAAGGCTCGCGTCATCAAGAACTACGACGGCGAGGATATCGAACTCAGTCCGGGTATCATCTCCAGCGTAGAAAAATTCCCAGAACTCAAGGCGCACAAGGGCGAGGACATCATCGTAACTGATGGAACTACCCTGCTCGGTGCAGATGACAAGGCGGGCATCGCAGAAATCGTACAGGCAATGTGCTACCTCCGCGACCATAAGGAAATCAAGCACGGAGACATCCGCGTGGGCTTCAATCCAGACGAGGAAATCGGCATGGGCGCCCATCACTTCGATGTAGAGAAGTTTGGCTGCGACTGGGCTTACACCATCGACGGCGGCGACCTGGGCGATCTGGAATACGAGAACTTCAATGCTGCTGCTGCCAAGATCCACATCAAGGGCGTGAGCGTGCATACAGGCTATGCCAAGGGCAAGATGATCAACGCAAGCCGTCTGGCTGTGGAATTCCAGAACATGATTCCTGAGGCAGAAACTCCTGAGCAGACCGAAGGTTATCAGGGCTTCTACCACCTGCTCGGCATCGAAAGCCGCTGCGAGGAAGCCAAGCTCAGCTATATCATCCGCGACCACGACCGCCAGAAGTTTGAGGCGCGCAAGGATTTCATCGAAGACTGCGTCAAGAAGATGAACGAGAAGTACGGCGAGGGAACTGTTACGGCAGAAATCTACGACCAGTACTACAATATGAAGGAGAAGATTGATCCAAACATGCATGTCATCGACATCGTGCTCCGTGCCATGCAGGAGAGTGGCGTTCCACCTCGTGTAGAGCCTATCCGTGGCGGTACAGATGGTGCGCAGCTCAGCTTCAAGGGTCTTCCTTGTCCAAACATCTTTGCCGGTGGCGTCAACTTCCACGGTCCTCACGAGTTCGTGAGCGTACAGGTGATGCAGAAGGTAGTGGATACCATCGTGAAGATTGCGGAAATCACAGAAGAGTATAACGACTAATATATATGGGGAATTTAGGAGAAATCTAAATTCCCCATTTTCATAAACTGACTATTTTTTAGAAAGAACATCATTTTCATAAAAAGAAAAATATGGCAGAAATTCCCTATTTAGTAAAAGACCTCGCCCTCATCCTGATGGTGGCTGGCATTGTTACCCTCATCTTCAAGCGGCTCAAGCAGCCCCTGGTGCTGGGTTACATCGTGGCGGGCTTCCTCGTGTCGCCCCACATGCCATATACCATGTCGGTGATGGACGAGACGGATATCCAGACCTGGGCAGACATCGGTGTCATCTTCACCCTCTTCTCGCTCGGTCTCGATTTCTCCTTCAAGAAAATCGTGAAGATGGGAGCCTCGCCCATCATCGCCTGCATCGTCATCGTCTTTTCCATGATGATGCTGGGCATCAGCGTGGGTCACAGCTTCGGCTGGGGCAGGATGGACTGCATCTTCCTGGGTGGTATGCTCGCCATGAGTTCCACCACCATTATATATAAGGCTTTCGACGATATGGGACTACGGCAGCAGAAATTTGCCTCCATGGTGATGAGCGTGCTCATCCTGGAAGACATCCTTGCCATCGTGATGATGGTGATGCTTTCCGCCATCGCCGGAGGCAACAATCCGGATGGCGAACAGATGTTCACATCGGTACTGAGGATTGGCTTCTTCCTGGTATTATGGTTTATCGTGGGCATCTTTGCCATCCCACTCTTCCTGCGCTCAGTCAGGAAGTTCATCAATGGTGAAACCCTGCTCATCGTTTCCCTGGGACTGTGCTGCGGCATGGCGGTATTATCTACCAAGGTAGGTTTTTCGAGCGCTTTCGGAGCCTTCGTCATGGGTAGCATCCTGGCAGAAACCATTGAGGCTGAGAAGATTATCAAGCTGGTAGAACCGGTAAAGAATCTCTTCGGAGCCATCTTCTTCGTATCGGTAGGTATGCTGGTAGATCCCAACATTCTGGTAGAATATGCCGTTCCTATCCTCGCCCTCGTGGCAGCCATTCTGATAGGACAGGCAACATTGGGAACCTTCGGATTTATGCTGGGCGGTGAATCGTTGAAGTCGGCGATGCGCTGCGGATTCTCGATGGCGCAGATTGGCGAGTTCTCCTTCATCATCGCCTCGCTGGGATTGTCGCTGGGAGTTATCAGCAACTTCCTCTATCCGGTAGTGGTGGCAGTTTCAGTCATCACCACCTTCCTCACCCCTTATATGATCCGACTGGCGCAGCCTTCCTATCAGCTGATGGAGAAGCATCTGCCTAGCAAATTCATCAATATTCTGAACCATTTTGCGATGAGCCGCCCCTCTACCCAACAGCAGAGCAAGTGGAAATCGCTGATTCGGCAGATGGTCATCAATACCGTGGCATACTCCATCCTTTCGGCTGCGGCGATAGCGATGATGTTCACCTTCGTCTTGCCTCTGATGCGCAATATGCTGCCAGGCTGGAATCTCCACTGGTATGCCAACGCCATCACGGGTCTGCTCACCATCGTACTCATCTCGCCTTTCCTGCGAGCCATCGTGATGAAGAAGAATCACAGCCAGGAATGGAAGCGACTGTGGGTGGAGAGCAGCATCAACCGCATTCCGCTGCTCTTCACGATATTCGTGAGATACGTCATTGCCCTGGGCTTCATCTTCTACATCATCAACTATCTGTCCCGATTCACCAATGCGCTGATGGTATGCATCGGAGCCGTGATTGTACTGCTGATGTTGGGTTCACGCCGCATCAAGAAACGAAGCATCGTGATGGAGCGCCTCTTCCTGCACAACCTGCGTTCGCGCGATATTGCCGCACAGGTAAACGGCGAAAAGCGCCCGCTCTACGAGGGTCATCTGCTGGATAGAGATATCCATATCAGTGAAATCGAGGTACCGGAAGACAGCATCTGGTGTGGCAAATCACTGAAGGAACTGCACCTCCGCCAGCGTTTCGGCATCGATATGAGCAGCATCCGAAGGGGGTCGCAGCGCCTGAACATCCCAAATGGCGACACCGTGATATTCCCTGGCGACAAACTTCAGATCATCGGTAACGACGACCAGGTGCACAAGTTTGCCCAGGCGCTCACCACCGAACTAGCCCCGGAAGATCTGGAGATAGAGAAGCGGGAGATGAAGCTCCGCCAGCTCATCATCAGCGGCGGCAGCGAATTTCTGGGAAAGACGCTGGAAGAGAGCGGAATCCGCAACAAGTACAACTGTATGGTTGTAGGATTGGAAGAGGGTCAGGAGAACCTTACCCACATCCTCCCTTCCCGCGTTTTCGAAAAGGGCGATATCATCTGGCTGGTAGGCGAAGAAGCCGACCTGCAGAAGATTCAGGAAAAGAGTTAATAATAACCAGCAGAAGATTCAGGAAAAGAGTTAAAATTAACCTGCAGAAGATTCTGTCTAAACTCAGAAAAGGTTGCCCCATACGCCCTGAAAGGGCAGAAGCTCCTAGCCCAGGGCAACGCCCTGGGGATTGTTGGTTTTAAAGAAATCGCCCTGTAAGGGCAAAAGCTTTATTATGCTGTTTTTAAAGCTTTTGCCCTTACAGGGCGCCTTGCTGATTGCCATTATACCCAGGGCGATGCCCTGGGCTAGGAGCTTTTGGGCCTTCAGCCCGTACTTGAACCACATGCGAAACTTCAGTAATTTATCTTACGGTGATATGGAAGCAACCCTGTTTTACCTCGTATTTGATATAACAGCGGTTCTTCTCACGGAAATCCCTCAACACCTCGCTGAAAACCCACTTCAGGGTATCATTCTGCACCTGACGGCGAGGCTGTTTCTCCGTCTGAATCTGCTTATACCGGTTGTAGCAGACATCGAAGGTAGTACCATAGAGATGGCACGAATTCTCGGTAGCATTGCCGTTTCGGGTTCTCAGTTTCGACACATCATCCTTGGTACGCAAGATACTGGTAACGATGATCTTATGCAAAGAAATGCCCTTAATCTGCAACGAATCAAAATACGCCCTACCGATATCCTGCAACAATACCGAAGCCCTAGGCACCAGATAAGGAATACTGTTGTTCAGCTTATCCACATAAAAGAAAGGATTGCTGCCCACATACACCAGTTTACCCTTGCTATGCTCAGCCTCCTCACGGTTCTGAACCGGAGCCACGCCATGCCTGCTGGCAGCCACAATCTGTACATCCTGCTGATCAGGAAAGGTATTTCCGAAGTGAGGCACCGAGAAAATGCGATGCTTCACCTCCTTGCCATTCTTATCGAAAAATATCGAAAAACTGCCATCAGAGGCTGTATCAGGAGTTACCGACAGTTCATCCTTCTTCAAATCCTCAGCCACAGTTTCAGCAGAAGAAGCATCAGAAGTCTCACCGGAAACGGCATCCTGAGCACCAGCCGAAGCCATTAAATCTCCTCTTAATGAATCGATTGCCGTACTGTCTTTCCCTTCCGAATGAGCCGTCAACCTAGGCTCAGCCACACTCGGAAAAATAACACGGACCAGTGCCAACAGCAGCACGACTACCAAAAAACCTTGCAAATATCTATTCTTACTAATCTTCATAACTAAAAATTTCCTGCAAAGGTAACAAAAAGTATTGAAATATTTGCTCAATTCACAGAAAAGTAGTAATTTTGCAGCGTTATATAACATTATTTAGAACATTAAGGTTGCAAACCAATAAGAAATATAAATATTTTGATAGAGAAACATATTATACTCGAAGATATAGATCCAGTGATGTTCTATGGCGTAGGAAATGGTAACCTACAGATGATTAAGTCACTGTATCCTAAGTTGCGTATCGTTGCACGCGACAACGTGATTCGTGTGCTCGGCGACGAAGAGGAAATGGCGAAAGCAGAAGAAGACATTGAGCTGATGCGCAAGCACTTAGCTAAATACAACATGCTCAATGAAGAGGATATCCTTGATATTGTGAAAGGCAAACAGACCAAAGCAGACTCCGTGAAAGGCGTGCTGGTATATAGCATCAGCGGCCGACCTATCAAGAGCCGCAGCGAGAACCAGCAGCAGCTCATCGAGGCTTACGAGAAGAACGATATGATATTTGCAGTGGGTCCTGCCGGAACCGGTAAGACCTACCTCAGCATCGCCCTTGCCGTGAAAGCCCTCAAGGAGAAGGCTATCAAGAAAATCATCCTCTCAAGACCTGCCGTAGAAGCAGGCGAAAAGCTCGGATTCCTGCCGGGCGACATGAAAGATAAGATAGACCCTTACCTGCAACCGCTCTATGATGCGTTGGAAGATATGATTCCTGCCGTCAAGTTGCAAGATATGATGGAAAAGCACATTATCCAGATTGCGCCACTCGCCTTCATGCGTGGACGCACCCTCAGCGACGCCGTCGTCATCCTCGACGAGGCGCAGAATACAACCTCACAGCAGATCAGAATGTTCCTCACCCGTATGGGTATGAACACCAAGATGATCATCACCGGCGACCTGACACAGATAGACTTGCCTCGCGAGCAGCGAAGCGGGCTGAAAGAGGCGCTCAAGATTCTGGAAGGAGTAGAAGGCATCGGAGTCGTGAAACTGGGGCAGAAGGATATTGTGCGACACAAGCTCGTAACCCGCATCGTCAACGCATACGACAAGTATGACAAGGAGAGAGCGGAAGCACGGGAAGCTCAAAAAACAAATTAATTATAAATTAAATAAAATGAAAGCATTAACAAAAACAGATTTCCATTTCGATGGACAGAAGAGTGTTTACCACGGTAAAGTACGTGATGTGTATGACATTAACGACGACATCCTCGTGATGGTCGCTACCGACAGAATCTCAGCATTCGATGTTGTTCTGCCAAAGGGTATTCCATTCAAGGGTCAGGTGCTCAATCAGATTGCAGCTAAGTTCCTGGACACAACTACAGATATCTGTCCAAACTGGAAGTTGGCTACTCCAGACCCAATGGTTACAGTAGGTTTGAAGTGCGAAGGTTTCCGCGTGGAGATGATCATCCGTTCTATCCTCACCGGTAGTGCATGGCGTGACTATCAGAAGGGATGCCGCGAGATCTGCGGTGTGAAGTTGCCTGACGGAATGCGCGAGAACGAGCGTTTCCCAGAGCCTATCATCACCCCTACTACAAAGGCTGACGAGGGTCACGATATGAACATCTCTAAGGAAGAGATTATCGCCCAGGGTATTGTTAGTGCAGAGGATTACGCTGTAATGGAGGACTATACACGCCGCATCTTCGCCCGTGGCCAGGAAATCGCTGCCAAGCAGGGATTGATTCTCGTTGATACAAAGTATGAGTTCGGCAAGCGCGACGGTAAGGTTTATCTCATCGACGAGATCCACACTCCTGACTCTAGCCGCTACTTCTACGCAGACGGCTACGAGGAGAAGTTTAAGAAGGGTGAGCCACAGCGCCAGCTTTCTAAGGAGTTCGTTCGCCAGTGGCTCATCGAGCACAACTTCATGAACGAGCCAGGCCAGACTATGCCAGAGATTACCGACGAGTATGCAGAGAGCGTATCCGATCGCTACATCGAACTCTACGAGCACATCACCGGCGAGAAGTTTGACAAGGCTGCTGAGGAAGGCGACATCGCTGCCCGCATCGAGAAGAACGTAAGCGAGTGGCTTGCTGCACACAAGTAATATATAATAAGGTATATTGCTCGACAAAAGTAAGTAATATATAAATAATGTATAAACAAGAACAGATTAAGCCCTACGAGGGCACAGGAGAAAAGGGAAAGTTGGTAGAGGAGATGTTTGATAACATCGCCCCTACCTACGATACCCTGAACCACCGACTCTCGTGGGATATCGATAAGGGATGGCGCAAGAAGGCAATCAAGCGACTTGCGCCCTTCTCTCCAAAGAAAATGCTCGACATCGCCACAGGTACCGGTGACTTCGCCATCCTATCCGCACAGATGCTGCATCCCGACAAGCTCGTGGGAGCAGATATCTCGCAGGGAATGATGGAGATAGGAAGACAGAAGGTGAAGCAGCTGGGACTGGACCACGTGATTCGCTTCGACAAGGAAGACTGCCTCCACCTCTCGTACGAAGACAACACCTTCGACGCCGTGACCGCCGCCTTCGGCATCCGCAACTTCCAGAACCTGGACCAGGGACTCCGGGAAATGTGCCGAGTACTCAAAAAGGGCGGACATCTCTGCATCGTGGAGCTCACCACACCCGTCAGTTTCCCGATGAAGCAGCTGTTCCACATCTACTCACATACAGTGTTGCCCCTCTACGGCAAGCTGATATCGAAAGACCAGAGCGCCTACAGCTATCTCACGAAGACCATCGAGGCATTCCCGCAGGGAGAGACGATGATGGAGGTGTTCAGGAAGGCAGGATTCGAAAAGGCTGAGTTCAAGAGACTCACCTTCGGCATCTGCACCCTTTATTTCGCAACAAAATAAAACAAAGATATTATGGACAAGTATGGACTCATAGGTTATCCCCTAGGACATTCGTTCTCAAAAGGCTACTTCAACGAGAAGTTTGAGAACGAGGGCATCGACGCCCAATATATCAACTTCGAGATTCCATCCATCGAAGATCTCACCGAGATTCTCGACTCTAATCCGGAGTTAAAAGGCCTCAATGTAACCATCCCTTACAAGGAGAAGGTAATCAGTTATCTTGATCAGGTTAGCCCCGAGGCAAATGCCATCGGAGCTGTCAACGTGGTGAAAGTGGAGCATAAAGGCGACGAGACTATCCTCAAGGGATACAACAGTGATGTCATCGGTTTCACCCAGAGCATCGAACCATTCATCGAGTCTTTCCACAAGAAGGCTTTGATTCTCGGTACTGGCGGTGCGTCTAAAGCCATCAACTACGGCTTGAAATCGCTCGGACTGGAGACTGTTTTCGTGAGTCGATACGAACGTCCAGGTACTATCCAGTACGATAAAATCACCCCTGAGGTCATCAAGGAATACAATGTTATCGTGAATTGTACGCCTGTAGGTATGTATCCTCATGTAGATGAGTGCCCTCCACTGCCTTACGAGGCGATGGATACCCATACACTACTCTACGACCTCATCTACAATCCCGATGAAACCCTCTTCATGAAGAAGGGAAAAGAGCACGAAGCCACAGTGAAGAATGGCTTGGAAATGCTCTTGCTGCAAGCTTTTGCATCATGGGATTTCTGGCAAGAAGAAAAATAAGCATATCATAAAGTTCAAAGATTAAAGTTCAAAATAAGAATATGAGTAACAATAGATACATGATGCGCGGTGTAAGCGCAGCAAAGGAAGATGTTCACAACGCTATCAAGAACATCGACAAGGGTATCTTCCCACAGGCTTTCTGCAAGATTATCCCTGATATCTTGGGAGGCGACCCAGAGTATTGCAACATCATGCATGCCGACGGTGCAGGTACCAAGTCTAGCTTGGCATACATGTACTGGAAGGAGACTGGCGACCTCTCTGTATGGAAGGGTATCGCTCAGGATGCTATCGTGATGAATACCGACGACCTGCTCTGCGTGGGTGCCGTAGATAACATCCTCGTCAGCTCTACCATCGGCCGCAACAAGATGCTCATCCCTGGTGAGGTTATCTCGGCTATCATCAACGGTACCGACGACCTGCTCCACGAGATGCGCGAGATGGGTATAGGCATCTATCCTACCGGCGGTGAGACTGCCGATGTAGGCGACCTGGTACGTACCATCATCGTTGACTCTACCGTAACCTGCCGCATGAAGCGCAGCGATGTCATCAACAATGCCAACATCCGCCCAGGTGATGTTATCGTAGGTCTTTCTTCTACCGGTCAGGCTACATACGAGAAGAAGTACAACGGCGGTATGGGTAGCAATGGTTTGACTTCTGCCCGCCACGATGTATTCGCCAAGTATCTCGCAGAAAACTATCCTGAGAGCTACGATCACGCAGTGCCAGACGAGTTGGTTTACAGCGGCAAGTATAAGTTGACCGATGAGGTTGAGGGTTCTCCTATCAACGCAGGCGAACTGGTACTCTCTCCTACACGCACCTATGCCCCAGTAATCAAGAAGCTCCTGGATGAGCTTCGCCCAGAGGTTCACGGTATGGTTCACTGCACAGGTGGTGCCCAGACCAAGGTTCTGCACTTCGTAGGCGAAAACTGCAAGGTAGTGAAGGACAACATGTTCCCAGTACCTCCACTCTTCAAGGCCATCCACGACTGCTCTGAGACCGACTGGAAGGAGATGTACCAGGTATTCAACATGGGTCACCGTATGGAAATCTACGTTCGCCCAGAGGTAGCCGAGAAGGTTATCGCCATCAGCAAGAGCTTCAACATCGATGCCCAGATTGTGGGTCACATCGAGGAAGGCAAGCGCAGCCTGACCATCAAGAGCGAATTCGGAACATTCGAATACTAAAAAAGAATTTAAAATTAATGGATAATAACAACATATTACAGAAGCTAGAAGGCTTAGAGAGCCGATACGAGGAAGTAAGTACCCTCATTACCGACCCAGATGTCATCGCCGACCAGCCACGCTACGTGAAGCTCACCAAGGAATGGAAAGACCTGGGTGACATCATGGACGCACGCAAGCGATACATCAACTGTCTGAACAGCATCAAGGAGGCTAAGGATATCCTCGCCAACGAAAGCGACCCTGAAATGAAGGAGATGGCTCGCGAAGAACTCAACGAGAACGAGGCTCTGCAGCCTAAGCTCGAAGAAGAAATCAAGATTGCTCTGGTTCCTAAGGATCCAGAGGATGCCAAGAATGTTCAGATGGAGATTCGTGGCGGTGCCGGTGGCGACGAGGCGGCCCTCTTCGCCGGTGACCTCTTCTCTATGTATAAGAAATATTGCGAGTCTAAGGGATGGACCATCAGCGTGACATCTGTCTCTGAAGGTGCAGTAGGTGGATACAAGGAAATCGACTTCGCCGTAAGCGGAACAGATGTTTACGGTACATTGAAGTACGAGTCTGGTGTTCACCGTGTTCAGCGTGTGCCTGCTACTGAGACTCAGGGCCGTATGCACACCTCTGCTGCTACCGTGGCTGTATTGCCAGAGGCAGACAAGTTTGAGGTGAACATCAACGAAGGCGATATCAAGTGGGATACCTTCCGAAGCTCAGGTGCCGGTGGTCAGAACGTGAACAAGGTGGAGTCTGGAGTTCGCCTCCGCTATCCTTGGAAGAACCCTAACACAGGCGAGGTAGAGGAAATCCTCATCGAGTGTACTGAGACTCGTGACCAGCCAAAGAACAAGGAGCGTGCCTTGAGCCGCCTCTATACCTTCATCCACGACCGTGAGCATCAGAAGTATGTTGACGATATCGCCAGCCGCCGTAAGAGCCTCGTATCTACCGGCGACCGCAGTGCGAAGATTCGTACCTACAACTTCCCACAGGGCCGTGTTACCGACCACCGTATCGGTTACACCACCCACGACCTCAATGGTTTCCTGGCTGGTAACATCCAGGATATGATTGATGCCTTGACCGTGGCTGAGAACGCAGAGAAACTGAAAGAAACAGAATTGTAAAACCTTACCAGGGTTTCGTATGTGGCTCCGCAGTTTTAAAGCTTTTGCCCTTACAGGGCGACAGGCTTGATGCCATGACTACCCAGGGTGTTGCCCTGGGCTAGGGGCTTCTGCCCTTTCAGGGCGTGTGGAGCAAACATATGAAATTCAAATAACTTAAAAAGAAATGAACAGAAAAGAACTTGTAGAGCAGATTTTCGCCAAGAAGAGCTTCTTGTGCGTAGGTCTTGATACAGATATCAATAAGTTGCCAAAGTGCATCACTGAGAGTGAGGAAATCCAAGGCGCAGAAGCAGAGATGATGTTTAAGTTCAACCAGGCTATCATCGACGCTACCGCTCCTTACTGCGTGGCTTACAAGCCAAACCTGGCTTTCTACGAGAGCCGTGGCATCGACGGCATGATCGCCTTCGAGAACACCATCAAGTATCTCAAGAGCCACTATCCAAACCACTTCATCATCGCTGATGCCAAGCGTGGCGACATCGGCAATACATCCAAGATGTATGCCCAGACTTTCTTCGAGGAGTACAATCTCGATTCAGTAACCGTAGCTCCTTACATGGGCGAGGATTCAGTCAAGCCATTCCTCGAGTATGAAGGCAAGTGGGTCATCCTCCTGGCTTTGACCAGCAACAAGGGTAGCCACGACTTCCAGCTCACAGAGGATAAGGAAGGCGAGCGCCTCTTTGAGAAGGTTCTGAAGAAGAGCCAGGAATGGGGCAACGATGAGAACATGATGTACGTAGTGGGTGCTACTCAGGGTCAGATGTTCGAGGACATCCGCAAGGTAGCTCCCAACCACTTCCTTCTCGTACCAGGTGTAGGTGCCCAGGGTGGTAGCCTCCAGGAGGTTTGCAAGTATGGCATCATCAAGGATTGCGGTCTGCTCGTCAATTCATCTCGCGGCATCATCTACGCCAGCAATGGCGATGACTTCGCAGAGGTTGCAGGTCAGAAGGCAAAGGAACTCCAGGAGCAAATGGCAGCCGAGCTTGCCAAGCTGGGCTAAGCCTTCCCCACTAGGCCTCCCCTAGGAATCCCGCTAGGAATCCCGCTAGGCGTCCCGGCGGATTTGAAATCCGCCGTAAAAAAGGTTCGACCTATTAAACCGGGGGATTTGTAATCCCCCACCAAAAATAAGATTTTAGGCGCAAAGTATCTTGAAAAAGAGGCTTTGCGCCTAAAAAATACCCATTTGTTGGCGAAAAAAGCAAAATATTACGAAAGAATGACGAGAATCTAAATTTATTTTGTTATTTTTGCAAACAAAATGTGTTTCCTAAAAGAGAATCTTGCAAGGAGACCCTAAGTAATACAAACTAGAAGATTGATAAATATGGAATTTACCGCAGCGCAAATAGCCCAGTTCGTTCAGGGCCGTGTGGAAGGTGATGAGAACGCAACAGTCAACACCTTCGCTAAAATCGAAGAAGGCAAGGAAGGCGCTATCTCGTTCCTTTCAAACCCTAAATATACTCACTTCGTGTACGACACGAAGTCGAGCATCGTACTCATCGACGAGAACGTGGAATTGGATCATCCTGTTTCTACCACCCTCATTCGTGTGAAGAATGCATACGAGTGCGTGGCAAAGTTGCTCCAGATGTATGAATCAATGAAACCTAAGAAGACGGGCATCGACCCATTGGCTTTCGTTTCTCCAAAGGCTAAGGTGGCTGAGAACGTCTATATCGGTGCTTTCGCCTATATCAGCGATGGCGCAGAGGTGGGCGAAGGTAGCCAGATTTATCCTCACGCTTACATCGGCGAGGGTGTGAAGATCGGCAAGAATGCCCTCATCTACCCTCACGTAACCATTTATCACGGCTGTAAGCTCGGCGATAACGTGACTCTTCATGCAGGTTGCGTCATTGGTGCTGATGGCTTCGGCTTCGCTCCAGGACCTGATGGATATGACAAAATTCCTCAGATCGGTATCGTAACCATCGAGGATGATGTGGAGATTGGTGCCAACACTTGCGTTGACCGCTCTACCATGGGCTCTACCTATGTTCGCAAGGGCGTGAAGCTCGACAATATGGTTCAGATTGCCCACAACACCGACATCGGTGCCAACACCGTGATGTCTGCACAGGTGGGTGTAGCCGGCAGTACCAAGGTAGGCGAATGGTGTATGTTTGGCGGTCAGGTGGGTCTGGCAGGTCACATCACCATCGGCGACAAGGTGTTCCTCGGAGCACAGAGCGGTGTGCCAGGCAGCCTCAAGAGCGGTCAGCAGCTCATCGGTACTCCTCCTATGGAACAGCGTGCTTACTTCAAGTCACAGGCCATCTTCCGTCGCCTGCCTGATATGTACAAGGAACTCAACGACCTGAAGAAGCAGATTGAAGAATTGAAGAAAAATAAATAAAACTATATATAATTATGTCAAAACAGAAGACACTGAAAGGTAGCTTCTCTCTTTGCGGCAAGGGATTGCACACAGGCTTGAGCCTCACCGTGACTTTCAATCCTGCACCAGAGAACACCGGTTATAAGATACAGCGCATCGACCTCGAAGGCGAGCCTATCATCCAGGCTGTAGCTGAGAACGTCGTTGAAACCCAGCGTGGCACCGTACTCGGTAAGGGCGATATCCGCATCTCTACCATCGAGCACGGTATGTCAGCACTCTATGCTCTCGGCATCGACAACTGTTTCATCCAGGTAAACGGTCCTGAGTTCCCTATCCTCGACGGCTCTGCATCCATGTATGTAGAGAAGATTCAGAGCGTGGGCATCCAGGAGCAGAATGCAGAGAAGGACTACTATATCATCCGTCATAAGATTGAGGTGAAGGACGACAACGGTTCTGTCATCACCATCCTTCCAGACGAGGAATTCAGCATCACGGCGATGTGTTCTTTCGAGAGCAAGTTCATCAACAGCCAGTTTGCCACCCTCGACAAGATGGAGACCTACGTTGACGAGATTGCTTCTGCACGTACCTTCGTATTCGTTCGCGATATCATGCCATTGCTCCAGGCTAACCTTATCAAGGGTGGCGACTTGGACAATGCCATCGTTATCTACGAGCGCCAGGTAGAGCAGGCTCAGCTCGATCAGCTCGCCGACCATCTCAAGGTGCCTCACATGGATGCCAACAAGTTGGGTTACATCCAGCACCGCCCTTTGCAGTGGGAGAACGAGTGTACTCGCCATAAGCTGCTCGACATCATCGGCGATATGGCGCTCATCGGCAAGCCTATCAAGGGTCGCATCATCGCTACCCGTCCTGGTCACACCGTGAACAACAAGTTCGCCCGTCTCATGCGCAAGGAGATTCGCAAGCACGAAATCCAGGCTCCTATCTACGATCCAAACGAGGAGCCAATCATGGATAATATCCGCATCCGTCAGCTTCTGCCTCATCGCTACCCAATGCAGTTGGTAGATAAGGTCATCGCTATGGGTCCTACCAGCATCGTGGGCGTTAAGAACGTAACCAGCAACGAGCCATTCTTTACCGGTCACTTCCCTGAGGAGCCAGTAATGCCAGGCGTTCTCCAGGTAGAGGCGATGGCACAGTGTGGCGGTCTGCTCGTATTGAACCAGCTGGAAGAGCCTGAGCGCTGGAGCACTTACTTCATGAAGCTCGACGACGTGAAGTTCCGCAAGAAGGTGGTTCCAGGTGATACCCTCCTCTTCCGTGTGGAGTTGCTCGCACCGGTTCGTCATGGCATCAGCTCAATGAAGGGCTACATGTTCGTAGGCGACCAGGTGGTGGCAGAGGCTACTTTCACAGCACAGATTGTTAAGAACAAGTAATAATAAGATAGAAATATGAATCAGATTAGTCCATTAGCGTTTGTTCATCCAGAGGCGAAACTCGGTGACAACAACATTATCGGTCCTTTCTGCTATATCGACAAGGACACCGTTTTGGGCGATAACAACGTATTGCAGAACAGCGTTACCATCCACGTGGGCGCTCGTATCGGCAACAATAATGAATTCTTCCCAGGCGCCAGCATCTCTACAAAGCCTCAGGACTTGAAGTTCAAGGGCGAGGTGACAACCTGCGAGGTGGGCGACAACAACAGCATCCGTGAGAACGTTACTATCTCTCGTGGTACTGCCTCTAAGGGCAAGACCGTGGTAGGCAGCAACAACCTCCTGATGGAGACTGTTCACGTGGCTCACGACTGCGAGCTGGGCAGCGGCTTGATTATCGGTAACTCTACCAAGTTTGCCGGCGAGGTGGTTGTAGATGACAACGCCATTGTCAGCGCCAACGTTCTCGTTCATCAATTCTGCCACATCGCAGGCTACGTGATGATCCAGGGCGGTTGCCGTTTCTCTCAGGATATTCCTCCTTACATCATTGCCGGCAAGGAGCCTACCCGCTATTGCAGCATCAACCTCATCGGTTTGCGTCGCCGTGGTTTCAGCAACGAGACCATCCAGAACATTCACGAGGCTTATCGCCTGCTCTACAGCAAGGGTATCCTGAAGGAAGGTATCGAGGAAATCAAGAAGAACCTTGAGGTGACCAAGGAAATCCAGTACATCATCGACTTCGTAGAGAGTTCTCAGCGAGGCATCATCCGATAATGAAAACTTTAATTGTAGTGCTCGGTCCTACCGGTGTAGGTAAGACCGAGCTCTGTCTTTCTCTGGCAGAACATCTCTCTATCCCTATTATCAATGCCGACTCCCGCCAGATCTTCGCCGAACTCCCTATCGGAACCGCAGCACCTACTGCCGAACAGCAGCAGCGGGTGAAGCATTATTTCGTTGGCAACCACCACATCGAAGATTATTACAGCGCAGCCCAATACGAGGCCGATGTGATGAATCTCCTGGAAGAAGAAATCTTCAAGAATCACGATGTGGCGCTGCTTACAGGCGGCAGCATGATGTATATTGATGCCGTATGCAAGGGTATCGACGATATTCCTACCGTGCGGGATGACATCCGTACCTGGATGAAACAGCGTCTGGAAGACGAAGGCTTGGAAGCGCTGGTAGAAGAACTCCATAAGATGGACCCGGAGCATTGGGCGATAGTAGATAAGAAGAATCCCCGCCGCGTGGTGCATGCCCTGGAAATCTGTCACCAGACTGGCAAGACCTATACTTCTTTCCGTGTAGCCGAAAAGAAGCAGCGACCTTTCCGCATCATCAAGATAGGCCTGAACCGCGACCGTGCCGAACTGTACGACCGAATCAACCAGCGTGTGCTGCTGATGATGGAGGAAGGCCTGGAGGCAGAAGCCCGAAGCGTATATCCACACAAGGGTCTCACCGCCTTGAGAACCGTGGGCTACAAGGAGATGTTTGCCTATTTCGATGGAGAGATAGATAAGGATGAAGCCATCCGCCAGATACAGTCGCATAGCCGTGAATACATGCGCAAGCAGCTCACCTGGTTTAAGCGAGATGCAGATATCCACTGGTATCATCCCGACCAGCAGGATGAAATCATCCGATTCATTGATGAAGAGATATAAGCGTAAATCGCCCGATAGCATGAGAGAATATGCTATCGGGCGATTTTCATATCATAAATTCCTACATTTCCACCTGATTCACAATCTCACCATCAAACATATTGATGATTCTATCGGCATAATTGGCATCATGCAGCGAGTGGGTTACCATCACGATGGTGGTGCCCTCCTTGTGCAGTTCAGAAAGCAGTTCCATCACCTCCTTGCCATTCTTGGAATCCAGGTTTCCCGTAGGCTCATCGGCTAGAATCAGCTTAGGATGCGGCAGGATGGCACGGGCGATAGCGGTGCGCTGCTGCTGACCACCCGAAAGCTGCGATGGGAAATGCTTGGCACGATGGGATATCGCCACGCGCTCCATCACATCCTCTGCACGCTTACGGCGCTCCTTGCCCGGAACTCCCATATAGAGAAGTGGCAACTCGATATTCTCCACCACATTCAACTCATCAATCAGGTTGAAACTCTGGAACACAAAACCTATCATTCCTCTTCTTATCAAGGTGCGCTCACTCTCCTTCAACGTGCTCACATCCTTGCCGTCGAGCAGATAGCTGCCGCTTGTAGGATTATTCAGCAAACCTATTATATTAAGTAATGTGGATTTGCCACATCCCGAAGGTCCCATGATGGCAACAAATTCGCCTTCCTTCACCTGCAAACTGATATTACGCAAAGCCCAAGTCTCCACCTCTTCAGTCTGAAATACTTTCTTGATATTATCTAATTGAATCATAATCTTTATCGTTTCTTTAAATTCGTATTATACTTTTATATTTTTATACATTCAAATTACACATTTTATTCCTTAGCCAGAATCTCCGAAGGATCCACCTTCATGATCTTGCGTACCTGACAGGCAATGATAGCTGCAATGAAGCCAATGACTATCACAACACTCAAACTAATAGGAAAGGCAGGATTGATTTCTACCATTTCGAACATCTGACTAAGAACGATATGAAACAGCAACATGGCTACCACCGCAAATACCATGGCGATAAGCGTAATCACCAGATAGGTTCTTCCGAAGAGTTTGGCAATATCCTTTGTCAGGGCACCATTCACCTTGCGGATAGCCACTTCCTTCTTGCGGGTCTGCGTATCCAGCATCACCGTACTGAAGATGCTTATCAGGCAGATAGCCAGACTCACAATAGCCAGGATCCATGCTATATTTTGCAGTATTTCCAATGCTGATATTTCTATCACCATATAGTCACGCAGATTGGATAACATCGGTTTTACCACTGCAGGCTCCAATTTCTGTATTATTCTATCTACAGCAATCTGCATCTCCTTATATTCACCTGGCTTTGCCACAAGAATATAATGCTTGGCATCATAAGCTTCTTTGGGGTCTATGACTATGAATGAGTATATATCATATTTCATACTTCCCTGATAAGGTATCGACTGGAACGTTCCGGCTATCTGATACGAATCCATCTCATCTACGGTCAATATATCATTAGGAGCAACATGATGCTGGCGCATCTGCTTATACAACTCCTCATTTACCAGGATGCATTTCTTCCGGTTTGCCTTCGGCTTCCAATTCACCTTGATCTTGAAGAAATCGAGATAGGAGGTATCTGATGTAATCCTAAAGCAATAATCCGTCACATTCCTATAGCTAGTATAAGGATCACCTTGCCAAGCCGCCTTGCTGAACTCCTCGTTCTCTGCCAGCTCGTTAACTTGCCAAAATCCCCAGCTATAAGGAATCCATCGTTCCACCTGCGGTAAATGGATGAGCTTGTCTCTAAGGCGCTGCCCATTTTCTGCCGCATTTGTCTGCATATACAGACTCTGCTTGTATGCACGCTCGTCATCAGGTATATGATTGAAATCAGCCATCTTGCCTACCCAGCACAGGAGGCAGAAAGTAACACCCAGGAAGAACATGCTGATCATCACCTGCACACCCAGCATCGTATTGCGGAACCAATGGTTATGGCTTCTTCTCATTCCTGATTCGAGTGCTTGCGTACGCTTGCAAATGCGACTCAGCACAATCCAGATGATGGCGAGACATAGCATCATAACCACCAGCCCGATCACCAGACTATAGAGATACAGATGACTGATGGTTCCTAACTCGGAGGTGATTTCTGCAAACTGAGGCCTTGCCAGATAATCACAAATCCAGGATCCCATCAATACTGCCACCAAATAAGCCACCAGCACGATCACCAACACCTCGGTAGCAAACATGGAGAAGAGTTGGAGGCGTGTGGCACCATTGGTAATTCGAAGCGAGATTTCACGTCTGCGCATCCAGAACAGTTGCGTCTGCATCCTCAGAAAACCGATGATGGCAGCCAGCAGGATCAACGAGCCTATCAGATAAGTGATGGAACGGGCAATAGCAACGCTTGAATACTCTTTGCTCAACCGATCTTTCAGCTTTTCTGTTTTTACCTTCAACCCCAATGGTTTCAACCTGCCGTTCACCTCTGCTTTCAACTGTTGTGGCGTGCATCCCTCTTTCAACACCACATACAAATTCCCAGCATTAAATTGATCAGAATCCATATCTTCCAACTCACATGGCGAGTAAAAGAGAGCAGAACTGCTCATGTCTAGCTCAGTCAAAGATAAGTCTTGATAGACATCCACCAATCTCAACTGATAATTCCCATAGGACTTACTCAAACGAATGCTTGCACCCACAGGATTCTTGTCACCAAAGATTTGCTTTGCCTGCTTTTCGTTGATAATGGCATCATGAGGCCCCAGCACCTTTATCTTTTCTCCCGTAATGGCAGAACGGATACCAACAAAATTGGGGTAATTTCGGTCAAGGGGAACTGCATCCAACTGCATCTTGCGTCTTGTCTTGCCGTTTAGGGTAAACTCAGCCCAGCCGCCTGTAAGCATACCATTAGGAGCATAAGGTCCCTGCTCTATGCAACGAGGTCCTCCATTCGCCTTCACCGCCCTTACGATATCACCATTGATACGAATTGAATGATCCGATTGACGTTTTTGGATGGAATCGAACCGGAGGTTATAAACCCTGTCATAATAAGGTTCATGGTTAATGGAAGCCATGCGGAAATTCTGCAGAAACGAATGCACCGTGGCAAGCGTCACCATACCGATGGCAAGCGACAAGATGCTGCCCAGCGTCTGCACCTTGTACTTGAGAATGTTGCGCAGGGCGACCTTCAGGTTGTGTAATAACATGTTCATATTTTTTAGTCTTTATAATTTATTTACGTGAAAAATTGAATTTTATTATCTATGATGGATGATGATTTTTGATAATCCAAGATAAAAGTCTATCTCAAATCTATCTCTTTTTCACTGGCGATTTGGTTATATCCGCTTACGATAACCTTGTCGCCCGGCTTCAATCCGGAAGTGATTTCGAATTGCTGCGGATTCTGTCTGCCTACATTGATATTCACCCGCTGCGCCTTCTTTCCATCGCCAGATACCCGGAATATCCAATATCCGTTGGTCGTTTGGAAGAAATCACCATTCGGAATCACCAAGGCTTGTTCCGGCTTGCCCAATTCCAACAGCACCCGATAACTCTTGCCCAATCGGATATTGGCAGGAGTCTTGCCAGTGAAAGTTAATTCGCAGACAAACTGATGGTCTTTCACTTCAGGAATCACCCGTGATACACGAAGCGGGAACTGATGACCATCGTACTCGATATGGGCAGGAAGTCCGGCGATAACGCGGTCGATGTAATACTCAGCCAGCGAAACCTGCAGTTTAAACTGGCTCATCACCTTGATCTGTCCGATGCTCGCCCCGGACGAAACCTGCTGACCTTGGGTTACCCCCAAATAACTCAGTTGTCCGCTTACGGGAGCCCGAACCACCAACTGCTGGGTGCGGCCCTTCATTCTCAATAATTTCTTGTTGGCTTCCATCCTGTTGGCAGCAATCATCTCACGCTTCAATCGGGTAGATACGGAATCATGCTTCAGGTTTTGCATCTGCAAGAGCACCTTCTGCCGCTGATATTCGTAATCTTCCTCAGCCACCTCCAGTTCCGCCTTGCTCTTGATACCCATGCGATATTCCTCCCGGCTCTGCTTGAGCGATTTCTTCAAGCTCGCCATCTGATGCTGGGCATCCAAGGCTTGCTGGCGCAGATTGATGGACTTCTGCGTCATCTCAATCTCCTGTTCCTGACAGTTGCGAAGCTTGCTGCTCCATGCATCCTGCTCATCATCGATAGAATGATAGAGTTCCGGATTCTGAAGCACCAGGATGGTATCGCCCTGCTGCAGCATGGCTCCTTCTTCTGCCACCACCCGCTCCACGAATCCATTCTCCATCGCATTCACCTGGATGGTCTTGAAGGGATACACCAGTCCTTCTACATCTACATACTCCCAGAAAGGAGCCTTCTTTACTTCGGCTATCACCACGCTATCCGGATCCACCCTTCGGGTTCCCGAAGTAACGATCAGGAAAAGGGCATAGACCAGGATGGCGATGCCTGCTGCACCCGACAGGATAGGATATCGGTAGCGGATATACCACGGTTTCGGTTGTTTCTTTATATCCATATTATTCTGTTTTTATTCATTTCTTTATTCTATAGGAAGTTCTTCCTTCAATTCTTTATTGTGTTCGAAATCAAAACCCGTCATGCTTCGGAGCGTATAGTAAAGACTCCAATAGGTCTGCATGGTCGAGATGTAATTGCGCCGGGCAGCATCTTTTTCGCTGATGGCTGCATTCAGGTCGAGTATCGAGTTGCGGCCCATGATGTAGAGTCGGCGCGCCACCACATGCCGCTTCTCGGCACGCTGGTCGGTAAGCGATGCCACATGCACCTTTCGGGCTTGCATGTTAAACTGCAACACCAGTTTTTCTACGTTTTGGTAGAAATCCCTCATGCCTTGCTCCACCTGCGTCTGGGTAAGCGCCAGCTGCGATTTGGCTTCTCTTATCCTACCCTTTCCCCGTCCCCAATCCAATATCGGAAGGGCGATGGTGATTCTTGCCGATTGCTGACTCATCGGACTGCGATAGGCGGCACCGATATCTGCTCCCGTCTGCGAGAGTCCGAACTGCATATAGAGATCCGCCTTCAATCCGGCATTGGCACGAGCCTGAGCCAACCGGCTTTCGCTCTCCTTCTGGATGCGACGGTAATAATCGGGATCCGGACTGTTCAGCAAAGCCCAATCTATCGCCCGCTGCAGAGGAACCTCAAAGGCAGGCACCTCTTCCGGCATCACCAGACTGATGTTCTGCGATTGTTCCAACCCCAGAAACGAGCGGATGGTCTGCATCTTCTCTCGCAGTGCCACCTGAGCATCCATCACATTGGTCTCCTCGTTCAGTCGGTTGATTTCCAGCTGTAGCATCTCGTTTTCCGAAATCGTTCCATTCTCATATCGCCCCTTCGCCATCTGATATAACGTGTCGGCAGAAGCAAAGTTCTGCTTTGCCATCTCCCATTCTGCCTGCGCCGAAGCCAGACCGAAGAAATGTTCACAGGCTTTTGCTGAAACAATCTCCAACGTTTCGGCATATCGCTTTTTGGATTCCCGGAACCGGATGGGTTCTATCCTACGATTCCATTTCAGCGAGTTATAGCCAAAAAGACTCTGCTCGTAACCCACGATAAAGGGCTGACTACTATAGGCTGTTATCTTGTTGTGCAACTCATCCAAGCGGTTGAGCGAACTCTTCACAAAAAGACTACCCCCCGTCAGGGAGATATTCTGGTTGATTTTCAGAGTAAGATCAGCGCCCAACTGGTCTTGCTTCAGAAAGAGTGCCGTACCATCCGACTGGGTTATCTTGTTCACCTCCTTATTAATATAAGGTGAAGATGAGAGGGAAAGCGAAGGCAGATAGTTGGCCTGATGATACCGATAAGCCCAGTAAGCAGACAGAAAGGTATTGCGGGCACTCTGCACCGATGGCGACTGCCGCTGCGCCATCGCAATGGTAGCCGCCAAGTCGAGCTGCAGCGTGTCGGCTTGAACATTCAGGGCTGCAAGCGCCCATACTATGATTATATAATTCTTTTTCTTCATGATGATTTCTTTTGCAAAAACTAACACAAAAGCTATGCCATAAAGATAAAGATATGATTATCAGGAAAATAAGAAATTCCGGATATAAAAAAAGCGTGCGAAACCGCACGAAACGTGTGCGATTTCGCACGGTGCGCACATCCTCAATATGATAGGCATCCGTCTCTATCAGGCAGGAAGCACCACGCTAAAGGTGGTTTTATCGCCTGGCTTCGAAGAAGCGGTGATGGTTCCACCATGCAGGGTTACTATCTGCTTGCAGATACTCAACCCGATGCCCGAACCGCTCGTCTTGGTAGTAAAGAACGGCACAAAAATGCGCTCCATCACCTCCGGCAATATTCCCTTACCATTATCAGTAATGGAAATGATGAAATCGCGCTTGTTGCTCGAAAGATGAGTGGTTAGACGGACATAAGGAATCTCTTCATTCTCCACGGCTTCCTGCGCATTCTTCAGCAGATTAATCAGCACCTGTTCTATCTGCGAACGATCCATCAGCAACCTCTGGTCTTCGTTTTCTATTTCATAATGGAATATCGAATCCGGATAAAGATGCTGCAAATCAGCCACCAGATCACCAATCCTTACATCCTCAAACTGAGGTTTCGATATGCGTTGCAACTTTCGATAGTTCTCCACAAACTGCAGCAAGCCATTGCTCCTTCGATTGATGGCTTGCAATGCCATCAGCAGATCATCATGCTCCAGCGTATCCTGCTCCACCCCTTCACATAGTGTATCAGCCAAAGAGATGATAGGAGTCAGCGAGTTCATGATTTCGTGGGTCAATACCCTCACCAGCTGCTGCTGCGCATCCGTCTCATTCTTCTGAATCACCGGTTGCACATTCTGCAAGGTATAGAGGCGATAGGCAAAGCCTTTATTAAAAAAGTTGACCACGCTCAATACAAAGTCAGCCTTCCCCGCATTCTGATTTCCGGCATCCAAAGCCTTCTTGCCAGCAGCCCCCTCTCTGGTCTTGGTCTCCAACTGTACCAGTTTCTGCAATCCCGGCTTCAGCTGCATCATCATTTCCGGCAGCGTCTCATCCAGCACCTGCAAGTCGTGCAAGTGATGAATCGAAAAACCGCAGAGTCCATCTACGGCTGCCCGATTCATCCAATGCACCTTTCCCTGTTCATCCGCCACAATGAGAAAGGCATTGATGGTATCGAGCATCGTTCCGAAATACTGGTATTTCGCTTCCTGTTGCAAAGTGGTTTCCCGAAATTCATTCACCACTTCGTTAATCTGCTCTGCAAGATTCCGCTCTTCTCCCCTCAGATGATCCAACGAATACTGAAGCGAGAAGTCACGGGTGCGGATAGCCTCAATCAGTTGGCGCATCCGCTCATTGCTCTTATGATTGAATAAGTTATTGACGATTGACATAGTTTCAAAAATTTCCGTTTTTTCTATCAAAAGAAACTGCTTAAATCCTCACACGCCCTGTAAGGGCAAAAGCTCCTAGCCCAGGGCAACACCCTGGGTTTTAACAAGATATATCCCTACGCCCTGAAAGGGCAAAAGCTTTAAACCCCGAGTTTGTCGATTTTTCTGTAAAGGGCGAAACGGGTGATACCCAGCAACTCTGCGGCCTGTGTAAGATTTCCATTACTCAAGGAGATGGCGCGCTTGATGGCTTCACGCTCCAAGGTCTGAAGATTGAGCGAATCAACCTTTATGGAACCTGAAGAAGTCCTCGATGCCACCACAGAATCCTCCAATCTGATATCCTCGGCAGCCAGTTCCGTCTTATCCCCCAACACAATCGCCCTCTCAATGCAATGCTGCAATTCTCTTACATTACCCGGCCAGGTATGTTTCAACAGTTTCTGTTTGGCAGATGCACCCAGCACCACATCGCCAACACTATATTTTCCCGAATAAATCTTCAGAAAATATTCTGCCAGCAGAACAATATCCTCTCCACGTTCACGCAGCGGCGGAAGATGCAACTCAATGGTATTCAGTCGATAGAAGAGATCCTGTCGGAATGTTCCCTCGCCCACCTTCTCACGCAAATTAGCATTCGTAGCCGCCAGAATCCTCACATCCACATGGCTCACCTTATTGGAACCAATGCGCTGAGTCTCCCGCTTCTCAATCACCGTCAGGAGTTTCTGCTGCATCGGCAGGTTCAGATTTCCAATCTCATCCAGAAAGAGAGTACCGCCATCCGCCGTTTCAATTCGTCCTTCCTTCGCATTCCTGGCATCCGTAAACGCCCCCTTCTCGTATCCGAAAAGTTCGCTCTCGAAAAGATTCTCAGGGATACACCCCAGGTCGATATTCACAAACGGCTTTCTTGCCCTGTCTGAAAGCAGATGCAAGGCATGCGCCACCACATCCTTTCCCGTACCATTCTCTCCAGTAATCAATACGTTGGCATCCGTAGCCGCCACACGCATCATCTGCGCTTTCAGTTCCAGCATAGCAGGGCATTCGCCAATCATTCTCGCAAACACATCTTGAGAAGATACAACAGACTTGGAATCAGAACTTTGATTCATATTCAGATTCTGCTCCGACTCCTTTTCGTGCCAATCCGAAGAATCCAGATTCCTTTCCCTGCTCAATTCCACGGCACTCTTCACCGTATCGAGCAGTTTATTCCTATCCCATGGTTTCGGAATAAAGTCGATGGCTCCCGCCTTGATAGCCCTCACCGCCTTCTCCGTATCCACGTAAGCCGTGATAAACAGCACCACGCTCTTAGGGTTATGCGCCAGAATCTTCTCCAGCCATTCATACCCCTCTTCGCCACTGATGGCATCCCGATGGAAGTTCATATCGAGCATGATGACATCAGGCATGAACGAATCCATCATTCCGATGATTCGTTCAGGCGTATTGATAACTCTAATACCCTCCACGTATGGTTTCAAAAGCATATTGAGCGACAAGAGAACATCCTCATTGTCATCCACTATCAGTATCTTTCCTTTTTTCTCCATTGCCATCATTTTTAATTATTTTGCCCACAAAGTTACTGCAAAAAAACGAGATAGCTTCGAAAATCCCATCATTTCTTCCAAAATTCTAAACAAAAACGGTCTCCCAACCGCTATATCCCGATATTTCAAAGAAAAAGCGATGATTTTTCCGAAAATATTTGGTGATTTCAAAATTTCGCTTTATCTTTGCACCCTAGTTATCAAGAAATCTCGGGGTTGACTGGATTTGACGGCGAGATGAAATGGTACGTAAGCATGCGGAGGCTCGTTGGCTACCTCCTAAATCCTAGTGAACAAAAAATTAATTGGCGAAAATAACTACGCTCTCGCTGCTTAATCGAAGTACAGTAGATTAGCTTTATTCCGGCACAAGGTGCTGGAACGGGACATCGCTCAACGGATGTAGTTCCGAATCTTGTTGATCAAGCGGTGCAGGCAAATCGGAAATAGTTCATGTACGCCTCGTTGCATGGATGAAATTTTAGAGGATAAGGGTATGATTGGTGGTCCAGGTCTTGTCATACCTCGAAAATTGAAGGCTGGAATAAGCATGTAGAAAGCGTATGGTTTCCTTGTGCGGACGAGGGTTCGATTCCCTCCAGCTCCACCCATAAACGCCTGTAATTTTGAATATTACAGGCGTTTTTTATTTAATTGATTGGTTCTCAGCACTTTGCATAGTTTTAGATATTACGAGAATGAGCTTTGCAAATCTGAGAATTGCTTTAAAACACTGCGAAAAATGTAAAAAATGTGCATTTTATGCACTAGTTTTATGCAGTAAATCTCATTTATTCATTCTCGTTTGCCAAAATACATAGCTATATGGCAAATCGTATTATCTTAAACCTCCGATTTACTACGGAGAAGGGAATGGGCCTTTCCTTAAAGGCCACTGTAAAAGGCACTTCTAAGGCTAATTACAAGAAAGTGCAAGGACTTAGAAACCCAGATTATTCATACTGGGATAACAAGAGTCAGTGTTTTAACCAGCCATCTTTGGACGCAATACATAACAATAAGGTATTGCAAGAGATGCGAGATCATTACCAGAAATTGTTAGATACTGGCAAGATCCAGGATGGTAAGCAGCTGTTTTCAGACAACCCATTGGAAGAGCGTCAAGAGAAACCGAGCGTATTAACATTGGGAGCATATCTTCAGAGATTGATAGATAGTATGAAGTCTGAGAAGGTGCAGATGCCATCCAAGAACTACCAGTGCTATATCACACTTCTTCATAAGTTGGAACTGGAGAAAAATGTGATTGAGGTGCCATTGAAAGATGTGGATGACACCCAGTTTATGAAGTTTAGCAACTTTGTGCTAAACGAACTGAACGGTGTGAATTACATTGGGCTTATGAAAAAGTTTCATGCCACAATCGTTAAGGCAAGAAAAGAAAAGCTAACAGTTCATGTATTGGACTACCCATACCGTGAGAAGGCTCCCAGAAACATCATAAAGGCCGCTGAGAAGGCTCAAAATGGTGTTGACATATTAACTGTCAAGCAATACAAAAAATTCGTTGAGATGGACTTAAATGAGGTTCCTCATGGAAATAAGATGCAGGTTAAGTACATGGAACTGTACAGGGACTTTTGTGTTTTTATATATGAGATGAAAATGAGACCATGTGATGTTGTCAAACTGAATGTTTCAGATATTAAGGGAAATAACATCATATATTGGGCCACCAAAAAGAAGAACTATATAAATGAAAGTTCGTCTTTTGTTGTGACACCATTAACAAAGACCTCAAAGGCTATCATAGAAAAGTATCGTGGAAAGTCTTCAAAGGGGTATGTGTTTCCATTTGCCATGAACGAATATGACTGGGATTTCAAAGATGCAGTCAGTTTTAACAAATGGAACAACAGAAAGCAAGCAACCCAGGAAAGAATCAATGTGTTCTTAAGAAAGGTTGCAGACATCTTTGGTGTAAGCAAACTCACAATATATACATTCAGACATTCTACATTTACACATAAGATTATGTCTGGCGCCAATCTTATGCAGTTGGCAAAAGAAGGTGGAACATCGGTGTCTATGTTGGAACATCATTATTTCAACCATATTAAGCATTAATACAAACAAGTCCTGGAAAGCCATAAACGGACCTCCAGGACTTGTTTTATTTGTCGCTTAAATACTCTAGCCAAGCGAACCTTTTACGTTCTTTATTATACTTTAGATAGCATTGGTTTGAATATGCTTCACGTTCAAACGATATGTTTCTGTAAGCATTTCCACGCTTAAACAGTCGTACAATCCATTCAATAACATACCATAGATAGAAAAACACGTACAGCATTTCTTTCATTTGCTTTGTATGTATTGCCTCATGGTTAAAGTCTACATCTGTCATTTTCAAGCCTTTTCTCACAAACAAGACTCCAAACAGATTGATACATTTAAATCCCTTCACAGGCAATATATTATTATATATAACCATCATACTTGCCACTCGTTTCTATACGGATCAAAATCAGTTCTAAAATCAGCCATTTGCCAGTCTGTAATAGGCATCTTATTCGCATCAACCTTACGTGGTATTTGTGGATTCAAGCGCAATCTGGAGGCATCCTGGAGCCATTTAATGCTGTTGTTATAGTCATTTACTCTCACTTCGCTAATATTATTTGGAGATATTAGCTTATGAAGCTCATAAAGTGCAAGCTGGACCATGTGACGCTTAATATTGTAATTTCTTGGGTCATTGTACGTTATGTTAACGTTTTTCTTTGGCTCATCTGCGTTTGGACTGATTACTGGATGATACACAGAATCGTTATATACTACATACTCATTGTCTGCAACTTGATATGTGTCCAATGAGCTTTCATAGTTACCAATCATACCCCAATTATCAGAATCCATAGGGTTAACAAGTGCGTCATAACTATCCAGATTCATAAGTGTGAAGTACTTACCGTCATACTTTACAACATCCCACAAATTGTACTCAATTGCGTTCCAATCATACACTTCAACGTGTTCCCAGGCGTTAATTCCTGGTATTCTTATATTGTCGAAGTCAAAGCCGTTATCTTCAACACACTCATATAGAACATTGTTGAATACTACAAAATCTTCTGGATGATACGTCTTCATCTGAGAATACTGTTGAACTGAATTTAAGTCAATCATCTTATCGCTCTCTTCCCAGTACACTGTTGATGATGGTGCCTTATATCCGTTAATAGACTTGATAACTTCACAGATTTTCCCATCAAAATAGAAGTGAGAACCAATAGGATAGGTAATTCTTCTATCGTAATCTATTATATATTTACCTTTTGCGAGTTCTTTTTCTATCTCAAAGTTCTCAGACAGGTAATCAATTAATGAAGCCTCGGCAGCTTGCTCTGCTGGTATGAATTTATCATCATTCTCACGAGTAAGCTGGTTCAGTGCCTCTTCTGTGATTATACCAAGATAATCACTTTTGTTAAGAAATCTTCTATACATATTAATATTCAAATGTGTTATACACTGGAGCTGTATATGTTTCAATTGTTATCTTTTGGTTCTGGAATTTTCTCCATGATTCATTTAGGAAGTAAACAAGTACATAGTCAAGAATATCTGACAAGTGGCCATATTTCTCTTCCTTTCCACCAGTTTTTGGATTTAACACCTTCTGTTTACATTTTGTACCGTCTCCATTCTTACGCTGATAGATCATGTCTTCTGTAAACTTTCTGCATCTCAGATCGGCATAGAAGTGCCATCCGTCATATCCATTAAAGATCGCATTCACAAACTCCAAACGAGTAAGTTGTGGTGGTTGTTTCTGCAATAGCTTGACACGTGGTCTAAGAACAGCATTGTTCATGTTGCTCGTTATAATAGTATAGTTATTGGTGCCCTCTTCTGTTTGTGTTGAACGAGACAGTCCAGCAGGGTCTCCAGTTACTATCATACCACCGACATGTTGTGAAGCCAGTCGTTTATCACGTATTTTTCTAGCAAGTGCTGGGGTATTGTTCTCCTTTGCTTCTGGTTTACCAAGGTTTTCTTCCAGGAGATAGATTTCCTTCTTTTCGTAATCTATCTGGAATTCCATTTCACTCATATAAGGTGCTACATTGAAGTCCCATCCAGATATGATAGGCTTAAGCGGATTGTATTTCTTTTCACGCAATCCTTCGACAAGATGCACTTCTCCATTGAAAGAGTTGTATGCGGCCATAATATTTGACTCTACGAAATCCCAGTTTCCATAAAGAAGTCGCTCACGTGTTGCACGGTCCGTAATCTTATTTAATGCAGCTACGTATGTTTGTACGAAACTTACATCTGGGTTGTCGAATACGGAGAATGGCACGTATGCTTCTCCTTCTCTACACAATACTGGATTTCCTTCATCATCTTGAACAAACCTGCTTCTTACCCAGTTTATACATGGGTTAGTTGACATAAGCATTCTGGATGTCTTGAACGTATCTACAACATTCCATCGTAAACGTGAGAACAGTACTTCGATTGCCTTTTCTGAAATCTCAGATACCTCATCAATAAATGCGATTGTGTACTCAGAAGAACCAAATCGTTCAAAGTTAGGGTCTGAAGGAAGGTCCACCATTTCTTGCATGATTATTACAGAATCATTCCAGAATGTCAATGTTCCTTCTATATTATTAATCTTATAGTTCTCACCCTCTATTAGCCCCCATTGCTTACATACTTTCTTGATTGTATTGAATGTTGAACCCTTAAGAGATTTGAGTGTCTTACGAGCCACAACAGCACGAATATCAGAAAATCTCATGCAGCTACTTACAAGCCAACAACTTCCAAGGTAGCTCTTTCCACCTCCAGCGGCACCACCGCCTAAAATAAGTTGTGGAAGATCCTCTGAACCACATTGTTCACAGTACGGCTTGTATATAATGTTCCCTTTTACATCATGTCCCATTGCCTTTTGTTTAATGTGTCCACCACAATGAGGACAATAGTCTGGCTGTAAAAGTTTCCATAATTCATATTGTTTTGAAGATGGGGCAAAATTAATCTTCAAATTTCTTGGAGCTTTTAATCCTGTTGCCATATATTTTATAATTAATATAAACAAAATGTGGCCGACTTATCACAAGCCAGCCACATTCCTATCTTAAAAAATGGAAGATATGATTTGAGTAAAGAAGTTCATGTTATTGTTGAGCCTCGTTGTAAATCTTCTCTGCTACTGCCCAAATCTCATCTGGCATCTCTTGTTCAGAAAGTGCCTCACATGATTGGGTCATATAACGAAGCTCTTCTGTAGAGAAATCAACAACCAATGGGGTTTCAATGTCCTTGTGAACATCCCACTCGATCTTGTTCTCTTCTGGTTTCTCTACAATGGAATAATCCTTTTTGTCTTGTTCCGTGATAGCAATCTTGTCAATAATTGACTTCTTCAAGTGAAAACCCATGAAGTTGTTCTTGCTTGGGAACAAAGACGGAATCAATAATCTATCTTTAATATGAAGTTCCATAAACTTATCCTTTTTTCGTTTTTATTAAAGAATAGGGACAAGGTTTACTCAATAGTTTCTTTTCAAATGTTATTTTCTCTTAATTTCTATCAAAATTTGTTCACCGTTTCGGTTAGCTTCAGCCAACTTTTCATACAGGCTTCCAAATGTCTTGGTAGAATAAAGCACCTGGCCTACAGCTTTATTCTCTCCAACAAGAATGCAGCCAGACGTATCGGACGGTTTGTTTCCGATATGAATAAGTACACCTTCATATCCTGGAACATCCTTCAAACGTGGAAGCTTACCATTACAGAAAGCATACTGGGAACGAGACTTGAATCTAGGTGACTGCTCGTTAATTGTCACATTGTATGTTCCTGTTGGTATTGCTGTTTCGTTTTTAACCTTGATCTTCTTGATTTCATCCAAAGACATGGTGGAATCAAGTTTTCTGTCATAATCTTCAAGTGTATCACAAAAGAACTTACCATCCAGATACATTCTACCGATGGTATAGTTCTTTTTAAATGCAAATCTTTCTACAGTAATTTTCATCTTAATTCTATATAATCTGCGTATTTGATAGTAACGTATGGATTATCTGAAACAATAGCCTGTTTAACTCCCTTGCACCCCCAGGTCCACCAAAGAAATTTATGCTTCGGAACCTTATGTAATACCTGGGTGATTGTAATAGGTACGTTGACGGTGGCCTTTAATGTATCGTTTCGTATAACACCATCAAATGCGATATATTCATTGTGCATTTCAACCTTTTGGTATGGCACATATAATGTATCTATCCTTTCAGTCTCGTGTGTTACAGGAGCGGTTACTGGTGCCTCTACTTTATATACCTGCTTACTTACAGCCTTAACGTTCTTAAGTTTAATTTTCAAATCCTCAATTGTCTTTAAATCATTCTCTGAGCATTTACGATATTCATCTACTGTAAGTGTTAAGGATTGAATTTGTACAGCTTGGCATGTAGAGTCTTTTCTAAGCTGCTCCATACCAATTGTCAAGGCATGTGTATTGCTCATGTACAAATTTCGCTCATCCTTTAAAGAACGGTACGAGTTGAATTGCCATACAATCACCGCAATCAATGAAAGTATAATAGATACAACAGCGATTTCTGATTTATACTTACTTACCATCTGACGAAACCATTTGTATTGACTGTTTAGGTATAAACCACTCATTGTGGTCCTGGAACTCGTGCATAAATTTCACCCACATTCCCTTATCAGTCACAGACATGACTTCACCTTCGCTTCCAGCCAATGCAGACAAGTGAATCTCGTCAAGTGCATTTGAAGGAATTACTTTTACTTGTTTACCAATCATCTTGATTTATCTTTTAATACTTCTTTTAGATCGTTTCGGATTTCACGTATATCATCGCTCATTGTTGAAAATTGCTTGACTGTAGCTTCAAACACACTTTTATCCAACTTAATGGCATCTATTTTTTGATATTGTTGATCCATCCTGGAATCAATTTGTTTATATTGAACTTCCAGCTCATCTATACGCTGGGTATTCATCTCGTGTTGTACGTAAAGACCCACCAAAAAGATGAATATTCCAGTTATCATCTTGGCGTTGTCAATAAAGAATTTTTGCATCGTATTAATTACATATTATCAAGAACAAGGCTCATTGACTTTATCAGCATATCTATCATTTCTTTTGCTGTTTCTACATTATACATTGCATATATAAGTATAATTGTCAAGGCGATAAAATAATAGGTCCAGGCCTTGTTTCTATTCCATGATATAGATTGTTTAGCCTTGACCTTCCGTCTTTTTCGCTTGTTCTGGAACGATGACGTTGAATACGATTCCACCCTGTTCTCCATTTCCATTAATTTCTAATTTGCTTTCCTGGGCCACCTTAACTGGATATAACTCCATAAGAGCCTTTGATGCTTGAACAGCAACTGAACGCAATGGTGCTGGAGACAATACGGTTCCTCTTCTGTCAGTGTATATGGCAGTCGATGTCTCGTTCACGATCTTCAGAAGCTTTTCTGTAAGCAACGATTTCATCTCAGCGGTTTCATAATTAGAGATTTTGCGCAATTCTGCTATATATTCAGCAACATCGCTGCGAGCCATCAATTTTTTAGCTTTACCCAAAGCCGTATTGCTATTGTCATTAAAGACATCTTTGTAACACGTTCTCGCATCTCCCAAATATGGATCACATCCGCAAACAAAGAGTTCGCAGAAGTCTTTCTCATTTTGTGACAATGTGTTAGGTATTTTCAATTCCATAATCTAATTTATATATTTAAAGCCCAGCCGATATTGCTCAACTGGGCTTTTCGTTTCTTCTATGAAGAATAGGAAAAATAAGATATTGTGAGTTTTATTGATGATTAGAATTATCGTCACCAATAAGGTCTTCCATGATTATTTTTCTGAACAGATCCTTAATGCCATCCAAAAGGCTTTCTACATCTTGCACTGTCTTAATCACATTTCGATTAAATCTCACGTCAAGGTCATAACCAGATATTTCCATCATGGTTTCTTTTCCATCTTCAGATTTGACCGAAAAAAATCGTCTATCAGATTGCGAATTAAACACAACCTCTGGTTCATTCTCCAGAGGCGTGTTAGTCTTGTTATCTTCTGCCATATAATTAAATCTTAAAATGAGTTCTTGACTTTTCTTTCTTTGTCATCACCATGCCACCATCATCACATCCAGAATATGCCTGTCTCATACGCTGTGCGCAAACAAAGGCTACGTTTGTGGTGGCAGAAACATCTGCATCTGCATCGTGAGCATCATCAAGTTCAATTCCAAGTTTTTCACACATAATTTCAAGCTTATAGCTATTCATACCATCCATGTGTGAAAGTGCAAGCTGACCCAAAATAATTGTATCAACATAGTATGGTTGCCAGTTACCATAAAAGCTTCTGACACCTCTAATTACCTTTTCCCATTCCTTTACCTGGCCACCGTACTCCATTAATTGCTGGAAGAAGCCAACATCAAACAGTACGTTTTGACCTATCAAGAATGGTTTGAAGTTCTTACCCTTCGACAGTGTATTCTTTTTGATAAATGCAATTACATCTGCTGCAACTTGCTTAATATCAACGCCATGGTCATTTAGCATATCCATTGTGATAGCTGAATATGTAAGAGCTTTTTCTTGGTATTCCATGAAATCCTCTTCATCCTCGAACTTCTTCTTCAAAACCTTACGCTTATTTCCACTCTTGTCAGATTGTTTGCGGTATGGAGAAATATATGCAACATATCTGTCTATTACCTCAAAGGTATCAATTCTAACTGCATGTATAGCTATCTGTGTACAAGCGCATTTTGTTGGGTCCAAACCACCAGTCTCAAAGTCAAGTGTAAATGCTACGGTAACTGGTCTATCTGTTTCTGCTGCCATTTGAATATTTGTTTGTTATATCAGTTGCTAATAGATTTAACTTCTCACAATACTGTTCAAGTGATCCGTTATTTTCTACGACATAATCGTAAAACTCATCTGCAAGATTTGTGCGTTCCTTGTCACGCTCCATTCTGTCCTTCTCAATACCTTCCTTGTTAGGCCTCTTGATTTTGACAGTAATCAAATTAAATCGTATTGGCGTTTGTTCCTTTGAGCAAAGGTCAATAAGTCCTTTTTCGTCTATTACATATACGCTATTGAACAATGCCTGGAACTGATTCCATTCTGTCCAATAATGAAATCCTCCAAACTGAGTGTATGCGCACATATTAGACTTGCTTGGCATATCCTTGTCAGAAACAAACCAATGCTCACGTCCATTTTTCTCATACTTTCTTTTAGGACGTGTTGTGTATGAAACAATAGCGTTCCATCCAAAATGTTCCTGGAGATAGAGAGAGGCGTATGTCTTACCACTTCCAGAATCTCCAACAATTGCAATAATATTTGCACTCATTACATTATTTCCACTACCGATGACTTATATATCTGTAGATTGTTACCGCCAGCAAAGTCACTGTATTTAACCTGTGCGGAACATATAATCATTTTGTTCTTTGCGCTGCTAGGAGAACCGCCATTACAGAATTTAGATCTGAGATTGGCCCATTCATCGTTCCAGATTACCATTTCTACAAGGTCATTATTTTGTTGAAGTAATACCTTACAAAATGTCTTGTTGGCACCGGTCTTTTTATCCAAGAATTTCTTCTCTTCTATTTCAACTATGCTTGCACATATTGCAACACGCTTGCCATCATAATCATCTTCCTTCACATTTTTGAGCATTGCCCAAGCTGCACGGCCTTTGATTTTTGGCTTTGCTTCTGAATTGTCATAGATACGTTTGTAATCTATAGCACCAATACCACTGATAGCGATTTGTTGCTGGCTCCAGAAGTAATGCTTTCCACGAAGGTCTGTAGGAATATCCTTTTCCTGGATTTCAAAACCCAAATGCTCTGCTGCTTTCTGAAGGATGGCAAAACGTTCTACAACAGATTGTGCATGTTCAACCTTATCGAAACATCCAGCCAAGATAAGATGTCTAATATGCCTTGCGTTCACAGGACACTTTGTAGCTTCATCTGGATTGTCTGGATCATCCCAGTATTGATACTTCTTCAACTTATATCTGAATACTCGATCAATAAAGTTATCTATAGATGTAAAGTCTCCACGAGTTTTACGCTCGTTAACAATCCATTCAGTTGCCTTTGCACCAAGATTCTTAATACGTGTGAGCGACCAGAATATTTCATTTGTCTCATAGTTCGTGAAGAACGTGTCTCCAGAAACATTGATGTCTGGTGCCACAATTTTTGCGTTACTACACAATTCCATCTCACTCATAAGTGTTGGAATCTGGTCATCCTTTGCCCACTGAAGAGCAACAGTATAAAATGCCGTAGGATAATTGGCCTTCAGATATGCTCCAGCGTATGCCGTTACAGCGTATGCCGTTGCGTGACTCTTGTTGAACAAATATCCACCAGCAACCTCAAACATGTGCCATATTTCGGTTGCTTGTTCTTTTGGACATCCATTTTTATTGGCACCTTCCATGAATTTACCCTTGTATGCGTCAATTTTCTCTTGTTTCTTTTTGGATATGAACTTGACAAGTTTCACACCTTCACCAAGAGAAAGGCCACCTACCTCTCGTGCTATCTGTGCCAACTGTTCCTGGTAGCATAACACACCATAGGTATCTTTCATGGCATTGTACGTTCCCCAAAGATATTTTGGCTGACTATCTCCAAGTTTACAGTCAACATATATATCTGTAGAACCAGAATCAAGTGTAGCAGGACGGAACAGTGCATTTGCGGCAATCAGATCATCAATCTTAGATGGCTTCATGCTCACCAAAAACTTAGTCATTCCTTTAGATGAAAACTGGAATACATTCTGTGTATAGCCTTGTTGAAGCAACGAATACACTTTCTGGTCATCCAGGCCACCTTGTACGATACCTTGAAATGTTAAGTTGGTGCCATACTCACTGTTGCATGTTTTGATTACAGCTTGAAGTTTTGATAGCTCTTTAATTCCCAAACAGTCATTCTTCAGCAACCCCTGCTCGTCAAGAACATATCCGTCAAACTCAGAAATAAGCATATCATCCACCTTTTTGATAGGTGTGAAGTCAAAGCACTCCATATCTTTTCCGTCCTTATCGTCTGGAGTCACCAGCAATGCGGATGCGTGAATAGATGAAGAACGAGGCTGACCCATTAATGTTCTTATATCTTCAATAACTTGTGGATATTCCTGTATGAATGACTTTACACGCTTATTTGTAGCTGCAAGAACAAACAGGTCCGTCCAAGACATGTTATCGTCCTCAAATATTGCAGTTATATAGTTTACAATATTAACAGGAACTCGATGAACACGTGCAACATCTTTCAAAACAGCCTTAAGCTTCAGAGTTGTGAGAGTTCCAGCAGAAAATACACGCTGTTTACCATCATGGTTGTATCTTCGCTCTATATACTCTTTTACCTCTTGTCTTCTGTCTGATTGGAAGTCAACATCTACATCTGGTAGCGACCCTCCAGGACCTTGTAAATATCCATTATCAACGAAGCAGTCAATCGCTTGAACTGCTTCTGTTGATGTATGATGTTTGATACTTAAAATCTTCATCTTATTATTATGATTCTATTTTTGTACCATAAAGACCGCCATTTTCAAGATAGGTTCTTTCAAAATCAGTAAGAGCATAATCAGTAATGACCATACGCTTTGTGATATATCCATCAAGAACAATACCATCCAAAGTTCTGCAACGGCTCAATGCGACATACAATTGACCTGGACAAAACGTCTTTGACAGATGAAGAACAGCCTTGTCGAATGTAAGTCCTTGACTCTTGTGTATGGTTATTGCCCAGGCAAGAGTAAGTGGATATTGAGTACATGATCCAATTTCCTTTGCAACAATTTCGCCATCTTCAAGAACAAACTCGTTATTAACCCATTTGTTCTTCTTAACCTTGACCTTACGCTTAGAGTTGTCTAACTGAACCGTAATCTCATCATTCCCAATCTCAACAATATTACCAATGGTTCCATTGTAATATCCGTCAGCAGGGTTGTTTACGATTGTCATAACTCGTGCTCCAACACGAAGCTGAAGATGCAATGGGCAAGGGATAGAAGATTCTGGGAACTTGCCATCCATTGTGTAGTCAAATGTATGTGTCGGCTCACCAAGCATTTCTGTATTAATCTTCTCTACATCACGCTTATGTGTACAGATATGAATATAATCCGTATTGAAATCCTTTGCTTTCTTACGGTCTTTCAATTCGCTAAGAACATCAAGCTCTTCAGATGTAACCATATAATTACGAATATGGTTCAAGATGCCAACAAATTCAACATCAGTCTGACGGAACACCTTTGAAAGTTCGATAACATGGAAGAATGTTCTCTTCCAGACTACAGCATTAAAGAAATAGTAGTTATCGTAAAACTCATCCAGAAGTTCTTTGTCTTCCTTCTTTGCTACAGGTGGAAGCTGGTATAAATCACCAAACATAATTACCTGTACGCCACCAAATGGCTCTTTACTTTCACGAACCCATCTCAACTTTCTGTCAACTGTATCAAGAACATCTGGACGGACCATACTTACCTCATCAATAATCAGAACTTCAAGCTGAAGCAGCATTTCTGATTTCTTTTCTGTAAAACGGTATTCCAAACGCTCTGTAGGCGTAATAGGCTTGAATGGCAAACCAAACATGCTATGTAGGGTTACACCACCAGCATTAATAGCAGCAATACCTGTAGGTGCCGCAATTACACACTTTTTAGTTGTGTGCTTAATCAAATACTTAAGAAAAGTTGTCTTACCTGTTCCAGCTTTTCCTGTCACGAACATGTTGTCATTTGTGTTCTCAATCAAGTCCATGACCTTCTTCATTTCATCTGTCAAAACCATATCTTTTAATTATGATTCATTGTTTTTATTAGATTTCGTGAAGTGTAAACAGTACATCACGATTATCAAATTGTATATCATCTCCTTCCTGGAGTTCATCTGCATATAATACGATTGGGTTGTCTTCTCCATCTCGTTTTACAACAAGCTGGGCATCTTTATCAATCTTGTAAGTCTGACCATTATTCAACTCTACTTCAATATAGTCTTTTGATTCAATGCTGTCTCCAACTACAGTAACATCAGATGGGTACAAACCAGCTCGTTCTGGAAGCAAAAAGCGTTCAAAGATCAAATCATATTTAATTGGGTCTATCAACGTAATGCCAAGCAAGTAAAGTACGAGGCATCCACCAGCAGAACCACGGCCGCATCCAACAAGGATTCCATTTTCTCTTGCCCAGTTTACTGTATCGTATTGAACAAGCATGTAATCTACATTGTTTGTTGCTTCCAGTACATAGATTTCATGTTCTAATCGCTTTTTATAGACCTCTTTCTTTTCTTCTGGGACCAGTTTATCAAAACCTTCTTTCAGCAGTCCAAGGAACATTGAATGTCGGTCTCCCCAACGCTCTTTCTCCTTGTCGGTCATATCATACTGCGGCATGAAGTTTCTATCTGTTTCAAACAGAGCTTTTGCTCCATCAGCTATGACAACTGTATTCTCACAAGCATAATTAAAGATGTCTTCAATATCTTCCCACTCGTCCTTGTCAAATAAAGGTTCAAATGTTACCCAATGTTCATCCAGATCCTTGAAATACTGGTCATCAGACTGTTCATGTGCTGCTCCTTCTGCTATCTTATTGAGAATAATCTTGTTTTTTGCATCATCCTTGTCAAGGTAATAGCAATCAGAGATAAGAACTGGAGGAACAGTACCATTGTCATATAAGTTGTCAAAGTAATACTTTGTTGACTCCAGGACACGAATGTCAATTCTTTCTGCCTTAAATTCAGACAAATCCAATTGATAATAGCAGTCATCAAAAGAGTCCAGGAACTTATTGATTTTATCTCCTATACCATGAAGCCATACTGAAGAGTACTTGTCAAACACGATAATGTTTCCTTCTCCCCTATTCAACAGTTCTACAAGATCTATAATCTTATCGGTAGAATCCACATTAATGGCTTTCTGTATTCTAAGAAGGTTCTGCAACCCATTCTGTGTCTGGCAATATATCTTTGCACCGACCTTATCAACTCCATCTGTAAATGTAAGAGAGTAACCAAAAACTGGTGATATTCCAGCAGACAAACATTCTTTCTGCAAGACTAAGGCACCAGCCATAGTGTTATAATCACATATACCAATCGCCTTTTGCCCCAGATATTTTGTTTTCTTGACCCAATCGCCTATTGAAAATGAGCCATTCAAAAGCTCATAAGGAGTATGTACTCCCAAGTTAACAAATGGCTGGTCATGCTCGCATTTCTTTCTGGTACCAATATACTTCAAGATATTGAACTTAAATTCCTTTCTTGTGTCGTAATAATACCAATTATCGCCAAACTTAAACACGATATAGAAGATCTCTTCATCGTGTAATGTTTCGATGTTTTCTGTTGCATTGAACTTAACGTTGTTCTGCAAATCAGTTCTGAAGATTGAGCTTATCAAGTTTGTATCTTCATAATACATCTTTCCAAGCCCTTCAACGTTTATAACTTCATCGTCAAGAATTTCATACTGTATCTTATTGGCATCCAGCCATTCCAACAATTCATTGCTCATATTTTATTCAATTTATATTCTATAGGTGTTTTGAGTCTAAAAGAAAAAGTGTCAAATATATCCCAGAAATCCATACTGTCAAAGTCATCTGAAGGATTCTCAATATCTGCTATATAGACATCGAAGTAATCGTTCAATTGAAGTGATGTCTTTTTGATAGATTCTACAGCATCTCCATCATATCCTACAACTACGGTTTTTACACCTTTTGATTGCAACTTATATATCTGGACATCGGAAATTTTCTTTCCAAACGTTGCCACAACAGCTATCTGACTATTATCGTAAAGATTTAACTTCCTGGTAAGTGCAATTGCGTCAAACACGCCCTCTACAATTATTACCGTATCTGTTTCATCTTCTATAACCGCATCATAGTTATACAACAATTTAACGAAGTCATTTTCAGTACTATTGCGGTATCGCATAATCTGATATTCTCCATTATGTCTTGCCTTTCTGTTGTATTCATCTATCTCTTTTTTATCCCATGTATGACGTGACACATAGCCGACAACATCTCCACAATCTATGATAGGAAAGATGACATAATCATCAAACTTGAAATTCATACCTCTTGTGGTTCCTACTGGGAAATAATCGTAATCATCTTCAGTAAACCCACGTTGTTTAAGGTATCTGTTTCTACGTGTCCTTTTATATCCTTCTGGCATATTGACAACTGAAAGCGAGTCATCTATTTCTTTATCGTCTTCTTCATCAAAGAAAGAAAAGCGATTTTGGATATTTGACTGGTCCAGATTAAACGTGTCTGTTACGACAAGATCTTCTCGACCAATATCTTTCAGCAGCTCATTAAGCGTTCTGGTTGAATGGCCACAAGAAAAGCAATGCGCCATAAACGTTTGCTTCCTGTCTGTAGGCTTGCCAACATAAATACCGTATTTGCCGCCTGTATGCCCACAATAAGGACATACAGGAACAATTAGGTTTTTACCGCTACCATCCAATTTTGCGTGCAATTCAATTGTCAGCTCGCTTATTATATGCTCTTTTTCTTCTTTACTCAATTCCATATTAGCTTACCAATCTTAAGTTCATTGTTCTTTCTTTATCATAGAATTTTTCATTCTCATAATCAGTAGCAATCTTAATAGGATCGCCCTTCTTAAAGAATCTGGACTTAGCAACATACAATCTCATCGTGTCCTCTTTCATTTCATTGTCACTCTGGTTAAGAGTAATCAAATGTGTCATAGGACGTGCAAGACCCTTTGCTTCTGCACAGTTATACTCTGTCAACACCTTGCTTTCATCGTTCAAGAAATCCTTGTTTTCGATAGTTGCCTGGTAGGTTACAACCATCCAGACATTCTCTTCTCCAGCCAAGTCTTTGAGGTCATTTGCCACTGCGATACGTCTATGTCGCTCTCCGTTTTCACTCCATTTACGTCCACTGGAATCAGTCAACAGGTCCATAGAGTCTATGATAACAACATCTGGGTTATATCCAAACAGTTTCTTATATTCTTGAATACCGTTCTTAATATCAAGAGTTGAAACCTGGTTGGCAAACTTAGGATATGCTCTTACCTTCAAAGTTCCAGACATGGCCTTAACCAAATCTATCATTACGGCAAAATCTCTATCCTTAATGGTACCAGTATTGTATCTGAAAGAGCTACATTCTACAAGGGAAGCAGAATAAGCGTCAGTTACTTCATCCTTAGATCCTTCAAGCTGGAAGTGAAGCACATTCAAGCCATCCATTTGGGCAGAGCATTTACCAACCCATCTTGCAGCATGACTCTTACCAACTCCTGTAGGTGCCAGAAAGCATGTCAACTGAGTTCGCAAATCTCTTCCAGCATTCATTTCATCCAGACCATCAATATAGAACCTTGTTATAGGCTTTAATTTTGATTCCTGGTTGTGCTTCTCTCTGTTTCGTTTGAATCTTGACTCAAATGTCTCACCTACATCTATGAATTCATTCTGACGTAAGGAAAATTCATTCTGCCAATCTGCAAAACTTGACATGAGTTTGAATGCTTTTTCACTTTCTTGCTTGGCATAAAGCTCGCCTATCTCTTTGAATGTCTTCTGGAACTTTACATTTCTGAGATATTCCTCAAACTGTTCTAGAATGACATCTGCTTCAACACCTTCAGCACAATCTTTTATATCATTAAGCAGAGCAGTTACCTCTCTGTTCATAGACACGATTTGGCTTATGATGTTAAGTGTAGGGGCCGACTTGTGTTCTTTATAATACTTTCGCAAGTAAGTCTGGAGTGACTGGAAATCTCGTCCTGGAAGGTAAGAATTCTCCATGTACGTGCAAACTAAACCGCAAACGTAATCATATTGAAAACAACCGTAGTATAGCTCAAATAAGAAGTCTTCCGTTAAAACGTTACCTTTATCCTTTTCCATATTTTTCAATTCTTATTCTGTACAATTCTGGATATTTGCGTTCTGTCTCCTTCATACAGTCCTGTGCGTTTGTACACATATTGCATGTTTCTGAAAATGGAGACCACATCAGAGTCGAAATTTGACAGATTGTATATCCAACTTGCGTATTCAAACATCTTTTTTTGGTGCTCTCCTCTGCTTCCATATAAATGTACTTTGCTTGAGGATGCTCCTGTTTTTGTTCAGATATTAAAGAATTCAGATAGGCTCTTGTAAGCTGTGCTTCAGATAACCATTGGTTTTCCATGAAGGTTTTCTCTCTGGATGACATTTGCTTGTATTTGTCCAGAGCGGTTTTTCCGAATACATTAGGAGCCAATTTTTGTTGAAACTGCGCATTTCTGTTCTTATGAATCTGGAAGATACAGTAATCAACAATGCGTGAAGAGTTAATGTCACCTCCACACAAATTAGAGAAGTCCTTTATCCACTTTGATAGTTTTTTGTTGGTAGCCCCTCCATTCGGGAATTTGAAGGAGGGGTCAACCAAACGTTTCTCTATTTCAGTGTATATTGACTTGATCTGCTTAATTAGTCGTTCTTCGCTTACCATCTCTTGTCAATAGTTTCTGAAGTTCCTTTCGTGCCAAGAATAAACGACTTTTAACTGTATTAATATTGCGAGATTCTAAGGCTCCGTTCTGGTATTCAAATTCCGCAATCTTTTTAAGGTCATAACCTACAAACTGGTAGATTAATGCTCTTTTAAGCTGCGGTTTTAAACTGTCAAGTGCATCAAGTATTTCGTCTCCAAAATACTCTCTGTAGTTGTCAACAGTTATACCATTACAACCACCTTCATGTTCTACGTCTGAGAGGCATGCGGTAGGATATGACTCTATGTCATTGTCTCTATCCTTCATGTTTTCTCTCTTCTGTCTCTTTTCTTCAATCTTATATACGTGTCTTTTTGTCACGATATGCAACCACGTATGGATTGACATGGAGGTGTCGTAAGTCTCTATATAACGGTACATATTGGCAAGGACTGCATTATAGTTTTCTTCCACATCACATGAATGATATGTGTAGTAAATGCACAATTTGTATATCATATTTTTATATGGTTCAACATACTGAGCAAATAATGCTCTACGTTTCTTTGCTACTTCATCAGAGATTCCTCTCCCTGTGTTGATGGAACTGTGTGTCTTTTCCACGCTTCTCGAACGTTTAATTTAAACAAATGATCAACGTTCATCAATTTGTGGATCTTACAATACTGCTTCCATTTATTATCACAAGAGATAAAAAACTCTCTAACTTTATCATCGGAAGGCTGAGGAGTTTGTGACAGGAATTCATAAAAATCCCCAAGAATAACTCCTAAATTACTAACGTGACTTGCGTTCTGTCTTTGTTGAACACGCCTCATTCTTCTTGCTTGACTCATAAGTCTATTACTACAATTAAAGTTTATATTTTCTTACATAATACTTGAAGATGTGTGTTGCATCTGCCATATTATCATCACATGGTGTGATATTCCAGCGTTTAATGCAATAAGCAATCATCTTCTCCTTGTCAGCTTTTCCATCACCAGTAGCCCATTTCTTTACGGTGCTAACATTTACAAACTTTGGCTCTGGGAGTCCAAGCTGGGCGCATATTAGGAACAATATGCCTCTAAATTCAGATAATTTGCGCATACCAACGAACTTGCCTTTAACATTTACGTCTTCTGCGACAATCAATTTTATGTCATTCTTTTGGATAAACTCTTTAAGAGTGTTGTAGAACGAAAGATGTTGCTCTATAGCGTTCCTTCCAGTCTTCTGAGTAAAATTCCATGTTCCAGCCTCGTGCGTACTGTAGTAACCACAGTGAGTTGCAATATCAAGGCTGAGGATATTATCACGTGTTATTGCTTCTTGGTTCTTTTCATCTTGTTCTTTAGTCATTTATATATGAAACACCATTTTGTTTGTTAACCACAGTTCTGTATGGGTAGCCTTCAGCAATATTGCCGTGACTTACAACGAGACTTGTGATTTCTAATTGATTAAGGGCCTCGAAGGTATTATCAAGACCACCTTCATCACACGCATCAAGAATCTCATCAAGAATAAGAAGGTCAAGACCCTTTCCTGGGTCACAGTTCAAGTTGGTCAGCTTGTGCATAGCCAATATGCTTGCAAGACTTACTCTAGTCTTCTCTCCTTCTGAGAATTTTCCAAATGATCCGCAATCAACTCCATCACGCAAAAGAGATATTGAGATCTTATCACGTACCTTTCCGCTCTTCAACACTGTAAATCCAGAGAATTGAATGCGTATATCACTTCCAATAGCCTCCAGGAACTCATTTGTTATATGTCCTAAAGCATCAATCTTTGAATTTGCAAGATGGGTCTTAAACTCAACGAAGTAAGCGTCCTGTTGCTTTAACTGATTTAGTTTAGACTCAATCTCATCTTTATGCTTCACAGCGTCTTCATATTCTTTCTGGCATTTCTCCTTTTTGGCTTCCATAGATTTCAAGACATCTGTTTCCGACACATTCAGCAAGTCATTGTTTGCATCCTTAAGAGACTTGATGGTTCCTTCTGCATTTTTGACTTCTTTGTCTAAATTAAGAATAATATCATCAAGCTTGCCTCTTTTACTGTCAATCAAATCAAATGCTTCATCCAACATATCAACAATAAGGTTGTCAATGCTCTTCTCAATATTGTCAACCTTAGCGTTCAATTTAGTCAAATCAACATTAAGGCTTGAAATTGATGTGCTCAATTTATTGATATTGTTTTTAGAATCTGAGAGACTGGCAAACAGTTGCGATTTTTCAGACGTAAGCTTATCGCTCAATGCACGCTGAGATGACTTGTCAGAATCACAAGTGTCAAGTGTTTTGTAATTGTCGGAAATTGTATTGTCAATATCCTTAATCTCACCTTGTCGGTCCTGTAGTTTTTTTCTTACGCCATCAATATCAACATCGTCAGAAAGTGTGAACTCATGCTTACACTTAGGACAAACTATCACTCCAGCAAGCTGTGCATTCAATGTAGCTACATCTTTTTCAAGGTTTTGCTTCTGGGATCTTAAACTCTTTATGCTATCTTCAACAGATTTGATGTTTGCATCAATATCATTGATTTTAGCTTGAATCTTTTCAGATTTTGTACCATAAGTTTCCATGAACTTGTTGTACTTTGTTTTGAGTTTAGCGTAATTAGCTTGCTCCTTTTTAAGAGATGACCCTTCTGCCTTCAAAGATTTCTCAATTTCACGACTGAATTTGGCGGTATCTTTCAACTCTTTTTTGTAATCATCTGCCTTCTTTAGGTAGTCGTTTTCCAAATGCAGCTGAGAGTCTTCAGAACATTTCTTGTTGTATTCTGCAAACTTACTGACGATAGACTTATAACATTGAGACATATCTAAATCCTGGTCCTTATCCAGTCTTTGGCATTCATCATCAACATCATCCAGTCTGTCATACTGAGAGTTCAATTCTCCAATTTCAGACTCTTTCTGTCTAATCAACGCTCTCTGTTCAGCAATGAGTTTCTTGTTGCTTTCAATCTTCTCTTCTTTTGTCTGCTTGTTCGAAAGAGATGTTTGCTTAAACTCATTTATCTGTTCAGACAACACATTTACCTGCCCTGTCTTCTCAGAAACCAACATTTGAGCTTCGGTCAGTTCTTTTGCAACAGGTTCTATATCTACATGCAAGGCTTCAATTGCCTCATCTACAACGATACCATTGCTAAATCTGTTGATAATTTCCTTCTTATCCTTATCAGAGCTGGACAGAAACGACTTGTACTTGTGCTTTGACAAGATTATGTTTGAAAAAATCTCATCCTTTGTCAGACCTATTTGGCGAAGTACTTCTTTGTTGTATTCAGCAACAGAAGAACATGGTAATTCAATCTCTTCACCAAGTTCATTCATTGTAAGCTTTATTGTCTGGGCATACTTTCTGAACAGGTGACGCTCAATGGTAAAGATTCTTTCTTCATCAAGAAGCGTAATAATAATCTCTGCTTCATCAGCGGCATCATTGATAATCTCTTCTGCTGACTTAATATCACGCAATACATCTCCAGTCAGACCGATAGAGATTGCTTCAATAAGAGCAGACTTACCAGAACCGTTTGAAGGCTGAGAGTCATTATCCATATTGTTGCCAAAGATCAGTGTTGTATGTCCTTGCCCAATTGTATAATCAAGCTCCTCAAAAGCACAGATATTTCTTGCCTTTACTTTTTCTAACTTCCACATACCTAGCTAATTTTTTCGAGATATTTCAATCCAAGTTCAACATTTGTGTTTCCCTTGCTAATACAGAACTCTTTCCATTCATTGACAATTTCATGCTTGTCATACTTCTTGTCAAGAGCATGGCTGGAAACTATCTGGGTGTCAGTTTCAATTGTATCAATCTCAACTTTTGTGGCACCAGCGGCAATGAGCTTTTTCTTGTCAATTGTCGACTTTACAGTACTGTCACAGCTAACTCGTAGCTTAACCTTATACTTGCCTTCCTCTTTAATTTGGTTAAGTTCTGCCAGCAAGTCATCATCAATACCGTTTGCAGGTACATCAATAACCTTATAGCGAGTATTAACTTGATTCTGGATGAATTCAGTGGTACCGTCATCAAACAAGATTGTATAACCCTTCATCTCATCTTCCCCAAAGTTTGCTTGTCTTGAAGAACCAATATACTCAATATTTGTATTCTTGATTTTAGTTCTATTGTGATAATGGGCTACAAGAACTTTGTCAAAGTCTTTAAATATTTTTGTTGGAAGTTCTTTCTTACTTGGAGTTGCAAGGGCACCATTAATGCCTTCATGTATGTACAATATATTATTGTTAGAAGGATTAAAGTCATTTTGAACCATGTCTTCTAAACGCTCAGTAAACGAACCGTCTTCTGGGAAGTAACTCATTACATATAGCGTTCCATTTTCTCCAAAATCAATTGGCATATAATCATCTACAACAAACACGTTCTTGTATTCACTGAAGATGTGACTGTAGCCATATAGTGCTTCTTGATCTATCAAATCGTGATTACCTTCAGCTATTGTCAATGTAATGTCGGCATTACCAGCCTTTATAATAGCGTCTCTTACAGCTAACAGAACATCAAGTGTTTGAGAAGAACGAGACTGCCATAAATCTCCACCAATAATAATATCAACAATACCACGTTTCTTGCATATATCCAATGCTTCATCCCAATTCTTCTGAAAGTCTTGAAGACTATCTCTAGAAACGTGAATGTCATTAATCAATAAAAATTCGGCTTGTTTCATGTTACTATATTTAAAAAGGTGGCTCATTTTTATATTAAAGCCACCTTTTATATTAACAATAATTATCTTGTTCTTCTACGCTCTGGACGTGCAGCTCTGCGCTCACGTGTACGAGGTACGGCTGGCTCATTGTTGTCAAAATTGTGCTCACCACGACTATGACGGCCACTGTCACCAGACTCCTCATCATCGTCAGAATTTTCAGGTTCTGACTCTGGCTCCTGTTCGTCATCTGTAGGATCGTCTGTTGGCTCATTCTCTGGCTCATCAACAGGATCCTCATCTTGATAGTCATCCGGATCATTATCACCAGCATCCTTTAAACGCTCCAGGCAATCCTCAATGTCATTGAGCAGAACCTCATTTGACTTTCCACGAACAACCTTAACGGTTATGTCTGCGTTATCGTCAATATACTCACGAATACGGTCACGAAGAGCGATACCCTCTGTTGACTTGTCAGTCTTTCCTTCAGACTTATACTTCTCGTAGTAAGCCCACATGGAGTCGATGTCGTAGCCAATCTCGTCAGAGCCATTGTCACCATCATCGTCAGAATCGCCATCCTTGTTCTTCTTGTCGAAAGAGAATGATGATTTGTCATCAGCTGGAAGCTCCATCTTGATCTTGTCAATAACGTCCTTGATCTCCTTGCTTGACATCACGTCCATCTCGTTCTTCTCATCGTACTGCTTCAAGTACTCAATGGTAGCTTCAAGATGGAATTTGTTGTAGCGATATGCTGCATCTGGAATTGTCTGCGTATCAAACAAAGCCTGGCACTCCTCATTTGTCAAAGGCTGCTTACCAGAAAGGATGTCAACACTGATAGTGTATTTTGTCTTTCTGTTCTCGGTCTTGCGCTTGATCTGTACTGGGAAGGCATCTGCTGGAGAAGAAATAGGACAGCCGACCTTTTCACCATTCTCGGTAACTCGCTTCCAGATTTCGAGCTTTGCATCTTCCAACTCCTTGTATTGTGGATAAGACATAGAGAACAACTGAATTCCATCCTCCTTCTTCTTAAGGTTGTAGATGTACATCAAACGCTGAGAATCCCACTTCAAGCCACCTTCAAAACCAGATTTCTTGATCTTGTCAATAAGCTTCTCATCATCACCATACATTTTTTCAGCTACCTTAAGGTACTCATCAATAAGGTCAACTGAAATACCAGCATAACTTGAGTGACATACGTTTACGAAGAAATCCTTATCACCATTCTTTGCTCCTGGCTTAACAAGACGAAGAACTTTCGTCTTAATTGGGTATTCATATCCCTTGCGCTCCATCTTGTAGCTTCCATCAGCTTGCTTAATAGGGATAAGAGGCAAAATACGGATTGAATACGTTCCGTCCTTGTCAATACGGAAATGGTTAGTCTTCTGGAAACTTGTACTCTCATCAGCACTCTTCTGAAGAGCCTCCTCATAAGTCTCCTGCTGCTCCTGCATCATCAGAAGCGGATTAAATTTTTTGTTTTCTTCCATTTTAAAAAATGAAGTTTAATTATGTGTGAGAGGAAGATTATTCCACTGATCGGTGTAAGCACCTGCCCAAAGTTCCTTCGCTTCTGGAGCGTTAATGTCACTCTTAGGCTTGATGTCAATTCCCCATTCAGTTTTGGCATGATGAACAATACTCTCTATAACTTTGTTCATCTCACTTGCTTTTTCATTTTTCAGATCAAAGTATTCAAACTTTTCTCCGTTCGGAAGATGACAGACATGAATTGGTGCGTACACCTCTTCAAAATATCTGTATAGTGCATTTACTTGTGGGTGCCCTGGAAGCTCATCAGAGATTTGCTTAAGAACTATTCCAAATAAATACTTCAAATTGTTCAGAGACCTGTTCTTGGTATCGTCCATTATCAAGACAGTATAATCACCATCTTTCAAATTTCTAATAGCCATTTGAAGGTCTGTTTGTGTTGCCTCTGCGTCTTGCACAATGAGGCGTGCCTTGCTATGTAGCATAGCGTTTATTTTTAAATTCGGTTGCAAAGATACACATTATCAATTTAACTACCAAATTTTTCTGCAACTATTTTATGTTAAAAAATACAACTATCTAGTTTACAGATATTTAGTATTTTTGTAAAATATCGTATTGATACTACATATCAGATAACTTCTCCGTTATATCGAAAATCTCATTAACATTCTTCACTTTCCAGATTCTCTGGTTTGTGGAGCCACGCCATTGAAGATTCGGCAAAGATAGCTTGCTGACGAACGGACCATCTACTAATACATCTATATACGATAAGATTTCTGGGTAATGCAGTTTAATCCACTCTAGAGTGTAACCAGACCATAGCCAAATTGTTTTGTCTGTGTTCTCCTTTATCATTTTACACAAATTCAATATTGGCTCATACTGCATCAACGGTTCTCCACCAAGGATAGAAATATCAAACTGATCTGAATTCAGATGAGAGAATACGCTGTCCACCGTCTGCTTCTCTCCAGACTCAATATCCCACCATTGCTTATTGTGACATTCGGCACAATGGATAGGACAACCAGAAACATATAAAGAATTGCGCAGCCCAACCCCATCGGTAGAGGTTGAGTACACAATTCTTGCTATATACAGTTCGTTATTAGACACCATGCGTTACACGATCGTGCAATTCTGCCAATTTACCGCTATTCCATCGGTCGGTGGTGCCAACTAGATAGCCAGTAATACGCTGAAGTTTGTCAATGTTGTGACTGCCACACACTGGACATTCTTCCAGATTTGCAGAAGCATCTTCATAAGAGCAGTCCAAACATCTGTTACGGTTGTGATTGATAGAACCATATCCAATATCGTATTTATCAATCAAACCAACAATTTGCTCAACAGCCTTAATGTTGTGAGTTGCATCTCCATCAAGTTCAATATAGAAGATGTGACCGCCACGAGTCAAGTCATGGTAAGGGGCTTCAATTTTTGCCTTGTGGTCCGCACTGCACTTGTAATAAACAGGAACATGATTAGAATTTGTATAATAATCCTTATCAGTCACTCCAGAAACAACACCGTACTTCTTTTTGTCTTTCTTGGTAAACTTACCAGAAAGGCCTTCTGCTGGAGTCGCAAACACAGAATAGTTCAAGTCATACTGATCAGACAAAATCTTTGTTCTATCACGCATAAACGTAATAATGTCAAGACCTAATTTCTGTGCCTCTTCTGACTCTCCATGATGATGGCCGCACAAAGCAATCAAACATTCAGCAAGACCAATAAATCCAACACCAAGAGTTCCATGCTTCAGAACTTCACGTACTTCATCTTCTGGCTTAAGGTTTTCAGAACCAACCCACATGCCAGACATAAGCAATGGGAATTGCTTTGCCAAAGCGGTACACTGGAACTGATAACGCTCATAAAGCTGCTTTCCAGTAATGTTGATGGCATCAGTCAATTTCTCAAAGAATGCCAAAAGTCGCTTGTCCTTGTTCTCAATGTGCATTACAGATAAAGCGAGACCTGGAAGATTGATTGTCGAAAAGGACAAGTTACCACGTCCTACAGACTGACTCTCTCCGAATCTATCCTCAAATACACGAGTACGGCACCCCATTGTCGCAACCTCATACATGTATCGTTTCGGATCATCTGCCTTCCACTTACTGCTCTGATTGTATGGTGCATCCAAATTTACAAAATTCGGGAAGAATCGTTTTGCTGTCACCTTACATGCCAACTTGAACAAATCATAGTTTGGGTCTCCTGGTAAAAAGTTTACACCACGCTTTTTCTTCCAAATCTGAATTGGGAATATTGCAGTAGCATGATTTCCTACGCCATTGTAAGTTGATGACAGCAATTCTCGAATAACGCATCGACCTTCTGCACTCGTGTCTGTTCCATAATTCACAGAACTGAAGACAACTTGATTGCCACCACGAGAATGAATCGTGTTCATATTATGGATAAACGCTTCCATTGATTGATGGACACGCTCAACGGTCTGATTGATAGCTTGCTGACGAACTCGCTCATCACCCTTCAAATTATCAAGTTCCTTGTGCAAGTAATCATCAATTTTTGATTCATACAAATCGCTGAAATCGTAACACAGGAAATCTTCGATTTTCTTCACCTCTTCAATATATGTTTTACGCACAAAAGGAGCAAGATAGAAGTCAAAAGCTGGGATTGCCTGTCCACCGTGCATCTCGTTCTGAATGGCTTCCATAGAAATACAGCTGAGAATGCTGGCTGTCTCAATGCGCTTTGCTGGACGTGACTCTCCATGTCCAGCACGAAAACCTTCATTTAACAATTTATCAACTGGGTGCTGCAAACAGGTAAGCGATTTTGTAGGATAGTAATCCTTATCGTGTACATGCAAAATGTTGTCATCAACCAACTTGCGAACATCATCAGAAAGCAAGAACTCATCAACGTATTCTTTTGTACGTTCACTTGCCACCTTCATCATCATTCCAGCAGGTGTATCAGCATTCATATTAGCATTTTCACGAGTAATATCGTTCTTCTTAGCAGCAACAATATCCGTGATAATATCATTTGACTTACTGTTACGTGCCTTGTCACGCTTGTGTCTGTAAATGATATATGCACGTGCAACATCTGGAAGAGAACTCTGCATCAGATGATTCTCAACCATCACTTGAATGCTGTTAACGTCAAGAATATCAGATTGATTGTTCTCAATTTTATCAGCAATAGAGTTGGCGAGTAAAAAATCAATCTCGCCAACCTCTTTCATAGCCTTTGTGATAGCACCACGAACTAATGATTTGTCAAACAAAACAGTTCTACCATCACGTTTTATAACATTCTGTACCATTTAATTAAATGAATTTATACTATAAGATACATTTATTCTTAAATTCCTCATGTAATGGGTGTGCAAGTTCATACGCTTGTGGATGAGCGTGCGCCTTGTCATCTCTTAAACTAAAGAAATGATTCCAATCTTCAGCAAAGCCAGTTACAACAAGCTCAGTTTTCAATGCGTTCGGCAAAATAGCTCTTGCCTCCTGTGCCTTCCAACCTTCTGACAACAATTCAAGATACAAATCCTCTGACATTTTTAACGTCTGAAGAAATATATGACCTGCCTTGTCGTTTTCGCACCACTCTGAACTTGGCATCCAACATGGCTGGATGAAAGTAAGCTCGTTACCAAACTTGTCCTTTGAATAATTGCAATAGCGAGTAGATTCCTGTGCAAAAGACATTACACGATGACGAACAAATTCATGTGAAACGCCACGATCACAAATAAACTTAACGGTATATCTTTTTGGATGTTCATCTTGCGGCTCAGACAAGTATTTCAAGTCATTTTGCCATTTGTTCTCAATCAAAACACGCAAATTTGTTGTGATATAATATACAGCAACTCTTTTACCATCAATGTCTTTTTCGAATGAAGCAACCTTACTATATTTGTTGTTCTTGTATCGAAGAGCCTTTACGTATATAGGATCAATGATACCACGATTAATAGCATGTGACATTACCAAATACAATGTTCCATGTTCAACCATCGCCAGATGACCAGACTTCACAAGTCGGTCAACAAAAGTTTTTGCACTGTCTGGAGTGATCTTGTCTTCAGACTTGTAACAAGTTCTTCCAATGAGTTCAATGTGCTTATACAGACCATCAAGTCCGTTCTGCTGCTCAATAAACTCATAAGAAGGTTTTACTAATTTCATATCTTCTTATCTATTAAAACTGGATAATATAGATTCAATTATCCCAATCAATCGGGATTCATCACCTGCAAATTTAAACCATTCTGTATGTCCGTTTGTGTAAAATGGATGTGGTGTAAGTATATGCTCGAAATCTGCCAGAATATACTTTTCACAATAGCCTAGTTTATCCCATGTTTTGACAACGGCTATTGTACGCTTGTCAACATGGCTATTATAATATAGCTTACTAATGCGTGTTGTGACACTTCCATTTGTTGATCCAATCTTGTACAAACCAGTCTCCGTACATTTCAACAAATACAATGATTTGGGAGATGGCTTTTGGACAGGGAAGGGCTGGAAAAACCTGGAAACCCTGTGATTCAATTACTTACGATTTTTAAATACGATATAATAGATAAAATTCATCAAATGTGTTTGCAAAGATAAGGTTTTTATTTGAAACAACCAAGAAAATAAGCAAAAAAAATAGAGCATATTGACAATGCTCTACTATTTATTTAGATACATATTTAATCTCAAATGTATATAATACAACTCTTTAGACACACTGGTTTTTAGAGCCATTTTGGGCCTACAGCCATATTTTCTATATTCAATCAATGCTCTCCAAAACTTCTCTTTTCTAAATAAGTGGTCACTGGAAGAATAAGCAAATGCCTCTATTAGGTTTGCTGATGGAGCACGTAGTTTCATAAACTCAGCAACATCCATCAGCATCCTATATTCTATTGGAGTTTCATGCTTCAACAAGAATCCGATTCTTGTCTCATCAAACTTCTTCAGTTTGTACCCCTTTGGCCTTCCGACCTTTCTTCTTGTTGCCATCTTCTTGAATCAATGGTTTTTCAAAAGACTCAATTTTCTCTTTAATTTGGCTGGCAGCTTTCATTGCTGCAATATCAGCACTTATGTTTATAATTCTCATATTACACCATATATGTTAAAAGGAAACCTATATATTGTGAGCATACACCGCTACAATAATCAACTACACATTCACGACTTCCGCTTGCCATTTTGCAGCACCATTCGCCTCCACGATTGTAAGAATAACCAATTTCTCCAACTGGTGGGTCTATTGATGATGGCAGTGTGAAAATTGTTCCATCATGGTGGGTGTGAATCCTACCTTGTATAGATACTATATTGCCAATCTGACGAGCATAAAGTTTTGCGCTAATTCCACAATTACTAACATCAACACGAACCCATCCTGTATCTTTCGGCTTTGCAGAAACATCGTCTTTATATGCAGCACCAATATTTTCGCACAACTCTCGCTGTCTTTTTTCAAGATCAGAAGCATAAGATGCGGAAGATGTGTCAAGACCATCGCCAACAATATCTTGGAATTTCTGAGACTTCACAACAGCACGTTCAAAATTGCTGGATGTTGCTGCACCAATGATGTTACATGCAGCATCCTTTCCTCCAGCATTGTCAACAAACACTGATAGACTTGTGTTCTTGCCTAAGAATGTTGAGTTTGCGTCAGCCTTTGTGTACACATCATTAGCATTTGCCTTTTTATTGATAGCTGTATCATAATCAGACACTTTCACATATCTCTTGTCTATATCGTTTCCGTTGACATAAAGAGAGCCGTTTACATAAAGTGTATTATTTATAACAACGTCACCTATTTTGTTGTCAATATAGAAACTTGTTGTCTTGTTATTGGCAAATCCAAAATTAGCCATCGCTGCATTATCCTTGTCAACCCAGGCGATGTATTTAACAAGGCTGTTATCGCTCTTTGCTAACGTACTATGCTTAATCTTAATTCCAGTAACAGAATCATCGCAAATCGTTAAAGATCCGTTAACAGCAACTGTCTTGTTTTTACCATTAACACCTATTATTGTATTTCCCTTTCCGTCTCCAATATTTGTATTTCTAAAATATTTAGTGTCACCATTGAAGCCTTTGACATTAATATTAATAGAACCTGTGTCAACTTGTGTATCAGAATTGTACACATCACTGCCAGTGATAGTTATTCCTCCACCCTTAAGTGTATCGGAATGTATCGGAATAGCAACGGTTGCCTTATCTTTCGAAAATGTAAAGATACAAGTGTCGTTATGATAAAACTGCAAATCTCCAGCAGTGTTGATTGTAAGTTTATGGTCATCACTTCCACTCATTTTAGAAGAAACAACCAACGTACCATCTTCCTCATAATAAATAGAGCAATTTGCAGCACCTCTAACCATTGAAATATTATCATTGACAACGGCACCACCCTTTGCTGTGATTTCTCCATTAAATACCACCTTCTTATTAACAGTCTGGCTTGCAAATGGAGAATCTATCATAAGTGCGTATTTTCCAAAGAACGCATCTTTCAATCTAGGCACCCCTTCTCCATCCTTTTTGAACATTATTGATTGAGGAGCCTTATTGGTTAACGGATCATTGACAGTAGGAACACTGGATGAAATTACACACCCATAGATATTTCTACCAACTTTATCAGAAGAATCTGCGTAAGAAACCTGTTCTGTTGAGTTGCTTTCAACAATATATACAGGCCATGAACTTACATTCGACATTCCAGAACAATATCGAACCTTACCATTCATATATACAAATCCTGGTGAAATCTTATTGCCAGAAACATTGCATCCGCTCAAAACAAAGTCTTCACAACCAGTAAAGAGACTGTTAAGCACAAGAGCTATGTCTTGCAAATTAATAATATCGTCAACATAGGTATGTCTTCCACCTTTTTGACTAGTAAATTCTTTCATGTATTATTAATTAAATTCTATTCTATATGATTTACCTGCAACCTTGTATTTATCAATTACATACGAGATCATTCCAGTCAATTCTTTCTCTGTGATGATGCTAGTGTTTACATAAGGACAAAAGACAATAAAGCTAACGTCATTGCTGCTAGACTTTTCATTCTGCCATTGAAAAGGCTGCTTCTTTCCGTTTTCATTCTCATTATACAACACAAATTTAGAGATGTTTTCCCCAGCACTTTGAAAATATATTGGAACTCCTGGAACAGTACCGTCTGATATGATGATACATTTGCCTTGGTCTTTGAAATACTTCTTGAATTTCTTGTTCAAATAGTACTCCATCAATATAACCTGGGAAGTAAGGCTAGCTTCCACTTTCTTCTCTTGAACCCATTCAGCCCATCTGTCATTTGCGGTTTGGAGAGGTTTTAAACATGACTGAAGAAAAAGGATCAGCCTACGCCCACCTAAATAGTGAGGCACAAGCTGATTAACCAATCTATCCACATTTATTTTATGACTCCTCATCAGATTCCAACTTTAAATTAATAGCCTCTCTGAAGGTAGGAATATCTTTTTCCTCACCCTTCTTTGTGCTTTGTTTTGTATATCCGCTTGTTGTATATATCTTTCGATCTATCTTCTTCAGTTCACCAAGCTTGTTATTATCGTCATATTGGGCGATAAATATACCCTGCTCTACAGTGGCACCAGAATTTACATGAACATCTACAACATGATCAACAGACATAATGACATCAATTACCCTATGTGCATATACTGCTGAATCGAAATCCATATTTGACATAAAGTTAATCAGTGCGGAATCTATGTTCTTATAAAGTTCTTCCTTACTGATTGCTCCATCATAATAAACATCAACACGAGGAACCAATATGTCTCCGTTTCTGGAAACAACATTACACTTCACACCAGCAAACTTGATTTTACTTAAATATGACCTAGCAGAAATCAATTCATCATCAGAAAGTCTGGAAAGAGAATCTTTTGCGCCCTTTGCAACCTTTAAGATAAGAATATCATCTCTATAATCAGAGCTATATGCTATTTGATAGGAAACTTTTGTAATCAGCCGTTTGGCTTCATCTACTGAAGGGTATGAAAACTGTGTTCCATCTTCATTTAGAATCAAATCGTCTCCATATTGCCATTTAAGCATTGCATTTGCATAATATGCTGGAGTGCCATTAATTCTTGCACTGAATATCTTTGCAATATCAGTTGTAAACACGTCCATAAGTGTTTCAAAAGAATATATTGCTGTAGCTACAACCCATGTAAAGGAATTGATTATAGACATCTTTGAATCATTTGTCAATTCTGTCAATTCCAAATACTTGTTTCTTGTATTTACGGCTTCATTGTATATTTCTGTTAATGTACGACTCATGCTATATCTTGATTCTCATATTTATATATTTTACCATTTATATCAAACACCCAAGCTCCAGCTTCATTCCAAGCAACCTCGTGTGTTATCACATATATAGCCTCCATTCCTGTCTTTATGACATAGTTACCGTTGGAATTTCTTTTCGGCTCCTTATATTCACCAGATGGCATCTTGTCCAGAACAACATAGCAATTTCTTCTTTGATTGTTGTTCTGTGCAATATATATCAAATAATCATCAATACATTTTTCATCTCCATATTCATTGTCTTTCAAAACCAACAACTGGAGGTTCATATCACGAATGCTGTTTAAATTCTTGATATACATCTGTGACAATGACACCATGTATGTTCCTTTGAATAGGAATAGACCTGTTAAATTCATATTGTTCTTATTGCAAACAAATTCATCAACAATTATCGGTGCTACAGGAAGCAAACTTCCATTTATCTTAGAAGCATCAAATCTTTTAACATTAAAGTTACCATATAGTTTGACAGTTCTTTTATCTGATTCATTGTCAAAGAAATGAAAGTATTCTGTTTCATTTTTATTCAAATGAATTGTCTCCAGGTCCGTATTATCATCCCAATCAACTATCATGTCGTTGTCTCCAGACATAGTAAATAAGATTTGTGATTCATCTGCTGGAACTTTTATAACAATACGTATAGGCAAAGAGCACTCTTTATAATAAACATGACGTTCACCATTTGCTGGAACTATATTGTTTTCTTTCAGATGATTGACAATACTATCGTGTACTATAAAGTCTTCATCCCAAAGCAATTCGTCACCAACGCTTACCCCATTTTCAAATGACAGTTCTGGGTTGTTGACAAATAAGTCAAATATCCCCTCTACAGATCCATGAAGCATTACAGCAATATCAAATATATTCTGTCCTGTTTGAACTTTATACGTCTGCATCTACTTTCGAAAAATCTAAATCTAAATCAAGATTACCTGTATCTGAATCAAACGATGCGTTTAACACCTTTACATTCTCAGCTTCAAATTCAGACTGAAGAACATCAGCCAAATCAGTGTTCGAAATATTAGCATGAAGGTATCTAATCAAACCCACACCAGATATAGGGTATCTATATGAGTTTGATGGCAAACACTTCAAAAGCAAATTTCGATTCTGGATATTGGCATTTATATTTTTTGCATCTGATGTCTTGCTAGACCATAACAGAAGTTTGTTTCCTACTAACTGTAAAATATAATTTTCTTCATCTATCAATATCAATTCAGAAGCTTTCAATGCTCTCTCGTCCAAATTATACAATTTTGAATGAACATCAAAGTATTCAGAATTATCACTTGTATTTATGAACGTTCTTGTATTACCATCACCGTAATCCTGGACGAATTTTAGCTTGATGGTCTTATACATTGGAATATATGGAATGTTAATTTTTACTCCATACTCCAAGCTACTTCTTTCAAAATAGGCTGGAAGCGTTACACATCCATAAATGTTGCTGTCACGCTCATACAGCCATTCAAATGGGTAGGTGCTTACAGAATTACTATCCGTAAGCACCATATCTCCTATTTGTGTATTTACTTGTATATCTCTACGCATTTGACAATACTAATTCAAGTTCATTAATCTTATCACGAATTTTTTGTCTTTCCGTGTATATATCGTCAATGTTATATGGCAATGGCTTTCGTGCTAACGATGCTTCATAACATTTTATAACACGGTAATCTCCTTCAGAAAGAGTTTCTTTCAGAGCAGTAATTTCTGCCTTTACTTTCTTCTTATCAAAACGCTTCTCATATTTATAAGCAATTTTGTCACCTGCATCGTAAGGAACAACCTCTATAACAAAACCATCTTCAACTATTGTCTTATTATGGTCAAATTGTTCAACAGGTTTATAACCTACTGGAACATTTTTGTCTTCAAATTCTTTCGTGTATAAAACACCATTTTCTAAATATCCATATATACCCATAGCTATCTATATCTATATTGATGAACAACCCATATATCACGGGTTACTTTATCTAAAGTGTAGCGCACTCTTTTGCATATTGTAACCCAGCCTTCCGCACAATTATAATATTCATTCTCTGAAGTATCATCATAAATATGCGTGCCATCATTTGTATCTATTCGTGTGACACCCTGTCCCATTTGTATAATTTCAACTTCTTGTCCTTCATGTGCATTTTTTGGCAAATATATAGTACAAGTTATGTTTTTATTTATTAGTCCTATTACTGTAGTATCATCAAGTGAAATCTGGGCACCAGCATCATTGTCTGTAAAATAATACACACTTGTAGTTAGTCCACATGCCTTTAATTGATAAAAGAAGCCTCCATAAGCTGCTGCCGTTCCAGAATTATGCGCCCTTCCATATACACCTGCAACAATTGTTTCATCTGCATTAATTGACCATGTATTTTTGTTTACATTCGCAAATCCAAGTCCGACAATAGCTCCTCGTTGTGTATAACCAGTTGACGCTGGCATACCGTTGATGCCTGCAATATTTGAAAAAATACCATTAGATGACAAATATGAAGTGGCAGTAGAATAACTAGGCGATTTTTTTGCACGAGCTTCAATAATTCCGTTGCTTCCATCTAAAGTTAAAATGGAACCGAAGCTACTGTTCATCATATAATCATAAGACCCATCATTGTAAAATGAACCAGATGTTTGTAATATAATCTTTTTATTTGAAGAATCTAATTTTACAAAATTAACAGCTTTTCCTGTGTTGTCAGAAGTAATTACTCCATCTACAATATACCATTTTCCAATGCTTCCAGATGTTGCATTTATTTCACCCTCTACAGACAATACTCCATCTTTTGTCCAACTAATATTACCTTTAGCCAAGAATCCAGATCCGTCCTTTTTCAATGACCAAAATGAAGAATTCGATATGGTTCCATCACTTCCAAAAGTTACAGAATTCTTTGATATAGAATCACTTCCAATACTCCATCCACCAATTGTACCTTTGTCAAATGTTAACGTCAGACCATTTATGTAACTAGTATTGATAATATCAGCCTTAATACTGAAAGCATCTAATTTTGAGGACGTTATACATCCAGCAGCTATTTTATCTGCCGTAACACTTCCAGCAGCCAACTTTCCAGCAGTAATACTGCCAGCTCCAATACGGTCCGCATCAATTGTTCCAGCAACAATTTGATTGGCATTAATAGTTGACGTATATATACCATTAGCATCAATAGTTGTCGTGTATCGCTCTGAAGATGTTATATCAAACACCGTAGCATACGCCAAATACCATTTAACAGGACTGGAAGATGTACCAGCATTACCAGTAATATTAAAGAAGTTTGTCGTACTAAAGCTACCACTTGACCCTGTACCACATTTAACCTTTCCAACATATTCTGCCCAATTTCCAGTTCCAGCAGTACTTGTCAGCCAAGTCATTGCGCCACCGTTTCCAATAGCGTTGGTTTGAAACTCTATATATCTACCAACAGGAATCCAGGCAATGATTCTAATAACAAATATCTTTCTATAGCCAGCTTGATCTTGAAAACTAAAACCACCGAGGCCTGGTGATGCAGTTCCTTTATTGACTATTTCAATATAAGTTTTATTATCATTTGGAATAGTAATGTCATTTTTATTTACAACACGATTTATAGTAACTGTTCCGTTGCCAGAATTGTTATATAACTTTATATCATTTATACCATTAACAAATGTTGGATCTCTATGCAGCATTTTACCAAAAGCCATAGCCGAAGCAAATTCCTTTGCAGCAGCTCCTTGTGCATTGGCATTATCATTCGCTGCATTTGCAGCTTTCTGAGCCTTATCAGCAGATGACTGTGCATTGTCAGCCTTCCCTATCGCTGTATTAGCTGCGCTCTGAGCTGACCCAGCAGCACTGTTTGCACTGTTTGCACTTTGTTGGGCAGTCTGGGCATTTGTCAATGCGGTATTTGCAGTGCCCTGTGCGGTATTTGCAGCATCTTTAGCGTCTTTTATTCCACTGCTCCAATTCAATACCACATTTGCACCAAATGTAATATTTCCCTTATCGTCCCACTTTATATTTCCACCTGCAATGGCACCACTTCCAGCAGTATCAAATCGCCATTTATAACCACGAATACCATTTGGTCCAATTGTGATACTTTTATTGGTTGAAGTAAATTCAGCACTTGTATCATTCTTTGTTCCTGTATATAAAGAATCTGAATCAAAGTTCCATGATCCAATAGATCCGCTTTTTTCATTAAATTGGATATATCCACTGGAGAACTTAGCTGTACCATTCGTGTTGATGTACCATGCCTTACTTCTCAATCCATTGGTTCCAATAGTAAGGCTTTTATCATCGTTTGTATATTGGTCTGCATTGTTATTCTTTGTGCCAATATACAAAGAGTTTTCATCAAAATTCCAACCAGCTATATAATTAGTTGTACCAGCCTGGAACACTAATTTATTTTCTTTGTATGCAAATATACCGTAGTCAGCAGAAGTTGAGTAAAACATTGCAACACCGCCAACATTCTTAACCTTTGCCAATTGACCATCACCAGACTTTAAATCATCTGTAGTATTGGCTATTGCAATAAACCGTTTATCTGCATTAAGAGATATTCCAAGATTATACAGACTATTGGCATCTATAGTCCAGTTTCCAATTTTTCCAGAAGTAGCTGTAATTTTTCCTTCAAACGAAGCATTTCCAACTGCATCCATAGAAACCTTTCCATTCGCAAAAGACGCACTACCGTCCTTGTTTAATGCCCAGTGTGTTTTACCATCCGACTGAGAGCTAATAGAGCCTTCAGACTTAATAGTAAGCGTTCCATCCTCACATTGAATGGAATCTGGAGTAATATCCCAGCCTCCAATTTTGGCACCATAGTTATTGATATAAAATACAACCTTACTATCACGATAACCATATATACCTTCTTCTGGATCTGAAAGCGTAAATGGGAACACTTCACCTATAAAGCCCTTTAATTTTCCCAAATAAACTCCAGTAATCTTTCCTTCATTCGTCTTATGTCCAGCAAACAACTTAGGTGTAATTACATAATTCTCACCAATTTGGCTGTGAGTTCCATCCCATTCTTCAATCCAATCTACACCTACAGTATTCTTGACAACAGAAAAACTGAACCTTATTGACGATTCGTATTTGCCATCTTTTGTACGAATATGTATCTCCAAATATCCAGAAGTTATGCTGGAATCTAACCCTATGATAGCTACATTCCAAGCACATTCTCCAGCATTTTTATATGTATATTTAATACCATCAGAACTTGGTATAACATTTACAACATCAAAAGCAACAGCATCGTTTCCATGAGACAATGTAACCGTTGTTTCAGCATGTTCCAGATCTGGGTTTGAACCATCGTGATTGGCAGGTATAGACACAGAAGCAGCTGTAAGTGACAATGAATAACCATCACTTACAGCTGCTATCGTAATATATCCTCTTGCTAATAACTCTGTCATAATTATAATTTTTAGTTAAGAATAGACAGAGCTTGTTAATGTCGTTTCTTATTTAACAACTTTTGCAAGTTCTTCCATAACATTTGTGGCCACTTTTCGTGCCTCCTCACGCCATGCTACAAAAGCATTGTATTCATCTGCATCGCCACGTCCCTCCGTGTGGTTACAGATAATAGCTTCCACGTCATCCTGGCTATACTTGCTACGAACAATGCCAGAGATAATCTTACGGTATTCTGGCTCTACATCAACATGCCATGCTGTATGCTCAGTGACAGTCTTTGTATCGCCACTGTCATCCATCAAAGGAACAGTAACCTTTGCCGATTCTCTGTTGAAATATACCTTAATCAAGTTATCTCCAAGTTCAGAATAAACTGGGGCTGGAGTTTCACCCTTGTAAAGTTCTACTGGATTCATAATATATATTTAAATACGTATTAAACTGCGTCTGTATAATATTTTCTCCTAGCTTCATTGTAGTTATCAATCATAATCTGCTCACATTCATCAAGCCTTCTAAAATACCGCCTACGATTTCTGATAGTCCTCATAGATTCGCCTGTCTTTGGTTTATTGTCAGTTTTCTTTTTAGGCTCCTTTGGTTTCTGGCTCGGCAAGATATAAGTATTCAAACCTGTTTGTAGTTTCCATAGTCTTCTACAATTTCCATGCTCACACCAGCCTTTGTATGAAGCTAGAATATCTTGTAATCTCTGTTCTGTTTTCACATTATTCATAGATTTACAGAAATTCTTCTTTATAGACTTTCTCAATAATCTGTGTTCGTGAAATAATCTATAGCCTAAGAAATCAATTCCTATCTTCTCAACTTCAAATATCTGTTCAGTATTCTTTATCTCCAAACCTAAATGCTCTGACACAAATTTCTTAATCTCACGTAAAATCCACTTAAGATAGCCTTTATGCGAAGACAGTACAACTATATCATCGCAATATCTAAAGTAAAATTTTACACCAAGTTTATCTTTGATATAATGATCAAGTGGAGACATGTACACATTACTCATTAATTGGCTTGTCAAAGATCCAATAGGCAATCCACTATCAACACTAAATATAATATCATCCATAATTGTTAGGAATTTTTCATCCTTATACAATCTATGAAATTCTCTACTCATAATTTCTGGATGCACAGATGGGAAGAATTTACGTATATCTATTTTCAAGCAATACTTTGTTTCTTCCTGGTTATGTCTCAATGCAGCTTGTAGTCTATTGGTTCCATCCATAAGACCTCTACCTTTGATACAACAAAACGTGTCTCGAATAAAGCTACGGACACGTTTATATTCAATTACATTAACGATTGCGTGATGAGCAATACGATCTGGATAATAAGGCAATTTGAAAATTTCTCTTATCTTTCCTTGATCTGCTTTAATTGTAAATCTCTGATACTCACTTGTCCGATATGTAAGATTATCAAACATGTCACGCAATTCCAGCATATTCTGCCTTCTATTCTTATTGAATTTTACAACACCGTACTTGCGTTTCTTACCAAGTTGAGACTTATGTGTGGCCTTTTTAATATTCTTCCAAGACCTAACTCTATCCATCACATATCCTTCTCGTTTCAAATTAACACTTTCATTATTTAAGAGTTTGTAATTTAGATATTTTGAATCAACTTTTGCTTGTTGCCTTCAAGCCTGTGCGTGGCTACTCTCGAATGTTACTCTGAACCTCGGTGTACTATTTACAACGAAAATCCAGCACCTACTATACCCACATTTGCACTCTACGACATCTTCTCCGAGTAAGTATTTCGTTACTAAGAAATGGCCTGGGGGTCCTTCAAACTATAAATATCTTTGTTTTACCAATTTGAAAGGTTAGCTGAGGCACGATGTTCCAATTCGAATTACCGAAACCGTTATTCGCATTAACGTAACCAGGCGCACAATTAGAGCCGTTGTTAGCGTTACCACCACCGTGCAGAGGGTTTGGAGGAACCCCACCGCCACGTGAACTGAATCACATTTAAATATAGATGATTTGGTTTATGTCAAGTTTTATCAAAGCTGTTATTTTAACACTTATTTAGATTACTTTGACATCGCAACCAAATCTTTTCCGTTAATAAACTTCAACTTACCATAGAAGGCAAGCCGAGGCACGATGATCCAATGCGAAGTACCGAAACCGTTAGTCGCAAAAACGAAACCAGGCGCACAACTAGAGCCGCAGCTAGCGTCACCACCACCGCGCAGAATTTCACCAGCACCGTTTAAGTACCAAGAAGCACCGTAATTCAAGGTATCATTTCTGGAATCTTGCCAATCAATAGGAAGCATATCGCACTTTTCACCAAATGCAACCTTCTTGATTCCAACCCAATTATCAACCTTCTTGTTATTGAAGTAAGCAACACGATAATCTACACCAGCAGGTGGATTTCCATTCACTACCTTATTGTCATCCCAGATATAGATTGTATTACCATTGTGGATATTGCCAGCTATAAACTGCCATTTAAATCCCCATGCTGCTTCTTTTCCAAACAAAGAAATCTGTGAGAAGACTTCAGATGTGTTAGGAGCAGTAACGTTAAGTTGGCCAGTTGTATTACCAAGAGAAAGTGTTGTACCTGTACGTATTGTATAAGCAACACCATTAGCACTTCCAGCATTTGTACCGCCAATAACTCCAGAACCAAGAGTTCCACGTACATTTCTGTTCTTGCAAAAATCATTAGCAAGCAACCAGTCAGCATTCCACATGGTCCAGTTCATCAATCCCCAGTCTGTACCATAATTCTGGGCAAGATCCCATGCAGCCTTCATTGTAATACTATCCTTTGGAGTAGCATTGGCAATACTCATAAGGCAATTCTTGCCACCAACTGTAGCCTGGGAGCCTAAGAATGCGCCTTCAGCAAACTCATCGTACAAAAGAACAAAACCTTGCATAGGAACAGGGCTTTTATATACACGTCTTACTGTAGAAGATACATTTACAACCTTACCCCAAAGAGGTGGTCGATAAGCCATTGTCTGGCCGTATGTTCCATCGTGCAATGCAGCCGTACCGTCAGCAAAATAAGCACTATTTTTATCTGAAAGGCGAGCAGCATATCCTTGCTTGTTTACGATAATTCGTCCACACAAATCGAAATATGTCTGGCGAACTTCCATATTACCACCTACAGCAAGAACAGTATTATTGTTACCTTCATCGTAATCAACATACCAATACATCATATTACCTCTAAGCTCTGCTATATCATTTGTATTCTGGTCGATTGCTGCGCCAAGAGCATTAAGCTCAGACGCAGAAAAAGTATCACCAGTCTTCTTATTTAATTTTAACAAACCCATAATCTTTTATAATAACTTTAGTGGGAGTTTGTATGTAAAGGTATTATTCTTCTCCTTTACCTCACACATAAATGTAGATAACTTATCTATATCAGTTTTTGTCAACTCAATTGCACGAGCAGCTGGATTTCTCCAGGTTGTAACCTCTTGTCCTGTCAACTTACTGTATTTCTTCCACTGAAATATAAATTTCTTCTCAGCTTCCTCATCTGGAATTTGTACATCGCTTCTATACAAATGCGCTTCACATGGAATAACGCCAGCACCATTCTTCATCTTATCTCCATTTTTCATTTCAATTTTAATGATATATGGGTCAACTTGCTTGAAGAATGTGACAAACTCTGTATATGTTGCCTTATTGTACTCTATCTCGCATTTAAATGAAGTCTGATCTGTGATATAGTCTGAACAAACTGTTAATGTATTGGTTCCTTGACCTTGTACATAGCTGTTGTCAACTAATTCAACATAATTCCCATTCTCCATGCAAAACCACTTTCTTTTTGTACTTAATGTTAATTCCTCAGAACCAAGCATTAACTTACAAGTGGCAGTCAATTTATCAAATATCTCATTCTTAAAGAAATTACCATCTGGTGTCTCCAATATCATGGTTGGTGTCAAGTTGTCTGTCTCTTGCTTTGTAAAACATGTCGAACCAGAAATTTTGACATTCAACCCTGTATCTGGGTCCTTCACCATTCCGCTGAATTCAATCTTTAATTGAGCGGTATCTATCAAGTTCTTGTTAATAGTTAAAGTATATGGCAAGGAACTTGAAACGACTCCAGAATACTCTATTGGTTTTTTGCCATTAATTGTCCATTCTGGAGATGATATATTGGATATTTGATTATCAGTTGCTCCAGAAAACAACAACTCTGGAGTTACTACTATTGGGTCAACAACATAGTTAGGTGAAAAGCTGTGATCTAATCTAGAGAAATACTGTACATGATGATGGTTACACAAAAGGTTAAGTTGCATCGACTTTCCATCGTGCAACTTAACAATTGTATATTGACCTCTACCTATCGGTTTCTCTGCCATAAATTACTTACTAAAAAGTTCACAAACAAACGTAGCCTTTTGCGAAATTTCAGATGCGTTAACTGTAATTGATGAACCAGTTTTAGCAAATGCAGTGTCTTGAACGCCAGAAGAAGAGAATTTCTTCCACTTAAACGTAAATTTACTGTTTGCGTCACTGTCCTCAAAACATTCACCTGCTTGCCATACCTTTGCTGAAAGTGTCGTTGAACCTTGGCCATTCATCAACTTATCGCCAGTTGTAGAATAAATCTCAACATAATAAGGATCTGACTGGTCGAAGAAGGTAATCACATCAGAAACCTTAGTATTATATGTACCAGAAGAAGCGTCTGTATCTGTAATTTCACACTTAAACGCATCAAAATTCAATACTGCCGATGCTGGGATTGTAAGCTCATTGGTGTTGTAACCAGTACAGCCATACGCCCTCTTTTCCGTCAGTGCTTCCCAGGCACCATCGGTATTCATCTTATACCACTGATATGATACGTCTGTGTTATCAATACTTGAACCACGCCACATATCACAATGTGCTGTCAAAGTTGAAGTCTGATCATTCTTGAACACATTACCCTTTGGCGTATAACCAATGGCACAAATGGTTGCTCCAGCATTTGTAGTTTTAGTAAACTGAATCTCAGCCTTAACAGGAGTCTCAAAAGAAGCAATGTTAGGGTCTGTATAAACAGCTGAAATTTGTACACGTAACTGAGAGCAATTAACCATATTTTTGTTAATGGTCAATGCGTATGGTGCTCTATCTGCAACCGTTGCACCATAATCAGCAAGATTCGTGCTACCATTGATTGTATAAACAGGCTTTGTCTTTACCTGTCCCATTTGATCAGCTGTTGTGCCAGAAACAAACAACTCTGGTGTAATCACAAGGAATGGACTTGCTGACCAGTCTGGCACAAAGCTGTTATTATCACTATTGAATATCTGAGTCGTAGGTTGGCTACTTCTCAAATACATATTAAGGGATTTCGCATCATTTAAGTCAATAATGGAAATTTGACCTCTTGCAATAATTTCTGCCATCTAAAATCTATATATTGTTAATTCTTACCTTACAATCAAACTGCGCCATATTCCAAACATCTTTTGTTGATATTTCAAGAACATGGCCATAACCTACATGAGCCAAATTAAACAGCTCATCCGTATCTGGATTATCACTTGTCTTTATCCAATCAAAATCTTTATTTTGCAATTGTTCCGTTATCTCTGTACCGCCTCTATATACATGTGCGGTTAAAGTCGTTTGGCCAACGCCATTCTTAAAGGTGTTTCCATTTGATGTACGAATTATTACGTTGTACGCATCTTCGCCATTTCTACGCTTTTGTATAGTAATAGTGTCAAAATAATCAACGTAGTTTGCTGTAACAACACATTTAATTGTTAAAGTTTGTCTATCTTTCCAATATATAGCGTCTGGGAATACAGTAAAGGTTCTTCCGTTCTCACCATCAAACAGAACATACTCTCCATTTGTGTCAAGATAATACCATTTTCTACCGCTTGAATATGATAAAAAATTAGTTTCCACCATCTGTATCATAAGACTATCTGGAGAGCACAAACCTCTGTCAATGATAAATACGTCCTCTCCTATCAGCTTGATTGATTTTGGTTTCAATTCTTCTTGTGCGGTATCGTCAAGATCTTCCCATTTAATGGTAACTCCCTGTAGAATTATCTGGTCATTTGTCCATTTAAAGCGTCCATTTGCAAAATATCCAGTTCCATCATTCTTAATTACAAAAGAATCATTCTTGCTCGAAATAGAGCCATCTTCATTCAATTTAAGAAGTGGGTTCTGAATTGTTCCACCAATACCACCCTTGTTAAACCATGCTCCATAATCTTCTACATAGGAAAGTACATCGTCTGTTGGCTGGTATTGAGTTGCATATTTACCGCTCTCAAATTGTGGTGCTGTCATGTATAAATCTCCAGATGACATAAGTAAAGCAATTTGAAGTGGATCTTCGCCCTTAAGTGGGTCTTGTATATCCCAATTTGCAGAATACCGCATCCACGTATCATCGCCAGGCACAGAAACCGTTTTGACGGTGTGTCCATTTTGAGAAATAAGAACATCACAATCTTCCGTTGATTTTGCCCAAAAAGAAAAGCAATATCGTTTCCCTAGTTTGCCAAGCATCCAAGAATTGGTCTGGGCATTAAGAATCATTTCTTTATTGGACTTATATATCTCGCCTATACCAACTGGAGAATCTGTTGCTACAATTTCTGTAGATGATTCAAAATCACAAGCAATACTGTTTATAACCACATTCTTATGAATTTTACCTGCATAAAACGTACAGCCAAAACCATTTTCATCTCCAGCCGTTAAGGTACCAGAAATATTTACCTGCTGAGTTGCATATAGCCTCTGCAAATAGGCTCCATAGTTTTCAAGTGTTCCAAAAACAGGATCATTAACTCCACTCAGTTTACCAATACGCAACTTCATGCCACCAGCAAAGTTTGCAACAGAAGAAAGAAGGATAATATTCAAATCTGCAATTTCAATATTATCTCCTTCTTGCAAAGAGTCATTTACATTTAATCGAAATGTTCTCTTATATCTTCCAGAATTATCTATCGTTATAGCATGAAATTGATATTTCCATTCTGTAGTAGCTTCAACATTTAATGTTCCGTCAACACGTGTTTCATCTTCATATTCAATGGAAGCTACAATATTATTCATGTTCCTTGATGCCTTTATTTTATATGACACCAATACATGCTCTGGATTCTCAATATTACGCTCAAACGTCTGGGAAAGTCCAATAAAAGTATTTGGACTTGATGCTATAGAATTTTTAGTTATAGAACATACACGATAATTGTCCAGCACGCTTCTTTTATATTCTACAGAAGCGTATGCTTTTCCAACAACGTTATATTGAGAAAAATTATCTTCCCAGGAAACATTGTTTACACTTGATGGATAACAAAGACTTTGTTCTACAGCAATTCCATCTATAACATCTATATATGGTGATTGCTCATCACTAGATGTCATATAAATCGCACCAAGTCTATTTGCATCCCACAAGTTTGTAACTCTAACAAAATCAAGAATTTCATTGGTAGAAGGAACATCGCCTTCAAGCAATGCTCCTATAAACCAATCTCTCTTTTTTTGCTTAGTTGCACCATTCTCAATAACGGTCACAGTATCTTGACCTGTTTCAAGAACGCACATAAGAGAATATATCAAATTAGGATTGTCGAAATATTGTCTACGGACAATATCTCCCACGTGAAGCCCCTGTGTCTTTTTAGAGTCCTCACTAACACTAATCTTAAATTTTCTATATTGATATACTGCCATTATGTTATTTCTTCTACTAAGTCTCCACTGCAAGCATCTGAAACCCAAAGTGATCCATTCGTTGCAGATATTTTTTGAACTTCAAGCTCATATACACGCATCTTCTTACGTATTGTTAACTCATCGAATGTTGCACATATATTGCCTGTAAGCTTATTTTTATAAATTTTCCATCCACTTCCAGCAAAACCACTGGAGAATGTAACGGAGCCTATATCGTTGACCATGTAAGCATTTCCATAATGCTTAACGCCATCTTGCAACGAGATCCAATATACTCCATCGTTGAAGAATAGCTCGTTCTTCAAAAGCCTGGTTTTGCATCCAGATATGCCTATTGAAGTGTCGCATTCTATTGGTTTGTCGAATACATAGAAATCTGAATCTGTAGTAAACTTTAAGCTAGATGACTTTCTGTCAAGTGGTGCGTATAAACTGGTTGAATCTATATAGCCAATTTTTGTTGTCTTTTGAACTGTATTTCCTACAACATCATCGCCAACATTGGTATTATAATGATATGGTGCCTCAAAAAACAATGAATCACCATCACTGTAGAAACCTGGGCCAGCATCACTTGTAAACTTCAAGTATTTTCCAAGAATAACTCCAGAATTTTTATCTGTATTTTTATAAGTCTCTATCAAGGTATTGCCAAAACCATGACCAGCCTTAAAAGACTCTGGGAAATGAGCAGAACCAAATTTTGTAATTAACTCATACTCATAATCATCGTCATATATACTTGACTGTAAACTAATTGCCCTAGTATTATCATCTCCAAGATTCAATATTTTATTTGATGCAGAAAATGATATAACATTCTTATTCTTTACATGGATAATATAGTCACCGTCAAACTTGATACCGCCAGACAAGATATTTAAATCTCCAGTCAGTGTTGCTGTTTTATCAGCAGATATTGAAAATATTTCATTTCCACCATACCCTAAAGAAGCCCCATATAATGCAGATACATTACCACTAAATACACTTGACCCACCAACTGTTAAATCCTGGGAAATAACGCCATTTCTCATTGTCCAGTCAACATCTTCCTTATTGGAATTTCCAGAATGATAGAAATCGTAACCACGAAATCTAATACCATCCTTAGACATTGACAAGTCTCCTATTACAATTTCTCCTGTACACGTAACCTTATCAGCATTCAATGCTATATTTCCAGCATTCAATGCCAAAACATCGTTATTGTATGATAATACATTCGATTCGTTAATGTACAGTCCATTTGACCCAAGGTGAAGTTCTCCATCTATCTTAACAATGCTCTTCCGATCATCTAGGTTCTCAGCTACTGTTTGATAAACGGTCAATATTTCAACACCATTGTCACCAGCAGAAAAGCCGTACAGTGTGTTAAGCTTTCCTGTCATTGAATCTCCAGTTATCTTAACAGCACCCTTAACTCCTTCTCCAGACTCTCCTCCATCACCTATACTTGAAACAACAGCATCGGCAAGTAAAAAAGCAGTATTCTGACGAGTTATGCTTTGATATTCTTTTACCTCAGAATTGATCTTTGCTTCATCTACAGAATACTGCCCATCCTCACCAATGGTAACATAATCGCTACTGGTCCAGTCTGGAAGCTTCTCATTTGCTGAAGCTTCCATTCCTACCTTTAAGCGATTATAAAGCGATTCAAGCGTACTGCCTTTTTTTATTTTGGCAATTCCTTCGTTTAACTTTACCATTATTCTGAAACTTTTACTGTCTTTGATAAGAAACCAGATGTAGCTGCCTTATAAGAATTAATCTTTGATTGCAAGGCTACAAATTTTGCCACATTTGCAGGTGGTTGTGGCCCCATCATTGTTGGAGTCAACATAGAAGATAGGGCACCAAGCCAGTCTATCAATATCGTAGCCAATTGATTTCCAAGAACCGCTGGCTCAGTGGCCTTTCCACTTCCAAGATAAACACCTTGGTCATTGATTACAATTTCCTTGGCATCATACTTAGCAAGTATTTCTTTTGCGTCAAGAACAATTTGCGCCTTATCATGTAGTGCCTTAATCTGATCAGCTGTAACTTCAAAAATACTTTTTTCTTCATTTTTGTCGCTTTTTGCAACCTCAGTCTTTGCATGTTCTTTGGTGTACTCTGTATGAGCATGAAGTCCAGTTTTTTCAAGCTGGTCAACATCTGGAGAGTCTTCAGATTCCTCAAACTCTTTTGTTTCAGTTACGCCAATTATTGTTTTAGTATGAGTATCTATCTGAACTGTGTCTGCATGAGAATAAGCTACAACATACTCTTTCAATGTATCTGGATCGGTAGCAATAACAACATCTGAATTTAGATAAGGTATTGTTATGAGTCCATTGTCATTGTTCTGAATGGCAGACAAAAACACACCTTCATGTAATCCTACTGGTAATCCTTCATCCTTTGCCTGATTATTAGCAAGACTGTCATTGTACTCCTGGACATCAACCGTTCCGTACAGCTCATCATTCTCATCTGTATGTATTTTTGTAACATATCCAGAAATTCTGGATGTGTTTTTAATCACATTGTTCTTAGGATTTACAAGTTTATGAAGTGCAATTTGTCTAATTGCCTCATAAATTGCTTCATTTGCACTAAGATCATTAAACTGTTGGTTCATAATTATTTATTCTTTGGTCTGGCAATACAGTATGGAAGTTTGATTGTCTGTCTATATCCATCAACTCCAAATTTTGTATTTACCTCTTCAACAAGATAATATCCATTTTTTTCTGGTTGTCGAACATCAAGAACTTCAACCTTCTCACCAGATTCCAGATCATTATAATCGCCAAACAACGTTATTGTACCTTCTATACCATTCATATTGTAACCTTCAAAATAAGCTTCTGCTTCTTTAATAAGGCCTTCTTCAGATATGCCAATCTTGCTTGATGTGAATGGAATAACCGTATATTGGCTCAAATCAACATGGTCTCTTGTTTGCGACTTCAACGTTGCTCCAAGCTTCATTGCTTTCTTTGACAGTTTTGTCTCATTAAGCAACTGGAACTTCTTATGCTTTGTATCGCTGGCACCAGTCCATTCTGGATTCAGTCGAATTGTTATGCTATACTTAACTTCCTTCTGATTTTTTCCTGTACCTTCAAACTTAAACCCTTCGGCTGACACTGCCAAATACTTTGGGTCAGTGTGCATCAACTTCAAATTATCAGAAGCTACATGGTAATCAAACTGGATAACCTTCGGCTGCAACGATTTGTCGTTATTCACAATAGATTCAGCAGTCTTTGTAGAAAAATATGACCGTCCAACCTTTATACATGGATTACCGTCTTTGTCTGGCCGTATAAAGCAATACAACTTATATTTAGACCATTCAGTCAACAAGTCAGCAATTGTCAAATCATTACTTAACTGAATCTTTCCAATATTTATACTTATATTGGCTGTATCTGGATGAAGTTTCAATCCTGTTCCTTTAAGTAAGTTGTACTTTCCACCTTCTTTGAGGAAATCATTGACAGTAGCGTTGTTGCCTGTAGTTATTTTTCTGCAATTCTTTCTTTTTAAGTTGCTTGCCAGGTTCTCGCATTTCAACTCAATAGGAGTAGATACGCTACACTTGACAATATAGCCATCAAACTGAGGAGACATATTCCCGAATATCTCATCAATGTTATTCTGTCTGTCTTCTTCGCTTTCATAAGCACCAGTTTTGTTTCTGTAATACGTAAGATATATTCGAATACGCTGGCCAACCTTGAAATCTTTTGGCGTTGCAGTAGAAGATCCAGAACGTTTCTCAGTTATGGTTCCATCTTGCAATCTTTCAGTATAAACGTTTGTCGTACCATCGTCTTCCAAATCATTCTTTGTCATAGTTCGTTTTATGATGGTTCCACGAGGGAATCTTACAGACGCTGTTCCAATAAGCTTCTTGTAAGATTCCTCTATCTCAATACTCTCGCATTCACGAATAGTAAGACATCTGTCTGGAGACGGATCGTCTTTATCTATAATGTTCTTGTCCGCTGGTTCCCAAACCAATATTTTACATGCTAGAATATCAAGCCCATCTTGATAATGAACAGGTGTTGAACTTTCCATATCTAAATAGTATCTGCAATTAATGACTCAACTAATTGGGCAGCTTGATTTGCAGCAGCGGCCTTAACTTGATTCAACATCAATGTGGTCCATCCCTTCTTTTTTTGATGTGCTATTGTAATGTTTTGAGCATTAATTGTATCTGTAACAACATCAGCAACCTCATCTGGTTCAACAGCAACACAGGTAAATTGATAAGGCTGTACATTCTTGAAACCGTCATCTTGCCCCATCTGAAAGTCCTTGATAAGTATCTGTGTTACATTATATTGCTGAAACAATATATTGTACACTTTCAAAATACCCTTGTATTGCATCAACTTTACAAACTTCGACACATCCTCATAAGGATATATATCTTGATAATTGCTTACAATTTTGCCAGTAACGGTAAAATTTATATCGCCTCCAGAAACCAATTCCTTTCTTGAATAATCACGCCCCTGCACCTTTGTAAGAATCAAGTTATTTGAACTTTGAGAACTAACATTGGCACCAAGATCACAAAATGCAATACTTCCAGGAACTTCTATTTTGGTATTGTCAAATACACTTTCAGTATTGCCCGATTCATTTGTACTTAAATTCTTAATCTTATCCCAATATGTCTGGATCTCTAAAGTCTGCGTTTTGCCATCTTCTGTAGGAATCCAAATCAGAAGACCTTCATTTGCTGCCTTACCACGATATTTAAGGACCACGCCCATCTTATTGCGTGTCTCCTCATCCATCTTCTTGCCATTTTCGATTATTTTCTTAACCTCTTGACCTTGGTTCTGGAGATAAGCAGCCTTTGCTGATTTTCTGTCCATATTTCTTAGATAGCTTGGGTACAAATCATTTATTTTAGCAAATGCAGTCTGCATAAGTGTTCTCTTTGCTGCATATACATACATGCTCTCATACCCACGAGGAGAATAGAACTTTAATTGCCCATCTCTCTTCTTATAACGTGAGAGCGAAAATGCGCTGTTGAAGCCTAACTGTGAAACTCCAACAGCAACATTATATTGTAAATTTGAAAACAAACTCATTTTTATCCGATTACATTTTCGTTAAAATCTTGAACGACATCAAGCAATGCTGCCGCTAAATCTTGTTTAAGAGTAGCTACAGCAGCAGCCTTATGTTCGTTTGTCAAGTCAATTTTATCTACATTCATCAAATTGCCAATACGTACAATCACCTGCTTTGGAGCAGCCGCATTATTACTGTAATGGTTCTTGTATTTTGATTCATCTGCACCAGTATGAATACGGTTCAAAGCCTTATTTGTTCTTGGTGTCCAACGCTTTGTAGTTGTTGGAGTAACGGTTTCAGTAGGTTTCTTTGGTGTATAGACATTACCGCTAGCATCATACCATTGCGGAACCTTAAAAGGAGCACGTATTTCATATACATACTGTTTACCATTAAACACCTTCTTGTCACCAACCTTGTCACCGCCACCAAAACCTCCTGGAGATAAGGAGAAAGATGAACCTGCTGGGAAGAATCCTTCCCAATAATTTCTATCCAAGAATCGTGCGAACAACGGTCTATATCTCTCTGGAACCTCACCAATAAACGTTGCCAAATTTGAGAATGCTGAATTAACCACACCAAGGAAATCTGATATTGTCATATCAGCATTGCTCTGTCTTACACGCTTCATCCACTCTGGTGTACCAAAAACACCTGTAGGTGATCCGATGATATTCATCGTTCCTGTGATACGAGCGAATACATCTTGAATTTTCATAGGGTCTATCTGCTTTCCCTTATCGAACTCATCAAGAATCTGTGTATACGCAAGAAAGGCATCTTTCATGCTTGACATTACATAATTTGTAATATCAGCCGTAGCCTTTGAGAAATAAATCTGATGCTCAGTAGGATTCTCAAAATAATCTGGAGCAGCACCATAATGCAGAGTATTGTCTATCTGACTATTAGGGATATGGAATTGTTGCCATCCTTGATTGATGACCTTGTAACGCTCAGACTGGTTAGGAGCAACGGCTATTTGTTTCAGCATCCATTCACGATAGCCCTGCACTCTTTCGTTATTCGGGTCGGCACCTATCTTCATTAATTCAAGCTGACGTGCCGTATTGTCATCAATCATACCTCCAGGAGAAAGCAACAACTTATGACCTAGCAAATTCAAATACTGTTGATTAAATTGCTTTGTTATAAGATTTTTATATCCACTTCCAGCCTTCAATCCAGCCATTTGCTCAATAACTGGAGTATATTGCTCAGTTAAACTCTTTCCAAATATTTGTCCCCAAGCGTTCTTAAGACCTCCAATATTACTAAATGCTTCCTTGTAAATTTCACCATTGGTTGTTTCAAAGAAGTTCTTTCCCTTGTCAGAACCAGCCTTTGATCCATTTTTCTCTGCCCAATAACGCTTCCAATTATCAGCAGCAGCCTTTACCATTTCGTTCTCAGTAGCGATACGGCTACTGGCAGCAATCATATTTGCAGCAAACACATCACTCTCATTGTTCAGTCTCATTGACAAAGCCCCAAGAGTACGGAAGCTATTCGCCCATTCCACATTTGCATTGTATGCGTCTATTGTTGCATTGCGAGCATTAATAGTATAAATTGTCAAAGCAGCCAATGCACCTGCACCAGCAGTTATTAAGCCTGCTTTAGTAAACAACATCCACTTTCCTATATTACCTATAGTTGACAAAATACTAGCTCCACCAACTTTTGCCAATACACCTGTTCCTGTTGCGCCAATGGTTCCAGCTGTTTGTGCTGCAACATTTGCTCCACCAACAAGTCCCATCTGCATTGCGGCATTTCTAAAAGAAGCAAATTTACCCATGCCATACATACGTGACAATATATAAAACTCCTTAAATGCAGCCACACCAGATATAACCTTTGATGTAAAATTAGCAATTCCATACAATAATTGTCCCTGCAAAAGTCCACGGATCATCATAAATCCACTCCATATACTCTTAATGGTGCTTGCTCCCAAACTAAGCCACATGTGCCACTTAATCCAATCAGCAATAAAACTTTTACTCCAATTTGGCAAAGCATTCCAAACGCCCATAATAGCTTTAAACATGCTAACCATTGAATCAATAGTCTTCAAGAACAAATCCATCATGTCCTTAAGACCTTGTGCAAACTCTGGTGACTTCATAAGGGCTATCATTCGTTGCAAGAAATCTCGTATAGCATCTTGCATTTGCTCAAACCCCTGCATACCGCTCTCTGTAAATGCAGAAGTCATCTGATACCAAAGACCTTGTATAGTGTTCTTCTTCTCATCTGCCAGATTTTCAGACAAACCAATAGACTTATCTCTATTCAAATCTGTTACCTGTTTTACCTTATCTGCATTTTGAATCAATGCAAGCGCACCTGGTGCCGCTGTTACACGGAACATATTGTTAATAAGACTCTGGAAGTCACCAGCGGACAATGACTTGCGCTTCTCATTCAATTCTGAGAGAATTGTATTGAAATCACGCATATTTCCATTCTCATCCTTCACATTTATTCCAAGAGCCTTCCAAGCAGCCTTGCCCTTCTTAGTTGGGTTCATCATATTAAGGAGCATCATACGCAATGTTGTACCTGCATGTGAGCCTTGAATACCAGCATCTCCCAATACACCAAGAGCAGCAGAAGCATTCTCAAATGACATTCCAGATTGATGTGCAACTGTACCAGCATATTTAAATGACTCTGCCAAATCCCAAAGAGTTGTATTTGTCTTTGTAAATGTCATAGTCAATACATCGGCCGCATTACTCATACGCTTTGCTGGTATTTCATAACTGGTCATAATGTTAGTGGTCATATCAGCAGTAGAGCCAAGATCAGTATCGCCAACAATAGCCAAATTTGCAATTGGACTAATTGCTTGCTGAATATCTTCAACCTTCATACCTGCCATAGCCAAGAACTTACCAGCAGAAGCTACTTGTGGTGCTGTAAACTTAGTCTCAACACCAACTTGGCGCATAATATCATTCGCCTTTGCAAACTTTTCATCAAAGTTGGCTGAAGTATCATGAGTTCCAAGAATATTCTTTGTTGTTTGCGAAATATTATCATAAGTTGTCGCATCGTGAAATACCTTTGTAACTCCAGACATCAATGAACTCAGTCCGTATGCAACACCCATACCCTTAACCATCTCAGCAGCTACATTTGTACCTGTTGTTGCGTATGTTGGACCCAATACTTGTCGAACAGATGGGAACAAACTTCTATTTACTGGGGTTCCAGAAGATGTTCGTCTGGATGTGGTTCTTGAAGCTGATTGACCTGTTGCACTTGCGGCTCCAGCGGCACCAGCTGCCGCAGCAGAAGCACCTGTAGAAGTTTGTGATTTTCCTTGACGTGGACCAGATGCAGTTATTGTAATATTACTCATTGACTTAACCTGCTCGATTTTAGCAATGAGCTTATCAAGAGATTCCATCGCAGTCTTTGTACGTGCCTTTGGATTGATATATCTCTTGTTAATATTATTGATACTCTGCTGTGTATCAGAGATCTTCTTCATAAGGTTAGTCAAATCAGACTGCGCAGCTCGTGTATTGACCTTATTGCCAGTAAATGATGTAGAAGCATTTTTACCATTGTACACACCAGCCATAGGAGCAGACATCACCTTCTGAATTTTTCCTTGACTGATAGCATTTCCAGCAACCTTTACTTCATTAAGAAGGGCAAGTACACGAGTTAATTTTTGCTCAACTCTAGTTGTATCAACATCCATTTTGACATGGTTTCTGTTCAAAGATGCAAAAGCAGAGTTTACCTTACCTATGCTCTTTGAAACGACATCAAACCTCTTGGTCAAAGCTTCCATTTGCTGAGTAGCTTCCTGGAACTTACGAATTGATTCAAGAGCTGGTGTTGAATTGACGTTTATTTGATAATTAACTGTATAATCCATTGTTATTCTAATTTTAAAAGAATAGCTGAAGGTTGAAGTATCAAGATTAAAAAAGCCTCTTACCAAACTAGGCAAGAGGCTTCAAAATACAAAATAAATTATTTATTTACGCAAGCATTCCAAGTGCGTTAGCAGACTGTTTTATAACCATTTGCTCATGCAACCATAAAGCATCCTCTGAAAATTGAGCAAACAACTCATCGTCCAACTCGTCCACGTTTATTGCTGGAAAATAATGACGTATATATATCAGTCTTTGTCTAAAGTACTGACTGTCTTTTACTTTCCAGCGGTCGATAAATTTACCAGCTTGCTCTGGCGCAACTCAATGATTCTGCCCAACTGAGGCATGGTGCCATAAATAAATAATGAATCGTCCTTAACCAACTCCTTGTCACCATCAACAAAGCAGTCCTTAGCAAGTTGGCGCATAGCACCTGCCTGGTCCTTCTGTGAGAGTGAAAGGTATGTACTGAATGCGGTAAAAGGAGGCTGCTTGAAATAAGCTACATAATAAGGCTTCTCGCCAAACTCCTCATCACCAATAACCATGATTGGGAACACACGCTTCAGCTTAGGGTCAGCCTCACGAAGTTCCTTTACTTTTGCCACAATCTCTTTCTGGAGCTTCTCGTCCTCCATGTAATTTACATTTGCTGTATCAGTCATAACTTAAATATAATATTGTTTTTTATTTATGAATAGTGAGTTTAAAAGTTAACAGGTTTGAAAAAAGGGAAGAAATCTTTCGACTCTTCCCTTAAAACACATTATATTGAAGTTACAGCCATGAACTGGTACCTTCTCCTGTTATAATATCAAAAGGATTCAAGTCGTACTCCTTTGTGATATTAGTATCATCTTGCTTACTCTCAAAGCCATCCTCGTTGAAAAGACAACCCTTCAGAGTTACTGTCTCAGCTTGCCAATCCTCACCAGCGTATGCGTTTGTAAATGAAATAATCAAGTCAAACTCGCCCAAGTCCATAAGAGAACCAGCCAGTGCTCGAAGCTGTGAGACGGTGTTGTAGTCCATTGTGATTGATGCTGTACATGTCTTGTTACCAAAACCACGGTTTACAGGATCACCACCTCGTCCATAATTAGTCTCCACCTTACGCTTCTTATTCCACTTGATTTCAGAGATACCCTGCATGATAGTAGAATCCTCAGAAATATCAAGAGCTGGAATTGAGACACGAATCATTGACCAGCTGTAGGCCACATTATTAATTACTGCCATGTGTCAATTACTTATTTGTTAAAGCAAGGCCCTCAACAACGTCAATCTCGTTAGCCTCACCTACAGGAACGATTGAAAATTTGATAATCAGTGTATCGCTCTTTAATACATTCTGAGTCTTATCAATTGTAACTGCGTAACCACTAATCTCCTCGTTAGTCTGCATGGTCTTAAGAATATCTCCAACGATATTCTGGAACATGGTAATCTTTGCAGAAGACAAATATCCAGTGCTAGGGTCAACCTTCAATGGAGAATGTACATAAGGCAAAAGAGCGTTGCGAACAGCACGTCTTGCCTTGTTTATGGTACGGTTGCGTGCAATAGTACGGTAATCACCGTTAGAACAAGTTTGATTACCACTAAGGTAAACACCATTTTCCTTTCCTTGATACTTGCACAAGAAAATATAGCCCTTATCAACAAGGCCATCTACCTGCACCTTATTCAAAGAAGAATACTTCAGAGAACTTGTAAGCTTACCATCTGTACCGAGTACAGAATTGCCAAAACCAAGCTCTATGTCTGGGAAGTAACCGATAAGGTTGAACTTGTTGACCCAAGCAATAGACTCTTCTACAGAAGCATCTGCAAGGCATCCAAGAGCAGCACCAATTACACCTACTGGAGTAAGATTCTCTGTATTCTTGATCTGCATATTTGTTACATCTGTGTCGAGACCTTGGCTGATAAGAACACTTACATAACGTTCACTATTGATACAAGAAGGAATCTTGTTCAAATCAATGGTCTTTACGTTATCTGCGGTGCCAGATACATAAGAAGTGTTTGCACTCAGCAAAATAGACAAAGGAGAATTTTCATCAGCAAGAGCCTTTGCTTTTGAATTCAAGTCTGTCACCAAATCCAATGTATAACTTGAAGCACCTGTGTCTGTCTGCTTCCAAAGAGGCTGGTCCGTCCAAACACCAAGCTGGTTAATCATACCGTGAGCAGCACGCTGCATTTGTGTGATTGCGTCCCAGTTGTTTGAGCAATCAGCAAACATGATAAACAAACGACCATTCTCACCCTGTATCTTGAAGAAATGGTCAATATGATAATAAGGAATGCCATAAAACAAATCCTTTGAACTGTCACCAGAATACTTTGTAATACCGAGTTCGGCCAAATCGTCCATAGAGTTAATCTCTATAACATTGCCCTGCAATTTATTTTTAACAGCAAGACCAGCACCAGCAGTAAAGAACTTAGGCTGCTTGGAAATATCAAACAGCAAACCAGTGACTTTCTCAGTTGAGGTTGTTGAGCTGGTTCCAATGTTACCATCGGTATCGCTCATAAAAACACCACCTAAAGGCATATCTTTGATTGATTAATATTAATTGTAGTATGGATTTTTGTAAAGAATAGCACCACCAATAATAGATGGTTGGGTGTCCTTTGTATAAACACAGCCAGTACTATCTACATACAATTCATCGTATTGACTAAACTTCTTCAAGACTGCATCAACTGACGCTGGAACTTCTGGAGTTGCCTGGCTTTCTGATTTAGAACCACGCTTTGAAGTCTTCTTCTCCTTCTTTTCCTCTGGAGCAGGATCTTGTGGAAGTTTGTCATCATTTGTATTCGTGTCCACATTCTCAGTTACAACATCTTCTGGATTTGCATCAACTGACGCTGGAACTTCTGGAGTTGTTTCTGAGGCTGTGTCAACATTTTTAATTTCATCGGCACTCTCTGGCACCTCTTTATTCTTTAATCTAGCCATAACTTGTGTAAAATCTAAAAAAGGGAATGGAGTCAAGCCCCACTCCCTTTAAAATATATTTTGAAGTATCTAAGTTGGTATTACTCAGTAGCCTTGTAAGCTGTCCAAACAGTAATCTCCTTTGGACGAACAATGTTTACGTCCATCTTCATACGCATCTGGAAGAAGTAAAGCTCACTGTTGGCCTGCAAACGCTCAACCTTAACAACCTCTGAGTCATTAGCGTAATCAACACCCATCCAAAGGTTAGAGTCCATACCAGTAGAGAATACACCCAAAACGATAGTGTGCTCTGGAACTCCTACGATAGGGATGATTCGCTTACCCTTGAAACGATACTCATTAATCTTGGTGTTGTCTGAGTACTTAACCTGCTTGTCGTTGAGATATTGATCGTACAAATCCCAAACATCCCAACCAGTTACAAAAACGAGGTTAGAATTCTTACGTACAGCCTTTGGACACTTACGCCACATGGCACGAAGAGCAGCCTCTACTTGCTCACCAGTGGTAAGCTCTGTATTACCAGCGATAATACACTGGCCACCAGCCTTATCCACTTCTGTTGCATCGGTCTTGGTATTGTCAATAATACGCTTAATTGCACCATCGAAATACTTCATCGGGCCACCAGCATTGTCGCCACCAATATCTGTACCGTCAGTAGGAGTTGTAATCTTAGCAGCCGCCTTGCCACCCTTTGCAGAGCACCAGATAGACTCACCGATATACTCGTTCTTCTTCTCAATCAAAAGGCGAAGCATAGTGGCTTGCAGCTTTGGATCAAGGTCACGGAACACAAGATTACCATTTGGCTGTGCGAATTTCCAATACTTCTCGTAATCACGAGGATTAAACTCAAGGTAAACCATGAAATCCTTTGGCTCCAAATAACGCTCATTGAACGTATATTGATTCAAGCCACCCTCTGTACCAGCACCAGCACCCTGGGTAGTTGGTGTAGGTACATTGTCCTGGATGATTTTACCCAACTCAACAGAAGGAATCGCATACTTATACTGAATACCAGACTTAATATGGATAAGACCTTCCTTATATGTATCATTACCTTGCGCTGTATAGGTTAACAAGTCTTCAAGGACCTCACCACTATAGGTATTTTGCGCAAAATTTACTGAACTTGGCATATATTATTTATAATGTTTTTTAGTCAAGTGTATTAAATTGAAAATCTGGGGCGATTCGAGCCTCAATTTCAGCTTGCAGCTTTTTCTGTGCCTCAGTCAAGTTATCCTTGGCATTGTCAATATTAGCTGGATCAGTTGCGATTTGCTCTGAAATCTTCTCACGGCCTGTGATAGAATCCAAAGTTGCCTTTACGGTTTCAAGATTCGAGTGAGCCATCTCAACCCACTGCTCCTTTGACTCTGGCTTAATCTTTCCAGCCTTCACAGCTGCATCAATAAGCGACTCAATTTCAGCATCCTTTGCCGCACTCTCTGCGTCCTGGTATACTTTCAACTGATTTTTAACAGAAGCCAACTCTTCATTCTTGTTGTTCAGTTCTGTTTCAACACCAGCCTTCTCAATCTTTAACGCATCATAAGAAGCCTGTACTGTCTTCAACTGTTCCTTTGCATTCTTCAGTTCTGTGAGCTGATTTACAACATCAGCAACCTCAGAATCCTTTGGCAAACCAAGTTGAGCACAAACAGAACCAAAAGCGAATACATCTTGTTCTTTATTCATTTCTTGAGAATTTTGTTTTTCGTTCTGATTTTGATTAGGAATAGAACCATTATTTTCTTGTGGTTTAATTTCACCTGCTTCAGCGCAAATATCAACCATCATTTTTTGTATTGCAACTGCATCTGTCAAGTCTTTCATCTGGTTTTTTACCTTTGAACAAACTTGTTTAGAAGTTTTCAATATATTTTCTGCTGGAATGATACCTGCATCAACTGCTTGTTGAGCATCAAAATAGGTTCCATCACATCCTTCATCACCATCCATTATTGACTGTACCTTTTCTTTTGACAGGCCAAAACGCTTACGATAAATTGTTTCAATCTGCTTTCTGAAAGCATTTACCGTCTGTTGCGTGTCTGGATCCATATTGTCCTTATTTCCGCTACGCAAGAATGGATTGTGAATCATCAAGATAGAATAGTCACGCATATATGCCTTGCTTCCAGCGGCCCATAAAACAGAAGCCATTGAAGCAGCCAAACCATCAATAACGGTTTCTACAGGAATCTTACTTTCCAGAAGAATACTGAATGTGCTCATTCCATACAAAACACTTCCACCTTCACTGTTAATGCAAACAATAATCTTAGAAGGTTTAATGTAATCGTGAAGCCACAAAAACTCATCATTGAATTGTCGTGTACTACAGTCATCTATTCTGCCATAGAAGCGCATAATAGCAGGTTGGTCTTCATGCGCTTCTCCTACGACATATTTTAATTCTTCGCTATTCATTTCCGATTTTTTCAAAGAATAGAATGTATTTTTTTAGATAGTTGTATTATTCACCTGTATTATCACCAATATCTCCATCACCTTCACCCCCTGTATCAACATGTGGCTCAAATTTTGCAACATCTTCAAACTTAGGTGTTTGATGATCACCATGATTATCTTGATCGTGTTCTGGAGCATCGGAATGGTTCGTGTATGGTGGCATTACTAAATATCTATCAACCCAATTTCGATATTGGAATGAAGAACTTGTTCTAAACCATATTTCATAATCTATCCAGTATGGTTGCAAGCCATTGTCAAGAGATTCTGGCATATCAAAATACTGAAGATTGCATCTCTCATTCAGTGCAGATTCATGGTCTTTGGCATCCTGGATGGCATCATTGACACGTTGAAAAACATCAAATCCCTGCAACTCAACATCATCATCACTATTATTCAAATTATTGAGAACAAATCTTATTCTCATTGTTGCACGTCCTTCACCAATTCGTTGCTGTGCAACTAAGAACCTTACATTTACAAATCTGACAAATGCTGCTGGGAAGGCTACTGCATATTCAGTGTTTCCCTTAGAGCGAATAATACGCTCAAACTGACCGTTATCTATTTTTACCGTCTTAAACAATCTATCAGAATTGTCATCGTTTGGGTCAACACGAATAGATTCCAAGACTCTTTTAACAGCCTTATATACATTGATTATAGGGTTATCTTGAATCTCTTCTTGCGTTGTTTCATCTGGAATTTCTGGAGTTTCAACTTTTTTATCTTCATCTGGCTTCTTGTGCTTATCAACCAAACGAGTTGGAACAATTAGTGGGTTCTTTATATCGTTCATTTAGGAAATCCATCAAAAATACGAATACTATAAGATTGTAATTTATCATTTAACACTGTAGAATATCCAATAAACTGTCTTTGAATACTTCTTACCCCTGTGTTTCCATAAGTGTGCGAGCCACTTGGGTCATTGTAAACAGCAGCATAACAAAAGTTTCTTCCATATTGCCTTTTACTATGTTTAAAAGCAAATGGATCAGTATAAATGGAAACACCACGCTTATTACCAGTCCCCTTAAAATGCTTCCATACTATTGAATTTTTCAGATTTCCAGTTTCTTCAAGTAATGGGTGTCGTTTTTTATCTCGTCTAGGTTGCCAAGCAAAAGAACTTGCAGAATTAAAACGTCTTAAATAAAAAGACTGCTTGAAAATATGCTTGGCTGCATCACCCATTATAGTTTCAAAGTTAAACACATTAACCTCAAACTTATTAGGTAATACAGCCCACTGCATCATTAATTGCTTTGGAGTTATTACTTGTCCAGCCATTTTTCCTTTATTGATTTTGAAATAGATTTCAACTTTCTTTTATAACCTTTTGGTATCTGGAAATACGGATGCTGTGCTCCAAATATTTTTCCTCCCTTGCATACACTATCAGAGAAAATAGGGTTTATGAAATCTGGCTTATCTACAATTTTAGACTCTATATTTGCCAAGTCTTTATGATTCAGAACATCATCGCCTTCTTCTATCAAGAAGCATCTACATCCATAGTCTATAGGTGGAATAAGCCATGCAGGGAAGGATGACTTCGGATAGCTTGTTCCCTCCAATGCAAGATGCCAAGGCCTAACACGTTCATCTCCCTGTGTCATGTATGTTAAAATTGCAGACTCGTTGTACTTAACCCATCCAGCAGCTATGCCCATAGCATAATTAACATCGTCATTTTCAACATTAGCATAAATATGATTGTATAAATAACAAATGTCTTCACAATTCTCCTCGTTCTCTTCATCTTCAGAATCATAAACTTTAGACACCTTATAGGCCATCTGGAATTCTTCTGCTACAGCAAAGTCTATAATATTATCTAACGCTGCAAGCAATATTTTTCGACTTTCCTTGTCCTGTGAAGTCAAACCATTGTTTTTGCTGCGAACCAAATCCATTGCATCTTCAAGGCTTAAATTAAAACCCTGCAACGCATGATTTACCATAAATTCAATACGCATATCAATGATTGCTTGAAGCAATTCCCATCTATCAGTTTCATTCTGATACTTTTCTAAGAACTTTTTGAAAATTGATAAGATAGCATTATATTCTGCCATATCATCGGCATTATCTTTGGAAGAGGAAACGCTACCAACTATTCCTCTTCCTCGAAAAAATTTTCAACGTTCTTTTTCTCCCCCCGTTTATGGCCATAGCGTCTAAAATATTCCTCGTCAGACATGATTCTTCTATCATGTGGAGATTCACCACCAGTTGGTGCCGCTGGACCACCGTTAATGCCATTCGTATTATTAAACTGCTCACCAACAACTATACCAAACTCTTTTTCGATTTCGTCTGGTGACACTACATATTTATTCGTTAAAAAGTCATACAAAGAAATCTTATCTTTGTTATTCATCTCTACACGATTTGAATACTTAAATTCAAGACCTGGTGAAATATAACCCATTGCAACAAGTCTAGGAATAATCTCTTCATTCATCATGTTTTCAATGAAATCACGATAAGCCTCAATGCGCTCTCTAAAAATATCCTGGTGGGCAGACGTAGAACCTACGTATGATTGTGTTTCACCAGACATGGTTTCAGAACCAACAATAAGGTTAGAGACTTCCTTGTTAACAAAATCAATAAGACTTGTGTAAATATGCTCAGAATTTGACATCGTAAATGTCTTAACATCAACAGAATCATTGAGTCCTGTTACTATAATTTTATTCTGAGCTGCATTCGCTATATTTTGCGCAAGTCTTTGTCTATCTTGTACACTCTCAGAGTCAGTCTTTCCATGAATGATTGGTTGACCATAAGTATGAGAGAAGTTTACATAATTTGCAACAGTAAATTTCTTTGCAAGAATCAATGGTGTAGTTGCAGAAAACAAGCCCAAGTCTCCAGTGTTAATTAACACATAATTGGTTGAATACGCTTGTGTATTCAAATCCCATCCTGGAGACCACTGCCCTTGTCGTTTGACAACACGGCATTGGTTTGCAAGTACATTTCTACGTTCTATAATATTAACCTCTTTAAGCTTTCCTGTTCTAGGGTTAATATCTGGCATTATTTCTAGCAAGGTATATCCATACCATTTAGCTTCAACAATACCTTGAATGATTTTTGTGAACTGAGAACCTTGTATTTTTCTTGTCTCTTCCACATCTTTTATATACTTACCACGATCATTTTGTCGAGCAAGCATATAACGCTCACCTATAATTTGTGACTTAACGGTTTCAAGCACACCATGAAGATGAGCATCTTGTTGAACACATGCCTCATAAAGATCCATCAGCGGGCCTCTATCATCCAAAACAACACCTCTAGAAACGTCAGATTGAACAGTTTTATATCTGCAATGTCTGTCTATTTCTCGAACATATTCTTGAATGGTCTTCTTGCTTGTTCTAAAAATACTCTCCAGGTATGTGCCATGAAACGTTGCCGCAGTACCGATATTATCCATATATTTAGAGTTTTTCAAAGAATAGTTTTATCGACTTTTTAATGTTGGGCTATATTTTACCTATATAATATTATAACAACTTATATATAAATAATCAAAATTATAGGAATATCAACACAACACCCTTGTTTACAAGCGTTTTTTGTATTATTATATGTTAAAATGATATTTTTATTTTGCCATTTCAAATATTATATATATCTTTGCACCGATAATTTCATTGTTTAATCAAAATTCAAGTAAAATGAGTAAGGAAACAGAATTTTACAGAATCAAAATGACCTACCAGGGAGAGAAAGAAGACGGTGGTATCGACACCATTAAGTCTGAGGATCTGGTAATGGCATCTAATTACACAGATGCAGAAAAAACTGCATTCAAGTTGATGGAAGACAAGGCTATTGACGATATGTCAACGGTTAAGTACGAAATCCTCAAGACAAAGATTGCAGATGTGATTTACAACAACACATTCGTTACTGACACAGAATTGGTTGGTGGTTTGTTTGTTTATTACTTTGAAGAAAGTGATAAAACAGAGGTTGGACTCTATTCTGTTCAAGTAAACTACATTGAACTGAAAGAAAATGGAAAGGAGAAGCGTAGCACAGAAACGCTTTATATTCCTGCAACAACACCACAAGAGGCAGCATCGCTCATTTCAAAGCATTTGAAGCATGTTGGCGAGACACGTGATTGGGTCATCAGAAATGTCAAATACGACAAGGCTCAGTCTGTTCTTGTAACCAAGAGCAAACACGAAAAGGACGTTGCATAATGACATCTCCAATGGGGACTGGAAGAACTGTACAAACAATATGTACTGAAGTATCTATTCCAGAATTCCCAAAACTCCTTTTTGGAACACACAGTGATGGTAGCAGATTCTTTGATGCTACTGAATATTTTACATCTAAAGACCCATCAAAGGAATTAACTGTTGAGGACTTCTTTGTAAAGTTCAATTTTCAGATTCAAGCAATTGCTAAAACTTACGATTTGAAATCTGGAGATTTTGTTCTCATTAATAAAAGTGGGCACCAATTGATTAACGGAGCTTTTTGCTATCCGTTCCTATCTTATGTCGATCCGCAATTCTGCGCTTACATGAATGAAGTCATGGATGAATTATTTACAAGAGGATTCGTGATGTCAGATACACAAATTATATCTCTTGCAAAAGAACGAATCACGCCAGAATTAGCAAAACAAATATGGAATGGCTAATGTTCAATGGCATAAGGCAAAATCTATTTTAATTTTCAATAATCGAAAGGTTCTGGTGGCTATTACAGCTTCATTGAATGAAACTGCAAGAATATCAGACATAAAGCCAAGCAACATCTCAAACGCATGTCTTGGGAAAATCATGTCGTGCGGCAAATATTACTTTCGATATTTCCATGATAATGTTGAAATAGACTTGTCAGATGTCGGCACACTTAAATTAGAAGAATATGACAAATTATGTGGTGTAAAAAGAAGAGTATACACCAACATCGCAATGAATCGAAAGAATTGGAAATATAATAAAAACAAAGAAAATGACAACAGAAGTAAAAAACAATCAGTTGAAGGTAAAGGTGATTAACAAGTCTAAGCACGAGCTTCCAGCATACTCAACACCTCAAAGTGCTGGTATGGATCTGCGTGCTAATATAGACGAGTCGCTTACACTTCACCCAATGGAGCGAAAGCTCATTTCTACAGGTATTTACATGGCACTGCCAATTGGCTATGAGGCACAGATTCGTCCTCGCAGCGGTCTCGCCTTGAAGCATGGCATCACCGTGCTTAACACTCCAGGAACAGTTGATGCAGACTATCGTGGAGAAGTTATGGTTCTTCTTGTAAACCTCTCGCAAGAAGACTTTATCGTTAACGATGGTGAGAGAATTGCTCAAATGGTCATTGCCAAACACGAGCAAGCTGATTTCGTAGAAGTTACAGAACTTGCCGAAACAGATCGTGGTGATGGTGGATATGGCCATACTGGAGTTAAATAATTGAGTCGTGTGCGTCTTATTAGGCGCACACATATTTATAACACTATTATGGCAAAACCTGTTAGAGCCGACCATCCAGAAGTTATCAAATTAGAATACAACGCAAGATTCATCAGATTTCGACTTATCGAAAGAACAGTGTATATCAATGTATATGATGTTAAAAAACTGTTCAGATGTAGCTATATTCCGTATGAAGAATTAAACGTTAGATGTAATTCATACGTAAGAATTGTATTCTTCAAAGATGGTGGCACACTTCAAGCAATTGAAAGCTTTGATTTACCAACATTATGCAGACTTGGAAATCATGGCATTATATCTAAAGAAAATCAGAAAGCAATCGACTGGATTGTCGAAACTTGCAAAAAGATACAATCAAACAATATGAACCATAAAAATACAACACAAGTTGTAGCAACTGGCACATCTGAGCTAATTCATATCTCAGAAGAGAATGGCAAACGTGCTGTTAGCGCACGTGAGTTACACAATTTTCTTGGCGTTGGAAAGGACTTCTCTAACTGGATTAAAGACAGAATCAAGAAGTACGGATTCGTTGAAAATCAAGACTTTGAGGTTTTCGCCAAATTTGGCGAAAACCCTAATGGAGGAAGACCTTCAACAGAATATGCCTTGTCAATTGATATGGCAAAAGAGCTTTCAATGGTTGAGAACAACGAGCGTGGTAAACAAGCTCGTAGATACTTCATCGAATGCGAAAAGCGTTTGTGTGAGGGTAATGTTCCTTCTTACCAAATCGAAGATCCTGTAAAGCGTGCAGAGAAATGGATAGAGGAACACAAGCAACTCCAGTTAGCGCAACAGGAAAATGTAGCACTTCAGCAAGACAACACCCACAAGACCAAAGTTATAGAAACATTGGTTAAGGATATTAGCCTTGCAGATATGCGTCAACGCATCAACGAAATTATCAGAAAGAATGGTGTAGCAAAAATAAAGGATTCTTTTCACCGTCTTTACACAGAGTTCAATGCCAAATATCACATTAATGTATTTACTCGCATGAATAATGTCACATACAAAGGCAATGCGATGGACTACATTGAAAAGGAGCTTGATATGATGCCACAGCTTTACGACATTGCTTGTAAGCTATTCGAGAACTCTTACAACGACATTATGGATTCCTGGGGCAAATCAGCTAAACGTGCTGACAGAAACAGAAATATTTCCACCAGACAACAACTTTTGAATTAATATGGGAACAGAATATAATATACAAAATATTACAGTAGATTGTCTTCTTGAAATGATCAAGAAGCAGAATACTGCTTATCGTGCTGGCACCCCTATAGTTACGGATGCAGTGTACGATGCTGAGATCGAGAAACTGAAAGAACTCGACCCAGAGAATGAGTGGTTCAAACATGTAGAACCATCTCCAGTGTCAACTTCAAGAAAGAGAAAGCTTCCTCTTCCTATGAAATCATTGAATAAGGTCAAAGACATCAATGAACTGAAAAAGTGGTTTTCTTCTCTTGGATTACATGCCGACACAGAACTGATACTTATGCCAAAATTTGATGGCCTATCTCTTCTCCACAATGAACAAACTGGTGAAGCATGGTCTCGTGGTGGCGCAGAAAACGAAGGTCAAGACTGTACTGCACACTGTATTGCTGCCAACATTGTTTCTGATACCAGATATTTATTCACTTATGGTGAATTTGTCATTACTCGTGAAAACTGGAGACAGAACTTTGAAGGTAAACGTTCAGAATACACTGGAGACATTTATAAATCTCCTCGCAATACAGCTGCTGGCTTCCTAAACAGAGATGAGCCTTGTAAGGAAATCGCTCACGCATCATTCTTCCGATACGGAATGGATAACAGCACACTCAACTCGTTTGAGACTTTTGGAGAGGCTATTACAGCAATCTGTATGGATTATCAACAGCCACATTTGCACAAGAAAGTAAAAACTAAAGACGTTACAGAAGAAATGCTTCTGTCTCTCTTTAAGGAATGGTCTGTTATGTACCCTATTGATGGAATTGTTGTATATATCAACAAACTTTCTATATGGAATTCCATCGGAAGACATCAGACAACTGGCAATCCTTTGTACGCAATAGCATACAAGCACCCAGACTTTACAGAATCATTTGAAACTACCGTAAAAGGAATCACATGGAAGGCAAGTAAATCTGGTGCGTTAAAGCCTGTTGTGAACATCGAAATGGTAAACACAGGTGATTGCAACATGGAAAATCCTACTGGGTACAATGCTGGATGGATTAACGATCACGAAATTGCCAAAGGAGCAAAAATTCTTGTAACCAGATCTGGAGGAGTAATACCCAAAATCATCGAAACTCTTCAGCCAGCAACAACAGAAGAGCAAGAAAGATTATGGGATGAACTTGCAGAATGTCCTCACTGCGGATTTCCAACTTCATGGAACAGCAATGGAATAGAGCTGTGTTGTACAAGTCCATTGTGCCAGGGAATGCAGCTTGCAAAAATTGTATTCTTCTACACACAATGTGGTGCCGAAAATATGGGTGAAGAAACAATTGCAAAAATCCAGAACATAGGCAAAACTACCGTACATGATTTCTTAACCGTGACAGCAAAAGAACTGTTAGGAATTGATGGATTTGGTGATGGCATTGCAAGTATTGTTTTGGAGAACAACAAGAAGCTCCTTGAAGGAATAGAACTTCCAACACTCATGCAAGCAAGTGATTGCTTTACAGGAATTGGAAAAGTGAAGGCACAAAAGATTCTTGACAAGTTGTCAGAAAGCGGTGACTACGACAAATTCTTCAGAATGGAATATACTCCACCTCAGAAAGGTGATAAAGTATATGCAAATGCGTCCAAGACCTTCCAGTCCTTCTACGATGGAGTAATACCATTCTATCATTTCGTCAAGGCTTCTGGTCTCACATTCTTGACACCAAAAGAAGATGAAGTTAACAAAGACGGAACTTGTGCTAGCATGAAAGTATGCGTATCTGGATTCCGTGATGCAGAACTGGAAGCATTCATCAAGCACGAAGGTGGGGAAACATGCAGTTCTGTATCAAAGAAGACAACACATCTTGTTGTAAAAGACAAAACCGCTACGTCATCCAAAATAATAAAAGCAGAGTCTTTGGGTGTGGCAATATTAGATATTGATGAATTTAAAGAATTGGTAAAATACAGCTCGTAACTCACACGTTTACATTAATTTGTGTTAAAATATCGTGTCGAATTGATATTAATCGTGTCGAATCGTGTCGAATTAAAAAATATTTTGTATCTTTGCATCGTAATTATTAAAAGATACGATTATGGCAAAAAAGAATCAATTGACAAAGAGCGATTATTTACCAATGTCTGAGTTCAAGAAGTTATTAAAAGAACTTCATAAGGATAAGAAATACATCTGGGAACTTTACGCTCGTTTATCTTTCTGTACAGCGTTAAGGTGCTCAGATGTATTGTCATTAACATGGCATGACATCTGGAACCGTTGCTCGCTTACAGTAACGGAAAAGAAGACTGGTAAAACCAGAAAGATTCCGTTCAACTTACAGACACAAGAAAGAATTGATGAAGCTTACTTGTTGATGAAAAGACCAAACCCGAACGAGTTGATCTTCTACAATAAGAAAACAAGAAAACCATTTACAATACAATACATCAACCAAATGGCTAAAAGATGGAAAGAAAAGTATGATTTAAACATTGATCACTTCTCCACCCATACTTTCAGAAAAACATTCGGAAGATATGTATATGACACAAGCAAGGACAAGTCTGAAGCTTTGATTCTTGTCAATAGCATATTGAACCATTCAACAATTGACGTAACAAAGGTATACATCGGCTTGCGTCAAGATGAAGTAAATTCTGTCTTCAATTCTATAAACCTGTAGGTTTATTCAAACAATATACAACTGATTAGCACTCGTATCTAATATAAGTGCTCCCATCTATTTTCTATTTTTAATACAATTGATTATGTGTAAAGAAAATAAGGGGGCACTGGGCCTTAACAAATACCCCCTTCCTTACAACTGCAAACTGTGTGGGAATCAAGAAAATCCAGATGATTTCTGCGACAAAAACAATCATGTTGTTGAAACGATGATAAAACAACATGTATGTTTCAACTGCGCATTCTGGATGAACATCGTTAATTCCCAGGCACCGCCAGGACAAATAATTATTGGCCACACGTATTACATAGCGCACCCTTATGTTAAACGACCGATGAACCGTATAAAAGGAAATAACGGAAAGGAAATGTACATAAGAATGTTCAATGGTGAACTTATCAAATCAAACAACGTGTGGTGCAAGGGTGAAATTCCAGAACAGTTTAGGGAACAGCTTCCAGATACAGCAAATTTCCTATCTTTAATGACATTCCAGAAGCTTACAAACAATAATCACAAATGTTATGCAAGAGGATGCTGGAACCGATACCATTGTGTAAGGTACAATATGGACTGCGAAAAAGACGGACCATTCAATACGGTACCACAATCATACATTATCGGAAGTGATGAATGTCCATCTTTTATTAACAAAACAGAATTAAAAGACACCGTACAATGGTAATATATTGTATTATTTCTGTATTTATAATTCTCATATTTGCAATAGTCATATACAAGATTCATGCACTAAATAAGTTTTACAAAGAGCAATCAACACTCATGCAAGAAGAGATTGAATACTTATCAAAGTTTATTCTCTTCCAAACAAATGCACATGAATTTGAACTTTGGGGACTTCGCAACGAATTCGTTGATAAAATGAACGAACTTGCAAAAGAAGAAAAATACGAACAGGCTGCTTCTTACAAAGAAGCAGCTATAGGAATACAAGAAACTCTAAAGTATTGCAGAGAGAATTTGACAAAACCTCAAAAGAAAGGATAATTATGCAACAAGAACAATTTACAAAAATAATAAATGAACGATACAAAACTTTAGATGTAGAAAAACTAAAGAACAGTACACCTGTAAGTGTCGTTCACAAAATGGCCAACAAGCCTGGTGCCACAACAGCAGATATAGAAATCTGTGCAATGATAACAGCCATGTTTTGCTGGGATCACGATCCAAAAAAGACAATTGAGACTGCAACAGGATTTATGGATATGGCAAACTGGGATATTGCAGAATACGTTAAGTACGGTGACTTCTACGACATCCCAGACAACAAAGTGTTTTCAAGAATGTTAAAGGCTGAAAGCATAAAATCAGTCCTACATAATCTCAGACAAATATACTCTACAAGAAAGAGCATGAAAGAGACAATTGACAACACACTCACAAGTAGTATGTATGGAGATGGAAAAGCCTTCAAGGTTCTTTTGTACGACTTGACAAAGATTTACGAACCTGCCAGAATGGGTAGTCCAGAAAGAAATTCTGCATGCAGTAGAATAAACAATCTATTGCGCTGGATGGTCCGAAGCAACGACATTGACCTCGGAGTATGGCAGACAAGCACAATACAGCCATCAATGCTGAAGGCCATATTGGATTGCAAGATAGCTACAATGATAGCAACAAGCAACTTCATAGATAATTCTCAATGTTCGTGGAAGGCGGTTGAAGAGCTTACATATAAAATGAAAATGGTGGATCAAGAAGACCCACTAAAATGTGACGTAGTTTTAAGATCAATGAATTCATTATGGATAAAGTAATAGTTATTATAGCGTTTACGTTCCTACTGGCATGTATTGTAGGACTACTGAAAGTGATGATACAAAAAGAGGCATGTAACAAATGCCCCTTTAAGAACAAATGTCGTTATATGGAAGGAACGACTGGATATAATGTGTGTGACAATTACAACATGATATATGGTAATCACAGATTGTAATAAATGCCCATCTCGTAACTCATGCAATGTCATCAAGACTGGAGAATGGGATAAGTGTACGATGGTCCAGCACCATTGGGACGAAAGAGGATTCGAACTGTTCAAGATGGTACTTCCAGCCATCATACAAACAGAAAAAGGAATGCCTCTTTCCGAACAGGTCAGTCTCGCACAAGAAGCTACATCTATAGCAATTGATCAACTTAAGAATAATCCTAAATGGTAGATATAACAACAGTAAACAGAGTCACCAAGCAAGAGATGAAGGAATATCTGGAGGCACACATGCCTTATGAGATCAACAATCAAATGCTTGGCAGACTCGCCAAATGTTTTGGATTTACATTGAAGAGACAAATGGTTAACGGAAAGATTATTAGTTTTTACGCTAAAATTCAAACAATATGATTACGACATTAAATATACCTGGAGGTATTTCTCCAATTCCAAATGCGTATGTGGGTTTTCTCTCAGATACCGCAATCACCGTACTCTCAAAAATTTTTGAGGTATGGTACGAAAATCCGAACAACGACTGGATGATTATCTCAAATTCTTCCATCGCTGACGGATTAGCAAAAAGTAGAAACTCAGTTACAACAAAGATAGACGAATTGAGTGCGCTTAATATTATAAAGGTAGAACAACTTAACAAACGTGACAGAAAATACAAAATTAACTGGAGTGAGGTGAATTTCGATTGCGAGGTTATATCTAAGCTAACGCAAACAGGTAAGAACAAGCTCTGGAATGCGTGCTATGTTAATTCTGAAAACAGCATTGTTCCAATCTCAAAAATAGAAAAGAATGTGGTGCTTACTATAATTCAGAACAATACTGTCACTGCTCAAAAATTTAGCAGTCAACAAGAACGACTGCTCAAAATTTTAGCACTCAACAACTCCACTGCTCAAAAATTTAGCAGTCAGTGTTCAAATTTTGAGCAATTGCCAGAATCCAGTGTTCAAATTTTGAGCAGTCAAGATATAGATGTATCTGATGAGTTTGCTCAAATTTTGAGCAATGAGGTATTGCAGTGTTCAAAATTTGAGCAGTCAAACAACTCCACTGCTCAAAAATTTAGCAGTCAACCTATCAACTGCACAAAATTTGAGCAGTCAGCTGGAAAAACCAACGCAATTTTTGGTTCGGTTCCAGAAAACTATGCACACGAGAGCTGCACGCCAACGGTAGAATGGTCAAAAAATGACACAACTATCGAGATTCACGTGTCTGAAGCACTCCAAGATGCCCTGTTCGACATCGGTTTGGACAACGTGCGCATAAAGCTTCGCTCTGATGCTGGGTGTATTGCCGTGTTCCAACAAAAGAAAGAAAAACAAGAAGAACAAGACGGAAAAGAAACAAAGAAAGAAAAGAATCTTCCCCCATACCCCTATCTTATAAAAGAAATAAATAAAGAAAAGGGAGAACAAGAAGAAAAAAAAGAAAAAAAACTCATGGCGAGCGCAGCTCGCCCTAATAAAGGGGGAAAAGACGAAAACGTTTTGGATAACGATTCGTTTTTGGATTCGGGTTTGGATTCGTTTTTGGAAGGCCGCTCTAGCGAGCAACCTTCACGTGTTTTTTCTGTTTTACGTTCTTGGGCCGAAGATCGTTCTTGTGAGGAGTTCGAATATCTTCCAGGTTATGAATTAAACAATATCTTGAACGATCCAGAACTTTATGATTCGGATTACGATATAGTTCTCAGAAATACTTGGAACGATATTCAAGGTCTGTACAGGGATTCGGTTGAGGATTCTCCAGGTTCTGAAAAAATATTGGTTCCAGTTCAAATCTTCAAGACCATGCTTTACCGTGTCTTGGAAGAACAGTACGAAATCAATTCCCAGTTCAAGGTTACAGAACAGGATGCCAAGAACATTTTTGGATTCGAGCTGACAGAACAGGATGGGGAGCCATATTACATAATCGACCCAGATGAGATTCGAGACATCAACAAACCGATTGTCATCAAACCTCAGTTAAAGTCTAGAAACGTTTTTGACCATGCTAGCGAGCGTGTCAAGAAGTTGGTTTACTCAGAGTGTATGGCAGAAGTTCCAGAACAGGATTTCACACGTGCCGAGAAAGCTATACGCTACATGACGAATTACGTTGAGGAGCGTGCAAGAAACAAGACTCCAAGAGCAGAGGAAATGACACCTATGCAATTTCCGTCATTCTTGGAATCTGTTTCGAAATACAGCAACCTTCCAGTTGATGATTTGAAGATTCTATTCTCCAGATTGCAGAAGAAAAAACGAGTTGGGTTGTTTTATCTGAAATTTAACCTTCTCGTCATAGAAGAAATCATCCAGTTTAACCATGACAGGAACGAGTACGGAAAGGTTGAAGAACTTTATTGCAAAAAGATGGCTGAACGAGAAGGATAACTCATCCAGCCTTTCTTGAAGTTTTTGGTTGGGCCAGATCTATTTTTCTGGTCTGGCCAAAATTCTTCTTACCACCTCATTCTGTTCTGCCAAAACTTCCATCGCCTCTTCTTTGGTTCTGAAATAATTCCCAGACAGGTATCTTTTATGGCTTACTACGGTCTTCTTCTCCTCAGCTTGCATAACGGTTCTCTTGTCTGATATGAACCAGTAATTCTCGCCCTTTTCTCTTTCCATGTTCAACGGTTCGATTCTCTTAAGCGAATGGTTCCATGTTTTACCGACTTTGTTGAGGGCTGTTTCCAGATATTTTCGAGAATAGTCTGCTGGACTAAATGGGGTAAATCGGAAATCATTCACATAGCCCAGGTATTCTTCCATGCTGTATTTAGGGTCCATACCTTTGAGGACATAACAGAACATGGTTATCTTTCCGTCCGTGTATCTCATTCTAACAACACCTACACCTTCATTTCCAGTCTTCTTGTTAACGAATGAAACCAGATCACCACTTGTAGGCTTATATTGGTCCGTTATGCAAAAATAAGGGTTCTCAAATTCCAGGCCCATATTATCAAGAGCATTAAAGATTCGTTTTGCATCTTCTTCATTTGCGTGGACAAGAGAATCATCTGGTAGAACGTCTGAACAACGTGAAGGAATCCCATTCTCAATCTTAAAACACATTTTGGTATCGCCAGGAGAAGATGACTGAACGAGATAGAGAATATCTCCATGCTTAACTACATCTCCACCACCAAAGCCATCTTCCAGCCATTTTTGGAAAATAGCCGAAGTCATACCAGAGTCATTCTCAAAATAAGATGGCTCATGTAGTTTCAAACCAAACTTGGTACGGCAATAACTGCTGACCAAATCAAAATCAATGCGAGTACGGTATCTGCGATTCTTCAGAAAGTACTCTATTTGCTTCTTTCTTTTCATTTGAGATAAATTTATAATCAGCTGCAAAATAATCGCCCAAAACGCAAATAAATGACCCCTGGGACGATTCTGGGTGCAAATATACGAATTCTTTTTAAGGTTTTGTCAATATCTCCCATAAATTAACTTAAATTGCCAGAAAACGAGACTGAAATACTGGGGTCGACCAAAAAATCGGGATTTTATTATAAGAAAACCTTAAAAACGCCCAAAAATTCGATATAACGGCTTAAAATCACATCAGATGATAAGTTACAAGGATAAGACAAGAAAACGTCTTAGAACGCAAATAAACGCTATTTCTGGGCATTTTGCGATATAAGTGTGGGTATAGATGTGAGGAATTGCAAAATACTGGGAATCTTCCAGGTTCTTTTGTTGTTACGATTACTAAACACAATTTAACACGATTTGCACCAATTACAACCATTTCGACACGATTCAACACGATATTGGAAGGATGAGAAATCTGGAGGTGAAGAACAATTCCAGAAAACGAGACTGAAAAAATGGGTCGGATTATATACGTGGTATTCGCACATGACCTGCACCCCTCACCTTTCTTTTTTTCGTCTTTTTGTTGGCTAACTAGCTGATTTTCAGTACTTTTTATTGTTTCACTTATTATAAAAGTGAAACTAACTTTTAATTTGTTACTTTTTGTCTATTTTTCGTTTCAAATTGAAAGTGTCAAATTGTTTTATTTTCCCCTTTCTTTATGCTTACTTTGTCCCGATATAATGTACACGCATGTATATATAATAACACACGCACGTATATAATAATGTAATTATGTAGCTAAAAAATTACATTTTCTAACTATCTGATTTTCAGTAACTTATAGACTTTTTGCATTTTTCTCATAAAAAAGTTACTAAATTATTTGGTAGTTACCAATAAATTTACTACCTTTGCAACGCAATTCAGAAATAAGGTTGCAATAAAGAAATTAAAACTTTCTTTTGATACAATTATATTCTGTTTGCAGCTAGTAAGTTATAAACTATATGTTAAATTTAAAAATGTAAAATAATATGTAATAAGTAAGTAGTAACAAAGGAACACGAAAGCGAAAGCGAAAGCGTGTGAACAAATTTTAACATAGTGTTAAAATGCGTTAAAAGATGTACGTGTCCGTGATGCTCGGATATAAAGATGGTAGTGCAAATCGTCGTGTGCGCCACGTACCCCAACGTTAAAAAATCATAAATCTGCAAATGTTGGATGTAGTAGTATGTGCGGATAACTCGAAGCCGTGTGCCAATATGCCCTTGTGCAAATTGGAGTGCCTAGAAAGTGTCTGTGGGTGTCAAAAGCGTGCATCCGTCAACTGTGGGAAAAAGTGTCTGCCCTAGAGCAGAGCTGCAATCACCAAATGCAGTTGTCAAGAGCGTGTCAAGTGTAGTGCTAGAAGTGTGCCCTTAAACTACCGATGAGGTAGGGACTGAGTTGTACAATTTGGAAACGAAAGTGAGCGTACATTGTAAGTATGGAGCCTATGGTTTTCAAGTGCAATGCTTATATCTGCAAGACTGAGGAAGAGCTTGTGGTAAGTGGGGTGTGACTACACAAAGCGCACGGCTCCGTTGCGCTTTTAGTGACGGGCGAAACTGTTTGCTTAGAGCGTGCCAAGGGTGAATAATTGGTATGCTCTAATTTGGGCTTTACGCAAAATAGCTGCTGCATTTAGGTGTGGCAGCTATTGGTGCGTCCTATTATGGTAGGTCGTGGTTCGAATCCGCGATGCCTACAATGCGATATTGCAGATTTTTTAAAAAGTAGAAATTATGGGAACAATTAGTAGATTAAACAGCTTGCAGTTTGAGAACATGAATGTCAATCAGTTGGTAGGTGTAACATTGGTTTACAAGAGCGTGAATCGTGACAAGGAAACTCACTTTAGCGGTCTGAACTTTGCTGGAGATGAGTACACACCTAAAGATGGTACGCAGAATGAAGTGTTCAGAGTGTGGAAGAACGTTGTCGCTACATTTTGGACTGTGAAGGCAGTTGAGGCAGGTCTGAAGGTTGACAATGGTGGCATTGCGTCAAAGTTGCGTGCTGGAACTCCTTGCGAAATTATCGTTCGCACATGTGATGGACGAACTGCAAAGCGTTGGGATGTTGAAGGAAGTGTGTGGTCTCGTATTGGTCTTGTACCTACGAAGAAGGACTTGGAGTGCGCAAAGCGTGATTTCAAGAAGAAGATTCATGTTGCCACAAAAGCGAGCTTCGATGCGTTGAAGTTCCGCTTGAATTTTGAAGAGGTTGCGCAAAAAGCAGCCTCTTATTATGAAATCCTTGGAGTCTCTAAGGATGCAACTGAAGCGCAGATTAAGGAAGCGTACAAGAAATGTGCTAGAGAATCGCACCCAGACAAGAATGGTGGCGACAATGCCAAGATGCAGAGCATAAATGAGGCATACGAGTGCCTAAAGGATGCTGCAAAGCGTGCTGAATATGACGCAAAAATGGCTGCATAGAATAGTAAGTATTAATTATAGGTAAGGTCTAACATAGGCACGGCTAAGATTTGAACTTGGTCGTGCCATTTTTGTATCATGTCGAAAATGGGAAAATATTTGTTAATCGTGTTCTACACAGCGTTATCCGTTGTGTTAATTGGGCTGGTTGCGTATATGGTGATAGATGGTATCGTAAATGTGCCAGACCGCTTGTTGAGTCATAGAATTGAGTGGGGAGCGTTATCTATGTTCGCTGTCCTAGCGTTCTGTTGTTTCCCATTGATGATTGTGCTCGAAGTGTGGAGCGACATCAAGGAGCAAAAAGCGCAACAATCTGAAGATGGTACCGAATCTGAAGAGATTGTGAATGAACCTGTTGAGCCAGCACTCCAAACACTCTACAGAACGAATGAGCCTAATTTGCTTGGTGGTTATATGACATACGATTCTTTGGATAAGGCGTGGAGCATGATAGAGTGCGGACGTGCAACAGAAATCTATGCTGAAACATATTGTGCTGAAGCGTGGCTTGGCACAAGTAAGCGAACAGGACTTGTAGCGTTATTAAGTAGCGGTTTAATTTATAGAGCGTAAGACTAGATTTGCCACAATTGTGGTTAACATTTAAAAAATGGAGGAGAATATTATGGTAGACTTAGTTCTTTTTGCCTTCTTCTTAGGCGGTGCAATTGGCTTCTATCAAGGTAAGCACTTTGATGAGCTGGAAGATGAATAATGACCCATATTTGATTTGATTTTATAGATGGTTGGGAAAGTACGGTCGAAGCCGTGACAGCCAGGTGCAAGTCCTGCCATCCCACAAATTAGAAACATTTAAATTAGTAGAATCATGGACAAAACAAAAGAATTTAAGAATGATGTTACGTCATTCTTCTTCTACATGTGGAACATGTGGAGCGTGGAAGAGTGCGAGAAGGTTTTTGAGCACTCAAATTGTAACTGGCAGCACTTCTGGGACAAGTGGAATGGCTTCTGTAATCGTGAGGGATGTCGTGGTGGTGCCATTGAGCCATTCTTTGCAGAGCTGTCAGATGATAATCGTGATTTGCTCGTTAAGCGTGCTATTGAAATGTATGACGGACGTTCAAAAAGAAAGGAGTAATTATGTCAGATCATCAGTACAAAGTTGCTCTTAAGGGCATTATGTTACAGTTGGAGACCGCAAAGCGTTTAGGTTGTAAGCGTGTTATTGCAGACTGTCAGAAGAGAATTGAGAAATTGCAGCTGAAATTGTTGCAGCCATCGTTTTAATCATAAACCAAGAAGTATGAAAACAATTGCAGAGTTGGTAAAGCTATTCGTCAGCAACAAGAACAAAATTGACGAATTGAAACGTGAGAATCAGCATGCCGTTTATGAGTACGTTTCCCAATACGTATCAGACGGAGAAGTTGTAATATCGTTGCGTAAGGGTGACGATTATGGGAAGAAGTATGCTGTCCATCTGAAGCGTGAAAGCGATGCTGGGTTGTTTGAGTGCGGAGAAGATTCCGTTGCCTATGTTTGTGCATATCCATTGAAGAAGAACGGAGAAGTTGCAAAGATAGGTATAACTCATCTTGACTTGAATAAAATCGAGAAATTAACAAAGTAATTAATTTATAAAATATTTTAGATATGGAAATACATTGCCAAGAAAAGTTCGATGATGTTAAGAAATATGCAGAGTCGATAGGAGACCAGACGTTTAATAATTGCATTGAGCGTCTGAAGGAATGGGAAAAAGATGGAAAGCATACTGTTCATTTGTACAATGATTTTGCAAAGCACAGCTTCTACTTCCAGGAGTTTGATGTTAACGGTCGTTGTGTAATGAATGGTGGAGTCATCTATCACGAGCCTGGAAATGACCACTCGTTCAGCGTATGTATTGACGCTGACGAGATGACAAAGCCAGAGTGGAGAATCCATACATAAGAGTTAGTGTTATGGCAGGTATAAAAACCAATGAGGACATGATAAATGCCCTGTTCACACTTGGACCTACAACCAGTGTGTACGTTATTGAAGCTTTGAGAGCTGGTCTTGAAGCATACCTCAATAAAGATATTGTATCTGATGAAGATATTAAGAAGACATGGTGTCCGCTTGATTCTCCAGCAGGTGTGAGATCCAAGATGAAAATTTTGAGAGACAATTTACAGAACTTACAGCAAAACAAAAAATTGCTGTAAGTTTTAGGCATTAAGGTAGTAATCCTGGGTTCGATTCCTGGGATGCCACACATTTGAGATATAATGTTTTCCATGATGTACGTCTAGTACGTTTCTACTTGACGAGCGGAATCGGGGTGTTTATCACTTTGGTTCCGCTTTTATTATAAAGTTAAATCAAGTTAAACGTGCCAAAAGTGGACAACATTGTACACCATCTTTTTTCTATTCGATAACAAAAACAATAAAAATAAACGATATGGACGTAACGATAAAAAGAGTGTTTTGCACACCCTGGTACCAGGATGAGGGTGTGTATGGATGCAACAATGTTTGCACGGAGCCAATATCTCTGGACTCTCAGACGCTTGCCGAGATTGAATTTTATCGTCACAAGAAATTTGTTGATGGTGAAGTTGAAACAGACTGGATTGTGAAGTATTTGCACGACAAGTCTGTTGGTAAGATTTCTGACATTGGAGACAACAAATATATCAAGTGTATGAGATTAGGAGAGCTTGAACTTTCCATCCAGTTGTCTTATTACTTGTACTGTATCAGAAATGATGCAGACCACGGAAAGTTAATGACTGAAGATGAGTTCCAGTATATCCTTCATCATAATCATATTGATGGTACAGATATACTGGACCCAGCGAATAGATATGTTGATATTTACATTTCCAACAACGTTACAGATGAAACGTATGTTGCAGCAACTCAATGGACCTTGCGAGAAATAGACCAATGGCTTGGGTGTATTATTCTCAAAAGGAGTATGAACTGTATACAATAAATATAAAAATCAAACAATATGAGAACATCATTAAAACAGCGTGCTGCACAGGCTAGCTTAAATAGCAGAATGTGCAGAGATTGTAAATTTGGCAGTAAGGTATGTCCAAAAGAAATTTTGGATATTTGCCACAAGGCTTTTGTAGCTGGATATATCAAGGGAAGTAAAGATAATTAACAATAAATAAGTAGAAACATTTAAAACATTAAAGTCATGGATTCACATACAATGGCACATCGTTGGACGAACCAGGATTTCGGTCGCAACAACGGATTTAAGTCGAAAAATACTCATTGTGACAAGTGGAATTACTACAGCTATTCAACTGTGATCGCCCAGTGGGTTGATCACAAGAGAAAGGTTATGGTTGTTATGGACTTACATAGCGACACAACACCTACAACCAACAAGCATCGCCAGGACATTTATTCTGGTGTTAGTGATGAGATTACAGTATTTCCATACACTAATTATTCATACAGTTATTATGATGGAGGTCAATTGACTTCATCTCCAGAGTCTTTTGATTACACAGACCGTAGAAGATTGCTGGAGTACTATCTTCAGAATATGTACAACGCATACTCTGAGTTTGTTAGCAGCAAAAAGCTTACAACTCTTAATTTTACAGATTACTGGGAGTATGCTGACAAGTTGTGTGAAATGTACAAAGACACGACTTACAAGAAATGGTTGCGTAATCCATCAGCATTGATTGCTAAGAATGTGTTGACAGCAATGCGTAAGATGGTTAAGCTTCATATTGCTGGTGTAACTGCAACTGAAGAGTTTGTGAACACAATGTTTGGAGATGGTACCTGGGATGCTTATATGACTCGCACAGAGTCTATTAGAAAGAGTGCAAGAACACGTGAGTATATTGCCAAGGTTAACTATCACGTTGGTTATGAACGTTGGTATAGCAGATGTGATCTGCCTTATCATTCAATGGCAGAAATTAAGGCAGATGGTCCACGAAAGATCCTTTTGCGAAAATTCGCAAAGTTGTGGCATGATGCAAATGATAATAAAATTTGCGAGAAGAAGAAGCAATCCATAGTAAATGCTACTAAGTATCTGGGTATTTCAGATATTCAGTCTTATGAATTGCCATCTGGATGGAGTATCAATGATTTCCGTATTACCGTAAGGAGTGTAATCGTTGACGGTGAAGTGGTTTATAAGCCAATTCATTGTATGGATGAATGGCGCATCCTTGGATGGTGCAATGTTCCTGTTTTTGAATTCCGTTACAATGAATTCAAGGCTGCGAAAGATACCAAAAAGTTCAAGGAGCGTTATATTAAGAAAGCTACGATTCTTGGACGATTGGAGAAAGGAAAGAGCCTTTACATTAAGGTTCTGGCTAAAAGTCTCAAGGTTGAAGACTTGACTGAAGAACAGACTCACTTATATAACGAGTTTGTAGCATTCCAAGAGAAAGAACTTGGACGCATAGAAAGAGGAAGGAAGATTCGTATGCAAGATGAGGCTAGAATTGCCGCAGAAAAGGCTGCAAAGCTTGAAGCATATAAGTCTCGTGGTGTTGAAGGAATGCGTGACTTGTGGCGTGAACACTTATGTTCTATTTACGAATACGACAGACTTGATGATTACTATTATTTCTGCTCAGATGGAGTAAGAATCACGACTACATCGAGACAAGTAAGAACATCAAGTTGTCAATTGAGCAGTGCAAGAAATACTGGAAGATTATCAGTATTTGGCATGAGAACCCTAGTAAGTTCAAAAGTATTCAAATGACAACGAAAACTGGTACATACCAGGTTACAAGTTATAATGATGACATTTTAACTGCTGGATGCCACAAGATTGCGTACCAAGAAATGAAGCGCATGATGAAAGAGATTCTTGGAGATGCGGCATAATATCGAACAATGCAACGAGCTAAAATTCATTAACTCGTTGCATAACGCTTATAAAGCATACCTTAACTCTCAATTGCATAGTGGGAATATGAGCAAAGCTTTATTCTTTACAAAGCTAAATAAGAGTAAGGAAGTAAGAGATAGTATTATTCTTGAAATATCATTAAAATACAGATAAATATGGAACAGTATGAAAGTCAGCAATATCGTGGCTGTACTATCAATATAGGTTTTGACGGAGACTCTGACAACCCACGTGAATGGGACAATGTAGCTACGTTTGTGTGTAAGCATCCTCATTACTCACTTGGCGATAAACAGAACGTAAATGGTGTTGTAGAAGACCTGTTCTCTGATTATGTTACAGATAAGGTTGTCATAGATTTCTTTGTCAAGAATAGAAATGCAGAATATATCCCAGGTGAAGAAGACGATGACAGCGATCATTATTATAAATTTACAGAAATATACTGTAAAGAAAGCCATGACCGTTACATTGATGCGGATTCTTCAAGAACTGAGAGCGAAATCGCAGAAGACATGACTGAAGAGTTGAGCTTGAATGAGAAGTTAGAACTCATTGAGGCCTCTGGTGAAGTGGTGATGCTGCCAATATCAATGTATGAGCATTCTGGAATCACGTTATGGTTGGGTTCAAAAGACCACCACCCAGATGCAAGATGGGATTGTTCATCTATTGGATTTGCATATATCGAAAAGTCAACCGCCGAAAAAGAAATGCCAAACCGCTTGTTTTCAGAAGGTAGTGATTTTGATTGGAAGGAATGGTCTTACAAGATCATGGAGGGTGAGATGAAGGATTATGACACCTATGTAAGAGGTGAAGTAATGGCATTTAATATCGAAGATGAGGATGGATATGTCTTCGATAGTTGTGGTGGATATTACGATGAAGAACAGTTGATCAATGATGCAAAAGCTAGTATTGATGGGTATCTGAGTGAAAAAGAAGATGCACACAATAAGAACCTTGCTCTTGTAAAAGACAATATATCAAGCATCAATGGTAAAATGTTCGTCTATGGGCAGTCTTGCTACAGAATTGTTAAGGACATATTTGGACAGTACTGTATTGAAAGAGCGTTGTCCAGCCATTCTGTGTTAGATTCATTTATCTCAATACAGTTATCTGACATTCCAGATGAGTTGTTGGAAGATATGGTTGAATATATTAAAAAGGTATCAAAACATGGCAAAGAAAAGGTTTAGTTCTAAGGAGCTGGCTGAGTGGGTTTACCAAACCGCTTCAAAAGCTATTACAGATGAAGACATGGCTGTAGTTTATTATAAACTAGTCGGTGGAGGTCTTGCTGTTGTATTAGCATGGTCCAGCTCTTCAGATTATCAATATGAGAAAGATAACCCATTCATGCGAAAAGATTTTTCCAAAGGTTCAGAAAATGCTCCTTATGAAAGATCTTATTGTCTGGAAGTTTCATTGAGAATAGCTCATTCCAGCTATTTTGTAGATGATTGGGAATTTGCATCTGTATCATCTGAAGGCGATGTAGATGGTGAAGCTTCTCTTTCAGCATCTGACGAAAAGGATAAATGCAGACATATAGCTGCATGGTTGAGTAAAATACGTATAGAAATTCTTAAACATCATAGAGGTTAATATGGAAAAGGATTTTTCTAAACTACTTCCAGCACTGTTTAATGACAAGGACCTGTGCTTTACAGAATTAATGGAAAACTTTTTTGCAGAGTTTGACGGAACATATTGTTGTAATGTACAGGGCACCACGTTTGTTGGATTTATTGATGATCAAGAAGTTCGTGTTCATGCTGTAGTAAACAGAATTGAACTTGAATTTACAGATGGAAAACCTTCTTGGGTTTCAATTGATAAGATTGTGAAATGGTTTGAAGGAACTATAGACAACAAGCGTTTTACACACAGTGTTTGGAAGGAAGACGATCGAGTAGTTGCACAATATTATTGGAACAATTAAAAATAAAGAATATGGACATCAATATTATCAAATCAAAGTTTGAAGAATGCAAAAAGCATTTTGGATTGATAGATTTTGACAAATACGCTTCAAATGTAATTAATGAAATCTTAACTCCTGGTGCTCATGTGAATTTTAAGGATCCTATATTTGGTGAATTCTACGGAGTTCTCATCAATGGAATTTACCGCTCTCAAGATGGTAACAATATCGAATGTTATGCACATTTTGAGAAAGGATATGGAGTAAAAGAGTTTCTGCTTCATACTGTTCCACACAAGACAGTTCTGTCATGTATCGAACAGCTCATTGCCAAGGTTCCAGAAATTGAAAGAAAACGCAAGATTGATTTTTGGAACGGACCTATGAGAAAATCGTTTAAGGAACGCTTCAAGCACTGGAAAGAGGATGAAGGAAAGGGATTGGTAGAGTCTTTGAACTTATCCATCCAGGATTTCAAGGATTGTAAAACAATCCCTGGCATGACTGACGTTGAAGAGATTGACAGTTTCATCAAAATGGATTTCATCAAGTACTGGGAAGGTGTTGTATATGAAATCGTTAAGGGATTGAAGAATGGTGAGGACGAAGAGGATATTCGTACTTGTGATGTTTGTGGCTTGCCTATGAATGAAGGATATTATCTCGGAGGTGAATTTGCTTGCGATGATGTATGCTGTTTGGCAAGCTATGATGGAGATGAGGAACAAATGAATGAAGATTTATCTCATGCAAACGAAGACTGTTCTGATGTATATTACACAGAATGGACGAGTGTTTTCTATTAAATAATTAAACAACGAGCAAAACTATGGCAGAAAACTTAATTGATAACGTATTGTTAGACAAAGAGTTACTAGAAAAGAAAGTAAGATTTCTTGAAGGTATACTGAATGATGATGACAAAAAGAAGTATGATGCGTATTGCAAAACAATTTGCAAGTATCGTAATTATTTTGTCATAGCACATGATAGAACTGGTGATGGTGGAATGTCGATGTTATACCTTGGAGCATTCACAAATATAGAACATGCAGAAAAGGCCGCTATTTCTGGAGCCAGTCCATTCATACCGATTGGTAGAGTTAGAAAAGTTGACTATCCTACTGAAGAGATCGGGTCTGATATTGATGTACAGAAAGGTACATTTCTTGAGTCTGTTTACGTTGACAACGGTGTGGTCTCAACTGAATATTGGGCTATCATGTCACGAGAATACAAGGAAGATGAACGCTATGGAGTTCTTATATGGAGCAGGGATGGTTTGTCTAAAAATGTCCGCAACACCTTCTTTGTATATGATAACAAGGATGATATGCTTAATTTTGTAAAACAAGCAAAATGTTCTGAATTACAAGATGATCTTGAATATCTTAATGACTCTTGGTTCATAGATGATTTATCTGGAAATTTCGGATTGTCACCTATAGATGGTTTTCCTGGAAACCTGCGTGTTTGGGGATATGAAGGCTATGAGGTATACATTATTAACGGAACTTTTAAATGACAGACAATGTTTTAGACATATTAAAAGACAAGGCCAAGAAAATATCTTCTGAGCCATCTCGCAAGGAAGAAAACTATAACCTGCTTCTACAAGAAATTATAGACGCAGGTATAGAATTGGCTGGCTATATAGCAGACAACGTAAATATTGGAGAAATAAACATTGATATTGAGACAGTTTGGATTGATTGCAACGGAGACTTTATGATACACGGTGGAACTAAAGATTTCGAAGCAGACATCAAATTCTCCAGTCTTTCTGTAGAAGCTATGGGTAATGTTATTAACGCAATATTAAAATTCATCGGAGGTAAATAATTATGAAATGGATTGTAGAAGATAGTCTTAGCAACTTCCCATTCTGGGGCGGTGCAAAAGATACAGTTGAAGACTTGACTGAAGAGCAGATTAATGCTTTTGGAGATTTCTTGGAACAAAATGGTTCTGAAGACACCGTTTACACTGATACGGAAATTAACGATATGTTTTGGCATGATCGTGATTATGTTTATGCAATCGTTGGTTGGCCTGGGTACCCAAAGGTATTCAAGATCACACATCCAGATGGAAGAAGTGTAGATGTGCTTGTCCGTAGCGAAAATGAAGAGCAAGATTTAAAAGGCTCACTCAATGTATCTAGCATGGCAGAAATTGAGGGTGCTGGTGACGGAGACGAAGATATGGAATTTGGAGACTTCGAAGCAAAAGAATTTGAGAGTATCAAGTTCTGGAAAATTACAGGGCCTTTTGGCAATACAGCTATTGTCAAGACTGAATATGATTACGATTCAGATGACTTGCATGATGACGAATTCATGCAGTGTTGTAAAATTGAGCAGCTTAACAGTAATCAAGAGGACTACATAGACTGGCTTGATTACGACACTAAAGAATTTACATGGAATCCAGAAGGAAAGTTGTTGGATGAATGTTACATTCCTGTATATGCAATTCCAAGAATTTGTGAGAAGATTCTTAATCCAGATGGCTCTCTTGATTATTACGATGTTCCAGAATCACATGCTATCAATATGATGAATTTGAATCTGGAACTTAATGATGAAGATATTAAGAATATTGACGGATTCGTTAATAATCTGAACAAGAAGCACCCAGATGGATTTGATATTAAATGGGATGAGCCTTCTATTGGTTCCCCATATTTCGATTCAAAACCAGAATTTGGTCTTGCATGTGATTGTGTAACACTTAGAATTTACAAGAAATAATATGGACAAATATAGAATCGTTGTATTAGCGTTCGAAAGCGGTGAAGTTGACGTTATTGATGTTGATAAGGAAATTATAGATAACACTTGGCACAGAGATGTTGAGAGTTACCTCCAGGAGCATTGCCAATACGACCTTGACAACATACAATGGATGCAAGGTGACGCTAACAAAATTCGCATTAACACGTTGGATAACGATAGCTTTGAAGGTGGCTATGACACACCAGAAGAGGCTGGCCTTTAACAATTAAACAAATATCTATATGGATCATTTAGAAGGTTTAGACAAGCTTTATTGCTCAAAATGTGGAAATGATGATGTTACAGTTGGTGTTAATATTAACCCTAACGAAAAAATTGACATCAATTTTCACGATAGCAGTTTGTTGGAGAAAGATAACTGCTGGTGCTATCATTGCTGTGATTCAACAAGTCTCAAAACATTGCAAGAACTTTGGGATATGTTCTCAAACGTTCCTATCAATGATGAAGACGAGATTGAGCAAGACTTTATGTGTTTCAAGGCTGGAACCAGCAGGTTTGATGTTTGGCATTGGTTCGATGAACGATGCCCAAATAGTTTGCATGATGATTTAATGTAAGGTTAATTATGAAACGTACAAACGAAAATCTTAAGAAGTACCATTTAAAGAAGGGACTTAAGAAGTCCCAAAACGCTGACATTGAGCACATTACATTTAACATGGAGTTAGACAAAGTGTGGCACGACAATATTAAATGTAACTGTGATGATGTTCAGTTTGGTGAAATTCTTAGTGATGATGGTCCGTGGATTTTGGGCAATGTTGAGTCAATGTACAACAAATTGTTCGACTTCCAGTTCTTTATGGATGAGTCTGGAGAGGTTTGCATGCAAGCTTCTCCTATGACAGAAGAAGGACATGGAGACATTCTTGACAGAGTGTTCTTCACGGACATTAAGGTAAAACTGAAAGAAAAGCCAGAAATAACAGATGACATGCTCATTGTTGATTGTGATATGTTTGGTCCAAACGAAGAAGAGGATTTGACGTTTGAATTTTATGATGGCTTTGCTATTGAAGTTACGAATGGTTTAGATGAGTCACCTTTAGTACTCCTCTACCCTACTCTGGTAGAAGTAGCAGAAAATAAATCTCTTGCAGCAGAAATAAGAAATTATTGCGCTGATGAAGAGATTGACTGCTACAACATTGCGTTGAAATATGGTAAGGTATTTAAATTAAATGATTTACGATGATTTTCACAGAATATATTGAATCATGGTTCAAAGAGTTTTTGGAGGACCATTTACAGTATGACCCTAAATATATTAGCTGGCTGTTTAATGAGATGGGGTATTCATTGGCCAACGTTGAACAAGGAGAAGACGAATACTTGTATTTGTTGGAACTGAAAGGGCAAGAGATTTGGGATAAGTTGTTTTCATCTAACCCATATCACAAGATAACATGCGATGATCTTCCAGATACGTTGACATTTGTCACGCAATTGTTGACAGACACAGCATTGGAAATCTTCAATAAAAAGAAAGGGTTTACGGACTCTTTCATTGAAGATATTGCATACAGATGTGATGGATATGACCAGTTGATTGGGTATTTCCAAGACTTGATGAAAGGAGGCTGCTTGTCTGGTGTAACAAATATGTTCATGTATTACGATGAAACTAAAAAGTTTTATATTGAGCACATGGACGATTTGGAAGATTTTGTGACAGATTTGGAAGAAGAGCTTGGTGAGCCAATACAGCAGAACAAGCAGAATACACTTCCAAGATATATGTTTGTTTGTCATCTGTGCTATGAAGAGTTTGCTTCAAAGATTGCACGTGAACTGTTCCCAGATGACTTTTAAAGAAATAAGGTATGAAAAATAAAGTAGATACATTCAAATTAGCTAAGATGGTCTCTTCAATCGAACAGAACAAATTGAACACGATCATTTCAGCAATCGGTGGAGAATATACGTTTGATATGGATAATGATGATAATTGCCCTATCATTGGTATGCTGGGAAGCAACGTTATCGCTAACCCATTTGACATCGTTGTAAAACGCCTGTACTTTAATGAGAACAAAGTTCTGATGATTGAAGGACATGTTGTTGAAGGTGAGGATGGTGACTTTGTTGCGGATGAAATTATTCCAGGACAAGTGACATTTATCATTGATATGCTTCCAGACGTTGAATTGCCAAAGAATCAGAACCTCACAAGAAATGAGGTTCTTTTGGCACACAATGACAGATACGTTGATGTTGCACAGGAGATTTCAGTTGAATGCCTGTCAAAAATGCAAGAACTTGATGTATGTCAGAGTGATAGAGAAAAAATCAAGTCATTGATACGTGATTGGGCTTTGGAGTTTATGAAAATGTATGGCAATTATGATTATACAGAGAACCCAAAGAACATGAGTTATTATGACTTGATTGATGAGTTTACCTCACAGAAAATGAAGACCTATGTCTAGAGTTGTTGAATACTGGAGGCATCCTACACGAACTGAGATTAAACGTGGAGAAGGTGCCATACATACAATAACGGTAGATGCCGATAAGGTTATGAAACCAGATGGGTCTTTAAAGAAGTGGTTTGTTGAAAACGGACTGCGATATAACTTAAAACAATATTAGTATGTTAATAAGCAAAGGTGAATTATTAAACATAGAGTTAGAGCAATCTGCTATTCACGATACACATAGAAACTGTGACATTATACCAGAACTCGTAGCAATGCTTTGTCAGACTCCAGAATTAATGAAAATGGAGAAAGATGAAGATTCGTTGTATAACATTGCAATGGATGCAAAAGAAGAAGGCGAATGTAGTAAGTTTTGGGACACTGAAGATGCAACAGAGTTCTGTAATGAATTGTTTGAAATAGCAGATAGTTATGCTCCAGAAGGGTATTATTTTGGTGCCCATCCAGGAGATGGTTCTGACTTCGGCTACTGGAAATGTGATCCATAATTATATAATCGAAGACCGATTTAGTGCATTGCGTTATTTCGGTCTTTTTATTAAACAACGTTAAAAAGTGGACAGCTATTCACACCTTTACACAACCTCCTATCCTATTCTTCAATAAAAACGAAATGCCGTTAAAGATTGAAGAGATTAAATTAGAAGGAACAAAATTTGATAATCGGGCCAAACTTACAGTAGAACAGCGTAAGGCCATCAAGGTATTAAGCGAGCAAGGATTTAGCCAACGCAAGCTTGCCACAATGTTCAACGTCAGTAAGAGACTCGTACAATCAATAATAACGCCTCCAGTACGGCAACCAGCAAAGAAACGGTCAAAAGAATACTGGAAGGCAATCAAACAGAAACATCGTGCCAGAAAGATGGAACTCTATCTTGAAGGCAAAATTAAATTTAAAAAGTAATTATACAATGGAAGAATTAAAAATTTCTAAGCAGAATGCAATTGCTGCTTATGTAGCAGGTTCGGAAGAGACAAAGGAGACTTTGAAGAAGCTCTTCCCAGATGTTGATTTTAGTATCAAGGTGACGGACCGTATCAAGACATGGCAGGATGTCATGGATGCACTTAACATGAAGGAGTCAGACATCAATGACATGTCGAAGGCTATTAACGCCTTCCAGGTCTTCAACAAACGTGACAAGCGTTGCGTTAAGGCATTCGTCAAGGTGTTGTGCATAGTGAAAGCCTTGAATGAAGGCTGGGAGCTTACTAAGGAGACTTATGATAAGCATGAGTGCTACTTTGTGTATTGGATTCGTAAAGACGGTATCTCTGGCAAACACGAGTTGCAGGCAAGCTCTGATTGTGCGCCTGGTGACGTTGTTGCGAGTAGCGGTTTCGGTGATTCGTATTGGGGCATCGTGCCTCGGCTTGCCTTCAAAACTCTTGAGCTGGCAGAATATGCGGTAACGCAGTTCCCAGACATCTGGCGTGAATATTATAACAATTACGAACAGGATTTGTAGTCAATTATGAGAAGGAAACGTGTAAAAAAACACGTTACCGAAATTGATTTCAAATCAACGTCATATTACGATGTAAAAAACAATATAAAAAAGTTTCTGAAATCGGTTCTCTCCCAGCTTGGACTTAAGTCTGGGAGAGACTATTTGGTAACGAAAAATTATCTAAAGATAAGACATATAAAAACTGTAATAGGTCAAATCTTAATCACGTTAAAAGAAGCGTTTCCTATGTTCAATTATTATTGGGAAACTCCAAGAATTTTAGTATGGTTCTAACAATAAAAATATGAATAATATCCAAAATTATAAGAAAACAATTATTAAATTGGCTGACGAGGAGGTCGTTAGAGAGTACAATGTTCAGAAGGATGCAGAAGATTTTGAGAAAATCAAGGCTGTAGAGATCGAACTTTCATATCGTGGAATTAACATTTAATTGGTTATGGGTGAAGTTGATTATAATGTGACTTACAAGGGTAAGGATTACCCTGTAAAAGAAATTATCCTGTTTGCTGGCACCAATGATGCGATGCGAGTAAACGTATCTACAGAGGAATTACAGAATGCTATATATGATTCTGATTCTGGATATAGTGATAGCGAAGCAGAAAAGATAGATAATAGTATTTATTTTTTCTTGGACAATGAACACTTCAACATGAGCAAGGATGATATTGTAGAATATTTAGAACGTGATTAATCATGGTAACATTGGAAGATATTTTAAATACATACTTCGGAAGTGATGTATGTATTGGAGAAACATTGGCAGATATACCTGCTGATGGCTTAAGCCTGGAAGATGCCCATCAACTTTATATGAAAACTATGAATAAGGTTGAAGAAGATGTTTTCTTCAGACTAGCAGACGGTGAGATTCAAGTTCTTACAAGTGATGATGAAGTTCATAAGAAAAGTGCTTTGGATGAATTGGTGAAATCAATTAGCTATATTGATGTTGTATTCAAGTATGACGATGAAATCTTTGTCGTAAAAGTTATCGAAGAACTTATAGATTTAGACCATTATGACGATCTTTGGGATTGGTGGTGCGGAGTCGATAATCAAACTGTCAAGCATCCAAACCTTAATGTTGAGGTAACTGGAAAGAAATATGAAAATGGAGACGTTTCTCCAGATGGAATTTACGTAAACGTTTATCTTGATTCAAATGACAATGAACCAAAGAAAGCAGAAGTATTAAAAATAATATCAAACTTATAAAACATTCAATAAACAATGGAAATTCTTACAAATATCAAAAATGCAATTAACAATTTCGTTGCATCAAGTATCAAAAGTACTGAAGAGAGACAGAAGCGTGAGCTTGCTGCAAGAGAGGCACGCTTAAAGAAGAAAATCGCTACAGATGGAGATGAAATGATCCAGGTTAAAGAGTTTGATGGCTCTTTGTATTTTGCATTTGATGGCGTTCCTCTTGTACGAACCAATCTTCTGAAAGAGGATATTACAGATGCAATTAAGCATTCTCGTGAGGATTACCTGGCGTTTATGTTGAAGGAGTCAAAGAAATAGTTCACATTTAAATTATATAATTTATGGAAGAGCAAAACAAAACATTAAGATTTGAGATTTATGCACTTGGCGCAGCAGAAATTAATGTTGTGTCATACTCATATCTAAAGTATAAGAATTCGAATATCATATCAATGCAGGTAAATGATGACAAATCATTGTGCCAGTTCATTAAATCAAAAGCTATTAATGGCATTCCTATGATGATAAAGAATGACGGTAATCACACTGTTCTTACATTTATGTTTGAAGAGCAATCTTTAAAGGTTATCATTAAAGATGTGACATTTGAAGATTGTGTTACTAATACAAAGGCTATTGATTTGCAGCCAGTTGTTACAGACTCCCCTATAGATTCAGTCATGTTATCTATGGAATTTCCAGATGACATGTTGATGATTGACGATATGATTAACATTATACAAGCTATCACAGATGAGTACGGTTATCACGATTTGTACACAATGGTAGATAACACTCCAACAGAATATACAAAGATGTTCTTCAAGTCATTGTTGAACGAAGCTTTTTACTTGGATCATAGTTCACATTACAACAAGGTAATGTCAGAATGCTGCCAGGAAATTGTTTCAGCAATTCGCAAGAAATATCTGGGCCTAGATTTAATGGAAGTTGTCAAAATATACCAAGAGAATCCAGATCGTGATATTGTGAAAGAAGTTGTTGAGGAGAAATATCCTAACTATGGGCTAACGGAGGAACAAGAAGAAATTGTTAAACGTTATGAGGCCATCAGAAAGGAAATGAAAGACGCTGGAATCATTACATTCAACGATCCAAAAGACTGTAAATCATGGGCTATTAATGGTAACAAGATTCCAAAGAATTGGTCTATTATGAACTCTTACGAACTGACTCAGGACAGGAATAAATATGCAGTTCTTTGTGTTGAAGATGATACATACACAGCAAGACAAATCACCCCAGATGATATTGCAGGTTATTCTGACTTATCTGATACTTTTATTGTAGCACCAAAAGATGAAGAAAGATAAATTAGACTTCAAATATAAAGCACAAGTAATTATGGCTATAACAATAGCTGTACTTGTGCTTGCATACCTTCAGCTTCTGATTTCATCCAGATTACGTGAAAAAGAACAGGAATACAGGACTGACAGCTTATTGTTTGAACTTGACAAATATCAACAGGCAGACAGATATGATGTCGGATATGCAGATGGTCTTGCTCATAGAAAACGTATGAGAACAGAAGCAGAAAAGGAATTGGTAAAATTAAACAAGGAATTTGACAGACAATAATATAAACAATTAAACATCAATCAATTATGTTTGAAAATGCAAATACAGCTGAAGAGAAGTTACAGGAACTTCTCAAGCAATCTAATGTAAAGGACATTCAAGACTGTTCTGAAGGTCTTTTTTGGGGAATAGGAAATTACCCTATGAAAGATTGTATCTTTATTTTCCGCAGAGAGGATAAGGAAAAGTATATCAGAGTTGAAGTATTTCCTAGCTATGAGGATCTTCGAAAAGAGAAGGCTTTCTTTGAGCGTATGAAAAATGATTGTCTTGAAGGTGGTTGTTTCGAAAGACTTGGCAGATTGTACGATTGGTACGAGAATGGCACCAAAGAAAACGCCCCACACCCAGCAGATATGTTTTATGCCGATGCTATCAAGACAACTGAATATAAGAACGTGTGGAATCTTGAAGACGATGAGTTCACAGCTGGTGATATTGTTACATGCAAGGACAATTTGCCTTTCATCTATGCTGGAAAGTGGCATAATAAGTTTGACAATGTTATCAGATACCGTGCGTATGCTGGAATTGATAGCAATGGAGAACTTGACATGCAATATAACAAAGTATGGCGTATGAGTTGTAATCATGGTAGAATCAAGCCAGCCACCGAAGAACAAAAGAAACTGCTGTTCGGTATGATTGAAAAGACTGGTATGACATGGAACAAGAATTTGTTCTGCTTCCAGAAAGCAATAACAAAAGATATGTCACTTAAGATTGGAGAGATGATTCTTGTCCGCAACACAGATAAAGAAACATGGAAACCAGCATTCTTCAGTAGATATACTAAATGGAATGGAGAGACTGTATGCAATATTATTGACGCAAGTGACAAAAAGTTCTCTCAGTTCATCAAATATGATAATAATTTAGCATATAAATAAGGTGTGATATATGAACAAAGAAAGAAGAGACAGACTCTCAGACGTTATAGCATCTCTTGAAGAAGCAAAAGATCTTCTGGAGGATGTTAAGAACGATGAACAGGATGCTTTTGACAACATGCCAGTTGGATTGCAGTGTTCAGAAAGAGGTTCAAAAATGGAGGACTATATTGAACTTATGGAAGATGCTGGAGATCAGATTGACAATGTGTGTGTGTTCATTGAAAAGAATATAATTAAAAAACGCTAAAATATTTGGTAGCTATCATATATTTTATTACCTTTGCATAAAAACAATATACAATGGATAGAATAAGTTTTTCAAATACACTAAAATGCAAAAGAGAGTCTTTGAATATTAGCAAATATAAGGTATCTAAAGATACTGGGTTAACATCGCTTCAGATAAATAGAATTGAAGATGCTGTTAACTCTTATTCTATGGGCAATATATTTAAATATTTGAAGGCTATTGGGTGCAACTTGCAATTAGTTAACAATTGCAACACAGATGTGCTTGATTGTGTAGAAAAGTTTGGATCATGGGTTACTAAAAGACGTGATTCAGATATGTCTATGTATTCTTTGGCAAAACAAATAGGAAGTAATGTTGTTACTATTACGAAAATAGAAACAGCACGTTCTACTGTTGGTGTAGACTTATTTCTTAAGATTGTTGATGCTTTTGGGTATAAGATAAAAATTGAAAGCGTATGACAAATAACAATTTCAAAAAGTCATCTTGGAAATATAAGAATATGTCACCAAGTGAAAGAGGCATAACTATAGTTTTGCCTCTGCTTCCAATTGCAGCAGTATTCACATTACATATAATTGGTGTTGTAGGCCATACTGATGACCATTACATTAGAACATATTTTGAGAGCTTTATCAAAAGCCAGTTATCGTTATGGTTATGGCTTGCATACATTTTTGTGTTTTCGCTCTTATATATAAGTATCAAGAAACGACACAAATATTATGATACGCTATCAGCAGAAGAATTGGCGATTATCAAGAAGCAGCATAAAAAATATGTAATTATGTGGGGACTGTTCGTTCTAAGTTCACCGTTTATTGGTGTTAGCATTATTATGCTTGAAGAATTTGTGAAAAAAAGCGAAGCAATTAAAACAGCTCTTACAATTATTGGCTGGTTAATAGCAAGTACTATTTTCTTGCTTGTTAAGGCAGAAACAAGAAAACGAAAATGAACAAAAGTAACATGAAGGCCGATCCAAAAGAACGCAAGAAAACGCTGGACGCTTTCTTTGAGTTCTTTGACTTGAGCAAAATCTTGTTTAACCGCAGACTGAAGGAAATCTACAATGTAACAGATATACCTAAAAGAAGCAGGTTTTACAAGATGGCTCAAGACATGGCCGATAACTTACAAATTGATTGGTCAACTATGACACATGCGGATAGCAATCGTATCATGTTGGCTATGCTGGAAGATTCTTTCAACAAAATAGCAGAGATAGAAGATTCCAAATCTGTGGATATTATCGTTAAAATTAGAAGTAAATGAGTCGCTTGGAAGTTTTCGATTCGTATGCGCAGAAGATTTCTGATGAAAGCTCCGTCCCATATATCCATGTCATAAGACTGAGAGATATGGGACTGCTAGATGAAAAATCAGTCAGAGATTTCTTAATTAGACATGACTGTGATGCCTTACTAAAAACAAAGAAGTTTACAGATACACAAGTGTATAATAAACTTGCTGGAATCTATGACCTAGATGTTAGACAGATACAGTATATAATCAATACCAAACGGAAAAAGCCGTATTATTGTACCTGTTGTGGTAAGCAAATCTCCAGGATTAAGTTTATGAGAAATCAAGGACTATGTGATAAATGCTTGTCTAACAAAATTTAAATTTTATTGTTATGGGTAATCTGTATTTAGATGCGTACAAGTTCTACAAAAGAACACACGCAAACAGCTTGTTGTTATTCCATGTAGGCTCCAGATATGAAGCTTGCGAAGAAGATGCAGCAAAACTGAGTGAGAAATGTGGCTATCTTTTATTGGAGAAAGATGGTATTAAGTTGTGCGGATTCCCAGATAATGAAGTTTCTGAAGTGATGGCACGCTTATCATCTGACTCTGTTAATATGTATATTGTCGAATACCGTGATGATTGCGGAAATTTCTCCATTCCAAAAGTGAAACAAATAATGGAAGATATTGAGGCAGATTATTGATGTTTTCGATATTATATATAAAAAATCTTAAACACTTGATATTAAACCATATTTAATAAGTATTTTGTTTAGTTTACACAAATAACAAAACACTGGTTTACAGAAAGTTAAGTTAAAAATATTAGTTAATTTGCTTTGTCAGTTCAAAGTATTTTTATAATTTTGCCACGCAATTCTGAATGAGTTGCGTGGTTTTTTATTGCGTAAAATATAAAATTGATTATAAATATGAACAGAATTAAGACTAAATTGAAGTTCAAGAAATCTGACCAGACAGGAAACTGGGTTGGGTTCGTATCTATCAACAAGGTTAACGGAATGATCAGAGGTGTACATGAGGATGACCCAGCACCAAAAAAGGTATGTGTTGTGACTCGTGACATCATTCCTTATATAGAAGGTGGCATTCTGTACGATGTTGAGATGATACCTATGAAGGATAAGAACGCTGGCTACATTGTAGTTCAAGCAGATCCTCACGCTTTTAAGGCAACAATCGAGACATTTGTTGTAAAGAATGCGGTTTATGAGGTTCACGTGAAGTTTGGAAACAAGAAACTTGTTTTCAATCCAATGGATGGACAGCGTGATTCTGTTCGTGACATCAATTGTTTTATTAAGGTTCTGGAGCAGAGAAAGGACATTAAGGATCTGTTGACTGTAGTTGACGATTTCAAGAACACTGGATATGCTCTCTTGAAGCAGTTTGAAAGGGATGGTTACTATGTTCCAGTGTCGCAGAAGAGGAAAGCTTCCTAGAAAGCGTAAAAAGGCTTGCATAAAGGCTGATGGTAGAATGTCCTATTACGTCACTATCAAGCTGGCATTGGTAACTGGAGAGTACCCAGTTAAATTTTGGGTTAAATCAAAGGTTGTGAATACTTTTAATCAAGATATAGGAATACCAATCCCTACTCCAACTGAATTCTGGTAAATCTGATATATTATGTTCAATATTCCAACAGAAGGTATAGCTACAGACGCAGCTCATTCCACAAAGAATAAGGTAACAGAATTTCAAGGAATAGACTTGAAGACTGGAAAACGAATCTTTTATGAAAATCTAGGAAACAAAACCGTTAACATTGGTGAGTTCCTGGGTGTGGTAGAGGCTGTTAAGTACATAATCGAGAATGACTATTGGCCACGAGTTATATATACGGACAGTATGACTGCTATATCGTGGTTTAAGAACAAGAAGACAGCATCTAAGAAAAAATGCAGAGACCTTCAGAAAGCAGAAATTTTTCTCAAAGCCTTCTCTTGGGATGTTGACACAATAGAAGTTAGGCATTGGAATAATCGTGAGTGGGGAGAAACACCTGCTGATTTTGGTAATAAATAGAATATGGAAACAAAGGTTTGTAGTGTTTGTGGTAAAGAAAAGCCATTAAGTGCTTTTCCAAAAAATAATGCAACGAAATGCAAAGCATGTATGTCTCTTGAAGCAAAGCAAAGAATAGAAAAGCAAAAACAAGCAGAAGAAGAATATCAAAAGAGAATATCTACTTTAGATGAATTTTCTTCTGAAGAATTGCTAGAAACACTTTATAGAAGAGGTTACAGAGGAAATATGACAATTGACAATCATAGTATGTCATATAATGAATCAATGGACCGCTTTATAAGAATGCAGCAAAGATAAAAAGATTGAGGATAACAACAACGTTCAGCCGACAATTCGTCTATTCTTCATAAATCTCGCTTGATTGAAGGCTGAACGTTTATATTGCGGAGTAGAGCAGTTGGTAGCTTGCCAGGCTCATAACCTGGAGGTCGACGGTTCGAGTCCGTCCTCCGCAACAACGCACTTTGTGCAAATAGATCTTTGACATATTGGAGAAAGCTTAACAATTTAAACGCATTATATATATGAACGATTTTAAAACAAGACGTGACAGTATCTTACAGGTATTCTCACAGGCAAAGGACGATCTTGAAAAGCTCAACTCTGATATTGATTACGAGATCGAGCAGAACAATCAGATGGTAGGCGATCTTCAGAAGAGAAACGAGGAGTTGGCTCAGATGAAGAAGAACAACGTAAGTTCTATCAAGTCGTTCTCGAAATTCTTCCAGTAAGAATTAAACATATTAAGGCTATAATGGTGGAAGTGGTAGACACGCATTTTGAAGTGAAGAATGGCTGTCAATTCAACGCACATGACATCTGGGTTCGAATCCCAGTTATAGCCCAAGAATTTATGTATTTGCCATAATACGATAAAATTTTAAATGTTTGAGCCGCATACGTGCGGCTTTTGGGGTTGTAGCTCAGTTGGCTAGAGCGTCTGGTTTGCATCCAGAAAGTCGTGAGTTCGAATCTCACCTTCTCCACATTGCTTATTGGATAAATGGTGTAACATGGTTTAAATTTTAAGGTAAGTTGTGAAACTTGCCTTAAATGGAACAGTAGCTCAGTTGGTTAGAGTGCTCGGCTTATATCCAAGCGGTCGGAAGTTCGAGTCTTCCCTGTTCCACAAATAACGGTTCTGTAGCTCAGTTGGTCAGAGCAGCTGACTGTTAATCAGCAGGTCACAGGTTCAAGTCCTGTCAGTTCCGCAGTTTGTTTTCATATTTTTTAAGGTTGATAGTTTTATTTTTATTGTTTATTGTTTGATGTTTACTAACCTGGGAGAGTGATGGCTCCCAGGTTTTTATTTGCAACAGTATTTCAATTGGCAGAATGTTAGTCTCCAAAACTAAAGGTTGATGGTTCGAGTCCATCCTGTTGTGCTAGATGTTTAATTAAATTGTTTGAAAGATGAAAGTTATTAAGTTTATCAAGAAAGCTGTAAAATGGTATTGCAAAATGGCTGTAGCAAGCAATATTGCATATCCCACTGGAACTGTACCACCAATGGTATAGCTCCTTTTTGATTGACGTGATAACTGTTTTTGGAGAAATGGCCGAGTGGTAAGGCAGCTCATTGCTAACGAGTAATACAGAAATGTATCGGAGGTTCGATTCCTTCTTTCTCCGCAATTATTAATCAAAACATATTATATTATGAGTCAAAATTCTTCTTCAAACAGTGGTGGAATAGGTCTGTGCGGCCTGTTAACCGTAGCATTCATCGTTTTAAAGTTATGCAACGTAATTGCCTGGTCATGGGTATGGGTGTTGGCACCGCTCTGGATTCCAGCAGCTATCGCATTGGTCATCATCGTGATCTGTTTGCTGATTTGGCTTATTGATCATAAGTAATCTCGCTTTCTCCAGTATGTTGAAATACTGCCTCATGGTGTAACTGGAAACACAACAGATTTTGGTTCTGTTATTCATGGTTCGAATCCGTGTGAGGTAACTAACAAAATTGATGAATTAATCTCGCATATTGATTAAAGAAGTTTTTATATGAAATTTTTAAATGGAAACGGACAACAGGAAGTTGACGCATTCTTGTATCATCTCTGCAATTTATTGGCAGCAGTAGAAGAGAGCAAGCATGAACAGTCAGTTTCCGACAAACTCAACAAGAAGTTGTTTAATGATAACGCTATTGAGTTTAAAACCAACTTGCTAACATTTGTGAAGTCTGGGGACCATATCGGGTTCAACTTTATGAACGTAGTCGCATTTACAAACAAGGCTAACAACATTGTCAACCTTGTCAAGAGCAACTACAAGGAAGATGAATTCAAGCCAGTTTGCTGCCATTTGGATAACAAACAGGTACATGTGAATGATTTGCAATATGGTCTTACATACGCTTTGGTCACAAATCCACACAAGCCTTGGAATTCAATCATAGGCTTTTGCAAGTATATCGGCAACGGTAACATTTATGTCATTGGTACAGATTTGAGTGAGTGTCTTGTAACGTTGTCTGGTAAATATGAACAGTTTTTCGCTTATCGAGTAGATTTTCTTGAAGCGTACACAAAATAAATTTCAGATCGGGCTGGAGGAGTCATAAACGGCCTTCCAGCCTTTTTGTTTAATGAATTATAAACTGATAAACAATAAAATTATGAACATAACAAAGGCTATTGCAGAAGAAATTGCCGACCAGATGATAAAACCTATGGTTGATCATCAGATTGCGCAGGAAACTAAAATGAAGGAGTACTGTACGCTTATTATATTGGGCAATGTTCCTGTATCAATTCAGAAAGAATACAAAGCTCACAAAGAATATTTCCAGCATTTGTCTAACGCTTATTTGTGCAATGGAAATGCACAAATTTATGTGAGTGTTGCACCTTTTAAGGTTCCTTTGAATAATCGTTCATATCGCTATGAATGTACAAAGGAACAGTACGACTACATCGTAAAGATGGAGAAAGACATCAGCAATTTGATTTCAGAAAAGAGAAAGATAAAGGAATCAATTATATCAACCCTGCTTTCTCTCAGAACGATCAAACGAGTTATTGAGCAGTTCCCAGATGCAGCCCCTTTTGCAAAGAAGTATCAAAAAGGAACGACAACTGCTGTTTCTGTTCCTATTGAAACAATAAACAAGACGTTGAACAAATACAAGAAGTAATATATGGCTATAGTACAAGTTGACCTGTCTGAGTATGATATGCTCAGACAGGCAAAACAAAAGGCTGAAGATGAATGTGCAGAGCTGAAGGAAAACATTAAGGCTATTAAGAATTCATCAAAAGCCATTGTTAAAACGGTCCATGTAAAGAATCGTGTTCAATTTGATATAGACAAGATAATTTCAAACACGATTCAAAAATATACGGACTATGAAAGAAGAAGATTTGATAGTCCTTTTTGGGACAATTCAATTAACAGTACAGTATTATGCGAAAGTTTACGTGCAGCATTACATGTTCGTGGAGCATTTTCATACGAAGAAGATGCTGAAGGTGAAGTTTCTGAATCTTTTGTTAATTTTGAAGACGTAAGAATCAAGGTTGAAAACAAGATGCAAGATGAAATAAACAAGAGCATTAAAGAATGTGATAATGCAAAAACTGAATATCTTGCAAGAAAGGATCAGCTTGACAAAGAAAAGGATGAGATCATCCAGAAATATAAAGAAGAGTGTTATAAGCAACTGGAGGCCAGATTTGATCAACAGATAACTGGTCTTAAGTACAACTTGACAGAACAGTCTGGAAAGGTTTCTCACCTTCAAGGCGTAATTGACACGAAGGATGAAGAGATTGCTAAGTTGAAGGAAGAGATTGAAGCTTTAACGAAGAAGAAATCTCATTGGTGGGACTAGACAATAAATGATTATGAATAAAGACAATTACATTCCAGGTGATTTGTGTTTAGTAAAAGGTAAAGTTGAATCTGTTTGTGAAGTAGACAGAGACAACGACTTTAGTATTACAACAGATCAACATCCTTTTCTACGGTTGAGTCAAGTCAAACCTATTCCATTGACTTGTAAAATACTAGAAAAGAATGGATGGGACCATAAAGACGAAGTTTATTTTAAAGAATATCCTAAGAGAAAGCTTGTAATTATGGAGGAGAATGCGTATATAGTCAACGAAAGTTGTTCTATGTTTCTCTGTCAAACTAAGTATGTTCATCAGTTACAAAATTTACTCTTTGGTTTGAATATTAATTCAGAAATGGAGGTGTAGAAATGATTTTAAGCATTATTGGTTTTATTCTAGCTGGCATTGGCATGTATATTTATCTTAGATATTCAAAGTACGTGCTAGAAGGTTCAATTCTTCTAGTTGGTGGTGCATTTATGGCTGGCATTGGCATTGCATGTATGTGTTTCTTATAATTAAATAAATATGAAGTTACAAGAGAATCAACGTTTTGAGTTATTAAAGGCATTGTGTTATAGTGTTCCACAAAATCCAAATATAGATCGTTACTATATTGCGGATGCTATTAGAGACGCATACGATGAACTGAAAAGTATTGATGTTTAACTGTCTTCGGACACAAATTAATTAGATTATGCCAAGTAGATATACAGAGCCGATTTATAACGGCCAGGACATAACATTTGAGCAATTTGCAAATAGTTGCTTAAGAAATTTCGGTATATATCTTCGATGGGAAGGTAAACAAAATGTTGGAGACTTTGAAATTCCAGACAAAATTGAACCAAGTGATTTCCATAAGAAGAGATATGATGAATTAAATGCTGAGTACATAGAGTTTATACGTCATCCAAAATCTAAAGAACAGCTTGAGAAAGAATATATTGAGTATGTTAAAGAGGTGAACGCACAGAACGAAGAGTTCGCAAAGATGAAAAATGATTTGCGTGCAAGATATGAATCCATGCTTGAAAAGGTAAGAAAGTGGGTGGTGCCATCAGCAAGCTATCAAGGTGTGAAAGATTTTATGGAAAGTCAGCTTCTTGAAAGTATTGAAGTAGACTGTAACATACATGTTACTAAAATCATTCCAAAAGATAAATGGATAGCTAATCAGCAGAACCGTCCAGACTTTGTTAAAAACATGAACGACCATCTTGAACAATACCATCAAGCTGTTGCTTCAGCCGCAAAGTCAACACAATGGCTCAAGACATTTACTGAAAGCATCAGAAAGGTGAAGTAATAACCTTTTAATAAATGTATGTAAATGGATATAGTAAGTATACTAATAGCAGTGGTGCCAATTGCACTTATGCTTTATTTTGCTATAAATTACAAATAAAAATATAAATATGAAAGAATTGAGAAAGAAGTCATTTAAGAACGGAGTTGTATATTGCTTACAACTAGAAGATGGTTTCCTGGTAGAAACTACAGACACGTTCTTACCTTATTATACTAAGGACGCTATTGGTAGACACCAGAATAAGCTCGACAACAATGAGCTTGGTGATCGTACAGAACGCTGGATGATTGGCGTTTCAACAATGAGCGGATGCCCAGTAAGATGCAAGTTCTGTGCAACAGGTAACATGAAACGTTATCGTAATCTTACAGCAGAAGAAATTGTTGCACAGGTTGAGTTTGTTATCAGTAAGGCTGGTGCCGATCCAAGTAAGGCCAAAGAGTTTAAGATTAACTACACTCGTATGGGCGAACCGTTCCTTAATATTGATGCAGTCAAGGAGGCTATTCGTATTATTACAGAGAAATATCCTAATACTCATCATTATGTATCAACAATTGGTATCAAGGGAAGCGATTTCTCGTTCATTAAAGGAAATATCACATTGCAGATTAGCTTGCATTCATTTGATGATGACAAGCGCAATTGGTTGATTCCTTATAAGAACAAGATGACTATCCAGGAGCTTGGCCAGATTCGAACAGAAAGCAATCTGAAGACAACAATCAACCTTACTCTTGTAGATACGTCAGACTTTGATGCAGACAAACTCCAGGAGTGGTTTGATAAGGATCATTTCTTTGTAAAACTCTCTCCTATCAATGTGAACAACATATCTGAAAAGAATCATCTCGGAAACGGTGTCGTAGAAGGAATTAACTTGGTATGAAAAAGGGTATTTTCAGATATAGAATTATCACAAATCTGAATTGCAACATGAACGAAAGCACAGGAGTAAACGGAAACTGTTACTTCTGCTATCAAAAGTTCAAGTCACCGTTGCGGCTTGATTGTGATAAAATGGAGGAAACATTGAAGAAGGTTGGTGTTCTGAAAAGAGCAACTATCATGGGAGGCGAAAGCTTGCTTAACCCAGATCTGGTAAAGATTGTAAAGATAGTCAGCAACTATACGTCTGATGGTATTTGTCTTGTTACAAATGGAATACTGCTTAATGAGGACATCATTGTAGCATTGAAAGATGCTGGATTAACTGAGGTCGCTATAAGCGTATCTTCCATCGAACAGTACGAAAGGCGTAGAGACATGGCACTTCTGTGCAAGGAGATTATTCCAAACACAAGAATAAACATTCCTAAGTGCAAAGAAAGCTTGAATCCACAACTGCTGGAAACAATACTGTCAGATGGCTTCTATAGCATTGTTTGTGAAGATTTACAGGCTAGATATGGTGAGATAAGACTCCCAGAAGATTCTGTAAAGGTTGGCGATGACGGATATGGATTTTATGATTACAAGTGGAATGGCCATACATTTGGAGTATTTGGCAATTATGGGAAGTACAACAGAAGCGATATTATCGTAACTCCTCTTGGAAATTTCTGTGATTGGGAAAAGTACTGCAAGGCCGTTAAGAACAATGAGCTTGTAAGAAGAAACAATCATATTGATGATGACAAAATTGTGCATTGATTTCGGAAGTGGCTATAATCCAAAGGCTGGATATAAAACTTGCGATATAACAACCTTTCCACAATTGGACTTCCAGTATGATGGGAAAGATGAGATTGTCGGACTTAGAGAAAAATCAGTAGATGTATTTTATCTAAGAAACGTTGTTCATCATATTCCAGATTTACAGAGGACCCTTACAACCTTGAAGAAGTATCTGAAGGTGGGTGGGAAGCTAGTTGTCATTGACTGCAATAAAGTTCATTACAAGACAAATGTATTTCTTGACAATTTGTGGTATAGATTTGTTGGCAACAACAACGAAATCTTTATCAGTAAACAGTATAGAGATTACATCAATGTTTTGATTAAGTTAGGCTTTAAGCAATTATATTATAAATCATTTAAAGAAAAGGAGATTACTAAGTATGAATGCAATTAAGAATCAATTGGAAAAGATGGGCTACGATTATGCTGTAGCCATTGCAACAAAGGCTGAAATCGAGAACGGTGCAGCTTGTGGCCAACTCGCTATTATTTGTGAGTAAGTAATTAACAAACAAAATCTCCCTGGTTCATGCCAGGGAGATGTAATTTAGACTATAATAAAGATATGTGGATTGATGATTATGGATCATTTCTTCCAGAAAATATTCCATATAGAGATATTTCTCCAGAAGATCAAGTGGCTCAATTAAAGAAGCAAATGGCTCAACAAAAGAGACAACAATTATTTGAAGAAATATCTGAAATAATATATGATGTATTGTCAGTATATCCAGACACACCAAACAGTAAACTGGAAGATGACCTGTATATGGACAATATTGATCTGGTTGAATTGATCATAAGATTAGAGCAAGAGTACAGCGTACCTATCAGAGATGATGAAACCAACTGGGTTAACGTTGAAGATATTATAAAAACAATAGAACGTAAAATTTAAATATAACAATAAATAGAAACTATTATGGGATGTTATAATACTACAGGATTTGTGTCTGGACTGAATGTCAGATGCGGTGATCCAATAGTTGCAATACCATGTGTTGTAACTAATAAGCGTGGATTTAGTGCTGCCAATTATTATACGACAACACAAATAACACCTATTTCATTGCCTATTTTTGGTACATACAATGATTATGGCGGTATTGAAAATGTAGAAGACACACCTTCAGCTAATGCGTGGAAACGATGTGTGTGTAACGATATTAAAAGTTCTGTAAATCTCTTTGAGAGAGCCAATGTATGGAGAAATACGTTAGCCGAAATATTAGGGCACGAAAAGCAATATATTAAAGACGGAGCAGATGAAATTGAAGAAGGCTTGAACAGCATATTAAAGCAAACTGATCGCATTTGTCTGATAATTGAGCATAAAGGAGTATATGAAAAATTAGCTAGTAAGTCAGATACGGATGGTAGTATTGATTTCTTCAATGACATTGCGCATTTTAATTGCTTACTGCAAAAATGCGGAATTTATGCTGACCATATTAATATGGGAGAAAGTGCTTTTAGCACAATGCTCATTAATGCAATTTTAAAGAATCCAGACGATATTCCAGATGAGTATAAGACAATATCAAAAACTGGCTCTAATTTGTCCGATAAATACAAATACAAAGTATCTTTGTCGGATTATTTCTTTAATTGGCATATTGGATTCAACGCATATAAAAAGAATATCTGGGACATAGAAGGTATCGCAAAGGCCTTTTCTGATTTTAGCATTTTCGATATGGAAATAGCAAAATTAAACATTGGCTATAGAGTACCAAGTTGTGGCTGTGGTAGTCAAAATGACAACAACAGTAATGTCATGGAGTTCTATGGTTTTCTGAAAGAATTCTATGAGAGTAATTTAAAAGAAGAAGAATATGAAGAAGAATAGTTATGTATAGACCAATCAAAATGTATCAGATAGTCTGTGACAGGTGTGGAGAAGTGTTTGGTGGTACCGATACATGCTCTTCATTGTTCAGAGATAAAGGCACTGATATTAGCGACTACTCAGACTGGGAAGAAATTGATGGCAAGCATTATTGTCCAGACTGTTATGAAGTAGAAATCATAAATGGAATGTATAACGTTAAACCAAAACATTAAATGATTGGAGATTTGATACTGTTCTTTAAAGAATGGTGGAAGCAGAATGTAACTTGTGTACATGATTACCGATACAGAGAAATTGGTGGTCATTCTTATAAAGAATGTTCTAAGTGCGGCAGAACTAAAAGATAACAAAGTATGAAGAAGAATAACTATGGCTGATAAAAGCTTAATGGAGAAGATGCTCCCGATGAAGATTAGTAATTGGGAGTCAATCGAATATAGTTATGGAATCAATTGCCCAAATGAAGATTGCGACAATAATAGTTGGTACGATGATGCCAGAAATATCGTTGGATGGTGTGATACACCATACGGATATATGATAGTCTGTGAGTGTAAGAAATGCTTCACAAAGTACAGATTTCATGGTATCATATCTGGTGATAAATTTGATTTTGAAAATTTTGCAAAAAATTCTTGCAACGTATTGCTGTAAAAAAGAAATAAAAGAATAGTTATGACATGGGTAGCAAAATATTATAATGATAAAAGGATATTAAACTACAAACAGATAATACAAGATTATTTAAAATCTCATAAACCTTCTCGTGATTATTCTTTTGATATTGAATGGGACCTGAAAAATTGTTACACAAATGCTGAAGTGTATCAAAAATTAAAAGTACTCGAATATAGGGCTACTATTAATAATTGTAAGTTGAGGGGGTTTGATAATTATATACCCAATCGTGAATATGAATTTCTTTTAGGTGACATTATAAAAGAATTAGATAAAATCGAGAATAAAAAAGACAATAGATATGAAAATAAGAAAAATCAAATTCAAGGCTAAACGTCTTGATAACGGAGAATGGGTTGAAGGAGACTTGAAACATAGTACCAGTTATATTGGTATAGGTTATCCAAGTAGTGTATTTCCAGATGTGCCAGTAGTACACAGAGTTGATCCATCTACAGTCTGCCAGTTCACAGGGCTGACAGACTACGATGGTAAAGATTTATATGAAGGCGATATTATCTCTTTCTCAGATTCATACAACCAAGTGGTTTGGGAAGATGACTTATGTGCTTTTGTGTTGGTAGGTGTTGAAAGTCATAGTTATTATGTACATTGTGATATATTAAAAAATTGCCAATTTTATATTGTTGGAAACAAATTCGATAAAAATAAATAGTATGAAGAAGGTTTTATTTTTTGCACTAGCAGTTCTTATTGCTAGTTGCGGCAACAAAGGAACCTATGTTCCTGTAACAGATTCAGTTGATAATTTTAAAGTTGAAAAGCTTTTTAATGTTGATGGTGTAACTGTGTATCGCTTCTATGATTCTGGAAGAGAAGTGTATTTCACTAACAAGACTGACAAAATTTGCTATTATGATGCAGCTGAAGGGTTCAGAGTAGAAACTCTGTGTAACGAATAAGTTAGAGTTGTAACATGTTTTAAATAAAAGTATATGAAAGATTTTAGAGGTAAAGAACTCAAAGAAGGTGATATTGTTGTCTTCTTTGAATGCACAAGTACTAGAGCTGGTAGACTGATTGAAGCTCAGATCGTAGGAAGCTGCAAGCGTGGCGGGTATGACTGTGTTGAAATGAAGGTTCTCAGTGGAAGACAATATGGCATTGGCGACATTGAAGTACGTGCCGAGCATAATGTAGCTAAATTATAAATCATTATAGATATGAAAAAGTATATTGGAACAAAAGAGGTAATGGCAGAACCTATGTTAAAATCTGTCGCAGTAGCTAATGGCTGGGCGAGAACTTCAAATGATAAGGTTGACCTGGCAGGTTATCACGTACAGTACAACAATCCAGATGGAACAACTTATGACAGTTGGTCTCCAAAGGATGTTTTTGAGAAGTCGTACAAGTGTGCTGAGACATACGTAAACAGACTCTATATTGAGCTGGAAGATGTTGAAAGCCGCCATAAGAAATTGGCCGCATTCCTGGAAAGTGAGTACTTCCGCAAGATTAATGAAGAAGGCACTAAATTCTTGTTGACTCTTCAGAGTATGGTAATGACTCAATACTCTTGTATTTTGAGTCAGAGCATCAACGACAAGTTTGTTGGTGATCTTCCAGGAATGCCATTTGGAATCGCTATCGAAGCATTAAAGTTCGGATTACCAGTAAGACGTAAGGGCTGGAATGGTAAGGGCATGTTCGTTGTCAAGCAGGTTAGCTGCAATGTGGAAGGAGATGTTATACCTAAAATGCAATCATTGCCTCAGCCAGTCAAGAATATCTTGATGAAACGTAAGCAACCTTGCATTAATTATACATACCAGTTGCTTCTTGTACAGAAGTCTGGACGTGCAGATTCCTGGACCGCTTCTTCCAGCGATATTTTTGCTGATGATTGGGAGATTGTTATGGAGGAGTGATCATGTGCAAAGAGTCGTTGGATAGTATAGTTGCTGGAGACAAAGTTGTTTTGTCAACCATGAACAAGATGACTGTTCTCATAGTTAGCAGAACAACGAAAACGAAAATCATTTGTGGAAACAAAAGGTTTGCCAGAAAAGATGGTTTACCTACTCCACGGTACAGTTGGTGTTGCGAACACATTGTACCGTGGACCCCAGAACTACAAAAGGAAATTGATGAGGCATATAAGCGATCTCAGTTAAGAAAAGAGTTTGTTGAATGTCTGGATTATTTCGATGAGCTTCCTATTAATGTTATTGAACAGATTATATCTATATTCAAAGAACATAAGAAGAAGTGATTTTAAGTCCCAATATATATGGTCTGGCTATGTATATTGGGACTTTTTATGCAGTTTATGAATCTAGTGCATAAAAGAACACAAAACAATAATAATACATATATTAACTGTTATCGAATATTAATTATAGTTACTTAACATAAAATATAAGAACTTTATAGTTATTTTTCAAACCTAAATCAGTATCTTTGCACTATCAAGTTGAACCGCAGACGTGATGATTTATGAGTCTTATGCACAAAATTTTTATGCAGTAAAAATATAAAGCATTGACAATCAGACAAATAAACGGTGTGCAGTGAATTCCCTCCAGCTCCACCCTATAAGCAAATAAGCAGCTGATTTTTTCAGCTGCTTATTTTGTTTATAATATTCTGCAAACTTAGATGACGGTAATCCAGATACCTTCCCCTTGATTCTCCGCTGCCATGATGCGATTCATCAGACGATGGAGCCAGATACGGGAGTTCACCACCATACTCCTTACCCGGTTCTCGCCCACCAGAATGCAGCCCTGGGTATCATCGGGATAGTTGCCGGCATGGATGCGGATGCCCTCGAAACCGGGAACACCCTGCACATACGGAAGCCACTTCTTGAATCGCGGCGACTTGGTGATGAGCACACGATACGAACCCTCGGGAATGGCGGTATGGCCCGGAATCTTTCTCGCCACCTTGCCGCTCTCTCGGCTAAAACGGGCATTCTCCTCCTCCGGCTTCAGCTCTATCCCCTTCAGGTTACGCCACGTTGGCTCCAGGGTATCACAGAAGTAGCTGTCCTTAGACAACTTCTCCAAATCGAAACTATGTTCGAAACTGCGTTTGTCACCGGCAGTCTTGCCGCTAAGCACCTTGCGCTTCACATCACCATCAGCCAACAGATAAAGTCGGCCGATGGTATAAGTATTCTTCTTAGCTATACGCTCTAAAACTATTTCCATAAGTAAATCAAAATAAATTAAAGTTTAGAAATTAAGATAATTCCTGCCCATCACATCTGTATTTCAGCTTCGTAAAACTGTGATAACTGTTACTGTGAT